>Ga0268299_1004174_pt1 | contig 11726 bp, 9 predicted proteins | sample NOBtaG_FD_193484 | JGI IMG/M metagenome (GOLD analysis project Ga0268299, IMG submission 193484) | Activated sludge microbial communities from bioreactor in Nijmegen, Gelderland, Netherland - NOB reactor | ecosystem: Engineered > Bioreactor > Aerobic > Activated sludge | place: Netherlands... | reverse complement strand
GCATCCGGGTGGGAGATGATCGCGAACGTGCGCCGCCGCCCGACCTCCCTGACGAGGTCGGCGGATGCCGCGGAACCGGAACTGGTGCTGGGCTGGGCCATGAGGCCGCGCAGGATAGCACCGGGAAATCGGGGTCAGACTGCCATTTCAGCCGTCTTCAACCATGACACGCACAGAAATAGCAGTCTGACCCCAATTTCCCTACCGGGGTCGCCGGAAGCGCAGCACCACCTGGTCGGTGCGCCCCTGCACGGACGGGTCGAAGGCGCTGCGGGTCCGGTCGTCCGTCGGGTTGACGAGGACGTCGCTCTCGGCCTCCAGCACGAAGCCCGCCGCGACGATCTCCTGCCGGAGCCGAGCGGGGTCGATGCGGTGCAGGGTGCCGCCCGTCTCCGGCGGGGCACCGGGCAACGCCGCGTGATCGGTGACGCCGAGGACGCCGCCCGGCTTGAGGCTCTGGAAGACCTGGGCCAGGAGCGCCGGCCCGTCGATGCGCGGCCACCCGGCCTTGTCGTCGACGAAGTAGATGTCGTGGTAGACGTTGGTCATCAACACGGCGTCGAAGCGGCCGGCCGGCAGTGCCAGCTGGTTGTTCTCGGCCAGCAGGCGCTCGACGTTCGGCAACCGTCCGGGCGCGAAGCGCACGGCGAGTTCGTCCTTGGCGAAATTGAGATAGGGCGAGTTGTTGTGGGCCACGACCCGCCCGCCGTCGCCCACCACGTAGGACAGGAGTTCCGTGTAATACCCGCCGCCGGACCAGAGGTCCAGCACGGTCATACCGGCGCCGATCCCGAAGAAGGTGAGCACCGCCGCGCTCTGGCGCGAGCCGTCCCGGGACCGGTCGGCCGCCGGACGCGCGGGATTGGCCTGGGCGTCGAGGACCGCCTGTTCGGCCGCGCTGACGGGCCGGGGGCTCGGCCGCCGCATCGTGTCCTCGGACCGGAGCACGCCGCCCGCCTGGGTGGAGGCCCGGGACGCGTTGCGGGCCATGGCCGCCGACCGCTCGGGGTCCAGCTGGGGACCGTTGGCGCAACCGCCGAGCGGCAACGCCGCCAGCACGGCCACCAGCAAGGCGACGGCCAGCCCACCCTGAATTACTGCGCCGCGATCGTCTGCTGCCATAGTCGTATCCCCGTCAGAAGTGAAAGCTGAAGCTCTCCCGGTCGAGGTGCCGCTGCCACACCACCTCGTGGGGTGGCGACAGCCACAGGTGCCAGGTCTGCTGCTGGTGCCGGTAGGGCTCGTCGACCGCCCGGAACACCGCCGGGGTCAGGACCGCCAGGCAGAACCCCGCCGGGTAACGCGCCGACTCGTAGCGTAGCAGGGAGATGGCCGCCGCTCGCGTCTGGACCGCGAGCTCCTGGGTGGCGCGGTAGTCGTTGCGGTCCGTCCACCGGGAGCGGTCCGCGGCCAGCGCGCCGCGCGTGAGGTCCAGGGACCGGGAACAGGCACCGTGGAATTCGAACAGCGTGAGTTCCAGGGACGCGGGCCGGCCTGCCAGTCCCGCGCTGTCCTGCCAGAACTTCAGGCGCCAGTAGCCCGCCTCGGCGCAGGCGGTCTGGCGGTCTTCGGCGCCGTAGAAGACCCCGGGGTCCTCGGGCCGGCGGAACCGGGAACCCGCCGCGGGGGGGCGGTAGCGGAACGGGGTCGCGAGGAGCCAGTGCAGTCCGGCCAGGTCGAGCGGCACGGGCGGCTTCGCCTCGTCGAGGATGACCTCGAGCAGGGCCTGGTCCGCGAGGTTGCCCCCCGCCAGCGACATGCTGGCGACCTGGTGCTGGGCCTCGACGGCCCGCCAGCCACTGCCCTGCCAGGCAACTGTCTCAGACCCGAGCGCGGTGGGCGTCCAGGTAGTCGCAGGCATGCACCAGTCCCTCCACGCGACCGAGCGACTCGAGGGGGCTGTTGCCGCCGAAGGCCTGGTTCGCCGAGCGGAGCCAGCTCCGCGCCAGCTCGTCGTCGCCGCCGACGAGGGAGGACAGGGACCGGTAGAGCCGCACCAGGTGGGCCGCCAGCTCCCAGGACTTGGCGCCGTCGGCCAGCAGGAACTTGCCGTTCAGCAGCCGCGACGCGGTCGGCTGGCTGACGCCGATGATGGCTGTGAGTTCCGTGGATCTGAGCTTCAGGCGACGGGCCGTTTCGACCAGGGCAACCGTCAGGACCCGGGCGCGGTCGGCCAGGATGTCTGGAGGCGGCGCTTTGCGTAATCGGGCCATGCGATCATTCTGCAGAATGATCGCCTGACTATCCAGCCCTTTGGAATGATTTTTTGGCGTTATGACAAGTCCGGCCGCCGGTCAGGGGTGGCGGGACCACCCCTGACCGGCCGCGCCTAGAACTGGAGCTGGACACCCGCCATGGCGTTCCAGCCGTAGATCTCGTTCTCCGCAACCCGGGACTCGTCACCGCTGTAGTAGCGCAGCGGCTCGTCGGTCAGGTTCTGGAACGAGAGGAAGGCCGTCAGATAATCGGTGAAGGCGTAGCTGGTCTTCAGGTCGAGCTGGCCGTGGGTGTCCACGTAGAGATCCTGGGAGGGGTCGTCGAAGACGATGGCTTCCAGGTACTCGCTCCGGTAGGAATAGGCCAGCCGCAGCTCGAAGCCGCTCCGCTCGTAGAACAGCGCGGCGTTGCCGACGTGATCCGACTGGCGGAAGAAGGGCAGGTCATTGCGGCCAAAGCCCTCGGCCTCCGCGTCGCTGTAGGTGTAGGTCACGGCCACGCCCAGCCCATCGAAGGGCGACGGCAGCATCCGGAACTGCTGTTGCAGGTTCAGCTCGATACCCGCGATCTCGCCGCTGACGGCGTTCTGGGGCTGGACGAATTCCAGCTCTTCGTAGAACCGCCCCTCGAATTCCTCTTCCTCGAGGACGTTCACGGTCTCGTAGATGGGGTTGTCCACGTCCTTGTAGAAGAGGCCGACGGACATCACGCCACCGGACTCGGTGTACCACTCGAGGGCCAGGTCGAAGTTGGCCGACTCCAGCGCGTCCAGGTCGGGATTACCGGCTTCGATGGTCCCCTCAAAGACACCCGGATCGTTGTCCGGATCGATCTCTTCCGTGTCGAAGATCCGGAAGGGCGCGTTCGTCTCGAAGCTGGGCGGGCGGCCGATGGTATTGGTCCAGGCGGCGCGGAAGATCAGGTTGTCCTGGACCGCTACGCGAGTCTGGATACCCGGCAGCCAGTTCGTGTAGCTCTTCGAGCCCGTGACCGGGGTCGGCTCGCCTTCGATTTCGCCGTCCACGAACTGGATATCGAAGGCATCGAAGTCGGCCGACGTGTGCTCGACCCGGATGCCGCCGACGATCGTCGCCCGCCCCACGTCCACCGAGCCCATGAAGTACCCGGCGGTGATCTCCTCCTTGACGGTGAAGTCCACGCCGAACGACTCGGCGATGGTGTCGGCGTCGTTCACCTCGAAGGCCGCCTGGTTCTCGGCGAAGAACCGGTTCGCGGCCGTCGCGTTCACCTTGGGACCGAAGCGGCGGCCGCCCTCGCTGCTGTAGAAGTCCGGTCGGCCGGGGATGGACACGTCGGACAGCAGCAGGTCCAGGTCATCCAGGCCGTCGTACACGGTGATGTTCTGGTCGCTGGTCTTTTCCCGGTCCAGGTACTTGGCGCCGATCTTGATGAAGCCCGGATTCTCGCCGCCCAGGAAGTCCCGCTGGACGTCGAACATCCCGATGGCCAGGTCTTCCTCGACCTGCTGGCCACCGCGGAAGTGTTCTTCGAATGAAAACAGGGTGTCGTCGTAGACTTCGTCCGGCGCCTCCACGTTGAACAGCCGCCGGGACGTGTCGTAGGTCATCGGCGCCACGTCCTCGTACTCGAACACCCAGCCGATGTCGCTGGGCGTGTCCTGCTCGGCATTGCCGAAGGTCAGCGACGGTTCGAAGGTCCAGTCGCCGGACCGGAGGACGGCCCCCAGTGTGGAACTCAGGATCGACTGGGTCTCCTCCCGGGCCTGCACCTCGCGGGAGGCCTCGCCCTCGCTGAAGGTGCCGGACGTGGGGGTCTGGTCGGTCAGGTCGCCGTTCCGGTAGTCGAAGACCGTCTCCGGCTGGAGTTCCGTGTCCTTGAACTCGTTGTAGAGGTTCCGGAAGTAGAACTGCATGTTGTCGTTGGGGCGGAAGTCCAGGTTCGCCACGAAACCCGTCCGCTCCCGCTCGATGCTGTAGTCCCGCAGGACGAACTCATCGGGCACGAGGAAGTCGCCCTCCTCCTCCCACGGGTCGCCGCCCTGCAGGTTCTCGGAGGTGTACTCACGGTCCGAGTAGCTCGCCGACAGGACGATGCCCCACTGGTCGTCGGCACCGAAGGTCTGGCCGTAGGCCACGGCTGCGCCGAACGGATTCTCCTCACCCAGGTCGTAGTAGCCGTACTCGCCCGTGATCGAGATGAACCGGCCGTCCGGGTCGTCGAAGGCGCTCGGGGTGATGATATTGATGGAGCCGCCGATCGCGTTGGCATCCATGTCGGGCGTGACGGACTTGACCACCTCGAGCCTCGACAGGAGGTTCGCCGGCACCGTGTCCAGCGACACGCTGCGCGTATCGGCTTCCGGCGCACCGATGATCTGGCCGTCGAGGGTGACGTTGTTGAGGCTGGGATCGACGCCCCGGACCGTCACGTAGCGGCCCTCGCCCTGGTCGTTGGTGATGGACAGGCCGGGCAGCCTGGCGAGCGCCTCGGCGGCGTTCTGGTCGGGCAGCTTGCCGGCATCGTCGGCAGTCACCGTGTCCTTGATGACACTGGCCGCCTTCTTCGACTGCAGGGACTGGGCCTGCTGCAGGCGGAAGCCGATGACGGTGATCTCGTCGGTGGCCATGGCGGCGGCCGTCATGGCCAGCGGCTGCACCACCGTTCCGCTCTCCGGCACCGTGACCGTGCTGATCTGGTTCTCGAAACCGACGAAGCGCGCCTCGACGGTGTAGTTGCCGGCGGGGAGGTCGGTGATGCGGTAGGACCCCGAGCGGTCGGCCACGACGGAGCGGTTGAGTTCCGGGATGCGGACGGTGGCGTTGGCCAGCCGGCGGCCCGTGGCGGCGTCCCTGACTTCGCCCGATATCTCGCCGGCGAAGGCCCCACTTCCGAAACCCAGCAACGCGAAGACGACGACGGCCAGCAGACCCGAGTGATGGTGATTCATGGACAGGACCCCCTCCTGTAGCCGAATCGGTGAAGCGGACGGACCAATGGAATCATAATTCCATTCTTGCCCGAGTATAGAACACATATTCTGCATCCTGCAAATCTGCAATTCCTGTTCCAGCCAGGTCCCGCTAAGTGCCCGCGAATCCTGAGCTTCCGTTGTTGCAGGCTGATGACGTCACTGGAAAATGAATTCGCCATTTGGAATTTTCATTACAGCCCGGTAGCATCCCGGCCATGCCCGCCACCAAAGACCTGGAGCGCCTGCGCGCGGAAATCGTCCGGCGCTACGAGACCCTGAGCCCCCGGCTGAAGCAGGTGGCCTCCTTCGTCCTGGAGCACCCCAACGACGTGGGCCTCCAGACCCTCGCCGTCATCGCCGGCCGCTGCCAGGTCCAGCCGTCCACCGTCGTCCGCTTCGCCAAGGCCTTCGGCTACAGCGGGGCGAGCGCGATGCAGAAGCTGTTCCGCGACGAGATCCTGAGCTTCGCGCCGAGCCCCAGCTACGCCGACCGCATCCGGCAGCTGAACGAGCGCGCGGAAACCGCGGATTCGCTGTCCCCCCACGAACTGCTCCAGGAATTCGTCGACAGCAACATCATCGCCCTGGAGCACGTGAAGCAGTCCGTGCGCAAGGCCGACCTGGAAGCCGCCGTCCGGTTCATCCGGGACGCGTCGGCCGTCTACCTGATCGGGCTGCGGCGTTCCTTCCCCGTCGCGTCCTACCTGGCCTATGCGCTGCCGCACGTCGAGAACAAGCGCGCCTACCTCATCGACGGCCTGGCAGGAATGCTGGCCGAGCAGAGCGGCATGCTGCGCCGGGAGGACCTCCTGATCGCCATCAGTTTCCGGCCCTACGCCAAGGAAACGGCGGAGATCGTCGCCCGGGCCCGGGAGAAGGGCGCGCGGATCATCGCCATCAGCGATACCCAGTTGTCACCCATCGCCCGCGAGGCCGACGTGGTATTCGAGATCAAGGATGCCGAAGTGCGCCAGTTCCGGTCGTTGACCGCGACCCTGTGCCTCGCCCAGACGCTCGTCATCAGCTACGCCTTCCAGGCCCAGTCAGGACAGTAGGCCCATGCCCACCTTCGCACTCATCGGCGCCGGCCGCATCGGCCAGATCCACGCCCGCAACCTGGTGGCGCACGCCGATGCGCGCCTGCGCTACGTGGTGGACGTGGACGCGACCGCGGCGGGCCGGCTGGCAGGGAGCGTCGGCGCCGGCGTCACGGACGTGGCCACCGCCATCGCGGATCCGGCCGTGGACGCCCTGCTCATCGCGAGTTCCACCGACACCCACGCGGACCTCATCCAGGCCGGCGCCCGGGCCCGCAAGGCGATCTTCTGCGAGAAGCCGCTCGACCTGGACCTCGCGCGCGCGGCCGCCAGCCTGGCCGTGGTGGCCCGGCACGGGACGCTGCTCGCGCTCGGCTTCAACCGCCGCTACGACCCGGCCTTCGGGCGCCTGCACCGGGAGATCGCCGCCGGGCGCGTGGGCAAGGTGGAGGTCGTGAGCATCACCAGCCGGGATCCGGCGCCGCCGCCGCCCGAGTACGTCGCCCGCTCGGGCGGCCTCTTCCGCGACATGATGATCCACGACCTCGACATGGCCCGCTGGCTCCTGGGCGAGGAGCCCGTGACCGTGTTCGCCCGGGGCAGCGCGCTGGTGGACGCGCGCATCGGGGCGGCCGGCGACATCGACACCGCCGTCGTGGTGCTGGAGACCGCGTCCGGCAAGCTCTGCCAGATCACCAACAGCCGCCGCTGCGCCTACGGCTACGACCAGCGCATCGAGGTCTTCGGGTCGGACGGTCTCGCGCGGGCCGACAACGTCCCCGCGACGACCGTCGAGACCGCCGGCGCGGCCGGCTTCACCCGGGAACCCGCCCTGCCCTTCTTCCTCGAGCGCTACGGCGCCGCCTACCGGGCCGAGCTCGACGAGTTCCTGAAGGCCCTGCGCGGCGAGCCCGCCGCCCTCGCCACCGGCGAGGACGGCCGGCAGGCCCTCGTCCTGGCCGATGCGGCCCAGCGGTCCCTGGAGACCGGTCGTCCCGTCGCCCTGGCGGCTGCACGGACCGGATAGAACAAATTTTTCGCCATCAGGCCTGATTGAAACGCCGATTCCAGATCGGTACCATCGTCGGCACTGCCGCCCGGCACCAGCGGCGGCTTCCCGCGGTGTGATCCAGCATGGCTCGTCTCAGATTCGGACTCATCGGCACCGGCTTCATCGGCCGGGCCCACGCCATCGCGCTGAACGCGGTGGGCGCGGTCTTCAACGACGTGGAGGCGCCCGTCTGCGAGCTGCTCGCGGACGTCACCGCCGAAGCGGCGGCGCGCGAGGCCCGGGGCCTCGGCTTCCGCCGCTCCACGGGCGACTGGCGCCAGCTGGTCGCGGACCCGGCCGTGGACGTCGTGGACATCTGCACGCCCAACCACCTGCACCGGGAGATGGCCCTCGCCGCCATCGCGGCCGGCAAGCACGTCTATTGCGAGAAGCCGCTGGCCAACACCGCGGCGGAAGCCCGTGAGATAGCCGACGCGGCGGCGGCGGCCGGAGTGCATCACCACGTGGGCTTCAACTACATCCGGAATCCCCTGGTGCGCATGGCGCGGGAACTGCTCCGGTCCGGCGAGATCGGCGAGGTCATCGGCTTCCGGGGCTGGTACCTGGAGGACTACATGCGGGATCCCGCCACGCCCTGGTCCTGGCGCTGCCGCCGGGAACTGGCCGGGGCCGGCGCACTGGCCGACCTGGGTTCCCACCTGATCAACGCGGCGCACTTCCTCATCGGGGACATCGCCCGGGTGCAGGGCAGCCTGCGCACCGTCCACGCCGAGCGGCCTGACCCGGTGAGCGGGAGGCAGCGGCCGGTGGAGAACGAGGACGTCGCCCAGGCCCTGGTCGAGTTCGCGAACGGCGTGACGGGCACCTTCGAGATCAGCCGCATCGCCGCCGGCTACAAGTGCGGCCTCGGCTTCACCGTCTTCGGCACCCGGGGCACGCTCGACTTCGACCAGGAGCGGATGAACGAACTGCGCCTGTACACCGATGGCGCGGCAGCCGGCCAGCGCGGCTTCCGCACGATCCTGGCCGGTCCCGAGCACCCGGACTACCGGCAGTTCTGCCCGGCGCCGGGCCACGGCCTCGGCATCAACGACCTCAAGGTGATCGAGGTCCGGGACGTGCTGCGCGCCATCCGCGGCGACGGCGACCGGTGGCCGGACTTCCACGAGGGCTACCGCGTGCAACAGGTGATGGAAGCCATCGAGGCGGCCCATGCCGCCCGGGCCTGGGTGGACGTGCCCGCATGAGGGATCACCTCGCTGGCCACCGGGCCGGGTTCGGTCCCGGGCTGACTCCCGTCACCGGCCTCGACGACCCGACCGGCATCGGCCTGGCGGTGCTGCGCCTGAAGGCCGGCGAGCGCTGGTCCGGCGACGCGGCCAACGAAACGGCCTGGCTATTGATGGCTGGCGCCGTCACCGTGCAGGCGCCCGGCGTCGACGCCCGCCTCGCCCGGCATTCCCTGTTCGACGAGGCGCCGTCCTGCCTGCACGCGCCGGCCGGCACGAAGATCACGCTGGTCGCGGATTCGGACTGCGAATTCACGGTCTACGAATGCGCCAACCGCCAGGCGTTCCCGGCGCGGCTGTTCACGCCGGACGCGACGCCCAACGAGTACCGGGGGGCGGGCCAGGTCCGCAACCGCAGCCTGCGCTTCGTGCGCACCATCTTCGACGGGCGCAACTCGCCGCCGGAAGTGCAGCTGGTGCTCGGCGAGGTGGTGACGCTGCCGGGGGGCTGGTCCAGCTACCCGCCCCACCACCACCAGCAGCCGGAGATCTACCACTACCGGTTCACCGCGCCCCAGGGCTACGGGCACGCGGAACTCGGCGACGCGGTGCTGAAGATCCGGCAGTTCGACACTATCCGCATCCCCGCGGGCCACGATCACGCCCAGTGCGCCGCGCCGGGCTACGGCATGTACTACGCCTGGGTCATCCGGCACCTGCCCGGCCAGCCCTACACCGTCCCCGAGTTCACCCCGGAGCACGCGTGGACGATGGACCCGGCGGCCCGCTTCTGGTGGCCGGCCGGCGTGGGCGATGACGCCTAGGCCGCTCGACGTCATCTGCCTCGGCCGGGCCGCCGTGGACCTCTATGGCCAGCAGGTCGGCGGCCGGCTCGAGGACATGCAGGGCTTCGCCAAGTCCCTGGGCGGCTCCTCCGGCAACCTGGCCGCCGGGCTGGCGCGCCTCGGCATCCGCTCGTCCATGCTGACGCGGGTCGGTGACGAGGCGATGGGCCGCTTCGTGCGCGAGGCGCTGGCCGCCGAGGGCGTGGACGTGAGCCACGTCGTGACGGATCCGCACCGGCTGACTGGCCTGGTGATCCTCGGCATCGCGGGGCCGGACTCCTTTCCCCACATCTTCTTCCGGGAGAACTGCGCCGACCTGGCCCTCGACGCCACCGACTTCGACGCCGGCTACATCAGGTCGGCCACGGCCCTGGCGGTCACCGGCACCCACCTGTCCACCGCCGGTTCCCGGGCCGCCGTGCACGCCGCCGTCGACCTGGCGCGGGCTCACGGCACGCGGGTCGTGCTCGACATCGACTACCGGCCGGTCCTCTGGGGCCTGGCCACGCCGGGCGAAGGGGCCAGCCGCTTCGTCGCGTCGGCACCGGTCACGGCCGAACTGCAGCGCCTGCTGCCCCACTGCGATCTCGTGGTCGGCACGGAGGAGGAACTGCGCATCGCGGGCGGCGCCGACTCCACCGCGGCAGCCATTGCCCGGGTGCAGGCACTGACCCCGGGGACGATCGTGGTGAAGCACGGCCCGGCGGGCTGCACGGTGCACCCGGCGGGCGGCGGCGAGCCGGTGACCGTGCCGGGCTTCCCGGTCACGGTGCTCAACACCCTGGGCGCCGGCGATGCCTTCCTCGCCGGCTTCCTGAGCGGCTGGCTCAAGGACGCGCCGCCGGAGCACTGCGCGCGCATCGGCAATGCCTGCGGCGCCCTGGTGGTGTCCCGGCACGGCTGCACGCCGGCCATGCCCAGCGCCGCCGAGCTCGGCGAGTACCTGGCCCGGCCGGCAACCATGACGCGCCCCGACCTGGACACGCAGCTGTCCCACCTGCACCTGGCGACCACCACGCGCCGGCCCCGCCCGCACCTCTACATCCTGGCCTTCGACCACCGGCGCCAGCTCGAACAGCTCGCCGCCCGCCACGGCGCGCCGCTCTCGCGCCTGCCGCGCTTCAAGCAGCTCGTCGCCACCGCGTTCGAGCGGGTCGCGGGCGGGCACGCGCAGCGCGAGCGGCTGGGCGTGATCGTGGACGAGCGCTACGGCCATGCCGTGCTGCCCGGCCTCACGAATGCCGGCTACTGGATCGGGCGCGCCATCGAGGTGCCCGGCTCCTGGCCCGTCGAGTTCGAGGGCCGCGAGTACCCGGGCGTGCCGCTGCAGGCCTGGCCCGCCCGCCAGGTCATCAAGTGCCTGGTGCTCTGCCACCCGGACGATCCGCCGGCGGGGCGGCTCGAACAGGAGGCCCGGGTGGTCCAGCTGCACCTGGACGCGACCGCGCTCGAGCGCGAGCTGCTCCTCGAGGTCGTCGTGCGCAGGACGCTGCCCGTGGACGACGGCACCGTGGCGCGGCTCCTCCAGCGCTTCTACAACCTGGGCGTGCGCCCGGCCTGGTGGAAACTGGAACCCCAGTCCCACGCCTCCTGGACCAACATCAGCCGCGTCATCGGCAAGGAAGACCCTCACTGCAACGGCATCCTCCTGCTGGGCCTGGACGCACCCGAGGACCAGCTGCGCGTGGCCTTCGCGGCCGCGGCGCCTCACCCCCTCTGCCGCGGCTTTGCCGTCGGACGGAGTATCTTCGGGTCCGCAGCGCGGGGCTGGCTCGAGGGAAGCATGAGCGAGGACGCGGTGATCCAGGACGTCGCCGATCGTTACCAGCGGCTCATCGGCCTGTGGCAGGCCGTGAGGCCCGGCTGAGGAGAGCCGCGCGTGCAGAGGATCCAGCTCACGATGGCCCAGGCGCTGGTGCGCCACCTGGTCGCCCAGCGCAGCGCGGGGCAGGACGGAAGTGCGGACCAGCCGCTGTTCGCCGGGGTGTTCGCGATCTTCGGGCACGGCAACGTGGCCGGTCTCGGCGAGGCGCTCCAGCAGGTGCGCGGCACCCTGCCCACCTGGCGCGCCCACAACGAGCAGGCCATGGCCCACGCAGCAATCGCCTACGCGAAAGCGAAGGTGCGGCGGCAGTTCCTGGCGTGCACGACCTCGGTCGGCCCGGGCGCCACCAACCTGGTGACCGCCGCGGCCGTCGCCCACGTCAACCGCCTGCCCGTGCTGCTCCTGCCCGGCGACACCTTCGCGAGCCGGCGGCCGGACCCGGTCCTGCAGCAGGTGGAGGACTTCGGCGATCCGACGCGGACCGCCAACGACTGCCTGCGGCCGGTCTCCCGCTACTTCGACCGGATCACGCGGCCCGAGCAGCTGCTGCGGAGCCTGCCGGAGGCGCTCGCGACCTTGCTCGACCCGGCGGACTGCGGCCCGGTCAC
>Ga0268299_1004173_pt1 | contig 11728 bp, 10 predicted proteins | sample NOBtaG_FD_193484 | JGI IMG/M metagenome (GOLD analysis project Ga0268299, IMG submission 193484) | Activated sludge microbial communities from bioreactor in Nijmegen, Gelderland, Netherland - NOB reactor | ecosystem: Engineered > Bioreactor > Aerobic > Activated sludge | place: Netherlands... | reverse complement strand
ATACCTGCACACGATTCTGCAACTCCTCGATCACGCCGAACACCATTTCGACACCGCACGCTACTTCGTCTAACCCGCACACCGTCACGCAGGCCGCCTCCTGTCCACGCCAACCGCAGGACGCCCGCCATGACCGGCTCACCAATGCTATCGCTTGCTTTCCGGCGGCGGCCAATCCATTTCCGTCTGTCGTCCGCAATAAAAACAGGCCACACGATACTTGGCTTGACGGCGCGGATTCGGCATGGAGATAAACACCACCGGCGTGTCATCGAACGGACAGACCGGCTGCTGATGCAGCACATGCTCGTCTGCCATCAATTCCAGTGCGGCGTTGTCCCATTGGGGCATAAGTTGCTCCTGTCCGGTTACGCGACTGCGCCAACCGCAGGACTCACAGTGTAGCTCGAACGTCTTGATTCGATCACGCGTCTGGGACTGGTCGATGACTTCAACCGGTCCCGGACACCCGTTACGCCCGCAGCTGATCCCTTCGTGTTGAATCGCCTTCACGAACAATCGATGGGTTGTATCTTGACCGGTGGACATTCGATACTCCTTTCTCACCCGGTGGTGGCGTGGGTACCGGCGGGTAGGATACGCGCGGATGCTTCCTGGCTTATAGTCGCAGGGCTTCGGCCTGTCAAACCACCTCTCCTCTGCCGCCTCCCCTTCTTGACACGTTCCCGGCGGACGGCTATTCTCCGGAGGTTTAGATCACGACTTTTTCTCGGCGAAAGGAGTCCCCAGATGGGTGTGACGTGGCAAGGACCAGGCCGGTCCGCGATGATGGCCGGGGTGCTGATCGCAGCGACCCTCGGCTTGTTCTCAACGAGTCCGGCGGCGGAATTCAAAATGGGGGTGATCGATCCCCAAGTGGTCCTGGAGAAGAGCAAGGCCGGCAAGCGAGCCCTGGATGGATTGCGGGAATATGTGGCAACGCGCCAAAAGCTGTTGTCCCGCGATGAAGAAGAGTTGCGCAACACCGAAAAGCAACTCAAAGAGCAGGCGTCGAAGTTGACCGATGCGGAAAAGAAAGAGAAGGAAACGTCGTTCCGTACCAAGATTCAGGACTATCAGAAGCGCGCCCAGGAGTTTAACCAGGAACTTCAGGGCAAGCAGAAGGAACTCGTCGACGACTACATGAAGAAAATTGCGGCAGCCACCCAAGCCGTTGCCGACAAGGGCGGGTACCAGCTCGTGCTGGACAAGGGAAGCGAGCAAACGGTAAAGATCGTGATCTTCAACAAGGATACGATCGACCTCACCGAACAAGTGATCAAGGAATTCGATCGCACCAATAAGTAGCGGCTAGCCCGCGAGCAACTCACGGCGAATATGCTCCACCAGCTGCGTGAACGCTGGTGGAGCCCCGTCCACGGCATCGCTCACCACTTCGACCTCCCGTCCCGACCCAACCCCGAGCCCAAGTTCGGCCGCACGTTTGATTTGACGCTGCTCCCCGATTCGTCTGCCCTGCAGCTTCGGCCAGGTCCCGAACGATCGGAGCAGCGCAATGGCGGTCAAATCGACGGCTACCCGATCCCCGCTGCAAATGAGCAGATCTGTCTGGAACGGCGTTCCGGATGTCGGGCCGCCTGCAATCATGGTCGTGGTGCCGTCCGCCACGGTCAGTGTGGGGTGGACGGCGAGATTGATCTCGGCAATACGCTCGTGCCAATCGCCGCTCCAGAAGGTCACGGAGGGACGATTTCTGGGATGAACCGTTCCCACAAAATTTTTCAGGCTGCAGGAAAACTCCGCGAAGCGATGCGTCTTGATCACCGGCATATTGATCACAACATCCGCGTCGTACACCGGTCGTGAAACATAAAACTTCCTGAGCGCCTGCGCCGCCGCCGGTTCGATGCGGACCCACGGCTCATCCTCAAGGGCCAGCACCTTGGCCCCGGCCGACTCCGCAGCGGCCCGCATTCCCGTTGCCGTCATATTGGCGGACGTCGGAAGCCGAATGATCCCGGACCCGTCGGCGACCAGCACCTCTGCCGCCCCGCCCGTTTTGGTCATTGCCGCCATCGCTGCGACCACCTGTGGATTGGTCGTCGAGGGTGGCGGCTGGTCGTTCAGCACATTGGGCTTGAGCAACACACGTTTCCCTCGCACGTTCAAGCGATCGAATCCCCCGAGCAATTCCATGGCACGCGACAACATGTGTCCCGGGTCCCGGCCATGCACGATAGCCACCAAGGGCCGTCCGTTTCGGGTGAATGGATTTTCGGGAATGGGTTTTGGTGCGACCAAGGGGCCATCGGGCTCGAACAAAAGATGCCCCAGAATAGTCTGTGGCGACCGGAGCAGCGCCGGAAGGAGCAGGAGGCCAAAGCCCGCATTGTTGAAGAATTCTCGTCTGGAGAAGGGCATGTACTACCGCGACGCATCCTTTTCGATGGGATAACCGGCCGCGCGCCAGGCCTTGATCCCCCCGTCCATCGAGACGACGTCGGTATAGCCCATCTGTCCAAGACTCTCTGCCGCCAGCACCGAACGATACCCACCTCCGCAATACAGCACGATCGGCTGCGTCTTGTCGGGAAGCATGGTTTCAATGTCCCGCTCGATGACACCCTTTCCGATATGAATAGCCCCCGCGGCGTGGTCCTCGGCAAACTCGCGATCCTCTCGAACATCCACGAAGTGAAACCATTCGGCTCGATCCATCCTGGCCTTTACCTCCGACACGCTACATTCCCGCACCTGCGCGCGCGCCGCGTCCACACGCTTCAGAAAGCCCGGATTGTGTTTCACACTCCCTCCCCATCAAATAAAGATTGTTGCGCCTGTGGGCGGCGAAAGGTCTGCGGCACCGGCTGGTCGTCCGGCACAAACCCAGCACGTCGCCGGCTGAGCTCAAACAGTTGCTCCATGCAATGCCAATACGTGCCGGTCCCTTGCAGACGACGAAAAAACCCCGCTTCGGTCATCGCCCCGCCACGCACCTCTTGAATGCGGTGAACAATCTTTGAGAGCCGATCTGGAAACGCGTCCCGCATCCGTTCAAGAAACACCGGCTCGACGTTGCCGGGCAGTCGCAGCATGCTCCAGGTTGCAACACTCGCCCCCGCCGCCTTCGCACGCGATAACAACTCTGGAATAGCCTGGTCGTTCAGTGCTGGAATGATCGGCGCCACCGAAATTCCCGTGGGAATACCGGCCTCGGACAGCAGTTTCATGGCCTCAAATCGTGCGGTGATGCTGGGCGCCTGAGGCTCCACCGCGCGCGCCGTGCCGTCGTCGGCAAAGCCGATGCTGAAGTAGACACGAATCGAAGCCCGGTCGCGCAGGCGCTGGAATAGGTCGAGGTCGCGAACCAGCAGGGTCCCTTTCGTGATGATTCCGACCGGGTTCTGATAGTCCGCACAGACTTCGAGGCAGGCACGAGTGAGACCGAGCGTGGACTCGACGGGCTGATAACAATCCGTATTCCCGGAGAACACGACCAACTCGCCATGCCAGGACGGCTTGTCGAACGCCTGACGGAGCAGGTCGGCCGCGCGTCGTTTCAACACGATTTTTGATTCGAAGTCGGTACCCGCTCCGAACCCCCAATACTCATGCGAAGGGCGAGCATAGCAATAGGCACAGGCATGGAAACAGCCGCGATACGGATTCACACCCCACCGAAACGGCAGGTCCGGGCTCTCATTGCGACTGAGAATCTGTTGCGTGTCGTCCTCGAACAGCTGTACTCGCGCACGGGCAGCAGGCTCAAGCCCTTCACGCTGTATCGACTCGAACCGATTGGGCGGATTGGAAACGATCTTCATGCCGACCATGGTGCCGCGCGCATCATGCGTTGTCAATCGCGCACGACCGCGCCGATACCGCCGCCATGCTCCTCCATTCATTGACTACGGGAACATGCGATGTTAGATTTCTCGCCGCTTCACAGGGGAGCCTGTATGTACGACCTTCGCCTCTTGCGCGACAATTTAGACGGACTTCGAGAGCGACTTGGGCCGCGGGGCAAGGATGTCGCATGGGAGGAGCTCCGGAAGCTGACCGAGGATCGTCGCACCAGGACGATCGAGGTGGAAGATCTTCGGCATCACCTGAAAACGGGGTCGGATGAAGTTGCCCGGCTGAAACGCGAAAAGCAGCCAGCCGAAGCGGCCATGTCCGCCATGAAAGCGCTGGGCGACACCATCAAAGGGCAAGAAGAGCAGCTCCGGCTCATCGAGGAACAGCTGTCTCACATTGCACTGCGCATCCCTAACCTCCCTCACGAGTCCGTGCCGACCGGGCAGGATGCCGCCCAAAATGTAGAAGTCCGTCGATGGGGCTCGCCCCCCACACTCTCCGCTCCGGCCCGGTCTCACTGGGATCTTGGAGAGGCTCTTGGGATTTTGGACTTTGATCGCGCCGTCCGCATGGCGAAAGCCCGCTTTGCCGTGCTGACCGGTCTGGGGGCACGACTCGAACGGGCACTTATCAACTATATGCTCGACCAGCATACCAGCCGACACGGGTATCGTGAGGTCCTGCCTCCTCTCCTGGTCAATCGCGCCGCCATGACGGGGACCGGACAGTTGCCGAAATTCGAGGAAGACCTGTTTCAGATGCGCGATGAGGAACTCTTCTTGATCCCCACCGCAGAAGTACCCGTGACAAATTTGCATCGGGAAGAAATGTTGTCGGAGGAAGCACTGCCGATTCGCTACACCGCCTATACGCCCTGTTTTCGGCGCGAGGCCGGCTCCTACGGCAAAGACACTCGGGGCCTCATCCGACTCCATCAGTTCAACAAAGTCGAACTGGTCGCCTTCGCAAAACCTGAGCAATCGTACGAGGAACTGGAACGATTGACCTCCCACGCCGAAGCCATCTTGCAAGGATTAGGACTACACTATCGAGTCATCACGCTCTGCACCGGCGACATGGGGTTCTCCGCAGCCAAAACGTATGACATTGAAGTGTGGCTGCCCTCGCAGCACACCTTTCGCGAAATTTCGTCCTGTAGTAACTTTGAGGCGTTCCAGGCGCGCCGCGCAAACATCCGCTGCCGGCTCAAGGCAGGGAAAAAAGATTCGAAGCCCGAGTTCGTTCATACGTTAAACGGATCCGGATTGGCAGTCGGAAGAACGCTGGTCGCCATTCTGGAGAATTATCAACAACCCGACGGCTCGGTCACCATCCCGGCTGCCTTGCAGCCTTATATGGGAGGACTGCAAAAAATAGAACGATCAGCTTGAGAAGAGTTGTTGGCCAGGTGTGGAGGGGTGACGGAGTGGCCGAACGTGCCGGTCTTGAAAACCGGAGATGGGGTAACCTATCCGCGAGTTCAAATCTCGCCCCCTCCGCCAAACACCTCTCAGCGCCTCTTCCCGGCCACATCCTGGCGTCCTCACCTCGCAACCTTCGGGGCATCTCGGAATAACCTCATCCCCATGATGGGAGCCGGGTGTTCATGTTTCCCCAGCCACACCAAAGACGCTCAGAATAACTACGCACTTGCGGGCACACTCCTCAACATGGTTGACTGAAAAAGGGTGAAGGTGTCTGCTTTGGTTGTGCCCACCCAGGGCGGCAAGAGGTCTCGACATCCTCCTGGCGAGATCTGCCTTCACCCTCAAACTTTAGCGCTACCGTATGTCTATTGGGACGATTGAGAAACAGGGAACAAGAGTAGCCAGACATTTAACACGAACAACCACTCATAACTCATTGAATATGATAACTTTTCAAGGATTTAAGCCTGACACAATTCATCCCCCCTCCTTAGATTAGCGCCCCTCCCCCTCCTCCACGGTATTCTCAGCCTCCTACTTGCTCGGTATTGTTGAGCATGCACGATTCACAGCTGGTCTCCACGGACATCGCTGCAGTTCACACCCCGGTATCACAGGAGGCTCCATGCACAAACAGGTGGGAAGAATCGGATCGGTTCGCCGAGAACTTCATGGGAAAGCCTGTCCCTTCTGCGGTGGTCAGAAATATCAGTTGGTGCTTCGGGCCCAGACCTTACCCGGGAACGACGGACTTTTTGCCCGCTGCAGCCAATGTCAGCGAGCGAAGGAACTCGACGAAGAACTTGGTCGCATTCTCTGGATGTAGCGAGTTCCGCATCGTCGTTGCCTTACCAACTACCACCAATCTCGTGAGGACATATGGCAAGCTCTCACAAGAGTTCGCGTGCCCGAACCAATCGGAAGGCACATGCCTTGCGCATGCTACTGACCAGCGGCGTCGTGCGATCAGCCGATGTCGATCCTCCCTCCATGGGAATCCCACGTTCTCAGGTCAGTATCACCAGCCCCTTCCCTTCGAGAAATGGGGTCCACATGAGACCCGTCCACACGACGCAGTACAAACGCCGACCGGGACTCTTCGCTCAGTGGCAAACCACCTTTGCCGATATTCTGAGAGAATTCGGCAAACGGTAGCGAAAGGCCACCGACTGTACCCGCCCACATCCTACCCTGCACAACAAATCTTTCTTCGCTGAAAATCATTCATGAGAATCACTTGAGTGCGCTCCATGCTCTGGGGTATGATCCCCCTTCTTCTTTCCGGAGAAGGGGGTCAGACACTGACGGTCTAGGGCAGGCATCACATACAGGTCTCGGACAAGGGAGTGCGGAGAGGTGGCCGAGTGGCCGAAGGCAACGGTTTGCTAAACCGTCACAGGGCCAAAAGCCTTGTCGCGGGTTCAAATCCCGCCCTCTCCGCCACACCAAACGTGAAGAGTTGATTTTTCTTTAGTTATCCTGTAGACAGAACCTCCCTTCAACATCTTACCGAAATGCCGAGGTAGCTCAGTTGGTAGAGCACAGCCCTGAAAAGGCTGGTGTCGACAGTTCGATTCTGTCCCTCGGCACCATTGAGAACGGGCATGATTAAGCCGTTCTCGCAAAACCGAAGTCTGCCCCCCTTCCACAAATGTTCACAACGCTCCTGCTCCGTGAGGCCGGCAACCTGAGTCGCACTTACCGAGGCTTTGGACAGCTCGTTGATGGCCCGAGCACAAGGCGGTAGGCGTCCGAATGGTAAAAGTCAGGCAGAATGAAAGAGATTTCGCTCTCTGAGATCGGCAGCGCATGATTGAGCGTGACAACTGGCGTCTCCAGCGGGGCGGAACCCACATCAGGGATACGCTCGGCACAGACATAGAGTTGCTCATTCTGCGCAGACCACACCCGTCCTCGGGTGCTTCTAATAACCACTCTGGTATCCTCCGCTGAGGAGTCCTCATATTTCCCCAAGAGCAACCGTAGAGTGCCGGCGGGCTTTTCCAACGCCGCCAGGGCGTGAAGAGTCGGACTGTCCGTTATCGTTGATACCCGCACACCACGCATTTCCGCATACGTGTGATAGATGTGCCAGCCAGGCCGCTTCGACCGGCGGTCGACATACAGCAACCCGTCCAGCGTGGGGTTATCACAGGTATTCTCCACGGAGCCCCGACTCATGTCCTGAGGATCAGGCCAACAGGCGCGCATCGCGCTGAGAATGTCCGCCCGCTCATAAGCGGCAATCACCCCCGCTGTGTAACCGGCAATCGTCCACGACTCCTGCCCCAATATCTCATTCACCGAAATCGGCCTGGTCAGACCATGTGCGTACAAATAGTTTCGCAGATCGTCGACGTACCCCAGCGCTCCGCTGGGATCGCCGTACTCATGGTACGCCACCACATCAGGAAACACGTCCTGTGACTGGCTCCATTCAAGGAATGGTTGAAGCAGACGGTATCGGCTGACGCTCGGCCCCACGACCTGGGCACCGGGTATACGCTCCTTGATGCGTCGATAGGCGAGGCGCCAGCCTTCCTTGAGGCGCGCATTCTCATTCAGCGGAAGTGCAGCGAGATCCGGCTCGTTGTAGATATCCCATAACACCTGGAGCCGACGCTCGAGGACTTGATCGATGACGCGATCCACATGAGCCAGCCACGGCGCATAGTTTCCGTCGAGCCCGATCTGGTTGATATCAAAGATTTGGAGGGCGAGATGGTGAAATACCAAGCCGAGCGTGAGTTGAAACTCTTTCACTCCCACTTGAGTGAGACGATCGTAATTGCTCAAAACATAGCCCGCATTCCCGCGGAAACTCGTGGGCTTCAAGGGAGCAATGAGGCTCGTCGCAGGCTCCGTCGGTTCAATACTGACGAGATACCCGTTGGCCCGGTGATGCATCGGCCCTTGTTCGACGCTGAGATCCACCACAATCGTGCCGGCATGGCTCTGCACAATCAGCAGCATCCAGAGCCCAACGGCTGCGAGACAGATCAACACGAGACGTCGAACTGCAGTACGTCGAACCATATTGCCTCAGGTAGAGTAAGCCAGAAAGCGTGGTTGTACTGCGGGAAAGGCTGGGCGGTCAAGCGAGCGGAGGCGATCAGGCAGCCGCGCAGAGCTCACGCCAGTCGGAAAGACGGGAAAGACAATGCTCGCGGGCCAAATACTCCTGATCCACACCAACCAACTCGGCGGGATCGGCCTCGCCGTGCGCTTGTTGCTCGGCGATGGCGTTGGCGACATGCACTGCCGTCACGGCAGTAAACCCCGGTGCCTGACACTCACCCGGATGCTGGTGGAAGGCTACGGCTTCGATAATTCCGTCGCCGAGCCCCCAAATCCCCAGGAGGTAGGCACCCACATGGGCATGATCCGCACCGAACACTTCCCGTTCAGCAGCCCAGTCCGGCATCCGTTGCGTACGCATCAGGTCGCACACCCGCGCATAGTCTTCCGGTTTGTTGGCGGCGAGGACCAGGACCCCGACGTCATGCAGGAGCGCCGCGGTAAACGCCTCATCGATCACCTGTTGGCCGGCACCGGCGTCCTTGCCGATACGACGCGCGCAGGTGCCGGTCAACATCGCATGACGCCACAGGTCCTCCAGGGAAAACGAGGGTAACCGGCCCTGGTCAAATTGTGCAAACACCTGACTAGAGAGCACCAACGACTTGATGGTGTCAAACCCCAGCAGGGCCACGGCTTGTTCGGGATCGGACACGTGGGTCCTGAGTCCAAAAAACGCGGAGTTCACGAGCTGAAGGAACTTGGTCATCATGCCGAGGTCTTTGGCCACAATGCGGGAGGCCTTCTTTAACGAGGCCTGTGGGGCCTGCATTTCCTGCATGAGGCTCTGATAGATCGACGGCAGGCTGGGGAGCACCGTGATCTCACCCACCAGGCTCCGGAGCGCAGGATTCGCCAACACCGCGCGCAACGCCTCCGCCTGCGCGATGGTCGCTTTTAATACGCTCAGATCAACCGGCTTCTGCAGAAACCGGTGGGCGACAGCGGCAGACCGCAGATGATTCACAGGGCTTTGGTCGCCGGACAGCACAATTCGGATCGTCTCGGGCGAGAGCGTACGAACCTCACTGAGGAATTGGGCGCCGTCCATCACCGGCATCGTCATGTCGGACACCACGACGTCACAGGTTCCCTCGCGGATGACAGGCAACGCGGCAGCGGCGGAAGAGAAAAACTGCATGTCCCACTCAGATTGCATGGGACCTAATATTCGTCGAAGATGCTGCAACATTTCCGGTGCATCATCCACGAAGATCACTCGACGCATCACCCACTCCCCCTATAAGCATGCCCCTCCTCTCTTCTTCGGACAACCGGGGGCTGATCTTGAGTCGGAGCCAGTCGCGTCAGAATGGTGGCATCGAGCCGCAGCAGGCGGCAGGGAGCGGACAAAGCCCGTACGCGTTTACTACGTTAGTTTCGATCCAGATCCCAACTGACGATGTCAGCATTCTTGCCGTCTCCGCCGGACATCCCATCGGCGCCGAACGAGAGAACCTCAAATTCTGCGCCCTGCGGAGAAGGAACCGTATATTTGTAGGGAGCGCCCCAAGGATCCACCGGCACCTTTGGAAGATACCCGCCTGCCTTCCAATTCGACGCGGCAGGACCCGATGCCGGCCGTTCAACAAGTGCCTTCAATCCTTGCTCGGTGGAAGGAAAGTTGCCGTTATCCAGCTTGTACAGCTGCAGCGCACTTTCGATATTGGAGATCTGCGCTTTGGCAGCCGCCCGCTTGGCGTCCTCCGTGCGGCCCATGACTCGTGGAATCAACAGTGTGGCCAGAATGGCCAGGATCACCACAACGATCATCACCTCGATGAACGAAAATCCCCCACAGCGTCTCAGCCGCTCAATCTGACCGCAGCGGAGCGCGGTCGACAAGCCGACTGACCGACTGACTGCCGTTCTGACATCGCGACGCCATCCCATAGACGCTCCGCTCCTTCTCAACCGATTACGGCTTTCCTCTTTCATGTGCAGTTCGAGTGACTCGGAATTGTAACAGGAACTTCGAATGGACTGTAGCTGATTTCCCTGAGACACGCGGACCGGTTCGTCTCTCTACGGGAACCGACGTTGGGCATCGTGCGGGCAGGCCTCACGACTTGGCTACTTGATACAGCATGACTCCAGGCTTCAACTGCGCACGCGCCAACACACTTTGATGCATGCGAAACGTAGGGAGCGACGCCACCGGCATCATGGCTTGTAATTGCAATCCGGCCATTCGACAGCCATCCCCTACCGCCGCCGGCCCCACGATGAACGCCACCGCCCCGGCAGTTACGCGGCCGGCCAATCGCTGCATCCGCTGAACGATCGCAGGGGGGGCGTCGTAGATCCCGAACGGCGTCCATTCGTAGGCAAGTTGATAGACACGGCCCTCCTCGTCTCCATCCTCAGCCTGGGGCCGCATGGATATGTGGTTCAGCCACTCCAATCGCTGGGCGCGAGCCAGCATGTTCCATAACATCTGCGCCTGCCGCTGCGCGAACGCCGGATGATCGTAGAAGATCGTGTAGTCACGCGGGCGATCACGGCCGATACAGGTCACGATCGCGCTATCGAATCCGGTGATGCAGACCCGCCCCGCTCCTGCCACTCGAGCCGCCAGCACGCGATCCTGTTCGAGGAGGTCCTGCAGATAGTCGGCCACAAACGGCTGAGTGGCCAATTCCCCGATCTCCTGCTGATCATCCGGATAGAACACGACCGCACCGAATGCGTCCTCGGGACTGACTGGAAGCGAAGCCCCCTTGAAGACGGACAGCCAATCAGGAACCGACGGTACCGACGAGGGCATCGGTGGGCCGGTGACCGCGCCCCATCCAGCCGGGATCGGAATCGCCCTCCTGGTCGCCCGATCCATCAGCAGCAACCGGTCTTCCTCCACTGCCAACCCGCGCTGGCAAGGGGCGAATCCCTGACGGTCGAACGGCTGATAGGACAGTCCGGCTGAATCGTCCGAACAGGTGGCTTTCAACACGCGCGTACCTTGCAGGGTGACACAGAGGTTCTGTTCACGATCAACATGTCGCCTGGGAGGATCAGGCACCGGCATCCAGCGCACAAGATGCGAGCGCGGCGCATCCATAAAAACCGGGAACGGATCTCCGCCCCCGGGGAGTTGCGGGAAGAAGAAGTTGCTGAACAGTCGGTACGCCGCTTCGGACGGATACGTGGGGATTCCACGATAGTGCAGCATCCGGGGTGTGGAGGCACCACGATTTTGATCGTCATAGAGCCCGCGGATCAGTTCGAACAGGGCTGAGCCGCTGCCGGGCAACAGGGAGAGAAAGAGTTCGACGACCGGCAGAAAATCGATCGCCTCCCAACGCATGGCGCCCATACAAGCCATGAAGACCTTGCTGTCGAAGGTGCCGTCCGGCAAATGGTAAATCGCGTCTTTGCGATGCCGGATCGTGGCGGTTCCCTTCGCA
>Ga0268299_1004172_pt1 | contig 11732 bp, 13 predicted proteins | sample NOBtaG_FD_193484 | JGI IMG/M metagenome (GOLD analysis project Ga0268299, IMG submission 193484) | Activated sludge microbial communities from bioreactor in Nijmegen, Gelderland, Netherland - NOB reactor | ecosystem: Engineered > Bioreactor > Aerobic > Activated sludge | place: Netherlands... | reverse complement strand
GGCCGAAGGTCGGCTCGCCGGTGCCCGTGCGCCGCGCGATGATCGTCGCCTATGACCCCAAGGCCACGCCAGACTCGGTGAAGGCGCTGGCCGTGGAGTCCGACACCGCCAAGTTCGGCGGCAAGCGCGTCACCGCCACGTCGGCACTGTGGAACGACCAAGGCACGCGTTTCGTGGTGGAGTTCCAGTCGCTGGATCACAAGGACCGCTGGTTCGTGCTCGTGAACCCTGCCGACGGCAAGCACGAGCGCGTCCTGCACCACATCCATGACGACGCGTGGTTCGGCGGCGCGGGCCAGGCCATGGGCTGGCTGAACGCGAGCTGGGCCGAGTTCCTGCCGGACGGCGAGACGTTGGCGATCACCAGCGAGGAGACGGGTTGGGCCCATCTCTACCTCGTGAAGATGGACGGCACGAAGCAAGCGCTGACCAGCGGCGAGTGGGAGATCCGCAACCTCACGCGCAGCAACGACGGCAACAGCTGGTGGATCATGGCCGGCGTCGAGCATCCCAACGAACTGCATCTCTACGAGCTGCCCCTGCGCGGGGGCACGCTGACGCGCATCAATCCGCCTGGGGAAGGCGAGGCGCAGCCCACGCCGTCGCCCGACGGCACGATGCTGGCGTATCGCTGGTCGACCCCGACCGAGTTGCAGGATCTCTACCTCATGCAGCGCCGCGCTGGCGCACCCGCCACGCGCATCACGCGTTCGGGCACGGATGCCTTCTATAGGATTGCCTGGCCGCAGAGCGAGTTCATCCAGTTCCCCGACGACCGCGGCAAGCCGGTGTTCGCGCGCGTGTACAAGCCGCTCACCACGGTCGCCACTCGGCCGGCCGTCATGGAGATCCACGGCGCTGGCTACGCACAGGGCGTGCACAAGACGTTCAGCAACTCCAGCGCTCACGGCGGTTCGCTCACCGCGCAGTACCTCGCCGCCCGCGGCGTCACCTACATGGTGCTCGACTACCGCGGCTCGGCCGGCTACGGCCGCGACATGCGCACGGACATCTACCGCTCGATGGGCGACCGCGACGTGAAGTCGGCCATCGCGGCGATTCCCGTGCTCGAGCAGCGCTACAACGTGAACCGCCAGAAGATCGGTCTGTTTGGCTGCTCCTATGGCGGCTTCTTCACGCTCATGGCGCTGTTCCAGCATCCGGGCGCCTTCCAGGGCGGCGTGGCGCAGTGCTCCGTGACCGACTGGGCGCACTACAACCACGGCTACACGGCGCGCATCCTCAACGGTGCGCCCGTCGACGATACCACGGCCTACAAGGTCAGCTCCCCCATCTACCACGCCGAGGGCCTGCGCGATCGCTTGATCCTCCAGCACGGCCTGGTGGACGGCAACGTGCAATACCAGGACGCGGCGCGGCTGGTGCAGCGGATGATGGAACTCGGCAAGGACTTCGAGTTCGTCACGTATCCCATCGATGCGCACGGGTGGTCGTCGCGCTGGGCTCGGCTCGACTCGCAGCGGCGCATGATGCGGCTGTGGGACGACGTGCTGCTCAAGTAGCCGATGTCATTCTCCACCGATCTCCTCAAAGGCAAGACGGCGCTCATCACGGGCGGCGGCACCGGACTCGGCCGCGCCATGGGCGAGCGCTTCCTCGAGCTCGGCGCCACGGTCATCATCTGCGGCCGCCGGCAGCAGGTGCTCGACGACGCCGCGCGGGACATGATGGCCGCGTGTGGCGGCAGCGTGATCGCCATTCCATGTGACGTGCGCGATCCCGCGGCCGTGGATGCGCTCATGGAACGCGCCTGGGCCGAGTGCGGCGGGATTGATATCCTCGTCAACAACGCAGCCGGCAACATCGCCTCGCCCACCGAGCGCCTCTCGCACCGCGCGGTAGATGCCGTGCTCGGCATCGTGCTGCACGGTTCGTTCTACTGCACGCTCGCGGCTGGCAAGCGCTGGCTCGCAGAAGGCCGCAAGGGCAAGGTGCTGAGCATCGTGACCACCTACGCCGAGGGCGGCAGCGCATACGTGGTGCCGAGCGCCGCGGCAAAGGCCGGCGTGCTGGCGATGACGCGTTCGCTGGCGGTGGAGTGGGGCCCACGCGGCATCATCTGCAACGCCATCGCCCCCGGCCCCTTCCCCACGAAGGGCGCCTGGGACCGCCTCCTCCCCGACCCCTCGCTGCTCGACGAGGCGATCGACCGCATCCCGCTCCGGCGCCCCGGCGAGCTGATCGAACTCGCCAACCTCGCCGCGTTCTTGGTCAGCGATCTCAGCGACTATATCAACGGCGAATGCATCGCCATCGACGGCGGCGAGAAGCTGAAGGGCGGCGGCCAATTCAGCTGGATGGGCTCGCTGAGCAAGGAGCAGTGGGAAGCCTTGGAACAAACCGCCCGCGGCACCACCGCAAAAGACAAGAAGCAGATGTAAGAAGTAGTATGCAGTTGCCGTTACACTCTCACATCTTACATCTCACATCTTACATCTGCAGTTAAGATGCTCCCCGCCCAGTACCGCACCTTCCTCGACACTCACGCCCTCCCATTAGAGCGCGAGTTTCTGAGCCGCCCCTTCCGCGACCTCCTCCCTCGCCTCGCCGAGCTCCGAGCGGAAGCCAAGCGCCAGCACCTCTGGGCCCCTCACCTCCCGAAGGCAAACGGCGGCCTCGGCCTCTCCCTCCCCGAGTTCGCCGAAATCAGCGCCGTCCTCGGCGAGAGCCCCATCGGCCACTATCTGTTCAACTGCAACGCCCCCGACATCGGCAACCAAGAGCTACTGCTGACCCACGGCAGCGCCGAGCAGAAGGCGAAGTGGTTTGAACCCTTGGCGCGCGGCGAGATCCGCAGCTGCTTCGCGATGACCGAGCCGGAGTTTGCCGGTTCGAATCCCGTGTGGATGGACACCCGGGCGGTGCGCGAGGGTGATGACTACGTGATCACCGGCCACAAGTGGTTCACATCGAGCGCCGACGGCGCGGCGTTCACGATCGTGATGGCCGTGACCGACCCTGACGCCCCACCGCACAAGCGCGCGAGCCAGATCATCGTGCCCATGGATGCGCCAGGCGTGGTGTTCGTGCGCAACATCCCCGTGATGGGCGAGCAGGGCAGCGATTACGCGAGCCACGCCGAGTTGCGCTTTGAGGGCGTGCGCGTGCCGGTCACGAACCGCATCGGCGATGAAGGAGCCGGCTTCGCCCTGGCGCAGGAGCGGCTGGGGCCCGGCCGCATCCATCATTGCATGCGCTGGCTGGGCATCAGCGAGCGCGCGTTCCGCATGATGGTGCAGCGCGCCGCGACGCGGGAGATCGCGCCGGGCGAGGTGCTGGGGCAGCAGCAGGCGGTGCAGCACTGGATCGCCGAGTGTCGGGCGGAGATCGATGCGGCCAAGCTGCTGGTGCTTGACGTGGCGCAGCGCATCGAGCGCGAAGGGGCGCATGCCGCTCGGGACGGCATCTCGCTCATCAAGTTCCACGTGGCGGGTGTGCTGCAGCGCGTGCTCGACCGCGCCATCCAGGTCCACGGCGCGCTCGGCATGACCGACGACACGCCGCTGGCGTACTGGTACCGGCATGAGCGCGGAGCGCGGATCTACGACGGACCTGATGAAGTGCACAAGAGCGCGGTGGCGAAGCGCATACTCGGTGCCGCGGGGATGAAGCGTCATGGCTGAGTCGGTGCCGGTGCGCGCCGGCGAGGAGCTGCCGCTCGAGGCGCTGAACGTGTGGCTGGCCGCTGAGGCGCCGACCGTCGGGCGCGTGACGGGTGTCGAGCAGTTCCCAGGGGGATTCTCGAATCTCACCTATCTGCTCAGTACCACGACCGGCGAGTTCGTGCTGCGGCGGCCGCCCAAGGGTGTCGCCGCAGGGTCGGCCCACGACATGGGCCGCGAGGCGCGCATTCTCTCCGTCTGCGAGCTGCGGGGGATTCCGGCGCCACGCGTGATCGCTGGCTGCGACGATCCGTCGGTGATCGGCGTGCCGTTCTACGTGATGGAACGCGTGCGCGGCGTGATCCTGCGCGGGTCGAAGGCGCCGCCGGGCTACGATGCGGCTGCCTTCGCGCAGCTGGGCGAGCGCTTTCTCGATACGCTCATCGCGATACACGGCGCGACGCCTTCGGACCCGGTGATCGGCGGACTCGGTCGGCCGATGGGCTATGTGTCGCGGCAGGTCGACGGCTGGACGGAGCGCTGGCAGAAATCGCGCACGGATGACGTGGCGAGCATCGAGCAGTTGGCGAGTTGGCTTGCCGAGCATCAGCCCAGTGAGAGCGGGGCCTGTCTCATCCACAACGACTTCAAGTACGACAACCTCGTGCTCGATGCCAAGCAGCCCGGGAGGATCGTCGGCGTCCTCGACTGGGAGATGGCGACGCTGGGCGATCCGCTGCTCGATGTCGGCACCTCACTCGCGTATTGGATCGAGGCCGGCGACCATCCCGCATTCAAGTCACTCGGGCTCGGCATAACCGCGTTGCCCGGCAACCTCACGCGCAGCGAGCTCTGGGAGCGCTATCTCAAGAAGAGCGGGCGCATGCAACGGCCGGCCACGTGGTATCACGCCTTCGGCGTGTTCAAGGTCGCGGTGATCGCGCAGCAGATCTACGCGCGCTACCGGAAGGGGCTCACCAAGGACGAGCGCTTCGCCGGCTTGGGTGACGTCGTGCAGCTGCTCGGCGAGTTCGGCGGGAGTGTCGTCAGCCGCGGGTAAGGCGCTCGAGCTCTGCGGCGAGGGTGTCGAACTGCTGCCGACGTTCACCCCGCCATTTCTTGCTGGCGCTGCCGGCCACGGCCGCGATGACGAGTCCGACGACGCCGACGATGCCCGAGCTGCCGAAGGCCGCCCAGCCCGCATCGGCGCTGACGAAGGACGCGACCAGCGTCACCGTGAGCCCGAAGCCTGCCGCGAGGCTGCCAGCGATGAGGCGGACGCGGAGTCCCTCGTTGAGCGAGGTGAAGCGCACCCGATGCCCGTTCATGCCGGGTTCGAGCATCACGCGCAGATTACCGTTGGACCAGGTGCGCAGCGACCCGTGCGTCTCGAGCTTCCCGGCGGCATCGAAGGTCTCGCGAAGCCGCGTGACCAGGAACTCCCACTCGCGCTCGGTGAGAGTGCGAGGCAGCTCGACACTACGCGAGACGCTGATGGGAACCCCGACGGCGCGACGAGGGGCGGCCGACGGGGCATCGAGCTCCCGCGCCGCCGAGGCGATGCGCGCAGGTTCGATGCCGGCTTCCTGGGCGATCGCCTCGAGTTGGGCGAGCGTCATGCCATCGGACGCGGCCAGCGGCACCCGTGACTCTGGGCGCAGCACGGTGGCGCGACGGAAGATCTCTGCGACCTCTTCGTCGGAGTACCGGCGGTCAGTCATGGAAGGAATCTCGCCCTAGGCCTCTCCCCATGCCAACTGCAGAGGTGCTAGGCCTATTGCGCCCCCGCCCTGCAAGGGTGAGAGATGATGGCATGCGACGACTCTTGCTGGGCGCGGTCCGACTCGTCTGCGCCCTTGGGATGGCGCTGCCGCTCGCGGCACAAGAGAAGAAGGCCGCGGTGCTCCCGTACGTCGGCAGCGCGCCGGAGACCGGCCTGCAACTCGGGGTAGCGTACCTCCGCACCTGGCAGCCGGAGGATACGCTCGGCACGCGGCCCAGCAGTCGGATGGGCAACATCGTGTTCACGCAGAAGGACCAGTTCCGCGCCTTCATCGAGTCGGATAAGTGGACGGCGGGGAACGCGAAGCGGCGGCAGTGGGGGGCGATTGTCGCGTTGTATCCCCTGCCGTTCTATGGCTACTCGGTGAACGCTGACGGACCGCGACAGACGATCGACAACCGCAGCGCCGAGTTCTGGGTGACGGCGAGTCGCAAGGGCCGCACGGCGGTGTGGAACAGCCTCGGCGCGCGGCTGGTGCTCAATACGACGCCGGAGCAGGATCTCGGCTGGTGCCCGGGCGGCGATTCTACGTTCGTCGTGGATTGTGCCCCTCCGCCGGCAATTCGGCACACAACGCTGCTCGTGACGGCCGCACGTACGCGCGACACGCGCGACTTCCTGTTTGCGCCGACGACAGGTCGGTTCATTGACCTTTCGCTGACCGGCATGAGCACGCGAGAGCGCGGCCGTCCGGAGAGCGACCTCTACTTCCGCTTCCGGGCTGAGGCCCGTGGCTACCGCACGCGCGGGCGCCACACGATTGCGGTGCAAGGCTTGCTGATCAACGCGGATCCGTATGCGCCGCTCGATCAGCAAGTCGTGATGGGCAGCAACACCATGCTTCGTGGCTACGAGATGGGACGGCTGCGCGCCGACTTCCTGCTTGGCGCGCAGGCGGAGTGGCGGGTTGCGACGCCCCTACTGCGCGAGCGGCTCGGGTTCGCGCTGTTCGGCGGTGGGGCACAGCTCGACAGCGAGTTCGACTACGATGAAGGTGGCACGTTCTTCCCGAGCGTTGGCGGCGGCATCCGGTTCCGCCTTGATGCGCGTACGCGGTCGGCGGTTCGCATCGACTTCGGGGTCGGACGGAAAGGGAACTCGGGGCTGTACGTGGCGTTCAACGAGGCGTTTTGATGCGAATCCTTTGCGCGTGGACTCGAAGCGCAACGACGCTGCTGCTGGTGACGTGCGTGCTGCCGCTGCAGCCGGTGCTGGCGCAGCAAAGCGACGTGCTCGTGCCGTCGGCGCTCGTGATTCCCGATCGGGTGCAGTCGGTGGGCATTGCGCTGCTCCGAGTCACGTCGCCGAGTGACAGCCTTGGCACGCGGCCGAGCAGCGTCGTCGCAGACGTTGGACTGGGCGTCGGTGGCGGATGGCGCGGGGCGTTCTCGTTCGATAGGTGGCAGCCCGGCAATCGCCGGCGTCTCATGGCGAGTGCATACGTCTCGCGGCTCGAGATTGAGGTGTTCGATGACTTCGAGTTTCAGCCCGAACGCAGTGGCTGGGAGCTGCGGCAGCACTGGCAGCGCGGAGCGGGCACTTGGCTCTACGCGGGTATCGCTGGCCGGAAGAGCAGCGGAGGGAGATACCCGATCACACTGTTCTCTTCCGCACCCTGCGATCCGCCGGGGCCGTGTGGTACTCCGGCATCTTACGGCCCATCGAGCTACTGGATACCCGAAATACGACGATTCACCGCGCTCACGGCGCGCGCCGGCTGGCTGCGCGATACCCGAGACAACATCTTCGCGCCGGAATGGGGTCGATACGTCGACCTCGCCGTGCTTGCACATCGCTATGGTCTCGACGATTGGGATGACGAGTCCTACTCGGTGCGGCTGGACACCCGCGTGTATCGTCCAGATGCCTCCGGTGGCGTGTGGGCGCTCCAAGGGCTTTTCGGCCTCGATGGCGATGAGTGGAATCCGATTCCCATCGACGAATCGTTTGACCTTCCCATGGGACGCTACCATGCCGGCGGATACCGCAACCAGCTGTTGCTGTTTGCGCAGGCAGAGTGGCGAGGTCCGACCCGATGGATGCGCAATCGCCTGGGTCCGGCGGTGTTCGGAACAGTCAGCGGTTCACACTGGCAGCGCTCCGGCACGTCGGCGACGCTCTTCGGGGCGGGAGCCGGCCTGCGGTATCGCCTGAACCGCGACACGCGGACGACGCTTCGACTCGACTACGCGGTGTCGTTCAGGAGCGATCCCAACGTGAAGCCGCGCGGCGGCCTTCATATCGCGCTGCAGGAGGCATTTTGAACGCGTACGTGCGCGTACTCGTTGTCTTGGCGGCGTTCGGGCCGCTGGCACTGCCGGCACAGGTCAAGCAATCCCTTCTGCCCGTGGGCAGCGCCGGATACGAGTCCGGCCAAGTACTCGGCGTGACCTTTCAAGGCGTCCGGCAACCCGTCGACACGCTCGACACGCGTCCGACGGTCATCCTCGCCGAGTACCGCCGGTCCGCGAATGACGGCTGGCACCTCGCGGGCACGTACGATCGCTGGACGGCCGGCAACCAGCGTCGGTCGGTCGTGCACGCATTCGTGTCGAGGGAGCCGTTCGTCTTCTTCGATTCGGACCTCCGGCTGATGCCGCGTCGGCATGGCATCGACTTTACGCAGCAGTGGCGGCGCACGGAACGGACGTGGACGTACGTCGGTGTGGGACTGCACGAGAGTGAGGGCGACGGCTCCTACTTCTTCCCGATCGGCGGCATACCCTGGATACCCTGCGACACCACCGGTTCCTGCGGCGCGCCGCTGCACCTGCAATCACCGCCGAACGGCGCGACGACCATCATTCGGCGTCCACCCGCCTCAAGCATCGGCATCTCGATCGGCGGCGTCACGCCGGAGTATCAAGCGCTCTCTGCCAGATTCGGCAGCGTCACGGACACGCGAGACAATATCTTCGCGCCGACTCGCGGCCGTGTGCTAGATGTTTCTGTGCGTGCGAGCTCAATCTCCTTTGGAAGCCCGGAGTCGGAGCGCTACTACAGCGCGCGTGCCGAACTTCGCGGCTATAAGAGCCTTGCGTCAGGTGCCGTGCTCGCCGGGCAGATGTTTGCCGGTCTCGATAGCGAGTTGCTCCCCGAGTTCGAATCCGCGGGCTTCGGGCGCATCGGCCGCGGATTCCCGCCCGGACGCGCGCCTGGGGATCTGGCCGTAAGCCTTGAAGGCGAATGGCGCGGACCCACGCAGTGGATGCGCAATCGACTCGGCAGCGCGGTGTTCGCGTCGGTCTCGAGCGTGCATTACAACCGCGGGAACCCGAACTTCGGTCCGTTCATCGCCGCCGGCGTGGGCCTGCGCTACCGGATTGATCCCGAGACCCGCAATACGCTGCGTCTCGACGTCGCCTTCAACAGCGACAAGAAGCCCGTGCTGCTACTCGCCCTCCAAGAAGCATTCTAGCATCTTTGGGGCACCCCTCGCGGCGAGCGCCCCATGACCGACATCCGACTCAGCAAGCTCCAGCAAATCGCCCTCGTCCAGCATGACGTCGAGCGCGCCGTCCCCTTCTACCGCGACGGACTCGGCCTCCCGCTCCAGTTCGCGATGGCCGGCATGGCGTTCTTCGACGCCGGCGGCGTGCGGCTCATGCTCACGAAGCCGAGCAGCGCCGAGTTCGACCACAAGAACTCGATCCTGTATTTCGAGGTCGCCGACTGCGCGGCGGCCTACACTTCGCTCAAGGCGCGCGGTGTGCCCTTCGACGACGAGCCCCACCTCGTCGGCAAGACGGCGACGCATGAACTCTGGATGGCCTTCTGCCGCGATCCCGAAGGCAACGTGATCGGCATCTCCGAGGCGAAGCCGCTCTAGTCGCGCCACCAGGCCGCGCGCTTGCCCTTCGCGCTGCGCGCGGCTTCGGCGGCATCGAGCCGCGTCCACGACCCGTCGGCCTTCGCCGCCTCGACCTTTGCGAGGCCGGCCGGCTGCATGCGGCGCGCCTTGATCATGTCCGCGACCCGCCGCTTGTTCAGCTCCGACCAGCCCGTATTCGGCGAGCGCGGCGTGAAGCGCAGCATCGTGCGCTCGACATCCAGCTTGCGCGGCAGCGAATCGATCCACCCCCAGCACAGCGCCTCGCTCACGGCATCGTCATAGGGCAGATGCGGGCGACTCGCGCCTTTCTTGAAGGTGATCAACCAGACGCTGGCACGGCGCGTGTGGTTCGCCTGTAGCCACGTCCGCCATTCAGCGAGCGTGGTCACCTCGACCGAATCCTCGGGAGGCGGCGTCGGGGGCGGGACTACGGCCCGCCCCGCAGCAGGATCACGGCGGGCCGGCGAACAAGGTGCCGTCCTTATCGAGCAGGGCGACGAAACTCTTCACTTGCGTCGGCCCGAACGAGCTCACGGCGATGCGCTCGCCGGTCTCGGGATCCTCGATCGTCACGCGACCATCGCCCCAGGCGGTGAGCAGGAAGGGCGCATCCGGCGACTTCTGCGCCACACGCCGCCGGTCAGCCATCGCGCGCAGGGCCCCGCGCAGGAATCCGTTGGTACCGGCGGGAAGCGTCAGCGCCGTCTCGCCCGTTGCACCGTCGCGCACGAGAATGCCGCCGTCTGCCGCATCGGCGAAGCTCAGCGCGCGCTGCGCCACGGGGTTCTCGTACACATCCGGCGACTTGAAGATGCCGAACTGCGACGCCAGGAAGGCCATCGTGAACGTCAACGCGACCATCGCCACCGCCACCCGCAACGCGGGCTTCGGCGGCGTGATGTTCGGCATGGCGGAGGTCGAGCCGGGTTCCGGCTCGAAGTGGATCTCTGCGCTCATGCGGACTCCTTCGCCGGCACGGCCAGCACGGCCTCACGCAGGATCTCGCCGACCTTCACGGGATCCTTCAGCCCGCGCAACAGCGGCTCCGGATTGTTGAAGGTCCACGGCCGCACGTGCGGGAACAGCACGATCCACGCCAGCTTTTCCTTCGTGCCCAACTTCACGGCGATCTGGCCGGTGCGGTCGGGGAACTGCCGCGCACTCGCACCCTGCACGTAGTGCAGCGGCACGTTGATCGTGAGCGGGAACACCACGCCGAAGCGCATCACGATGCGCTTGTCGGTGATGGCATACGTGGTGCCGCCGGCGATCGCCCGCGCGAACCACCAGGCGCCGAAGAGCAGGCCGCCCGAGAGCAGTAACTGCGTGCCGAGCGTGGCCCAGAAGCTCGCCGCGCCGACCTGCGCGCGGTTCACCCCGACCCACCACAGCATCATGACGGCAAGGTACGCCGCCAAGGGTCGCACGAAGAACAGGTGCCGCGCCAATGCACGGGCGTCGGGCGCGCCTTCCCACAGCACGCGCTCGCCCGGTGGCAGGGGTTCACTGACGCCGCGGAGCCGCGCGCGCGGGAGGTCGCGCGCAGCACCCGACACCCCGGGGGGGAGGGCCGTTGCGGTCATCAGATGATCGGCTCCGCACGCGACGGCGTCGCGTACAGGTGGCCGCCTGCGTAGTACGCCATGATCTTGTCCTCTTCCAGCAGCGTGATGCGGTCATCGCGCTTCGTGGTCGGGACGTCCGCGAACTGCGCGGCCGTGATCGCCTTCACGATCACGTGATCGTTGCCCCAGAGCCCGAAGTGCGGCCACTGCACCAGCGGCGCCGGCAGCAGCTTGCGCGCCCCGCTCGTGAGCTGCACTTCATAGAAGCTCACCTGCGGCTCCGAGCGATTCACCCAGAGATCCACGATGGTGCCGGCGATGTTGCCGTCGCAGGCCTTCACGGGCAGGCCGCGCGGATCGGGATCGCCCGCGGCGATGGTGTAGCCGGGCGCGACGCGCATCGGCACGATCTTCGGTTCGCCGCGCACCGTGAGGTCCGGCACGTCGGCGCGATTCGCCCACGCGGCGGGACCCACCCCGTCGATCATCGGGTTGCCGGTCGGCACCAACGGCGAGCCGTTGTAGTTGTCCACCGGCGTAGCCTTGAGTTCCGACATCAGTGCGACCCTCCGTCCACGTGGTTGGTGACGTGCAGGTACTCCTTCTTGGGCGGCACCGTCGGCCAGCCCTCACGCTTGCCCTGCGGCGAGTCGAGCGGATAACCCTCGCGCTTGTCCTCGCGGCGCAGGTAGAACACAAGCCCAAGGAAGAACGCCCAGAATGCGTACAGGGCGATCTGTGCTCCATCGATGTACTCCATCTCTCCCTCCCCCCGTTCAAGTAACCAGCAGTAACCAACCGCCCGCAGTGTCGTTCCACTCACCTCTCACATCTTACATCTCACATCTGCAGTTCAAGCCGGCATCTCCGCCAACCCAAACTCCTTCTCCGTCTCTCGCGCGATCGCCCCCGTCCGCACCAACCGCACC
>Ga0268299_1004171_pt1 | contig 11733 bp, 9 predicted proteins | sample NOBtaG_FD_193484 | JGI IMG/M metagenome (GOLD analysis project Ga0268299, IMG submission 193484) | Activated sludge microbial communities from bioreactor in Nijmegen, Gelderland, Netherland - NOB reactor | ecosystem: Engineered > Bioreactor > Aerobic > Activated sludge | place: Netherlands... | reverse complement strand
GTTCGCGCAAAATCGCCGAATGCACCATCTCCATCAACAGTTCTTCCATCGGGCAGGCGGGCGTCGTCATCGTCATGGTGACATGCACCTGACCGTCACGCACCTCACTGCCATAGACCAACCCCAAGTCCACGATGTTGATTCCCAACTCGGGATCCACCACCTGACGCAGGGCGTCCGTCACTCGCGGGTCTGATCCTGTTCCCGGCTTCTCTGTGGACATCCAACACTCCCTTGTGCTGAGCACGACAGCCTGTTCACCGCGGTCCGCATCAGGACGACGCACGAGCTGCGGCACCGGGCCGCTCGGGCAAACTCCCCAGAGCCGTGACCGTATTCACAAGAAACAGCACCAGCACCAGGGCATTCAGCAACCCGCCGATCTGCCGTACCGCACCCCACCCGGCTGCGTCACCGACCAGCCGCACCAACAACGTCGCCTGCAACAGCAACACATGCGCGTACAACCACGGCCGATAGGTCATCCGCGCGCCGAGCACGGCCGGAAAGATGATCGGCGCATGGGCAAAGATCATCGCGAACACGAAACCCAGAAAAAACGCGTGCACGATGACGTCGTACTGCGGTCCCGCCGGCACACCGCCGTATACCATCGCCGCCACCCCGCTCAGTCCCAACCAGACATAGCCACTGAGCAGACAGATGGCGATGAAGCGCGTCAACCCGGTTTGCTGGACGGTTCGTCTGGCGATGTCATGGAGGCCCAGCCATACGGCCAATGCGGTAAGTCCTATGCCGAACAGACGTACCGCGCCATCGAACCACCAGCCCACGAGCAACAACCCCACCAGCAAAACTCCGAGGCACAGCAGGAACGCCGTTTGCGCGCCGAGGGTCACCTGTTGCAGCCTGGCGAGTTCCAGACGCTCGCCGGCAATCGTGACGACGAGAAATGCCACCCACCAGAAGACCACCAGAAAAATCGGCCAACCGAGACACCAGAGCAGATTGCCCAACGCCCAGACAATGGCCCCACCCCCCATGGTGAACGTATAGAGCGCCGGATGTCGCCTGATGATGGCCGCGAAGATCGCAACCAGCCCGACACTGCCGCCCAACATCGACAGCTGGGCCGCGGCAAGCGGACCGCCGGCGACCAAGACCAGGGCGCCAAGACCGGTGAGTAGCGGCGCCACGTAGGCCCACGGTTGACCAAGAGCCACCGCGCGCTCCAGACTGATCAGTGTCCCGAGAAAACCGGAGACCATCAGCGGGCCATGCCATGCTGAAAACTCGGACCGCGGTAGCGGCACATCCCAGCCGAGGCGCGCGAGGCCGGCCCAGAGCCCCGTCAACAAGGCCGCCATGCCGAGAGCAAGCAGGGGAAGCCGTCGTGGGTGGCGGATCGTCATCGTACCGGCCCCTTCGGCGATCTCATCGTGGCTCGCCCACTTCGGGCGCGGACGGCGTATCCAGGCGATACCCGGCCCGAGCCAACGCACCGTCCAAGGTTTTCATGACCGCCGGGCTGTCGGAATGGCGCATGACGATCGGAAGCGGCGCGGCCCGCAGGGCAGCCAGCAGGGGTTCCATCTCCGCAGCCGGTAATCGATCGCAGAGGGCATAAAGCCCCTCGGGGCCTTCTTCCAGCCGATTGTGATCCGAGAGGATTCGGCGAATCGTCGCCAGAATCTGAGGCGTCGGAGTGGGCATGAGCAAGGTCGCCAAGGCGCCATGGTCGAGTCGAAGCTTCGCCGCCACCGGCAACGGGTCCCCGCCACGCCGGCGCTGCACGGCAGGCAGCAACAGCTTTTCTTCCATGCCGATGTGCCTGAGCAATCCTGCCCGAAATCGGTCGTAGGTCGCCTGATCAATCTGATCCGCAGCGGCGGCGGACGAACGTAACAGCCCGTCCAGTCGTTGATGATCCCCCGCCAGCAAGGTCGTGATGGGTCCCGAGTGTTCCTCGCCTGCCTCTGTCATCCGTTCGCTTCCGTCCTGCGCTCGACTCGCCGGTCTCGTGGCTGGTTCGCTCGCCTCTTCAACAGCGATAGACCGTACTGCCTGCTGGAGAGACTGTCAACGTGGGAGACAGCGAGGCGATGAGCGAACGCAGCCGGACGAACGAGCCGGTCAACCACGATCAGATGGTGCGGCACCGGTGGGGAGGACTCCTGGTCCCCGCGATCCGGGATTTCTCCCCGGCTGTTGTTGTGCCATATCCAGCGGCGACCATCCTCCACCCAGAGCCTTGTAGAGTTGCACCACTGAAGCCAGTTGCAACCGGTGGGTGCCGGTGAGTGCCAGTTCCGCCTCGAACAGATTGCGTTGCGCGACCAGCACATCGAGGTAATTCGCCAGTCCTCCCTTGTAGCGAAGATTCGCCAGCCGCAAAGCCGAGCGCAACGCGTCGACCTGCTGCGCCTGCGCGTCGCGCTGTTCCCGCGACGTGCGCACCGCGACCAGCGCATCCTCCACTTCGCGAAAGGCGACCAGCACCGCCTGTTCATATCGCGCCAGCACCTCACGGCCCTGCGCTTCGGCTGCCTCCTGCTGGAATCCGAGGATCTGCGCGTTCAGGAGCGGACCGGCCAACCCCGGGCCGGCCACGCCAAACGCCGTCTCGTTCGCAACCAGCCGGGACAACTGGGGGCTCGCCACACCTAGAATGCCGGTGATACTGAGCTTCGGAAATCGATCTGCCTTGGCCACTCCGATTCTCGCCGTGGCCGCTGCTAATTCCTGCTCGGCCTGCACGAGATCCGGTCGACGCTGGAGCAGTTCCGACGGAAGACCGGCAGGGACCTCCGGCGGCATCACCTGTTCAGTGAGCGAACGTCCCCGGGGAATCTGCCCAGGCGAGCGCCCCAGCAACAGGCTAAGCTGGTTTTCCTTCTGCACCATCTGTCTGGTCAACTCCGCCGCCCGAGCCGCGGCATTGGCCCGTTCCGCCTCAAATTGATCCGCGTCGATGCGTGAAATCATGCCCTGCCGAAGGCGGGCCTCGGCAATCCGGACCGACTCCTCCCAGGACTTCAACGTACGCTGCGCCACACCGAGTTGCATGTCGAACTGCAGCAACTCAAAGTAGGCCTCGGCCACACCACTTACCAGTTGTAGCACGACCGCGCGTCTGGCCTCTTCGCGTGACAGCAGATCTCCCCTCGCGGCTTCGTTCGAACGGCGAATCCGTCCCCAGATGTCGATCTCCCAGGACAAATTTCCCTGAAGATAATAGTTGAATGGATTGGGGAATCCTGGAAACAGAAAGTTCGCCTTCCGGCCGAACAAGGGCGCGTTCGACGTGAGATCGGCCTTTGGGGCAAAATCCATTTTCGCGATCAGCATGCGCGCCTGGAAATCCTCGACCGACGCCACCGCCCGCTTCAGGTCCTTATTCTCCGCCAGCGCGATGCGGATGAGACGGCGCAGTTCCTCGTCCTGCAACAGGTCCCACCAGGGCAGATTGGCAAAGGACTCCGTCTCTTGAGCCGAGGCCGCCATCCGGAACCCGTCCGGTACTTGCAGGTCCGGACGTGAGTAGTCGGGACCGACGGCACAGCCGGTCAGCACGAGCAGCACGATCGCCAATGCAAACATACGCATGATCAGTGAGTCCTATATGGGGTCGCAGTGCCCGGAGGCCGCGACCGGTCCCGCCCCGGTGATTTCAGCCACGATGTGCCTGGTGCAACAGCCATGGGCGATCAAGGCCGCACCCTCCCGCCACATCCTCGCCAACAGGGCCTTGCCCTCCTCCGAGATAAACGTGATCCCGACCAGTTCCACGACTGGGGCGAACATACCGGACTGCCGCACGGTCTGCCACACCCGTTCCAGTTCCGTCACCCACGGCCCGCTCAAACTTCCCTCCAGGGTCAGACGAGCGGAATCTCCAGTCTGCTCCGACGTAATCTTCAGCATGATTTTCCATTCACCCCTTTGCACCGGCCAGCTGCAACCCAGGCTCCTCGGCTTCGTCAAACTCCTCCGCCGGCTGATGCCGCGTCGCGATCAACGAATAGAACACCGGCACGACGAACAACGTAAACAGCGTCCCGACCGTCATGCCCGTGACCAGGACCATCCCGATACTGTTCCGCGCCGCCGCACCGGGCCCCGACACCAGCACCAAGGGCAGATGGCCGAACACCGTCGCCGCCGAGGTCATCAACACCGGTCGCAACCGCGTCATGGCCGCTTCACGCAATGCCGCCGCCTTGGACAGGCCGCGCGCTTGCAGGGTGTTGGCGAATTCCACGATGAGAATGCCGTTCTTCGCAATCAACCCCACCAGCGTAATCAAGCCGACTTGCGAATAGATGTTGATCGTCGTGAGGTCCAAAAAGCTGAAGACCAGGGCGCCGGAGATGGCCAACGGGACTGAACCCATCAACACGATCAACGGATCGCGGAAACTCTTGAACTGGGCAGCCAGGACCAGATAGATCAGCACGACCGCGAACCCCAGCGTCACGATGAGCGCCGATCCCTCATGCCTGATCTGGCGCGACTCGCCTGCATAATCAAGTGTTGCGCGAGAACCGGCAGCCGCCGCAGCGGCGGTCTCCAGCACCCGCAGCGCTTCATCCTTCGTCACTCCCGGTTTCACGCCGCCGAAGATGCGGACCGCATTGCGTTGCTGAAAACGGTTCAAGGTGCGCGGGGCAGTGCTGGTCTCAATGCGCGTAAACGTCGACACCGGCACCAATTGGCCACCTGGCGTCTTGATCTTCAAGTCGAGCAGCGGATCGAGTGTCGCCCGGTCCTTGTCCCCGATCTGCGGGATGACCTTATAACTCCGGTCATAAAAATTGAACCGGTTCACATAGGCGCCGCCGAGTAACGTGCCCAGCTCTTGGCCGACGCGCGCCAAGTCGAATCCCAAGTCGGCCAGTCGCTCACGATCGATGACGACCCGCGCTTCGGGTAGATCGATCTTGAGGTCTGTATCGACATAGAGGAACTTGCCGCTTTGCCAACCGGCCCCAAGCACAGCCCCCGTGGTCTCCAGCAACTGTTCCGCAGGCAACTCGCTTTCCAGAATCAATTCCACATCGTATTGTCCGGGTGTCGGGAGCGGCGGATCGAGCCGCGGGAAGACCCGCAGCCCGGGAATTTGCGACACGGCGCCGTACACTTCACCGTACATCATTTCGGTCGAGCGCGACCGTTCGCGCCAGTCTTTCGCCACCAGGCCGCCGAATCCGCCCCACGATGAAGTCAACGACCAGCTGAAGCGCGCCTCGGGAAAGGCTCGGAGCGCATCGATCACCTTCAAGGAATCCCGGTTCGTAGCGGCCACCGTTGAATCCGGCGCCGCTTCGAGAAACAGGCTGATGTGACTTTGATCTTCAACCGGCGCCAACTCCTGCCGCGAAAATTGATACAACGGCCAGGCCGCGACCATCACCAACAGGGCCGCGACCACGATGGTCCATCGCATCTCCAAGGCGCCGTCGAGCAGGCGTCCGTACCCCGCGCGCGTGGTGTCGAAGACCCGATTGACCAACCTGGTCAACCGCCCTTCCTTCCCTTCCGGATGGACGAAGTACGAACTCATCACCGGCGAGAGCGTGATCGCCACCACGCCGGACAAGACCACGGCGGCGGCCAGGGTCATCGCGAACTCCAAGAACAACGACCCGGTCAGGCCCCCCTGAAACCCGATCGGAGCGTAGACCGCGGCCAGGGTAATCGTCATGGCAATGATAGGCCCGACCAGCTCACGCGACCCCAGCAACGCGGCCTGTATGCGGGACTTTCCTTCGCGCACGTGCCTCTCGACGTTTTCGACGACCACGATGGCATCGTCCACGACCAATCCCACCGACAACACGATGGCGAGAATCGTCAACAGATTCAGGCTGAAGCCGAACGCATACATGAACATCGCCGCGCCGACCAACGACACCGGCATGGCCACCAGCGGCACCAGGGCCGTCCGCACCGAGCCCATGAACAAAAACACCACCGTGGCCACGATCAGAATCGTTTCGCCGAGCGTCTTAGTGATTTCCGCCAACGCGCTCCGCATGAACATGGTGCCGTCCCACACCAGCTGCATGTCGATGTCCTTCGGCAGGGTGGGACGAATGCGGTCCATCTCCTCCCGCAGCCGGTGCGCCACCTCGATCTCGTTCGAACCCACCAGGGGCCAGATGCCGAGATACACGCCTTCCGTGCGGTTGTACTTGGCGACCATCTCCGCTTCCTCGGCCCCGTTCTCCACCCGTGCCACATCTCTCAGCCGCACGATGGCCCCGCCGCGATCCGTGACGATGAGCTCTTCGAACTCTTCGGTACTCCGCAGATCCGTGTTCGCCAGGAGATTGACCTGCACCAGGTTGCCCTTCGTCCGACCGACGGCAGCCAGGTAGTTGTTGCGCCGCAACGCGGCCTGCACATCGCCGGGCGAGAGGTTGTAGGCCGCGAGACGATCCGGGTCGATCCAGACGCGCATGGCGATCTGTCGCCCGCCTTCGATGGTCACGCGCTGCACACCGGTCAGGGTGGCGAATTGAGGCTGGAGCGACCGCAACAGCCAGTCGGTCAAGGCCGGGACCGTACGCTCCGGTGACGTAAAGCTGAGATAAAACGACGCATAGGGACGATCGGCCCGTTGCACTTCCACGGCAGGCGGCTCCGCCTCGGACGGCAACTCAGACCGGACCTGTTGAAGCCGCGCCGTCACTTCGGCCAACGCCGCCGTGCTGTTATGGTTGAGCTTCAGATGCACCGTGACCGTGCTCATGCCGGCCCGGCTGGTGGACTCCAGATAGTCGACGCCGCTGATGGCGGACACCACGCGCTCGATCGGCGTGGTCAAAAACCCCCGCACCGTCTCGGCGCTGGCTCCGTAGTACACCGTGGTGATGATGATCGACGAGCTTTCAATCTTGGGATACTGCTGCACCGGAAGTGTGGTCAGCGCACGCCAGCCGACCAGCACGATGACCAGATTGATCACCACAGCCAACACCGGGTGTTTGATGAAGACATCGGTAAACGAACGCATGGTCGTGCCTCGCTGACTCACGGTTGCCCCGACGAACGGGGTGAATCGGACTGTGTTTGTGGCCCGCCGGCGGCGACCACCAGCACGCCGTCCCGCAATTTGAACGCCCCGGACGCCGCGACCTGTTCGCCTGCGGCCAACCCGGCATACACGATGATGTCATCGCCCGACATCGCGCCGCTCTCCACGTGACGGAGCTGCGCGCGTGTGTTGCCCTGTCCGTCAGGCCCGATCACAAATACCTGGTCACCACCCGGGCCCTTGCGCAACGCATTCACCGGAATGGCCACTGCGCTACGAGGCGCCCCCACCCGCACCTTGATTCGCACCGCGGCACCGGGCACAGGCATCGACGGAGAACGATCGATCCTCGCGCGAACCATGGCATTCCGCGTCGCGGGATCGATGCGGGCATCCAACGCGACGATGTTCGCCGGCACAGCGGACGCCTCACCGGCCGGATACACCTCCACCGTATCGCCGTGCCGCAACCCGGCCGCCACATGTTGCGGCACCGCAAAGTCGACATGCACGGCGTCGTCGATTCCCTGCAGGGTCGTGAGTTGCGTGCCTTCATTCAGATACTGTCCGGGATGGACATCGGCAAGACCGACCCGGGCGCGGAACGGGGCGCGAATCGTCTTCCGGGCGATCAGGGCTTTGGTGCGGGCGATTTGAGCCTGCGCGACATCGAGATCCGCCCTGGCTCGGTCCACCTCTTCCTGTGCCGCAGCCTGGTCCTGAGTCAGCGCCCGTCGCCGGTCGAGGACCGTGCGCGCCAACGCCGCTTGGGCCTGCTGCGCCCGAAGGTCGGCTTCCTCCACGGACACATCGAGCGCGACCAGCACCGAGCCGGCCTCCACGATCTGGCCGGGAACAAATCGCACCTGACTCACAGTCCCGGCCAATTCATTGCGCAGCGTGATCGAGCGGAGAGCCAGCACCGTCCCGATCGATGTGGCGGTTTGATGGTGGTCGACGGCCTTGGCCACAGCGAGTGTGACCACTTCCATCGGTTCCGGCTGGTTGGCTGACGCAGCGGCCTGGTCCTGGATGCTGCCGTATTTCCATACCCCCAGCCCCACCCCGACGCCGATCACCGTCAGCATCAGCACCGACGATCCGATCCACCCACGACGATTCATGACGATTCCTCCCACCAGTAGCGGATGACACAGGCGACTCACGGGTGTCGCTCACCGAACCATAGTACCTGCTGTAGAGCAAACAGCATTCCTGTCGAGCCCGTTTCCACCATCCCGGCTAAGCCACGACCACATCGACATAATTCACGCCGCGTCTTCTCCCGACAGCACTGGATCTGGCTGCGTGCCGAACCCTGCCTGCCGTTCCTTCGGCACCTGCCGAAATATCGTCGCTCCCTCCCGGCAGAATACGGACAAGTCCGCCAGCGGCGTTCCCAAGATCCATGACGCGTGAAGCATGAAGCGTATCTCGTCAAGATCCGCGACCATGCCGTCACGAGAGCCGCGAATGGCGCATCACGAACGACGGACGATGAGGACAGCCTGTGTGCGCATCCTGCGGCGGGTAGAGAATAGGCGGGTGGTCCGTAACCTGGACCTGCCTCCCCGCGCGATCGATCGCCCTGACCTCCCTCATCACCACACGTACGTTCGACTGAGACCGGAAAATGGTTCGCGGGGGCCAGGCGATCGGGGATTACACGGGCCGGGAAATGCCGAGTTTCTGCATCTTGGACTGGAGCGTGGTGCGTTTCATCCCCAAACGGGCGGCAGCGCCGGACGATCCCCCGATGACCCAGTTCGTCTCACGAAGGGCTTTGAGGATATGGTCGCGCTCCGCCTCCTCCAGCGTCGTGGCCGATCCGTTGGGCGGTAACGCCGGGCGTTTCAACTCCGCCGCCGGCACGAAGAGCTCCGACCCGGATGACAGGATGACCGCCCGCTCGACGAAGTTTTCCAGTTCCCGCACGTTGCCGGGCCACCCATAGGCCTGCAGCGCCCGCATGGCGTCTGTCGGGACGGATTCAATCCGCTTTTTCATGCGCGCGGCGAACTTCTGGACGAAGTGCCGGACCAGCACCGGAATATCTTCGACTCGTTCGCGAAGCGGCGGCACGGCCACGGGGAACACCTTCAATCGGTAGTAGAGGTCGCTGCGGAATTGTTGCGCATCCACCATGTGACTCAGGTCGCGATTCGTCGCGGCGATCACCCGGACATTGACGCGCATCGTTCTCGTACTCCCCAGCCGCTCGAATTCCTGTTCCTGCAGCACGCGCAAGAGTTTGACCTGCAATTCCAGCGGGATCTCTCCCACTTCATCGAGGAAAATGGTCCCGCGATCGGCCAACTCGAATCGTCCGATCTTCGTGGCGATGGCTCCGGTAAAGGCGCCCTTTTCGTGCCCGAAGAGTTCGCTTTCCAACAGACCGGTGGGAATCGCGGCACAATTGAGTTTCACGAAGGTCCGTTCACGGCGATCGCTCAGATTGTGGAGGGCGCGCGCAATCAATTCCTTTCCACTCCCCGTCTCCCCCAGAATCAACACGGTGGAGTCGGTCGCCGCGACCGTCTGCACCTGCTTGAGCACGTGTTTGAGTGCGCGGCTCTCCCCGACGATCTCCTCGAAGTTGTAGGCCGTTTGAATCTCCTCTTCGAGATAGACCTTTTCCTTAGCCAGCGTGTCCTTCAGTGCCGCGATCTCACGGAAGGCCAAAGCGTTTTCCACGGCGATCGCGATTTGTTGCGCAACCTGCCCGAGTAATTGCACATCCTCCGGATCGAACCCGGCGTCCCTCCGCCGACCGACATTCAACGCTCCCAACGCGTGGTTCCGTGAAAGGAGCGGTATGGAGCAGAACGACTTGACGCCGCGATCGAGCAGATCCTGCGCACAGGGCGACGTACCTGCCATGGCCAGCAGTTCTCGCTCTCCGAACTGGGCGGCTTTACCCGTCGTAATCGCGAGGCAGGACGGCGACTGTGTGCTTTCCTCGATGCGCCCTTCTTCAATGAAACTCTCATTGCGGTCGAACTCCAACACATGGATACGCCAGCGGCCGGTTGCTTCATCGCACAACAGGAGACTCGATCCGTCATGCTGAATGACCCGGCGTAAGCACGCACTGACGGCGGGGAACAATTGCTCCAGATCCAAGTGCGAGACCACCGCATTGTTGACCTCAAGCAACAGACGCAGCCGGTCTCGATCGCGGGCCAGATCCTGGTGATGCAGCACATTGTCCACCGCCACCGCCACCAGCTTGGCTACCTGATGCAGGAACGTCACGCTGCCTTCGTCGAAGGCAAAGGGCTTCACGCTGCCGAACCCGATGGCGCCCAACCGACGCATGGCGGTCGTCAGCGGAAAGAAGCAGACGGATTGGACGCCGATTCCGCGCAAGGCCTCCATTCCAACGTGAAATCGCGTCTCGTTCGCGAGCGATGGAATCACGATCGGCTGTTGCTGTTCATACACCCATGCGCTGGCCGAGTCCTTCATCGGGATCTCGAGGCCGTCAAGGCGCCGCGTCACCCTGCGCGCTTCTGCCGTTTCCAGCACATGAACCTTCATCACGTGCTTCGCGGCATCGTGCAGCACCAGCCCGACGAAATCGAACGGCGCCACCACCGGCAGGCATTGCGCCAGGCCCTGGAAGAGCGACGGCAAATCGTGATGCGCGGCGATCTCTTCCGCCACCTGCAGCAAGGCGGCCCCGTGATCGGCGACCGCGGGCTCAAGACTGCCTGACATCGTCTCATGCATGGGCATAGTATACGGCGGCATCAGGGCTCCTATGCAACTGTCTCGGCGTGGACCACCGGTTCGCCCGGAGCCCCACTTCTTGAGAGTCTCCCACTGTAAGAACCGCAGCGATCCCCCGAAATGATCTCCTGCGCGGCCAGTTCATCGCATTTTCTCGCTGCGGCTACCGGGATACTCTGGATCAGTGTTTCGGCGGGTAGTTCGGGCTGGCGTACATTGTACGCGGGCGTGCGGATGGGCTGATTCGCCTGAATGAGATCACCGACTTGGGCGATGCCGTACGTGTCGAATGTTCCGGCAGTGAAAATCAGGCCGATCTGCTTGTGGACGGATTTTGTCGTGCCGTCGGGGTGTACCTCGAACAGGATGCGCTGGTTACCGAGGGCAAGGGAACGCTCCCCTTCGGCCTTCAGCACCTCGGTCATTGCGGCGAGCGTGATGCAGAAACCGACATCCGACGCGTGGGCCGTCGAGGGGCGAAAGCAGAGAGCGACAGCATGGTTGCCGCCGCCGGAAAGCTTCGGACTCGTCCTTTCACCATGCCGATCGCTCCCGTACACGCTCCATGCGGAACGGCACGTCTCGCCTGCTCTTCCCTACTCCCGTGCAGCGGCCAGCAAGTCGAGACGCTTCTTGACGCCCGCGCTCACGGACGCATGCAGAGCGGCAGGGAAATCTTTCGGCAGGCCGGCCGCGACTGTATCGAGAGCCTTCAGCGCCTTGTCTGCGACCTCTTCGAACACCATCGCCATCGCCGACTTCGGGAGTCCGGCTGCTGTTCCGGTCTGCACGAAGTGCCGGCGCTGGACCTCGTCTATCCGGTAATGACGGTTCGTGCCCACCGACATCGACAGCTTCATCTGCTTGCGCTGCACCTGTCCCGTATCCAGGCTTGGCTGGGCGGTCAACACATCATAGAGCGGCGTCAGGCGATAACTGCCGCCGGGACCAAGGAACAGGCTGAAATTCTTCGCATGTCCGTCCGTGGCCCCGATCAGCCA
>Ga0268299_1004170_pt1 | contig 11740 bp, 15 predicted proteins | sample NOBtaG_FD_193484 | JGI IMG/M metagenome (GOLD analysis project Ga0268299, IMG submission 193484) | Activated sludge microbial communities from bioreactor in Nijmegen, Gelderland, Netherland - NOB reactor | ecosystem: Engineered > Bioreactor > Aerobic > Activated sludge | place: Netherlands... | reverse complement strand
CCGCTCTTCGTCCATTGCCGCTCCGGCGGCGTGGTCTGGCAGCCAAGCAAAAGCGCCGAGGCGAGGGTTGCAAGTCCGAGCCTCAGAATCATGTCCAACTCCCGTTTCCGGCCGGCATCGCGCCGGGCTTGCCGGACAATGGCCAGGGGCCCGGCCCCCTGTCAATTCGGGCGGCCGCGGCGCCCGACCCCGCTTGACCGCGGCGGGTGGCAGGCCGAGATTCCCCGAATAGGGACGGGGCGCGGCTGCCCCGGCGAAATCATGATCCGCGTCCAGCGCGACGACTTCGACCCCGGACAGGAACTGGCGGCGCTCACCGCCGGGCGCACCGACGTGGGCGGCGCCGTGCTGTTCTGCGGCCTGGTGCGCGACATGGCCGCGCCTGCGATAGCCGGAGACCGGATCGGTGCCATGACGCTCGAGCACTATCCCGGCATGACCGAAAAGATGCTGGCGGGCATCGAGGCCGAGGCCGGAAAGCGCTGGCCGCTCGCCGCCTCGCTGATCGTGCACCGCTACGGCCGGCTCGAGCCCGGCGACCGCATCGTGCTGGTCATCACCTGCTCGGCGCACCGTCAGGCCGCCTTCGAGGCCAACATGTTCCTGGTCGATTGGCTGAAAACGAGGGCGCCGTTCTGGAAACTCGAGGAGCGCCCGGACGGCGCCGCCTGGGTGGAAGCGCGCGCTAGCGACGACGACGCGGCGGCGAAATGGAACAAGTCGCCCCTCGAGGCCGCGGAGTGAACCCATGGCCGAGATCGTGAATTTCAACAAGGCGAAGAAAGCGCGGGCCCGCGCCGAGAAGGCGAAGGACGCGGCGGAGAGCCGCGCCAAATCCGCCCAGAGCAAGGCCGAGAAGACCTTCGGCGAGGCCGAGCGCGAGCGCCGCGATCACGCGCTCGACGGCGCCAAGCGCGACGAACGCGAAGAGCACGACAAGCCGCAGAAGTAGCGCGGCACCGCGTGTGCGTCCACCCTTCGAGGGCCGCCTAACAAGGCGGTCGCCGCTTCAGTGCCGATACTCCGGCGCTTCCCTGTCGAGGATCCGCTTCAGCGCCTCGAAATGGGCCATGGTTTGCGTCGCCACGACGTTGCCGTTCATCTGCTCGGCGGTTTTCCGCGCGACGGCGGCGTTGACCATCTTCAACTTCTTGCCGGTCGACATCGCCAGCACTTGGGTCATGCAGGCACGCTCGAGGTAGTAGAGCTTGTCGTAGGCCTCGTGCACGGTCTGGCCGGTGACGACCACGCCGTGATTGGCGAGGAACAGCACCGAACGGTTGCCGAGCTTGGACGCGATTCGGTCGCCCTCCGACTCGTCGAAGGCGAGGCCGTTGTAGTCGGGGTCGTAAGCGATCTGGTCGACGAACATCAGCGAGGTCTGAAGCGCCGGCAGCAGCTCGGGCTCATCGAGCATGGTGAGCGCGGTGGCGTAGGGCATGTGGGTGTGCAGCACGCAGCGCGCCTGCGGCGCGCGCGCGTGCAGGCGCCAATGGATGAAATAGGCCGTGGGCTCGGGGGGCGCGTCGCCCTCGATGAGCTTGCCGTCGGCGCCGACCAGCAGCAAGCGCGAGGCCGTGATCTCGCGCCAATGTCGCCCTTGAGGATTGATCAGGAACCGGTCGGTGGTGCCCGGCACCATGAAGCTGAAATGGTTGCAGATGGCTTCGCTGAAGCCGTGGCGCTCGGCCCAGCGCAGCGCGGCGGCGAGATCGATGCGCGCCTGGCGCAGCGTGGCGGCGTGAGTGTCGGTCATGGGACGCTTTCCATCGGTTCGGCCCGCATCGTGCCCCGCCGAACGCAACAGTCAAGCGGGCGTTCGGCGTTTGCGGCGCGCGCCACCGCAGAAAAGCAATACACGAAGTGCACCGCGCCCGTCACTTCGCACTGACGCCGAAGTGATGTCGCTTTGATCCGGGACGCCGCGAAAGACGCCTACGGTCCGCGCGCTCGCGCAATCGGGCGCGGGCCACCGAGAAACAAAACGACCACAGAGGAGGCTACCCATGACGAAATCGCTCGCCATCGCTTCGGCCGTCGCCGGCGCACTCGCCCTCGCGGCATCGCCGGCCTTCGCGCAAGTGAAGGGCGGCACCGCCGGCATGACCTATCATTGCTGGGGCGCGGCCAAGGCCGGACAGAACGATTGCGGCAGCAAGGCCGGCCTGCACTCCTGCGCCGGCATGTCAAAGACCGACTACGACCTCAGCACTTGGAAGGGTACCAAAGACGCCGCGGAATGCGACAAGCTCGGCGGCGCGCATGCCGCCGGCACGGGCATGAACGCGAAGGCGAAGAAATAGTCCTCGGGGCCGATCGCGATGTCGGTTGCGGAGCGCCGGCCGCCCAGGCGGCGTCCGCCACCCGCAATCCACGCTTCGATGCGCCGGTTTCGAGTCGAAACGAGTGCGGCGCAACAATATCGTTCGATACCGTTCGGCATCGAATCGATGCGTGCAGGCTTTCGCCATGACGCCATTGTGATTCGGCTTTGATTTCGCGCGCGAAAACTCGCCCCCTATAGTCCGCTTCGTCCGCGCCGCAAGCGCGGCGTTCGACCACTGCGAAAACCAACAAACAACGAGGAGTCACGTCATGTCCAAGATCACCGCCATCGCTGTCGCTTCGGCCGTCGCCGGCGCGCTCGTTCTCGCCGGTACCGCGACCGCCCAGATGAAGGGCGCCGCGGGCTTCAAGTGCTACGGCATCTCGAAGGCCGGCCAGAACGACTGCGGCAACGCGGCGAAGACCCACGATTGCGCCGGCCAGTCGAAGACCAACTACGACCTCGGCGAATGGAAGGCCGTGAAGGACGCGGCCGAGTGCACCACGATGAAGGGCTCGGACAAGCCGGGCAAGGGCGTGAATCCGATGGCCCCGAAGTCGTAAGGCTGGGCACACCGACGGCGACGATGGCGGCGCAACCGTGTCTCAGGGAACGCACCCGGACCGATGCGGTCCGATCCCCGCTCAGGCGGGGATCGGGCTCCGCCATCCGCATGTCGCCGCCTTCCTCGAAGCCCCGCCGCGCGCCGGCTGGGTGGAAGTGCACAGCGAAAATTATCTCGGCGCCGGCGGCATCCGCCTCGCGGCGCTCGAGCGCATCCGGCGCGACATGCCCGTTAGCTGCCACGGCGTCGGCCTGTCGCTCGGCTCGGCGGACGGCCTGGACGCGGCGCATCTCGCGGCGCTCGGGCACCTCTTCGGTCGTATCGAGCCCGGCCTCGTCTCCGAGCACATCTCGTGGAGCGTCGCCGGCGGCGTCTATTACAACGACCTGCTGCCGCTGCCGCTGACCGAACCGGCACTCGCAATCTTCTGCGCCAACGTGGCGCGCGCCCAGGACGCATTCGGGCGGCAAATCCTGGTGGAGAATCCCTCGACCTATCTCGAGCTCGCCGCTTCGCGCATCCCCGAGCCCGACTTCATCGCCGAGATCGTGCGCCGCACCGGCTGCGGCCTGCTGCTCGACGTCAACAATATCGACGTGAGCGCGCACAATCGCGGTTTCGCCGCCGCCGACTATCTCGCAGCGCTGCCGGCCGGCGCGGTCGGCGAGATCCACGTCGCAGGCCACACGGTGCGCGCCATCGGCGGCGAGACCGTGCTCATCGACGATCACGGCTCGGCCGTGAAGCCCGCCTGTTGGGAATTGCTCGAAGCCGCGCTCGCCAGGACCGGGCCCGTTCCCGTGCTGGTGGAATGGGACACCGACATTCCCGCGCTGCCCATGCTGCTTGCCGAAGCCTCGAAGGCCGATGCGCTGTTGCGGCGCTGCGCGGCGCGCCCGGTCCGGAGCCATGCCCATGCTGCGTGAGTTCCAGAGCGCGGTGAGCGAAAGCCTCCTCGCCGATTTCAAGGCTCCGGCGCCGACGGGAATCGTCGCCGGCGACCCGGCGCGCGCCGCCGCGCGCTTCATGATCCATCGCGGCAACGTGCTCGAATCGCTCGTCACCGCGCTCGGCCATAGCTATCCCGCGGTCAAGGCGGTCTGCGGCGAAAGCAATTTCCGCGTGCTCGCCGGCACCTTCGTGCGCCGCCATCCGCCCGCGCGGCCCGAACTCATGACCTACGGCGGCGGGTTCGCGGATTTCGTGGCCGTCCACGACGCCGCGCGCGCCGACTTCCCCTTCCTCTCCGATCTCGCGCGCCTCGAATGGGCGCTGAACGAGGCGTATTTCGCGGCCGATGCACCGGCGCTGGCCCCCGAGACCTTGGCCGCGGTGCCACCGGAGCGCCTCGGCGACGTATGCTTTTCCCTGCATGCAGCGACGCGCGTCGTCGCCTCGGCGCATCCGATCCACACGATCTGGCAGGCGATTTCCGCCGCGGGCGGTACGCTGCCCGATCCCTTGCCTGAGCGCGGCGAGACCGCGCTCGTGCTGCGCAATTCCGACTCGGCCGATGCGTTGGCGCTCGGCCGAGGCGAAGCCGTCTTCCTAGGGGCCGTTGCCGCGGGGGCACCCCTGGAGAAGGCCCTGGCCGAGGCCGCCGAGGCCGAGCCGGGGTTCGATCCGTCTGCCGCCTTGGCAGCGGCATTGTCCCGCGGCGCGTTCGGCGCCGAGGTCTCGTTCAACCCGACACCCTCTGGAGGGGTATCATGACGACCATGACCAAGGCTTCGGACTTTTCCGGAGCATCCGGCGCCGCACCGCGCAAGCGCGTTGGCGTTCTCGCCCTGCTCGGCCGCCTGTTCGACGCCCACGAGGCGGCCGGGCGCGGCCTCGCCGCCTACCTCGAGCCCGTGTTCAATCTTGCGGCGCGAATCTGGATGGGCAAGATCTTCCTCGATTCCGGAATTGCCCGCGTCATCAACTGGGACAAGCAGGAATTTCTGTTTTCCGAGGAATACAAGCTCGGCCTGCTTTCGCCGAAGATTTGGGCCATCGTCACGACCGGCGCCGAGCTCGTGCTGCCGGTGCTGCTGTTCGTTGGCCTGTTAACGCGCGTGCCGGCGCTCGGCCTGCTGATCATGACCGCCTTCATCCACTTCGTGGTGGGCTTTGCCAACGAGGACTACCTCGCACCCTACCACTACGTGTGGATGCTGGTGTTCGGCTACCTCGTCATCCGCGGCGGCGGCCCGCTCTCGCTCGATGCTTTCATCAAGAGCCAGCGCGAGTAGCGCGGCGCTGTGCCCTCACTTCCCTTTCGCCGCGAGATCGGCGATTGGGGCAATGCACTCGCATTGCCAGGGAAGTAAGGGCCGGCGTCGACGCGACTCGGGACGCCCCGGTTGCGAAGGAAAAGGCTGGCCCAAAGCCGTGAGGCGAGCGTCAAGCCGACCGTGAATTGGGCGCCGGCGGCGGTGAAAGCCGCCCGCAGCCGCGCCTGTCCCACGAAAGCGACGGTGGCGGCCTTATTCCGCCGCCTTGGCCGCCTTGGCGCCCTGGCCGCGGACCAGCGCGTCGTAGTCTTGCATCAGCGCGCGGGTGATCTCGCCGGGCTTGAATTTCTGCTCGCCGATCGACTGGATCGGCGTGACCTCGGCCGCGGTGCCGCAGATGAAGACTTCCTGCGTCTTCGCCAGTTCCTCGGGTTTGATCGCGCGCTCGACCACCTTGAAGCCGCGCTTCTTGGCAAGCTCGATGACGGTGCGCCGCGTGATGCCGTCGAGGAAGCAATCGGGCGTCGGCGTATGGATGACGCCGTCCTGAACCAGGAACACGTTGGCGCCCGTGGTCTCGGCGATGAGCCCGCGCCAATCGAGCATCATCGCATCGTTGCAGCCCTCGCGCTCGGCGATGTGCTTCGAGATGGTGCAGATCATGTAGAGGCCGACGGCCTTGCTCTTGGACGGCGCCGTGGCCGGATCGGGCCGCTTGTATTTCGCCCAGGCCAGCTTGATGCCCTCCATGCGCGCCTCGGGCGAGAAATAGGACGGCCACTCCCAGGTCGCGACCGCGACGTTGATGCGGTTATGCTGCGCCGAGACGCCCATCATCTCGCTGCCGCGCCAGGCGATCGGGCGCACGTAGCCATCGGTCAGCTTGTTGGCCTTGAGCGTCGCGCGGCAGGCCTCGTCGATCGCGGCCACCGAATAGGGGATCTTGAAATCGAGGATATCGGCCGAGTTGTGCAGCCGCTCGGTGTGCTCGGTCAGCTTGAAGATGCTGCCGTTGTAGGCGCGCTCGCCCTCGAAGACCGCCGACCCGTAGTGCAGCGCATGCGTGAGGACATGCACCTTGGCCTCGCGCCAAGGCACCAATTCGCCATTCATCCAGATCCAGCCGTCGCGGTCATGAAAGGGCAGCATTGACATCCTATTTGCCTCATGGGTCTAGTCCGGCTGCCTCAAGCACGAGCGCGTCCGGGTGTAAAGCGCAGGTCATTCCGCGCACGAAAATTTCGCGGAAGCATCATTTCGCGTAACATCCTGACGCAAGGGAGTCAAGGATGGCCGAATTCCGCCCCGGCGCAAGCCCCCTCTTCCTCCGCGACGAGGATCTGCGTCAAGGGCTCGACCTGCTTTTATACACATGGCGGGACCTGGCCGCGGCCGCCGATCCGGCTCTGGAAAAAGAAGGGCTGGGGCGCGCCCACCACCGCGCCCTCTATTTCATCGGCCGGCAGCCCGGCCTGACGGTCGGGGACCTGATGGCGATCCTCGGCATCACCAAGCAGAGCCTCGGCCGCGTGTTGAAGGACCTCGCCGCCCGGGGCCTGCTCGCCCAGAGCGTGGGCACCGAGGACCGGCGCGAGCGCCGCCTCAGCCTGACCGAGACCGGCCAGGCACTGGAGCAGGCACTCTCGGGTCCGCAGCGCGCGCTGATGGCCAATGCCTATCGTGCCGCCGGCGCCGAGGCGGTCGCGGGCTTCCGCACCGTGCTGGGCGGACTCGGCCGGCGCTGAGGGGCCACGATGACCGCGGCCGATTTCGAGATACGGACGGCCTCGCGCGCCGACGTCGACCGCATGCTCGAATGGGCCGCCGACGAGGGCTGGAATCCTGGGCTTGACGATGGCGGCGCGTTCCACGCCGCCGATCCGCTGGGGTTCTTCGTGGGTTGGCGGGGCGGCGCGCCCGTGGCCGCGATCTCGGTCGTCGCCTACGACGACGCCTTCGGCTTTCTCGGCCTCTACATCGTGGGGCCGGAGGCTCGCGGCCAAGGCTTCGGCTTGTCACTATGGCGCGAAGCGCTGCGCCGGCGCCCGGCCAAGCTGATTGGCCTCGACGGCGTTGTGGCCCAACAGGCGAACTACGCCAAATCGGGCTTCACGCTCGCCTATCGCAACATCCGCTTCGGCGGCCCGGCCCCGGCAACGCAGGCGGAGGATGTCGCGACTCTGGTCGCGGCGCGCACGATCTGGTTCGACCGGCTCGCGGACTACGACCGGCGATATTTTCCGGCGCCGCGTCCCGCATTCCTCAGCCTGTGGCTCGATGCGGCGGCGGGCGCCGCCCTCGCGGCCGTGAACGATGGCCGCGTTCGCGGCCTCGGCGCGATCCGTGCCTGCCGCGACGGCTTCAAGATCGGGCCGCTGTTCGCCGACGACGAAGCCACGGCGGATGCGCTTTTCCGCGGGCTCGCGCACCATGCCGCGGGCCGGCGTGTTTTTCTCGACGTGCCCGAGCCCAATGCGGCGGCGCTAGCGCTTGCCGCGCGCTACGGGCTTCAGCCGGTATTCGAGACCGCGCGCATGTATACCGGCGTGCGGCCGGATATCGATCTCCGGCGGGTGTTCGGCGTCACGACGTTCGAGCTCGGCTGAGCCGGGGCGCGCGCAAACGAAAAGGGGCGCGCCGCAGCGCGCCCCTTCGAGTCTTCGACACCGCCCGGCTTAGAAGCCGATGCCGAGGCGGAGGCCCGGCGTGCGGATGTAAAGACCGCTGTTCGGGCGATTGTAGCCGTAGTAGCCGCGATTGTAGCCATAGGGCGAATAGTGGCGGCGCGGCGGACCGTAATAGGCGTACGGGTTGTAGTACGGCCGATAACGCGGCGGCGGTGGCGGCGGCGGCGCGTAGTAGCCATTGTAGCCGTTGTAGCCGTTGTAGCCGTTGTAATAGGGGCCGTAGCCGTATTGGACCGGCGTGGCCTGGTTGGTGGCCGCGGCCGTATCGGCCGGGGCGGGATTGAAAGCCGGCGCGGCCGAAGCGACGGCGGCGGTGGCGAGCGCGCCCGCCACAGCGATGGCCGAGGCGCGGGCGAAGCGAGCGAATGTCATGGTGTCTCTCCTTTGCATGCTTCCCTTACGAGGCTTCGATCCGCCCCGTTTCTTGCGGCCATGCATAGACCCCGTGCGCTGAACCCATCCTGACGCGGGCATTCATCCGCCGTTCAGTTTCGCGCCGCGGCCTCTATAATCCCCAGAATGGACACGGAACTTCCGCACGTTCTCGTCGTCGACGACGATCGCCGCCTGCGCGACCTGCTGCGGCGTTTTCTCGCCGACAACGGCTTTCGCGTCACCGTGGCCGCGGATGCGCGCGAGGCCCGCGCCACCGTGGGCAGCTTCGCCTTCGACGCCATCGTCCTCGACGTGATGATGCCGGGCGAATCCGGCCTGCGCCTGGCCGGCGATCTCCGCACCAAGATCGAGACGCCGATCCTGATGCTGACCGCCATGGGCGAGACCGAAGACCGCATCGCCGGATTCGAAAACGGCGCCGACGACTATCTGGTGAAGCCGTTCGAGCCGCGCGAGCTGGTGCTGCGCCTGAAATCGCTCCTCCGCCGGGCGCAGCGCCCGGCCGCCCCAGCGGCCGCCGACGAGATGAAGCTTGGCTCGTTCCGCTTCCGCCTTGACCGCCACGAGCTCTGGAAAGGCGACGAGCGCGTGAAGCTCACCGAGACCGAGGCGCGCCTCTTGGGCGCCCTCGCCCGCAGCGCCGGAATGCCGCTGACGCGCGAGGCGCTCGCGGCCGAGACCGGCGCCGAGGGCGGCGAGCGCGCCATCGACGTGCAGGTGACGCGCCTCCGGCGCAAGCTCGAGGATGATCCGCGCGGACCGCGCTATCTCCAGACCGTGCGGGGCAAGGGCTATCTCTTGCTGCCGGATTGAGCCGCCATGGCGTTCTCGATCAAGCGCTATCTGCCGAAATCGCTGCTCGGGCGCGCGCTCGCCATTCTCGCCGCGCCGATCATCCTGGTGCAGGTGATCGCGATCTGGGTCTTCTTCGACAACCACGTCGACGCGGTGACGCGCAACGCCGCGCGCTCGCTCGCGGGCGAGATCGGCCTGGCGCTCAACATCGCCGAGACCAATCCCGATCCCAAGCAGCGCGCGGCCGATCTCGAGCTGGCCGAGCGCTTCCTCAGCATCCATCTCACCTGGCGGCCCGGCGAGAAGCTCGGCAAGGACCCGAACATCGGCGCCGACACGCGCGCCGGTGACGAGCTGATCATCGCGCTCCAGCCGCTCGGCGTGCCCTTCCATATCGACACCGAGTCGCTTCCGCGCCAGATCCGCGTGCGCGTGCAAGGGACGACCGGTCTGCTCGACGTGGTGGCGACGCGGCGCAAGCTCGGCAGCACCACCAACGACATTTTCGTGCTGTGGTCGCTCGGCAGCGCGGTGGGCACGCTCGGCATCGCCTTCATCTTCATGCTCAATCTGGTCAAGCCGATCCGCAAGCTGGCCGAGGCCGCCGACGCCTTCGGCAAGGGCCGCGACGTGCCCGATTTCAAGCCTTACGGCGCGCGCGAGGTGCGCCAGGCGGCCAACGCCTTCCTCATCATGCGCGAGCGCCTGCAGCGCCAAATCCAGCAGCGCACGGAAATGCTGGCCGGCGTTTCGCACGATCTGCGCACGCCGCTGACGCGCATGAAGCTGCAGCTCGCCTTCCTCGGCAACACGCAGGAGGCCAAAGACCTCGCCTCCGACGTCGCCGAGATGGAGCAGATGGTGGAGGAGTATCTCGCCTTCGCGCGCGGCGAGGGCACCGAGCAGGCCGTGCCCGTGAATCTCCCGGAACTGCTGGTCGACGTGGTGGAAGCCGCGCAGCGCAACGGCACCGACGTGACGCTCAAGACCAAGGGCGCGATGAAGCTCACCCTCCGGCCTAACGGGTTCCGCCGTTGCCTCACCAATCTCATCGCCAATGCGGCGCGCTTCGGCACGTGCGTGCAGCTCCAGGCGCAGCGCAAGCCCCATTTCGTCGAGATCACCGTCGATGATGACGGGCCGGGCGTGCCCGAGGACAAGCGCGAGGAGGTGTTCCGCCCGTTCTACCGCCTCGACAACGAGCGCAGGCAGAGCACCGGCAGCGCCGGCCTCGGCCTCACCATCGCCCGCGACGTGGTGCGCGGCCACGGCGGCGACATCCAGCTGACGGATTCGCCGCTGGGCGGCCTGCGCGTGCTGATCCGGCTGCCGGTGTAGGCCGCCCCGGACGCCTGCGCATCCGCCCGTTTTGCGCACTACCTACACTGTGTATATACGGAGGCGCCGCGCGGCGCGATCGGGGGAACGGGGATCGCCGCCGGCCGTCTCATAGCAGGAGGAATCTCCCTGCACGGCAAGGTCACCATTTCGCTGCCCAAGGCGCATCCCCTGCGCGCGGCTTTTCGCGAGCGGTTTCCGCGCCTCTACGAGCGCTTCCGGCTGCTGCGCTGGACATTCAAGGACCTCTATCTGCGCCTGACCGGCCGCGCGGTCTTCCGCCGCCTGGCCGCTTCCGCCGGCAAGCCGACGCATATCGAGATCGAGACCATCAACAAGTGCAACAGCACGTGCGGCTTCTGCCCCGTGAACCGGCTGTCCGATCCGCGCACCCCGATGCGCATGGACGAAGGGCTGTTCCACCGCATCGTCGACGAGCTCGCGGCTTGGGACTACCGCGGCACGCTCAACCTCTTCTCCAACAACGAGCCCTTCCTCGACAAGCGCATCTACGCCTTCGCCGCCTATGCGCGCGCGAAGCTGCCGGACGCCTATGTGCAGATCATCAGCAACGGCACGGCCCTCGACACGGCCGGCGCCGAGCGGATCCTGCCCGATCTCTCGCACATGGTGATCAATAACTACGCGACCGAATACAAGCTGCACGCCAATGTCGCCGCGATCGTCGCGCATCTCGAAGCCAAGCGCCCGGAACTGGCCGACAAGCTCGTGGTCGGCTACCGCATGCTCGACGAATTCAAAACCAACCGCGCCGGCAACGCGCCCAACCGCACGGTGAAGGCGCCGCGCTTCGAGAGTTCCTGCGCCTATCCCTTCTTCCAGATGGTGATCCGGCCCGACGGCAAGCTCTCGATGTGCTGCAACGACGCGCTCGGCGAGGACACGCTCGGCGACGTGACCACCGAAGGCGTCAAGGGCGCCTGGCTCAACGCCAACCGCCGCTCGGTGCAGCAGGCGATGCTGAAGGGCCGCCACACGATCCCGCTCTGCGCCAAGTGCGACAATCTCATGTGGTCGCGCCCCACGCGCATCGCCAAGGCGCTGGACAGCGGGAATTTCACGGGCGGGTGAGCGCCGTCGCCGCAGGCCGAACCGCGGATTCTACAAGAACACCTGCATCGCTTCGTGCCAGCCTTCGACATTGACGAGATCGACGCGCTTCACGCGGATGCGCAGGCCGGCGCCGGTGACGGCGAGCCGGTGGGTGTAGGCGCCGGCGAAGATCCGCTGCTTCTGGCCTTGGAATTCCACCATGTGGAAGCGCGAGTGCACGACCGCGTCGCCACCGGCGAATCCGCCGCCCGCCACGTTGCCGACCACGCGGCTGGTGCGGATCGGCAACGCCACGCCATGGGCGCGGGGATGGGCGAGCCGTTCGATGCGCATGCGCATGAGC
>Ga0268299_1004169_pt1 | contig 11743 bp, 9 predicted proteins | sample NOBtaG_FD_193484 | JGI IMG/M metagenome (GOLD analysis project Ga0268299, IMG submission 193484) | Activated sludge microbial communities from bioreactor in Nijmegen, Gelderland, Netherland - NOB reactor | ecosystem: Engineered > Bioreactor > Aerobic > Activated sludge | place: Netherlands... | reverse complement strand
GCATCGCCGCGCTCACGTTACCAGAGGTCGTCGAGGTCGGAATCGAAGAACGACACGCGAACCTGCCCTTCGACCCCGCCGGCGAGCACGACCGGATACGGGCGCTTCACCCAGAGTCCCGCGCGGCGCATCGCGTCGGCGTCGACCATCGAGCTCAGGCCCACGATGCCGTAGGTCCCGCGCGATTGTTCCTCGCGCGCAAAATGCACCGCGAGGCCCAGCAATGCATCGAGCGCCGCCCCGCTGCCCACGAAGTCACAGAGCTTCACGACGTCGAGATCGCGCGTGAGATGCTTCGCACGGCGGAACACGACATAGCCATCGGGCGCGCCGTCGGCGCCGCGATGCACGTAGGCGTGGTACTCACGCCGCGGCTGCGCGAGCTTGTAGTTCAGGTAGTCCGCGGTGCGGGTGCCCGCGAACTCGTAGCGCGCGCGGAGCATGCGGTCCCAGGTCGCATCCCACGCGGGATCGAAGCGCGTGATGCGCTCCAGCGTCCCCGGCGCCTCGGCGGCTCGCGGCCACGAGATGAGATTGCCGACCTGCACCGCCGGCGCCAGCCAGGTCGGCTTCTGCCAGTACGCGAGCGCCTTCTCCGGCCGGAAGAAGCGCGCGTAGTACGCCGACGAGTCGCGCGTGAGGCGATGGCCGCGGCGCAGGTACGCCGGCTCGATCGTCGGCACGACGCCCACGGCACCGTACTTGAGGCCCTCGGCATTCTCGCAGGTGGCGAGCAACTGACGCCCGGCGGCCTTGCGCGTCGCGTCGTCGGACATGTCGAGCACCAGCGTGATGCCCCATCCAACCTGCACGCTCGGCCGCGCGTCCGCATAGCGGAACTCGTGCGACACCTGGCAGATCTGCCCGACGACGCGATCGCCGACCAGCGCCACATACCGCGCGCAGCGCTGCCAGTCGATCAACGACCGTTCGGCGAGCTCCGGGTGGTCAGGGCTCCAGCGCCGCATGAGGTCGAGCACCGCCTCGGTGTGGGCGGGCTCGAAGGGCACGACGCGGACGTCGCTGCCCGCCGCACCGCTCACGCCGACTCCTCGCGCCGGCGCAGCACGAGACCGAGCAGCGCAAGCAGCGCCAAGCCGCCCGCACCCGCGTACGAGGTCACGAGCCCGCGCTTGTCTGCCGCCGACTCCAGCGTGAGCACGATCTCCTTCGCGCCAGCGCGCACCGGGACGGAGATGAACGTGCCGTTCGCACGACCGACTGGAGCGGCCGCGCCATCAACCGTCGCGGTCCAGCCCGGCAGGTAGTTCTCGCTGATGACGAGGAATCCATCCTGCGCGAGCCCGCTCATCGTCAGCACGTACACGCCCGGCTGCCGCTCCTCGACGGTGATGGTCGGCGCCGGCAGGATGGGATCCGGCAGGCGCTGCGGCTGCTCCGTGGAGCCGAACGTCGCCGCGGTATCGAGCAGCACGATGCGCGCCGGATCGAACTGCGGATTCATCACCGTCGCGATCGTCTGCTGCTCGTTCCCCACCTTGTACGAGAGCGGGGCGACCACCGCCCATGGCGCGGGGTCCGGCACGCGCAGCACCGTGGCGCGCTCGCCGAGCCAGGTGCGCAAGCCTTCACCCACCACGGTGAAGCCCGGCGGCAGTTGCGTCGGCGTCTCATCCAGCAGCAAGTAGCGCACGGCCAGCAAGCGCCACGACTGCGGATTCGCGAGGCTGGTCCACTGGTTCTTGCCGCCCAACGTCTCGTCGTAGGTGTGCAGCTCGTTGCCGTGGTAGCCGAGCACCGAGCGGACGCGGTGCTCCATGAGATAGTCGTCCATGTAGACGCGTCCCAACGGCAGGACGCGCCAGGGTTGCGTCGCGCCCTCGGCGTCCTTGAGCACGGCCTGTACGGTCTCGTCCGCCGCAAAGACCTCGGCGCCGCGCTCGTCGATCACGATGAAGCGCCGAATCTGCGTGCCGAGATCGGCGAGCAGCAGTGCGACTGCGGCAGCGGCGAGGTACTTCGGGGCCTTCCACGCCACGAACGCGAAGGTGACGGCCGACGCCACGCCGAGGATCAGGCCGACGCGGGCATCGGCGACCGCCGCGAAGGCGGCGTCGGCGCGCATGGCCGGCGCCAACGATGTAATCAGCCCTTCGCTCGCGGCGGCAAGGATCACCGCCGACACGCCCAAGCCGATCGCCACGCGCTTCGCCCAACGTTCCCGCACGTCGGCCGCCATTGCTTCCCACTGCTGAAGCCCGAGCGCGACCAGGACGCCGACGCAGAGCGCCACATGGCCCCACATCATCGACGGCGCGCGCGTCTTGCTGATCATCGGGAACAGGTGGTACGGAATCCGATAGAACGGCGTCTGCCCGCCGAGCACCCACAGCGTGCCGAAGACGACGCAGCCCAGCCAGAACCAGACGCGCTTGCGCTCCGGTCCGGCCGGCGTGCGGATGATCGCGGTGAGGGCGAGCAGGCCCGTGAGCAGTCCGAGGTAATCGGAGTGCAGCTTGAATGCGTTCGTGCCCCAGTAGGTCCCGAGCCAGCCGTTGAAACCGCCCCAGAGCGTGCCGATGAGTTCGAGCGCGGGCATCGCCCAGCTCGTGCCGTACTCCCATCCCGTGGACGACGACCCGCTCGCGCTGCGCGGGCTGAACGGCAGGTACTCGGCGAAGGGCATCAACTGGGCCGCGGCCGTGGCCAGCGCCAGGACGCTCACGCCGGCGAATCCCGCGAGCACGAGGAGTCGCTTCGACCTCTCCGTCTCCGTGAACAGCGTGAACAGGATGAACGCCAGCATCAGCAGTGACGAGTAGTACGTCATCTGGAAGTGCGGCGAGAGCAGCATCAAGCCGACGAGCAGGCCCCACATCGCGAACCATTGCGGCCGGCGCGTGCGGCAGGCCTCGGCGATGGCGAGCAGCGCCCACGGGGTGAGTCCGAGCACGTAGATCTTGCCGTCGTGGCCCGGATAGAACAGCGAGAGTAGCGGCCCGCTGGCGCCGTAGGCCGTGGCGCCAACGATGGACGCGCTCCACGAAAGTGACTGCTTGCGCAGGAAAGCGAGCAAGCCGACGGCCCCCAGCCACGCATGCAGGACCATGCCGAGCCCGATGCCCAGTGCCGGGGGGAAGATGGCGCGCAGCGCGACGGAGATCGGATACACCTGGTCGCCGTGCATGGCGCCCAGGAACGGCATGCCGCCGAAGATGTACGGGTTCCAGCGCGGCACCTCGCCCCACTGCGCGATGACGTCCGCCGCGAAGTGGCGCGTGACGTAGCCGTCCTTGCCGTCGCTCATCGGATTCACGATGACGCCACCGCTCCAGAGCGGCGCGAACAGGATGCCGAGGAACAGGGCCCAACCCACGGCGAAGAGCAGGCCGGGCAGCAGCCGCTGGAAGCGAGACGTCGTGTCAGTCATTGAGGAGAAAGGTAAGCGGACTTTCAGGCGCTGGCATCGGCGCGCGCACGGACGGCGCGCCAGCTCGCATACGTGAGTCCGCCGTAGAGCACGGCGCCGAGCACGCCATGCACAGCTACCGCGCCGACGGCGTCCCATCCAGCCCAGCGTGCCCACGCGAATCCCGCTACGGTCACCACCAGGCGCAGGATGTCCCACACCAGCTGACGCCGCTGGAACCGAAGCACCACTAAGGTGTGCGCCATCGGAATCGCTACCAACTGCGCCGCGAGCGCGATGCCCTGCCACCGCACCATGCGCCCGGCGTCACGCCACTCCGCGCCGAAGCCCAGCGCGAAGCCCACAGGGCCGAGGAGAATGAGCACGACGGCCGTGAGCGCGGCGAGCCGTCCCAGCGACAGCACCGTCTCGCGAAAGAGCGGACGCATCCGCGCCGGCGCCACCCGCGCGCGCTCGGCGAGGTCGGCGATGTACACCTGCCCCGCGGAGTCGCCGATGAGGCCGATCGGGATGCCGATGACGCGTTGGCCCACGACGTAGAGACCGGCTGCCGCCGCGCCCCACCACGACGCGAGCAGGAAGACGGGCACCCACTGCCCCAATTGATTCAGGAGATGCGCCGGCGTGGCCACGGCGACGAACGCACGCTGCGCACGGAGCGCCGCACGGACCTGCACCCAGCCCAGCGCACGCAGGCGCTGGCCTTCGCGACGCCAGATCAGGCGGGCCATCTCCGCGACGCTCGCGAGGCGACCGACGACCTCACCCCAGACGAGCGGCCACGCCCCGCTCCGCAGCGCCAACGCGTGCACGAACTGCCAGCCGCTGGTGCCCACCGCGCGGACGACGCGCTGGCGCACGAGCGCGGGGAACTCTCGATTCCGCAGGCACCAGCCGCTCAGCACGTCCGTGAAGCCCACACCGAGGATGCTCGCCGGGATCAACCAGAGCAGCGGAGCCGCGTCAGGGGCGTTGAGCCACACCACAGCGGCGTGCGTGCCGAACGCGGCGACAGCGATGGTGACGGCGACCGTCGAGAGCAATGTGGCCAGTACGCCCGCGGCGAGGACAGCACTCGCGTCCTCGTCACGCAGCGGCACGGGCACGGCGAGCCCGAGGCGCCACGACGCGGCGCCCCCCAGCGATCCGAGGACGGCGAGGTACACGCCGAAGGCACCGAATGCGGCGGGGCCGAGCCAGCGGCCGAGGATCGGCGCGATGGCCAGTCCGAGGAGCTGGCCGAGTGCCGTCGAGCCCATGAGCTGGGCCGTCGTGCTGCGTTGCATCCCGCCACCGTCCGGGCGAGGATCAGTCACGGGCCTTCACGGTGGCCTGCAGCGCACGGTCGTAGAGGGTGCGGTATCCCTGCGCGACGACGGCCGGCGCAAAGCGATCGAGCATCACGCTGCGTGCACTCGCGCCCCATCCCCCCACGGCGCCAGCGGAGGCATGCATCGCCGCGATGGCGTCGGCGAGCGCGCGCACATCGCCCGCCGGCACGAGCCGCCCGCCCCACTGCGCGTCCACCACATCGGGCAAGCCGCCGGAGCGGTACGCGATCACCGGCGTGCGCGAGAGCTGCGCCTCCACGGCGACAAGCCCGAGCCCTTCGTGCTGCGACGGCATCACCACCGCCTGGCTGCGGCGGTACATCGCCGGCAAGGCGTCGCGCGCGACCGCGCCATGCCAAGTGATGCGCGCGTCGAGCCCGAGCTCACGGGCGCGGGACTTCAAGGCCGCCTCGTCCTCGCCGTCGCCGACGATGTCGAGTGTGGTGTCCGACGGCGCCCAGCTCAGCGCCTCGAGCAAGTCACGCACGCCCTTCTGCGCATTGAGACGGCCGACGAACAGGAACCGGCCGGGAACGCGCGGCGTCGCCTCGGCAGAGAACAGCTGGGTGTCCACCGGCATCGGCGCGACGGCGATCGTCGTGCCGGGCGCCATGGCGCGCGCCTCGCCCGCGAGCCACGACGACACCGCCGTGACGGCGGCCGAGCGTGCCATGACGCGCCGGAACAACGGGTGCACGAGCTTCACCTTGCGCGCGAGCCGCACATCGGAGCCGTGCATCGTCGTCACCAGCGGCACGTCACGGTCGGCGCCCAGCGACAGCAGGCCGCCCGGGAACCACCAGTGCGCGTGCACCACGTCCGGGGCGAACTCGTCGATCATCCGGCGCACGGCCATCGTGCCCGCCGTGAGCATGCCGAACAACGCGCCCTTGCCGCTCAGCGACCCGAGCACCTGCTCGGCCATCGTGCCGGTGTAGGCCAACGACTCCATGCCGGCCGGGGCGTAGCGGAAGCGGCGGATCTCGATGCCGTCGAGCGACTCGGCCGGTGCCAGCTTCGGGCCGCTGGGCGCGAGGACGCGCACGCTCAGCCCTGCGGCCTTCAGTCCGAGGGCGAGGCGGTGCAGGAACGACCCTGCCCCATCACCGGCGTGACGGGGATAGGCGTGCGTGACGAACAGGATGCGGCGCGCGCTCATCGCTCACGTTCGGGATACGCATCGGGGCGCAGCGCGTCGAGCCGGCGGCGCAGCTCTCGTTGCTCGGCGCGCGTGACGGCGATCTGCTCGCCCAGCAGGCCGGTGGCGAAGAAGATCGACCCGAGCAGCAGGCAGGTCTGGATGAGCGTCCAGATCCAGCGCAGGCCGATGCCCTGGAAGAGCAGGACCCCGAGGGCGACGACGCCCGCGATCACGCCCAGTGCGAACAGCGCCGCGCCCAGCATGCCGAAGGCCAGCAGCGGCTTCTGCCCGAAGCGCAGCTCGAACCACACGGCAAGCATGTCGAGCACGCCGACGGGAATGCGGCTGAGTCCGAACTTCGAGCGGCCCGCGTGGCGCGGATACAGCGGCACGGGGATCTCGCTGACCGTGTAGCCCTGCGCGTGCGCGAGCACGATCATGTAGCGGTGCCAGTCCGGGCGCACCGGCTGGTCGGCCATGATCTCGCGCCGGTACGCCTTCACGTTGTTGAGGTCGCGCACGGGGACGTCGAACAGCGAGCGCGAAAGCCCGTTGTAGATCTTGCTGACGAAGGCCTTCTCGTAGTGTCCTTGCTTGAATCCCGTGACCATGTCCGACTGGCCGTCGAGGATCGGCTGCACGAGCCGCGGGATGTCCTCGGGCTTGAACTGCAGGTCGGCCGGATAGAACACGAGGATGCCGCCGCGGGCCGCGAGGTAGCCCGTGCGCAGCGCGTCGGCGATGCCGCGCTGCGCCCGGTGCCGCTCGCTGCGCAGCCAGCCGTACTTGGCCTTGAGCTGCTCGAGCAGCGCCGGCGTGCCGTCGCGGGAGCCATCGTCGACGACGATGACCTCGTAGGGCACGGCCGCGGCGCGGATCATCGCGTCGCAGAGCTCGAGGAACATCGGCAGGTTCTCGGCTTCGTCCTTGGCGGGCACGAGCACGGAGACCTGGGGCATGGCGGCAGTGGTCATCGTCGGGGAGTTCAGAGGCGCTTGCGCATCTGCGCCTTGAGGATGCCGAGCTCGTCGCGGTACTTCGCGACGGTGCGGCGGGCGATCGAGAGGCCGTCCTTGGCCAGCAGCTTCACGATGGCATCGTCGGTGAGCGGCCGCTTGGGGTCTTCATCGGCCACGAGCTTCTCGATGGTGGCCTTGATGCCGCGGGCGGAGACGTCCTCGCCGTCGGCGCTCTTGAGCCCCGACGAGAAGAAGAACTTCAGCGGCAGCACGCCGCGCGGCGTCTGCGCGAACTTCTCGTTCGTGACGCGCGAGATGGTGCTCTCGTGCATGCCGATCGCGTCCGCCACCTCGCGCAGCGTGAGCGGCTTGAGGCCCTGCACGCCCTTCTCGAAGAAGTCGCGCTGCCGGTCCACGATGAAGTGCATCACCTTGAGCATCGTCTGGCGGCGCTGCTCGATGGCCTGGATCAGCCACTGCGCAGCGCTCAGGCGCGACGTGATGAACTCCTTGTGCTCGGCGTCGAAGCGCTTCTTGTCGCGGGCGATCTCCTGGTAGCTGCGCGAGAGGCGCAGGCGCGGGAGGTTGTGGTCGTTGGTGAAGACCAGGTACTGCCCGTCGATCTTCTCGACGATGAGGTCCGGGACCACGTAGTTGCCGTCGCCCTCGCTGAAGGCGCGGCCCGGCTTCGGGTTGAGGCGGGCCAAGGCATCGGCCGCGCTCTGCGCCTCGGCGGGCGTGCAGCCGAGCTTGCGCGCGGCCTCCGTCCACTTGTGCGCGATCAACTCGGGGAACGCCTCGACCACCAGCCGCTCGGCCAGCGTACCGGTGAGCCCGGCGGCGGTGAGCTGCAGGGCCAGGCACTCCTTGAGGTCGCGGGCCGCGATGCCCGGCGGTTCCAGCCCCTGCATGATGGTGAGCATCCGCGCGGCGTCCGCGGCGGTAAACAGCGGAACCTCGCGCTCCTCGTCCTCGGCCTCGGCGGCCCGCAGCAGCACGTCGTTGATGCCGTGCAGGATGTCGTCGAGCGAGGCGGCGAGGTAGCCGTCCTCGTTGATGTTGCCGATGAACTCCTCGGCCAGCAGCCGGTCGCGCTCGCTGAGGTCGAGGAGCGCGACTTGATCGCGGAGGTGGTCATCGAGGCCGCGCGATTCGACGGTGACCGGCTCGTAGGGCTCGCGATCGTCGCGCGGCTCCGGCATGCCGCCGCTTTCCATGCCGTCGAGGAGGATCTCCTCCCAGCGCGAGTCGTCCTCGCGTTCCTCGGCCGGCAGGCCCTCCTCCGGCTCCGGCTCGACGTTCTGCGCCTCGACGAGCTCGACGCTCGGGCTCTCGACGATCTCCTCCTCGTCCTCCTCGACCAGCTCGAGGAAGGGATTCTGCAGCAGCTCCTGCTTGAGGTGCTGCTGCAGGTCGAGCAGCGGCATGTACAGCATGTCCATCGCCTGGTACAGGCGCGGGTTGGCCCGGAGCTCCTGGCCAAGCCTGGCGGACTGCTGCATGCCCCCTTTCACGCGAGGGCTTCCATGCGCGCCCGCAGGCGCGCCGTGAGCGTGGGCCCGAAGTATACGCGCGAGACCTCATCGTCGAAGATCAGGTCGCGCACCGGACCGGCCACCTTCACCTGCCCTTCGAACATGATGTACGCGCGGTCCACGATGTCGAGGGTCTGCTCGACGTTGTGGTCGGAGATCAGCACGCCGATGCCGCGGTCGCGCAGCGAGGCCACGATGCCCTGGATGTCGTTCACGGCGATCGGGTCCACGCCGGCGAAGGGCTCGTCGAGCATGATGAACTTCGGTTGCGTCACCAGCGCCCGCGTGATTTCGAGGCGGCGGCGCTCGCCGCCGGAGAGCGCGTAGGCCTTGCTCAGGCGCAGGTGCTTGATCTTCAGCTCATCGAGGAGCGTCTCGAGCCGATGTTCGCGCTCGTCCTTCGAGAGCGGCAGCGTCTCGAGGATCGCGAGGATGTTCTCCTCCACCGAGAGCTTGCGGAAGATCGACGGCTCCTGCGACAGGTACCCGATGCCGCGCCGGGCGCGCTTGTACATCGGCATGCGCGTGATGTCCTCGCCGTCGAGCAGGATCTTGCCCGCAGCGGGTGGGATCAAGCCGGCCACCATGTAGAACGTCGTGGTCTTGCCCGCCCCGTTCGGCCCGAGCAACCCGACGATCTCGCCCTGCCGCAGCTCGAGCGAGACGTCGTTCACCACGTGGCGTTTCTTGTACGTCTTCACCAGCCCCGCCGCGGCGAGCACGCTGCCGCCTTCGATGGGGCCGGTCGGGCGGCGCTGCCGCGCGTTCGGATGCTCGCCCGTCTGCTGCAGAGCCGCCAGCCAGCGCTCACGATCTTCGGTGAAGGCGGCGAGCGCCTCGCCGAGCAGCGTGACGCTCCCGGCCCCGCTGGCCTCCGTCGCGACGGCCCCGGTCGCCACGAGACGCGGCAGCACGACGGCCACGAGGTGCGCCCGCACCTCATCAACGCTCAGCCGCCCCGCCTCGGCCGCGATGTCGCGCCCCTCGGATTCGAGCGCCTGGAGGTAGTCGCTGCGGTACGTGACCACGACGTCATGCAGGTCCGCGCGGCCGGCTGCGTCGGCGCGCTGCGCCACGGCGAGCAGGCAGAGCGCATCGGAGCGGTCGCCAGCGGTGAGGCGCTGGACCACGTCGGCGTGGCTCATGGCCGCCGTCCGCGCGGCGGACGCGCCGCGGAGTCTGCCGGGGCGAGCTGCGCCGGTTCGAGGTAAAGGCCCGAGGCCTGATCGCTGACGCGCACCTGTGCCATCTCTCCCTTGTCGAACTGGACCGTGATCTGCCGCCCGCGGTTGTAGCTCAGGCTCGGCATGCCGCGTGCGCCGCCGGGCGGCGGCAGCTGGTAGAGCGCGCGGGCTCCGCCCGTCGCGATGACTTCCCGCAGCGCGGTGCGCGCGCCCGCGGTGTCGGTGACCTGCTCGAACTGCGCGACGAGCGTATCGCCGACGATCCAGTCCTGCTCCTCGCTGACGATGCGCGTGCTGTCGGGCGACGAGAGCGCCACGGCCGCCCCCAGCGCATGCAGCCGCCGCAGTTCCTGCCCGGGCATCTCCACGTCGAGCGAGTCGGCCTCGATGACCTGCGCGCCGGCATCGGCGCGCGCCCGCGTACCCCAGGCGAAGATACGGGCGATCTCCTGCTCGACGAAGCGGATGTCGATGGTATCGCTGCGCAGCGTCAGGGAATCGCTCGTCGCGACGGCCTCGTGGCGCGCCACCACCCGCTCGAGCTTGCGCTGCTCCGACCACGCGTCGATGACCGTGCCGACCAGCGTGAACGCCCGCTCGCCGCGTCCCTCGATGCGCGGCTCGCGCAGGAACTGCGCGTGCTCCTCGCCGTTGTCGACGAAGGCCGAATCCGAGGTGGCGCGCATGTCGTGGCGTTCGAGCACGACGCGCCCGCTGGCGAACAGCAGCGAGTCGTTGCGCGAGCGGATCACGTTGGCCGTGAGGTCGGTCGAGTCGGCGTCGCTGCCGGGCTCGGCGCCGGTCTCGGACGGGCTCATGCGCACGAATGGCCGCCCCGTCGCGACCCAACTGTTCTCCGTGCGCAGACCGGGGCTGGCGCGGAAGTACTCCATGTACGGTCCGCTGAACCGCGTGCCCGAGGCCGTGCGCCCCTTCACGTTGCCTTCGGCGACGAGCCGCTCCTCGCGCGTGTAGTAGACCATGCGGTCGGACGACATCGTCACGCGCTCTTCGGTATAGCGCACGTTGTGGTAGAGGATGAGCATCCCCTGCGCCGCGAAGTGCTCGGCGCTGTCCGCAAGCAGGCGGTTGCCCTGCCCCTCGCAGGTCGCGTCCACCGAGCCGCCGACGTACGTGTTGCGCAGGCCGGTGCTATCGATGATCTCCGAGCGCATGCGTGTCGTGCGCGGCCCGGCATCGGGACCGGTGATGAGCAGCACGCACGGGCGCTCCGCGCGCTGCGCGCCCGCCGCCGGCGGAGCCGCCAGGAGGCAGAGCGCGAGGAGCGCGAGGGCTCGCCTCACGGCGACAACCGCACCGCGCCGCCGCGGCCGCGATCCACGCGCAACACGGTGACGACCTGCAGGTTGGGATCGGCGCGGAAGCCCACCCCGCGCATCTCCTTGCCGTCGGGTTCGGTCATGGTGAACGCGGAGTCCGAGAGGATCTGGTTCTGCGCGCTCTCGAAGCGCAGCATCGGCGACTTGAGCACGCGGCCATCCACCGAGGTCACGACCACGTTGCCGTAGGCCTCGAGGATCTGCGCCTTGGAGTCGTAGGCGGCGCGGTCGGCGGTCACCGTGGCGTCGCGCGAGCCCTGGGCGTTGAAGAACACGCCGTGCACGACGCGCATGGCGACGCGGGTGTTCTGGCTCAGGAAGAGCGTCGTGTCCGCGAAGATCTCGGCGCGCAGCAAGCCGGCATCGGTGAGCACCGTCCGTGAGCCGAAGGCCACCTGGTCCGCGCTGTCGAGCGACGAGGACTCCGACACCACGTTGCGCTGCTCCTCGACATTCGAGCAGGCCGCGCCGAGGAGGGCCGCCACGGCCAGGGCCAAGAATGCGCGCGGCATCATGCCGCCCCCGCGCGCATGAGGTCGTGCAGGTGCACGACGCCCGCGACGCGACCATCCGGCTCGAGCGCCGGCAGCGCAATCACGCCGAACTGCTCCATCGTGTGCACCGCCGCCGACGCCAAGGCCTCGGCGTCCACCGTCTTCGGGCTCCGCGTCATCACATCGCCGACGCGGATCGCCATCACGTCGCCATCGCGCTGCATCAGGCGCGTGAGGTCGCCCGTGGTCAGCACGCCGGCGAGGCGGCCGGCGCCATCGAGGACGATGCCGAGCCCGCGCTGCTTGGCGAGCACGACGATCGCTTCGCGCATCGTCGCGTCGGGCCCGAGGGTCGGCAGCGGGTCGGC
>Ga0268299_1004168_pt1 | contig 11746 bp, 8 predicted proteins | sample NOBtaG_FD_193484 | JGI IMG/M metagenome (GOLD analysis project Ga0268299, IMG submission 193484) | Activated sludge microbial communities from bioreactor in Nijmegen, Gelderland, Netherland - NOB reactor | ecosystem: Engineered > Bioreactor > Aerobic > Activated sludge | place: Netherlands... | reverse complement strand
CCTTTGATTAAACTTAAATTTGGATCTTCAGAAAATAGCTCGCTACTAGTGAGTTCTGAAGCAAATAAGTTACTAATAATTAGCTGACGATCAACTTCTAATTCTAAAGCTCGGCTTAATAGTAATTCTACTTTACCTTTATCATCTGCTGAGTTTGACTGGACGGCAATCATAAATCTAGCTAAATGAAGCATTTCTTCAGGCAGTAACACACCTTGATCCAAATATTGGCGCATAGTGTAGGGTGGAAGATTGTCATTTAATCTTTGTAACCAGCTTTGATATTCTTGTAATTGTTTTTCTACTATAGTTATTTGCTTAGTTAATTTTACTGGATCAGAAGTATGGAGTTGTAGTTTAATTTGCTTTAGTTGGCTAAAAATTAAACCTGCAATTTTTGGTGGATCAGATTGTATTTTTAATAGTTTATTTAATATGTCACAAGCACTATGTAGTTGCTTAAATTGCAACGCACATTGCTTAAAAATTTCTGATGGAGATGCAAGTATTTCAATAACTGGGGACTGAGTTTTTTGTGTATTTTCTGTGCTTTGGTTAGATGTGTAACTAAGAGGGATAGCAGGAAATTCTATGCTTTTTTTATTATTAGGTTTTTTAGACACTTTTTCTAGTATTTCTTCTACTAGTATTTTAGTATCCAATAAAGCTTTTTCTAATGATTCTTTTTCTGTATCTGTAGTTTGTTTAATTAATTCTTTAAGTGTATCTAATACAGTTTTTAGTAAGGGGAGCGCGTTTTCAGGGTGATTTAACTCTATTTCACAATTAGCTATTGCTGATGCTGCTAGCCATTTAAGTTTTAAGTTTTCTTTTGCTAAACGTAAAGCTTCTTGATAACTTTCTAAAGCTTCATTTAATAAAGAATCATTTTTTAAGCAATTTCCTAAAGAGATTAATACTTCAGCTTCTTTAATTGTTGTTTTAGTTTCTTGGCAAATAGTTTGAGCTTTTTTAAGCAAATCTCTAGCTGTCTCATACTCTGCCATTGCTGTATAAAACTGTCCATAAATATAAAAATATTTTATTTGTGATTCAGCAGAGGGGTTTTGAGATTGATTTTTTAATAGCTCTAAAGCCTTGCTTGCCCAACTAAAAAAGGTTTTTGCTCTGTCAAAAGCAAATTTATTACAAGCCATTGCTGCTGCTTCTACTGACCAATGAAAAGCTTGTGCAAACTCATTTGCTTGCAAATAATGATAAGCAATACTACCAGCATTATGATCTACAGCATTAGTGTTTTCTAAAATCTTAGCTGTTTTATTATGTATTATTCTACGTTGCCTTAGAGAAGACTTTTCATATAAAACTTTGCGTGTGGTGTTATAACAAAATGTATATTTTTCAGAACTATTTAAGATAGAAGGAGGTTCTTCATGAATAAGAAATTGTCTTAAACCCTCTTCAATAGCCAAAACAAGCTCTTGTTCTGTAAGCTCTGTTGTTTGCTGAAGAAGATCAAAAGAAAATTCTTCTCCAATTACAGCGGCTTGTTGAAAAATACTTAAAACATTTTTAGAAAGCCTAGAAAGTTGAAGTTCTATTAAATCTATCAATGAAGTAGGTAGTTGAACTTCGCTTAAATTATCAACTTCCCAAAGTTTTCCAGTCCAACGAATTTTTTTATCTTCAATTAATTGTTTAACTACTTCGATTAAGTAATATGGATTACCACCAGTTTCTTGGTGTAGTTTACTAGTGACACTTTCTGGGAAATTATGTTGTGGGAAAATACGATTAATTAAATTTTCTGTATCGGTTTCAGAAAGAGAACGTAACTTTATTTGCTCATAAGCATTATATCTACTCATTCGCCTTAGCCAGGTACGAAGAGGATTTCCTTCTATTGAAAGTTCATACTCTCTAATAGTGCAAACTAAAAAGAAAGGTTTGCTTTGCATTGACCGGATTAAATAGGCAATAAACTCTAAACTTAACTCATCTCCCCATTGAAGATCATCTAGAAAAAACACTACAGGAATTATTTGTGATAACAACAAATAACTTTTAGCAAGCAGTTCAAAATTATAATATTTAGTCGCTTCAGTATTAGTATCTAACGATAGAGTAAAAGAAATACTGGTAATTTCTTTTAAGTGATTTTCAAAAGCTTGTAAGGCTGCATTATTTGGATATTGTTTTTCTAGTAAGGATTTAGTTCTATAAAGTCCATCAATAAAAATTTTATAAGGTGCGCTATTACCTACGTCAAAATACCTACCATCAATAACAACTTGTTCTTGTTCTGGAAGTTTTGCAAAAAACTGATTAACCAATTCTGTTTTGCCAATTCCAGGATCTCCAATAATAAAGATAGGTTTGCCTTGACCAGCAAAAGATAGTGTTAACCAGTTGTTAAGCTTAGCTAACTCTTCTGAACGGCCTACAAAACGTTCTGAGACTTTATCAGCATCATAGAGATACTCAGTTGTTAGATTTGGCAAAACTAATGAATCATTGCTCATAACATCCATTCACTAAAGCACTTAAAACAATTTTCTTATTCTTAAATAAAGATTTATAGTTTGTGATTTTCTTTTTAAAAATGTTTGGACAAAAGGTTTGTTTTTAAGCAGATTAGTTGTCCCCCTCAAGACATAGAGTTATTTTTTTAGATTGTAAGCTAAAACTTTTAATATTCAATTAGTCTTAATGAAAAATTAACACTTTCATTTTACTTTACTATTTTTCTGATGACTAGTTATAGATTAGTTTATAGCTATTTACCAAACAAAAAATATTCTAAAAAGCTTTGCAAAAAGTTAATTTTACTTATAAAAAAGTATTTTTTAAGTAAAATTAACTTAGCTTAAGTAACTATCCTGTGTATTTTTTAAGATAGCTTATAGTAATTCTTAGTGTGAAAAATAAAGGTGAAATTGTATAATTGTTCTGTTTTCTCAAAAAGTATTTATCAATATTTATATACAAATTTAATTGCTGGGTAATAAAGCATTTAAGGAGAAATTTGCATGACAACTTTAGTAAAACAACCCTTAAAGGAGGATATTGTTTATCCAGAAAGCGATGGTAAGCCAATGTCAGAAAATACTAAACAGTATGAATGGATCGTAACGATCAAAGAAAACTTAGAAGCATTGCTACCAAATGCTTTTATTGCTGCTGATCTTTTTTGGTATCCAGTACAAAACCGACCTAGAATTGTTCAAGCACCTGATGTGATGGTAGCGATAGGTCGTCCAAAAGGTCATCGCGGCTCTTATAAACAATGGGAAGAAGGAAATATTGCTCCTCAAGTTGTTTTTGAAATTCTTTCCCCAAGTAATAGTGGTATCGAAATATTACGTAAATTAGAATTTTATCGCCAATACGGAGTAGGTGAATATTATGTCTATGATCCAGAAACAGAAGGACTTTTTGGATACACTAGGTTAAATGACTCATTACAAGCTGTTGAAAATATATCTGGGTGGGTTAGTTTAATCCTTGGTATTAGGTTTGAGCCTAGCCCAGACGGATTAGCAATTTATTATCCAGATGGAAGAAGGTTTCTTACTTTTCAAGAACTACTAAGCCAAGCAGAAAACGAGCGACAACGAGCAGAAAATGAGCGACAACGAGCAGAAAATGAACATCAGCGAGCAGAAAACGAGCGACAACGAGCAGAAAAACTAGCTGCAAAACTACGTGAAATGGGAATTGATCCAACGCAAATTTAATAATTAGTTTTTATTTGTGGATGCAAGTTTAATAATCAATAAACTTGCACCCACAGATAAAGTTAATTTATCGTTTAATAGGTATGCTTGCTACTTTAGGGCTTAATTCTAAAGCTTTTTTTACTAACCCAAGAAATTCTTCTCTTTCAGGGTTATTTTTTTGTGTGCTAGATTGAGCAATACTAGAAATTTTTTCTAGCGACCAATTTTTTGCTTCTGGACTTTCACGTAAAACTTCTGCAAGTGCAGTAACTGCAATAGAAAATCGAAAATCTTCAGATGTTTGATCAAAGTTTTGTTTTAATCTAGCTAAATCATAAGTTGCTGCAACTTCTTCGGCAGGAGTTTCTTCTTTAGCATCAGGTGTTTTATAGCGTAGTCTAACAGTAGCAATATTGCTTGAAGGCTGTTTTTTTAGCTGGACTTCATAAATAGCTGTAACTGTATGACCAGCACCAATTTCACCCGCATCAACTTTATCATTGCGGAAATCTGCGTCAGCAATATCACGGTTTTCATAACCAACCAGACGATATTTAGCTACAGTTTTTGGGTTAAATTCAACTTGAATTTTGACATCTTTTGCTATTACTTGAAGTGTACCATTTAATTGCTCAACAAAAATTCTTTTTGCTTGCGCAATGTTATCTATGTAATAGTAATTGCCATTACCTTTGTTAGCAAATTGTTCCATCATCGTATCTTTATAGTTACCCATACCAAAACCTATTGTGCTAACGGTAATTCCTTCTTTTACATATTCTTGTATTTGCTCCAAAATCTCCTGATGGCTAGTTTTACCAATATTAGCATCTCCATCCGAGCAAATAATAATTCTATTAATACTATTAGGTGCAAAAGAAGCGTGAGCTTGCTTATAGGCTAGGTCAATTCCGGCTTCCATTGCTGTCCCGCCGCCTGATTCTAACTCATCAATTGCCGATAAAATAACGCTTTTTTGACTTATTGGAGTTGGAGATAAAACTAAATTTACTCCACCAGCATAAGTTGTAATTGCTACTGTATCGTGATCTTTTAAGTGTTTAACCAACATTTTTAGGCTTTGTTTAACCATTCCTAATTTATCATCAGAAGCCATTGACCCACTATTATCAACTAGAAAAGTTAAATGTGTGGGTGGACGATCTGCTAGTGTTACTTCACGCCCTTTTAGACCAATTCTTAGCAAATAGCGATTAGCATCAAAAGGAGATGTGCTAGCTTCCATAGTTAAAGAAAATGGATGTTTAGTTACTGGGTTAGGGTATTGGTACTTAAAATAATTAATAAATTCCTCAACTCTAACAGAGTCTTTTGGAGGGAGTACACCTTCATTTAATTTGCGACGTGCAATTGTGTAAGAGCCTGTATCAACATCAATTGCAAAAGTTGAAAAGCGGTCTTTTTCGCTATTTGTCCAAGGATTGACTCCATAATTTTTGTAGCCTTCTGTGTTTTGTTTATTTATAGGAAGATCTGCTACATCTCTAGCACTATAAGTAGCGGATAGTTGGGATGTACTTCTTTCAATTGTAACAGTTTGTCCTGTTACTTCTACTATATCGGCTGTACTACCTACACTAAGTACAAGATTTAATTTTGTTTTTAAGGTTTTAGAAAGAGCGATATTTTGACGATAGGTTGAATTAAACCCATCAGCAGTCACTTTAACTTCATAAATGCCTATTGGCAAATTTGGAAATATATATTCGCCATTCTCATCTGTTGTTACAGATATTTCTGCACCTGTTTCAATATTTCTTATTGTAACTGTTGCACCTGGAATAACTGCTCCTGCTTCATCTGTAATTACACCGCTAATGCTACCAAAAACTTCTTTTTGAGTTTCGTTTTCCTGGGTAACTGCTTGAGAAGTAGGAAGTTGGGGAAAAGAAATAATTAACGTTGAAGAAATTAGTGTTATTAAAAAAACACGAAAAAATATTTTACTCATAGTTGCTCATACCTCGCTATTTATTTTCTAGCCTTTAGCTAGATACACTAATACCCCGAACGTCATATCTATAGTATTTACTTACTACTTATATGATAAGCAAAAGTGATAATTATTATTATGGATGTATTTTGATTTAATTTTTAATAAGCAATTAAAATGCCATTCTGTTAGTTATTAGAAAAAGTATTTTTATTAGTTGATTATAAAAGCTTTAGAATAATGCCAAAGTAGAAGAATCATTGATTTAGGGAAGTTAATAATCTTATAGGGGTCTAAAAAAATGGATTTAAAACCAAAAAATAGTTATTTTAGCTATTTTAGATTATGAATTAATAAAGACAAACTCTTAAAAACTTAAAAGCTTGTCTTTATTTGGAGAGATGTTTTAGACAAGTTCAAGGCGGTTAAAGAAGTAAGAAACTTCAATAGCAGCATTTTCTTTTGAATCCGAGCCATGAACAGCGTTGCGCTCAATATCTGTTCCAAAATCACCGCGCAGTGTACCAGCAGGAGCTTCTTTAGAATTGGTTGGCCCCATAAGCGCACGCCATTCTGGAACAGCATTTTCTTTTTCTAATGCCATTACAACAACCGGGCCGCTAGTCATAAATTGAACTAAACTACGGAAAAAAGGTCTTTCGCTATGAACTGCATAAAAGCCTTCAGCTTGTTTTTCAGATAAATGTAAAAGCTTAAGTCCGCGAACCTTAAAACCAGAATCCAAAACACGTTGGATAATGTTGCCAGCATTGTTAGCTGCTACTGCGTCTGGTTTGATAATGCCAAAAGTTAAATCGCTCATAAGAGTTTTTTTGATCTCCTTAAAAATTTTGAAAAATTTATTTTTGTAGTGCTTCTTGTACCTTTGCACCAATGTCAGCCGGGCTACTTACTACATAAATACCTGCTTCAGACATCATTTTCATTTTCTCTGCCGCAGTACCCTTGCCACCTGAGATAATTGCTCCAGCATGTCCCATCCTTCGGCCCGGAGGAGCAGTTTGACCAGCAATAAAGCCTATTACAGGCTTAGTCATTTTCTCTTTTACAAATATGGCTGCTTCTTCTTCAGCACTTCCACCAATTTCACCAATCATTACAACTGCATCTGTGTTTGGGTCTGCTTCAAAAAGTTGGAGTAAATCTAAGTAAACCGTTCCAATAATTGGATCTCCACCAATTCCAACGCAGGTAGATTGCCCTAAGCCAAGCATTGTTAGTTGATGAACCGCTTCATAGGTAAGTGTTCCACTACGAGAAATTACACCTACTCGGCCTTCTTTGTGAATATGGCCTGGCATAATTCCAATTTTACATTTACCTGGTGAAATTACCCCAGGGCAGTTTGGGCCGATTAATTTTACGCCATGCGCTTTGACATAATGAAATGCCTTAAGCATATCCAATGTAGGTATGCCTTCAGTAATACAAACAACTAATTCAACTCCAGCATCGGTTGCTTCCATAATTGCATCAGCAGCAAATGGAGGAGGGACATAAATAACACTAGCATTTGCTCCGGTTTCTTTTACCGCATCAGCAACAGTATTAAAAACAGGGATGTCTTCATGTGTTGTTCCACCTTTTCCAGGCGTAACACCAGCAACAACATTAGTGCCATAAGCTTTCATTTGTTGAGTGTGAAATGTCCCTTCTTTACCTGTAATTCCTTGAACAAGCAAACGGGTAGAATTATCCACTAAAATAGTCACGGTTTTTCCTCCAAGTAGGGTGATAGAAATGGCTATTGTCTAAGTTTTTGGACTGCAACAAAAAGGGTAAAATACCATAGACTTTAAGCTTTTTGCTAGACTAAGCACCGAAAATGTTATGCTCAAACCTTGTTGTTAATTTACAATATTTCTTTTAGGTAAAAGTAAAGAGGATAAAAAATAAGTGAATTTTTCATTAAAAAGGGCAATATTTTCTTGATACTCAAAGATGATTTTGCTACCCTACCACTTTTCTTAATCACATACTAAACGTGTTAACACAGCCTATAGGGTTATCTCCTATGGAAAACCACAATTACTAGATCTTGCAAAATTGTAAAATTTTGTGAGAAATACACAAGCCACCGATAAAACAGTTAGGAGAACATACTTATGAAACAGAAACATAAAAATTTAGATATTCTCTTAATAGCAGCCAAGAAAGTTGAATCCGAACGTCAAGCAGCACGTCGAGAGGCTTTTCAACAAATGGTTCGTGTACTGCAAGCAAAAGCAGAGCCAGAAGTTGTTAACCAAGTAGATAATGAGAGTATAATTGAGTCTAAGCCCAAGTATTTTGCTAAAGCTAAAACTATGTCCTGTTAAAAAATAAATTATTTGCATAAGATCTATTTAGCCCAGCAATTTCAGTAAATTAAGTGATGTACGCTAGATTACTGAAAATGTTGGGCTAAGTAATTTAATAAACTGTTATTTTTGAACATTTATGAGCAAAGTTTTATTTCTTAATCAACCTTCAATGGGTCATCTAAATACTTTACTAACCATAGCTTTGCAAATGAAGGAAGATGGGCATGAAGTATCTTTTTTAGTCCCTGGTATTAAGAATAATAATTCAAAAATAGAAGTTTTTAGAGTAGCTTCATTAATTCCTCAATTGATTGAAAAAAATAATATAAAAGTTGATCTTGTGACTCCATCATTGCTAGCTGCTATTTTAGGGGTTGCTCTGCCTTTTGCATCAGGCTACAACGAACTTATGCTAGCCATAGAAGTAGGTGGAACAGCAATAGAGCATTATACAAAACAAGTAATAAATCACCTTGAAGCAAACAAATTTGATGTTTTGGTTTCGGATTTTGCATTTTTTGCAGCACATATAGCAGCAGAATATAAAAATATTCCTTGTGCTACAGTTTTTCATAGTGGATTGCCATTCAAAGGAAAAAATATTCCTCCTTTTGGTAGTGGGTTGCCAATTGGCGAGCAAGCAGAAATTTTGGGTCAAAAATATTTACGCCGTGAAAGATTTATTTTTTCTAGGTTAAATAGCCGTATTAATCGCGCTAAGGGCAAATTTGGATTGCCTTCTATTTCAACAGATACATTAAGCAAGCCTTATTCTAAATGGTTAAACTTAATCACTAGCGCGGAAGCAATAGAAGCGGAAAGAGATAGTTTAACTGACAATACTTTTTTTATTGGCCCTTGTTTTGCAAAACGAAAAAATCAAACAACAGATTTTCCTTTTGATAAACTTCGCTCAGATAAATATAAAGTTTATGTTTCACTTGGAACGGTTTTTAATAATAAACCAAAAGTTTTTCAAAAAATAATGAATGCACTTAACTATCCTGACTATCAAGTTATTATTAGTGGTGGAGGGGCTTATGAGAAATTAAAGCAAGGTTTTGTTCCTGAAAATGTTTTGCTTTTTCCTAGCGTTCCACAAATAGATTTACTTCCTAGAGTTGATTTAGTTATTGGTCATGGTGGGAATAATACTACTAATGAAACTTTAGCTGCTGGTAAACCATTGATTGTAATGCCAATAGGTGGGGAACAAGGAGATAATGCTAGTCGGGTAGAATACCTGGAAGTAGGTTTACGTATTAATATTTATGGTTTTAGTGAAAATGAATTAAGAACAAAAGTTGATATAATCCGCACAAAAGAAGAATTTGCCCAACGAGCAACAGAATTAAAAATAGAACTAGCAAAAACAGATGGGGCAAAATCTGCTGCTATGCTTGTTGAACTGCTAGCAAAGTCTAAAAAGCCTTTACTGCGCCCAAAAGGATTTCCCTTAACTGTCACAAATGAGAATAGGTTACAACTTTTAACTTAAACTTTATTTTTAATATACTTTAGCCACATAGCTATTTGCTGTTATGTATAATAATTTAGCGTAATCACCTAGTATTTAGCTAAAAATTTTATTGTAACTCTCCTGCTAAAGGTCGTTTATGTTCATGAACCCACATAAGCAAATTATCAAATGCTGCACCTGTTTGTTGAGGGTTAATATTACAATGTCCTTTTGCCACTACAAATTTTGCGATAAATAAATCTCCACTTCCAGAAATTTTACTTGTAGAGTCATAAATAGTTACATCTTTTCCTAGCACTAAAGGGTCATAAGTAGTGTGAATTGTTAAGACTGGATCAGAAATCCGACCTGTAGGAGTATAATACTGACGCATATATTCTGCTGCTTTAGCATTTGCGGTGTAACGTTTTACACCGCGATTTACTGCTACATCATCTTCAAATCCACTATAAATTGTGTTGTGGTTATCAAAAGGGTTTCCTCCAGTTCTTTGCTGTAACTCTCTAAGTATTTCATGAAAAAAGGTTAATACTCCTGCTAATTCAATAACCGTGCTTATTTGGTAATGTTTGGCAAACATTGCTGCTTTTTCAGGATTAGCAGTAAGTGCAGCACGAATTTTTTCTATTACATCAGTATTTAACTTATTATCCATCATTAAGTTAGCAGGAGAAGCTATTGTATTAGGAAAAAAATAATCAAACATTACAAGCATATCAAAAACCCTTTCTTTAAGACCAACAATAGAAGGGTTAAGAGGCCCACACATAGGCATTGCACCATCGTAAATATCTGGGTAGCGTTCAATTGTAGAAATACTTATCATTGCACCCATAGAATGGCCGGTTATATAAGTTTCTTTTGGCTGACCATATTTAGAAACAAAATAACGCCGCAAAGATTCAGTATCTTCAATGGCTTCTTTAACTGCCCAGCCTTGAGTGCTGTATTCAGATTGAGCAATAGCAAAACCGCGGGAGAGAAATGTTTCAACTAAAGCTTTAGTTTGGGGGCTATCCAAATTTCTTCTTGGTCTACCTGAAACCTCATAGCCGTGACAGTACATAACTAAGCCTTTATTCCAATTTTCAGGTAAATCAATCCTAAAACTAGCTCCATTGATTTGTCCTATTTCAAGCTTTGATTCAACTTTAGTTGTATTTTTAGCTTCTTGTGTATAACTTACTACTACTAACAGCACTAATAAAATTACTGCTGATAAGGATCTAAATATTGTTTTCATTAAGTAATCTCCTGAATAGTTGGCACAACAAAATCATTAATATCCAAACCATCTTTTTCTATTTGCTCTAAGTCAAGTATTCTATTAAAAGGAATTATACCTAGCTGAATAAGTTTTTCTTTCATCTTGTCAGCATAATTATGGGCAAAGGCTTCTTTATCTTTAGAAGATTTAGAGCCAGAAGTTTGATAATTAGTAATAAAATCGATCTGATGACCTAGTTCATGTAACAATGTTCTGTAAAGTTGAGTTGCTCTAACACTTTCTAATGTAAGTATTATTTGATGGCCTCTTTTTGTTTTAATCATTTGATGACCATCTTGTTTTAGTCGTTCTAATTCATCCATTTCATCTTTATCCAGGGAATTAGACCAGAAAAGCTTTTTCTTATAGTTACAAGTTTCTAACATTATTGCATCATCATATTTATATTTACCAATTTCTACGAAATAAATATGTCTACCCCAAACAGGCTTTAGAATTTCCTCTTTACGCTTTGGTTGTCTAAATATTATTAAATGTAAATTTTCTAAGTCCTTTTCTGGAAGGAATTTCAGCATAAAGCAAACATCATCTATAGTACAAGCATGACAAGTGTCTTTAAGTGTTTTTTCTACTAAAAAAGTAATTTTTTTATTACCTATTTCTTTTTCAACAGCCTTAAAAGAAACTAATCTTTCCCAATAAACATTAGATAATGAAGAACCAGATTCAGGTATAACCATTTTGTTATTTTTACTATAACCTTGTTTTTCAGTGCCAATATTACGGTTTCTTTTTGTTGCATCACGACCATTTTGCATAACTCTAATTGTCCATTTCTCAAAGAATTAAAAGCAGGTAAAGCATTTTTTTTGGGCAGATTCAACTTGTTTTCAATAATAAATCTTTTGATCTTGAAGGAAAATAAATTTATTTGCTAAACATCTTATTTTTTGTCAGCAATTCCCGGTCATCCAAACGATGAAGTAGGAAAGGAAATACAGAGATAAAAAAGGCAAAAAATCAGTAACCTCCCAAAAATAGGAGAAGTAAGAGATAAAATTGAAAAAAATACATAAAAAC
>Ga0268299_1004167_pt1 | contig 11750 bp, 11 predicted proteins | sample NOBtaG_FD_193484 | JGI IMG/M metagenome (GOLD analysis project Ga0268299, IMG submission 193484) | Activated sludge microbial communities from bioreactor in Nijmegen, Gelderland, Netherland - NOB reactor | ecosystem: Engineered > Bioreactor > Aerobic > Activated sludge | place: Netherlands... | reverse complement strand
CCGCCGCCACCACCAGACCCCGCAGCGCCACCGACGGCAGCTCCGAGGGGAACACGAGCAGCCCCAGCACCACGAACATGCCGATCTGGGCCACCCAGGCGATGCCGTCGTGGAACCGGGTCAGGCTGTTCTTGTGGATGAACCGACGCTGGGCCATCACGATGCCGGCGATGTAGACCGCCAGGAACCCGGAACCCTGCAGGGCCGTGGTGGCGGCGAACACGCAGCCCACCAGGGCCAGCGACATCACCGGATAGAGGCCGTCGTGATCGAGGCTGATCCGGTTGAGCGCCCACACCGCCAACCGTCCCGCCCCCAATCCCGCCACCGCACCGATCGCCATCTGGGCCACGAAGAGCAGGGCGAGATCGGCCACGTTGCTGGCCGGGTTCGTGACGAGCTCGAGGAAGCCGATGGTGAGGAACACCGCCATGGGGTCGTTGCTGCCCGACTCGAGCTCCAGCAGCGGCCGGAGCTCGCCCCGGAGGCTGACGCTGCGTGACCGGAGCACGGCGAACACGGCGGCGGCGTCGGTTGACGAGATGATGGCGCCGATCAGCAGACCGCTCGTCAGCGGCAGGTCGAAGGCCCAGGACGCGGTGGCGCCGGCCACCAGCGACGTGATCAGGACGCCCACCGTGGCCAGCGCCGCGCCCTGGCCCACCACAGGCCGGATCTCGTCCCAGCTCGTGGAGATTCCCCCGCTGAACAGGATGAAGGCCAGAGCCACCACCCCCAGGGTCTGGGAGACCTCGGCGTTCTCGAAGTCGATGCCGCCCGGCCCGTCCGACCCCGCCAGCATGCCGACGGCGAGGAACACCAGCAGCCCCGGGATGCCCAGGCTGGACGACAGCCGGCTGGCCACCACCCCCAGCAGGAGGAGCCCCGAGGCGACGAGAACCAGCACGGTTCCGCTCAACAACACCTCCCTACCTGTGCCCACGTGAGCGCCAGGGCCGCCATGCTACCGGTGCCGCACGGGGCGGCCCGAAACCGCGGCGTGGGTCAGCGCCTCCCGGTGGCGAGCGCTCGCCGGTCAGGCCCCGTCGACGCAGGCCACCAGGCACGAGCAGGGGGCGCTGCGCACCACGGCGCTGGCGGTGGAGCCGAGCCGCAGACGGTCCCAGCCGCTGAGGCCCCGGGTGCCCAGCACCACCAGCTGGGCCTCCAGCTCGTCGATGTGATCGAGGATCTCATGGGTGACCCGGCCCTGGGCCACCACACCCGTCGCCTTCACCCCGGCGGCTTCCAGCTCGGCCACGGCGGCGTCGACGGCGTCGCCCGGGCGGGACCAGCCGTCGGACACGCCGAGCACCAGCGCCTCGGTCTGGGGCACCCAGGGCAGGCGGCAGAACGCCTCGAGCGCAGCCCGGGCGTGGACGGAGCCGTCGGCCGTCACCAGGACCCGGCGCACCGGTGTGGCCGATCGGATCACGGCGATCGGCGCCGGCGGGTGGTGCAGCAGCCACTCGGTGGTGCTGCCCAGCAGCATGGTCCGCACCCGCCCCTGGTTGTGGGGTCCGAGCACGAGGAGGTCGGCGTCGCTGCGGTCGTTCAGCGCCAGCCGCTGGTCGCGGGCCACGGTGAGGGCCCGGACCGAAGCCAGCTCGCTCTGGGCCGTCAGCAGGCGGGGATGAGGCGACTCCCACTCCAGCACCTCGGCCGGGGCTACCGCTACGGCCGGCACCAGCGGCCGGTCGGCCGTCACCACCTCGGCCCGCCACCCTGGCCACCGGTGGTTGCACACCCACAGCCAGGCCACATCGGCCCCGGTGGAGCCATCGTCGCCCATCACGAGGAGGCGGTCGGCATCACCATGAGCGTCGGTCGGATCGGCCATGGGATCATCCTCGACGGACGAACCGACAGGGGCAAGGGTCGAATGACCCCGGGCCCTGCGTGGCCGCTCGCTCAGAGGGGGACGCGTAGCCGCCGGCTACCGGGCAGCCGGTACACGGCCTGCCGGCCGGGCAGCGCCCTCGTGTCCGGTGGCGGGATCGGGCCGGGACGCCGTCGGGACCGGCTGGCGTCCGACCTCACCATGTCGGCGGAGACTCCGGCGCAGCGTCCGCACGCGGTCCCGGATGCCGAGTCGGGTGCAGGCCGTCTCCACCACCGCTCCCGCCATCCGGACAGCCCACGCAACGGCGAAGGCCACTGTCGGCAGCACCCGACGGGGATACAACGCCAGGTCGATCTCGTCGACTCGCTGATCACCGAACCGCCGCTTGTACTCGGCGTCGCCCCAGCCGAAGTCGATCCGGGCCACCCCCTCGTCGGCGAGCGAGCTCATGGCCCGGCGCATCGCCACCGTCCCCGGCGACAGGTGCCCGTACCCGGGCAGGAACGACAGCGCCCACAGCGAGAAGCTGTCTCCCCACCGGTCGCCCAGGACGTAGCCGATCGGCTCCCCCTGCCCCCGGAGCACGAACCCCCGCAGGGCACGAACCTCGGCCATCTCCACCAGGAGGTCCCGGTAGGCCGGGTCGTCCCTCACCCCGATGCCGATCGCCGCCTGGTAGGTCTGGGCCACGATCGAGCTGGCTTCCGCCACGAACCGGTCCACCTGGCCCACCTCGGTGACCACCTCGAACGAGACGTCGCCGTCGAACGCCCGGACCAGCTTGTTGTCCTGCCGACGGGAGTTCTTGGTCGGCTTGTCCAGCCGGTCGCCCGTCACCGGGTCGGTCAGCTGCGCCCACCAACGGATCTTGGGCACCACCAGCGATCGCGGCCGGGTCTCCGACGCCCCTCGACAGGACCGGGCCAGCTCGCTGTCCGCCTCGAGGTTGAGCAGTCTGAGGGCGTCCACCGCTCCGTCCCCCAGCAGCGACCCGACCATGGCCCCCGCCAGGGCCGTCAACTCCTCCGGATCGTCCCCGGCCCGGGCCACAGCCGCCGTCTCCGGAACCTCCAGTGTCGGGCGCCTGGGCCCATGCTCACCCACCGGCCCCAGTACGCCGAGCAGGGGTCGGACGGCGATCTCCCCTACCAGCAGAAGGTGTGCTCCACCGAGCCGACCCAGCACCACGTAGGGAGCGCAATGGTCCCTCCGGGGATCGAAGCGGTAGAGCGCCCGCAAGGTCCGGGTGGGGCTGTTGTACCGGGTGGGAAGGCCGGTGGCGGAGCGCAGCGAAGACCAGGCCAGGAGCAGCGGCTCCAGAACGGTCGACGTCGGCTCCACTTCGGCTCCGCCCGATCCCAGGCAGACCACATGCGCCTCACCTGCCCAACCGCCGGCGAGGTTACGGCTCTGGGCGGCCGCCACCGAGCGCCAGTGTTCGACGGTGAGGATCCACAGCGAGGGCCGTTCCATCCTCACCCTTCGGCGGAGGGGCCAGGATGCTTGAGAATCCAACGATCCACCGGCCGGAGCCTGGTTCACGACCTCGTGCACAGGTGGCCAGGGGCAGTACAGTGACTCGGGCCCGGGACACCCCCTGGCCTGGTGGCTGGCGCCACCGCACTGATCACGCTGCTCCGCCCACCCCGGAGCGACGACCACGAGGAACCCGAAGCATGGCCAAGAAGGTGCTCACGCTCGACACCCCCTTCCGCCCGGGCGAGAAGGTGGTCGCCGCCGCCGAGTTCGACGACATCCAGGCCGGCACCAAGGGCAAGATCCAGCTGGCCAACGGTCTCGGCGAGTGGCGGCGCTACTGGGTGAAGTTCGCCGGCGGCAAGGTCCGGGGCCAGGTCAGCCACGAGGTGCTGGCCCGGCCCGACCAGCTCAAGGACTGGCAGCAGGCCCAGGAAGCGAAAGCCCAGGCCGCCCTGCGCAAGGCCGAGCCGGCTGCCGCCGTGGCCGCCGGCAACGGCGACGCCCCGGCCGCCGCCGGAGGCGGTGTGGCCAGCCGTATCCCGGCCGCCATCCTCGACCGGTCGAAAGCGGCCAAGGCCCGCAAGCTCGGGGGCTGAGGCCCGCCCCTCAGCTCAGGTAGCTGAGGGCGATGGCGGCGTGGCTGGCGATCCCCACCGCCAGCGCCTCCTCGTCGAGCTCCATCCGGTTGGAGTGGCACGACGCCGCCTCACGGGGCGACACCCCGGGCGGGCACACGCCCAGGAACGCCATGCATCCCGGCACCTTCTGCAGCACGTAGGCCCAGTCCTCGGCCCCCAGGATCGGTGTCTTCATGTCCATCACCCGGTCGGCCCCCACCAACTGGCCCAGCACGTCACGGGTGAAGGCGACGAAGCCGGGGTCGTTGACCGTCACCGGGTAGCCCCGGTTGATCCGCGCCTCGGACGAGCAATCGTGGGCAGCGGCGATGTGCACCGAGATCCGTTCGATCTCGGCCAGCAGACGCTCCCGGGCCCGGTCCGACACGGTCCGAAGCGTGCCCTCGAGCTCGGCCGTCTCGGGGATCACGTTGCTCGTGGTGCCGGCCGAGATCCGGGCGATCGTCAACACCACCGGCTCGAACGGGTCGACCTTGCGGGTGAGCAGCGACTGCAGGGCCAACACGAGCTCGGCCGCCACCGGGATGGGGTCGACGGCGAGGTGGGGAGTGGAGGCGTGCCCACCCCGGCCGGTGAGCGTGATCAGCAGCTCGTCGGTGGCGGCCATGAGCGGGCCGGGCCGGGTGGCGAGGCGCCCCGACGCCAGGTTGGGCGTGATGTGCAGGGCGAAGGCGGCGTCGACGGCGGGATCGTCGAGCAGGCCCTCCTCGATGCAGATCGGGGCGCCGCCCGGACCCTCTTCCCCCGGCTGGAACAGGAACTTCACCGTGCCCCGCAGGTCACGGCGCCGGGCTGCCAGCAGGCGGGCCGCTCCCACCAGCATGGCCACGTGGGCGTCGTGACCGCAGGCGTGCATCCGACCCGGCACGGTGGAGGCGAACTCGACTCCGGTGTCCTCGGTCAGGGGCAGGGCGTCCATGTCGGCCCGGAGCAGCAGGGTCGGACCCTCGGCGTCACCGGTGAGCGTGGCCACCACCGACGACAGCCCCTCCCCCGTGCGCACCTGCAGGTCCAGCTCGGCGAGGGCGTCGAGCACCTTGGCCTGGGTCTGGGGCAGGTCGAGGCCCAGCTCGGGCTCGGCGTGGATCTGGCGGCGGAGCTTCACTGCGTCGCTCAACACGTCGCGGGCGTCGCTCAGCAGGCTGGCGGCGTCGAGGGCCGGCCGCTCGCCGGCGGCCCCTCCGTCGGAGGTGGCGGGTGTGGTCATCTCGGCGTCTTCCTTTCGCCCGCCGGTCTCCGGCCCGAGACTAGCCGGCCCACGCCTTCTCGATCTCGCCCAACCGTGTACGCGTTTTCTACGGAATACGCAGATTTCGCTACACAGAATCTAAATATCTACAAGTTCTCCAACGGCGACCCATTCACTGTCACACCCCCTGTCTACTGTCGTCTCCATGGAATCGACCAGCACATCCGACAGCCCCGAGGCCGTGCTGGCCGACCTCCACCAGCTCATGCACCGCTACCAGGCGCTCCCGGCCGAGACGTTCACCGACCATGAGGTTCGAGCCCTGCTCCACGGGATCGAACAGCACGCCCGCACGGTCGACGCCGCTCGGGTGGCCCTGCTGGGCCATATCGAGCGCTCGGGCCTCCACCACGTCGACGGGCACGCCAGCGCCAGGATCATGGCCCGCCACACCTGCCGGCTCTCCAACCCAGAAGCCGCCCGCCGGGAACGGATACAGCGGGCCCTGCGCAACCTGCCACTCGTCGCCGATGCCTACCGGGACGGCACTGTCGGTACCGACCAGGTCAACCTGATCGCCAACGTGCACTCGAATCCCCGGGTGCGAGACGCCCTGGTCGGCTTCCAGGCCGACCTGCTCGTGCTGGCCACCGAATGCGCCTACCCCGACTTCGAGGCCGCCGTCCGGGAATGGGAACGCCTGGCCGACGCCGACGGACCCAAGCCTCGGGACGACACCGGCCACCAGCGCCGCCACGTCTCCATGACCCAGGACCCCCAGTCCCTCGACTGGCACCTGAGGGGATCCTTCGGCGCGTTGCAGGGAGCCAAGATCAACGACGTCCTGCGCGCCTTCGCCGACAAGGAATGGCAAGGCGACTGGGCCGAGGCACGCCAGGAGCACGGCGACAACGCCTGCGCCGCCGACCTCGCACGCACCACGGCCCAACGAGCCGCCGACGCCTTCGCCGCCATGGCCGAACGGGCGGCCGCCGCCGAGCCCGGGGCCAAGGAGCCGGCCACCGAGCATGTCATCGTCTGGAGCGCCGACGCCTACGAGGCAACCGCTCACCGGGTCACCTGCACCGACCTCCGTTGCACCGCCCCCGCCCACAGCACGAACAAGTGGTACGACCCGGCCACGTACCGGTGCGAGACCATCGACGGCCACAAGCTCGAACCCGTGGAAGCATTGCCCGACAGCTTCCACCACCACCTCCGCACCGTCCTCGTCACCAACGGCCAACCCACCCACGTCGGCAGCCGCCACCGGCTGTTCACCGGCCGCAACCGCCTCGCCGTCAAGCTCCAGAGCACCACCTGCCTCTGGCCAGGGTGTTGGGTCCCGACCTCAGCCTGCGAAGCCGACCACGCCCAGGCCCACGCCGACGGCGGGCCCACCCACCCCCACAACGGGGCACCACTCTGCGGCCGGCACAACAGATGGAAGCAGAAGGGCTACAAGCTCAAACGAGACCCCGACACCGGGCGGTGGCGCACCTACCGCCCCGACGGAACGGAGATCGAGTGAGCTCCGGTAGCTTCGAGGCGATGCACCGAACCGCCCGCGCCGTCGTGGCGGCGACCGTCCTCGTCGCCGGGTGCGGCAGTGGGGCCGCCGAGCAGCGGGTCACGGTACCGACCAGTGCTGGAGGCCCTGCCACGCTGTCGGTGGAGGTCCTGGGCACCTACCCGCACGACGAGACCTCGTGGACGCAGGGGTTCGAGCTGCTCGACGGGCAGCTGCTGGAGAGCACGGGCCGGCTCGGGCAGTCCAAGCTGCGGCTCACCGACCCCACCACCGGCACCCTCATCGACGAGGTCCGGGTGGCGGACGACCTGTACGCCGAAGGGGTCACGGTGGTGGACGGGCGGGCCATCCAGGTCACGTGGAAGAACGAGACCCTGCTCGTGTCGGACCTGGCCGACCTCGACCCCTCCACGGTGGAAGAACGCCCCGACGCCTACGACGGCGAAGGGTGGGGCCTGTGCTACGACGGCACCGACGTCGTGATGAGCAACGGCTCGGCCGAGCTGCAGTTCCGGGACCCCGCGACGTTCGCCCTGCGCCGGTCGGTGCCCGTCACCCTGGCCGGCCGACCGGTCGTGAACCTCAACGAGCTGGAGTGCGTCGACGGGCAGGTGTGGGCGAACGTCTGGCTCACCACCACGATCGTGGTCATCGATCCCGCCACCGGGGCCGTCACCGCCACCGCCGACGTGGCCGAGCTGGTGCCCGAGAAGTACCGGGGCGACGCCAACGCGGTGGCCAACGGCATCGCCCACGACCCCGACACCGGCACGTTCTGGCTCACCGGCAAGTTGTGGCCCGTCACATACGAGGTCCGATTCACCACATTGTGACCGGGTGGTTACAGGTCGCGGACTTGGGCTGTAATCCACTGGGCCGGGGGAAAGCAAAGGGCTAGAACAGATCCACCAGAGAAAGGATCGTCCGATGCCGGACTTCGAGCCAGACAACACCGACCGCGACTTCGCCCTCCGGGCTGCGGGGTACCTGCGACAACAGGGTCTGACCGATGAACAGGTGTCGGAGGCCCTCGTGATCGAGCTCGGGCTCCATCGGCCCGAGGCGGTCGAGCTGACCGCCCTCGCCGCCGCCGCTTAGCTATCGGCGGCAGCCAGCACCGCCGGCAGGTGGGTGAGCAGGCGCTCCAGGATCGCCTCGCCCGCCGGATGCAGGGCGTGATCGGCGCCCGGTAGCAGCACCAGCTCCCCTGCCCCGGCCAGGAACCGGACCATCTCGCTCGACTGGGGCGGCAGGATCCGGTCGTCGGTGCCGTGGAAGAACAGCAGGTCACGGTCGGCCAGCTGCTCCACCGGCTCGCACCCGGCCGACTGGGTGGCGAACGTGACCACGGCCGGCACGGCCGACTTCTCGAGCTTGGCCGCGGCCTGGATGGCAACCGCCCCGCCGAAGGAGTGGCCGAGCACGGCGAAGCGCTGGCACCCGTGGCGGGCCGCCAGCTCCATCATGGCCAGCGTGTCGTGCACGCACGTGTCCAGATAGTTGGGCCGCCGGTAGCTGATCCGCAACACCCCGATCCCCTGCTCCGCAAGCTGGCGGCCCAACTGGTGGTACAGCCCCCCGTCGGGGCCCAGCAGGCCGCCCAGGGCGCCGCCCACGCACACCACCGCCCGGTCGGCGTCGGCCGGGCCGTGCCACAGCAGGGTGAGCAGCCCCTCCATCGTGTAGATCTCGAAATGGTCGAGGTTGTCGTCGATGGCGACGCTGCGGGCCGAGATCACGCCCAGCAGGTCGAGGGGCGACGGAGTATCAGCCATCACCGAGATTGGCCCGTGTCCACATCGGCCGACAAACTTACCCGATGGTCAACTTCGTGTTCTTCAACCTGATGCCGTGGCCCTACCTGCCCGACGACTTCCGGGAGAAGCACCGCTCGGTGTGGGTCGACATCGACTCCAAGCTGTTCGACCCGGTGAAGGCGAACACCGTCTACCACACCTACATGGACCAGCTGGAGTTCGCCGAGGAGCTCGGCTTCGACGGCATCGGCGTGAACGAGCACCACCAGAACGGCTACGGGATCATGCCGTCGCCCAACATCATCGCCGCCGGCCTGGCCCGCCGGACCTCCAAGGCCGCGCTGTGCGTGATCGGCAACTCGATCGCCCTCTACAACCCGGCCCTCCGGGTGGCCGAGGAGTTCGCCATGCTCGACGTGATCTCGGGCGGCCGCCTGGTGGCCGGCTTCCCCGTCGGCACGTCGATGGACACCAACTACGCCTACGGCCAGATCCCAGCCCTGACGCGCGACAAGTACGCCGAGGCCCACGAGCTGATCATGCGGGCCTGGGCCGAGGACGAGCCCTTCGCCTTCGACGGCAAGTACCAGCAGCTCCGCTACGTCAACTGCTGGCCCAAGCCGATCCAGAAGCCCCACCCGCCGATCTACGTGCCGGGCGGCGGGTCCATCGAGACCTGGGACTTCTGCCTCGACCACGACTACAACTACTCCTACCTGTCGTTCCAGGGCCACAAGGCGGGCAAGCTCCTGATGGACGGCTACTGGAACCGGGTGGCCGAGCGGGGCAAGGACGAGTCTCCCGGGCGGGCCAGCTTCGCCCAGATCTTCTGCGTGGCCGACAACGACGCCGAGGCCGAGAAGCTCTACGCCGAGCACCTCCTCTACTTCTTCAACCGCTGCCTCCACGTCTACCCCGGCTTCGCCGACGCCCCCGGCTACCGCACGATCAAGACGATCAAGGCCGGCATCCTCAGCCAGGTGCGCAAGGAGAACCAGTCGAAGTTCACCAACCTCACCTGGAAGGACCTGGTGGAGGGCGGGTTCGTGATCGCCGGCGGCCCCGACACCGTGCGGGAGCAGACCGAGGACATGATCAAGAACCTCCGCCTGGGCTCGATCTTCACCCTGCTCCACATGGGGAACATGCCGGACGACAAGACCCGTTACTCCACCCAGCTGTTCGCCGAGAAGGTGATGCCCCAGCTGAAGAACCTGTGGCCCGACTATGCGAGCGACACCCGGTGGTGGCCCACCCCGCTGGAGGACCGGGTGGTGCCCGAGCAGGGCCTCGACCATGCCCGCCGCGTCGCCACCAAGCCCGAGGGGGCCAACTGATGGCGCCGACGACCGGCGAGACGCAGATCACCACGGCCCGGGGCATCGAGGTGGTCGTGCGCCAGTGGGCGCCGGCCAGCCCGGCCGCCGCCGAGGGCGACATCCTGTGGTTCCACTCGATGGCGGGCCTGGCCCACACCGAGGAGACCCTCGACGCCCTGGGCCAGCGGTTCCGGGTCCACGCCCCGCTGTGGCCCGGTTACTCCGAGCTGGAGAACGAGGGCTCGGTGGAGGACATGCTCGACTTCGCCCTCCTGGGCTGGGACATCGCCGACACCCTGGGCCTCGACCATCCCCACGTCGTCGGCCACTCGATGGGAGCCATGGTGGCGGCCGAGATGGCCTGCCTGGCCCGCCGGGACCTGAGCCGGTTGGTGTTGGTGGCCCCCTACGGGCTGTGGCTCGACAGCCACCCGATCCCCGACATCTTCGCTGTGCTCCCGTTCCAGCTGGCCGAGCTGCTGCTGGCCGACCCGGCCAACGCGGCCAAGCTGCTCACCCCGGGCCAGGACATGGGCACCGACGAGGGTCTGGCCCAGTTCATGGTCCAGAACGCCCGTCGCCTGGGCACGGCGGGCAAGGTGCTGTTCCCGATCCCCAACCGGCGCCTGTCGAAGCGGCTCTACCGCCTCAGCGCCCCCACCCGGCTGGTGCTGGGTGAGGCCGACGCCCTGATCACCGCCCCCTATGGCGAGGCGTGGCAGGCCGCAGTGCCCCACGCCGACCTGGTGACGCTTGCCGGAGCCGGCCACCTGTCCAACCTCGACCAGCCGGCGGCCCTGGCCGAGGCGGTGGCGGCGTTCCTGGGCGCCTGAGCGCCTACGCGCTGACCAGCGACTGCTTGCGCTGGGCCAGCCGCTGGGCCACCCGGCCCGACTTCTCGATGTGGGCCATCACCCGCTCCCGGGCCGCCTCCGCTTCGGGGGTGAGCCCGGTGAGGTTGGGGAGGTCCCAGTGCCCCAGCACCACCGGCTTGAGGATCTGCTCGTAGTGGACGGCGAAATCGTAGATGCCGGCGGCGGCGATGGCCTTGGAGTGTGAGGCGAAGCCGGGGATCCCGTCGCCCGGCATGGTGAAGCCGATGATCTGGCGCTCCATGGCCAGCACGCCCATGCTGGGATCGACCTCGATCACGGCCGAGGCCATGTCGCGGTAGAAGATGTGGTGGCGGTTCTCGTCGATCGCCACCTGGCGCATGATGTCGTAGCCCACCCGGTCGTGGGCCTGGAGGGCGGCGCCGGTGTTGCGGTGGGAGATCCGGGTGGCCAGCTCCTGCAGGCTCACGTAGATCAGGCCGTCGGCGGCGGTCGGCGGCTCGGGCACCTTGCCCCCGCTCATCTGGGCCATGCGGGCGTTCTCCAGCGCCGCCGGATCGATCGCCCGGGTCACCGTGAGGTAGTCGCGGATGACGGTGGAGTGCCGGTTCTCCTCCGCCGTCCAGCGCCGCACCCAGGTGCCCCACGCGCCATCGCGGCCGAACATCCGCTCGATGTCGCGGAAGTAGTACGGCAGGTTGTCTTCGGTCAGCAGGTTGATGAACAGCGCACTGCGCACGGCGTCGGGCAGGACGCACTCCTCCGGGCTCCATTCGTAGCCCGGCTCGAAGTCTCTTCCCCTGGACCACGGCACCATCGTGTGGGGGTGCCAGTCCTTGCTGGAGGCGAGGTGCTTGTCGAGCAGGCGGCCGGCCTCGGGTTCGAGCTCGGCCAGGAGGGCAAGATCGCTGTCGATGACCATGACCTCAAACCCTACCCAGTTTCCGCGCTCCCTACCTACCGGTAGGTAGGGAGAGTTTCTCCCTGGTCACAGCGACAGGTTCCAGTCATGGCGTGACGAGCAGGGCCTCCTGGGCCACCGCCCCCACCCGCCGGCCGCCGAGCGTCACGAGATCGCCCCGAGCCAGTCCCCGACCGCCGTTGGTGGCCGGTGACTCGTGGGTGATGAGGGTCCACTCGTCGGCCCGGGCCGGCTCGTAG
>Ga0268299_1004166_pt1 | contig 11757 bp, 12 predicted proteins | sample NOBtaG_FD_193484 | JGI IMG/M metagenome (GOLD analysis project Ga0268299, IMG submission 193484) | Activated sludge microbial communities from bioreactor in Nijmegen, Gelderland, Netherland - NOB reactor | ecosystem: Engineered > Bioreactor > Aerobic > Activated sludge | place: Netherlands... | reverse complement strand
GCGCAAGGCGCGCGCGACACGCCGCTCCAGAGGCACTCAAACCCCCTTGAACGGCTCCCACCGAAGCACCCACCAGGGGCCGGCTGAAGCCCCACGGATCGCTTCTGACCTGCGGAAACGAATCCCGCACGGCCGCCCGTCGGATCCCGATAGACTAGGGGCACGGGCGCTTAGCTCAGTTGGCTAGAGCACCTCCCTTACAAGGAGGGGGTCGGGGGTTCGAGTCCCTTAGCGCCCACCATCGTTCCCCCTGGCAGCGAGTTTGGGCCGCACCGGGCCGACATGAGCGCTCACATCGAGTCGGCCGCCACGGCGATCATCTCGTCGATGTCGTCGGTCGAGTAGTACGGCTCGACGCCGTCGCCGGCGCGGATGTCGACCACCAGGAACGACATCACCACGTCGTCGTCCAGGACGAACGCGTTGTGCAGGCGCCACTCGGCCGACCCTCCCGCCTCCTCGATGGTCGTCAGCACGCCGAAGCGGGCATCACCCACGGCAGGGACCGGCATCGCCTCGGCCTGTCCGGGACCTTCCTCGCCTGCCGCGATGGGACCGAGGCATGCCTCGGCGCCCGCGCGCAGGAGCTCGAACGTGGTGGCGAGCTCGTCGGCTTCGCCCGAGGTCAGGAACTGCTGCACGAACACCATGTGACCGGTGCGATCGCTCGGTGGGTCGATCGGGTCGTCCACGTCGAGATCGAGCTGCCGGAACGCCATCCAGGACAGGGACTCCACTGCGGCCCGCGCCTCCGGGCTGGCGGCGTCGCACAGCTCGGCAGCGGGCAACATGTCACGCTGATCTTCCGGGACGACGCCGGACGTCAGGTCCGGGCCGTCGCCCGGCCCGACATTGACGGTCCAGGTGCCCTCGAAGGAGTCGACCGTCACCAACTGCGCAGCCAGCTGCTCCGCCGTGGGCGGGGAGTCCTGGTCGTCGCCACATCCTGTGAGCACTGATGCAGCGGCGAGTACGGCCACGCCGGCGACACGCAGAGACCTGGCAGCATTCCTCATCACGCACCTCCAGCGCACCGCAGTACGACCGTGGTTGGCGACGTGCGGCTGGTTCCAACTCGATCGTCCGCCGGGCGAGCGGCATGCAACAGAGCCTGAAGTCAGGACAAGCCCAGGGCCCAGGTCGAGGGTGGCGTGGAGACCCGACCGGGATGTCAGAGCTCCCGAGCAGGAATCGACCGCTAAGCCGGCCGGATCGACCTGCTCCGCCGTTGGGGTCCCGCCGCCCGCTGCCGCCTAGTGTTGGGGACAGCCTTGAAAAAGCAGTCGGACGGAGTTCGTCGACTGCGGGGGGAAGGACCGAGCCATGATCAACTATGACCTGCACATCCAGGGGGGCACCGTCGTCGACGGCACACGGGTGCCGCGCTACAACGCCGACGTCTGGATCAAAGACGGCCGTATCGCCAAGGTCGGAGGCAGGACCGACGGCGTCTCCGAGCGCGTCATCGACGCCAAGGGCCTCATCGTCGCCCCCGGCTTCATCGACCTCCACACCCACTACGACGCCCAGATCCGCTGGGACCCGTACTGCACCACCTCGTCGTGGCACGGCGTCACCTCGGTCGTGCTGGGCAACTGCGGGTTCGGCTTCGCCCCGGTGAAACCGGACTTCCGGGAGCGCTCGATGCTCACCATGGTGCGCACCGAGGCCATCCCGATGGCGGCAATGGTCGAGGGCATGCTCCCGCACTGGGACTGGGAGACGATCCCGGAGTACCTCGACTCGCTCGACCGGGCCCCGCTCGGCATCAACTGCATCCAGTACATGCCCACGGCCTCGCTCATGACCTACGTGATGGGTCTCGAGGCGGCCAAGACCCGCCCGGCCACCGACGCCGAGCGCAAGGAGATGCAACGGCTGCTCAGTGAGGGCATGGACGCCGGCCTGTGCGGCTTCTCCATCCAGCGCCTCGGCCCCAACTCCACCCAGGCCGACTTCGACGGCTCGCCCATGGTCACCGACACCATGTGCGACGCCGACATCCTCGCCCTCGGCGAGGTGCTGGCCGAGCGTGACGAGGGCTTCATCCAGATCACCCAGGCCACCGACGACGTGAAGGCCGACCTCGCCTTCGTCGAGAAGCTGGCCGAGGTGGCCAAGCGCCCGATCCTCTACAACGCCATCGCCCCCGCCATCAAGAACCCGGAGATCCACCGCCGCTCGCTGCGCTGGGTGGAGCGCTGCCGGGAGAAGGGCCTGCCGATCTTCGGCCAGACGGCCACCCTGCGGGTGGGCTTCGCCTTCACCTTGGAGCACTGGAACCTCTACGACGCCTCCCCGGCGTGGCGGGAGATCACCACCGGCACCAAGGAAGAGAAGATGGAGAAGATGGTCGACCCCGAGCTGCGCCAGGCGGTGCTGGCCGAGGCCGAGGAGGCCGACCGGCGCCTCCAGGCCATCCAGGCCGGCGTCGGCGGCAAGCCGGAGCGCCTCATCGTGCAGGGCGTCAACCGCCAGCAGGACCTCCAGCAGTACGTCGGTCGCTCGCTGGGCGAGATCGCCGAGTCCGAGGGCAAGCACCCGATCGAGGTGATGCTCGACCTGTCCCTGCAGGGCGACCTGAACGTCGAGTTCCTCGGCCCCGACCGGGGCATGAACGCCGACTTCATGGCCGAGATGACCAACGACTCGCCCTACACGGTGCCGGGCGTGTCCGACGGCGGCGCCCACACCAAGTTCTTCAACGGCGGCTCCTGGTCGACCGACTATCTGCGGTGGCTGGTGCGAGACGAGGCCAAGGTCACCCTGGAAGAGGCCCACTACCGGATGTCGTCGCTGGCCGCCCACGCCGCCGGCTTCAAGGATCGGGGCACGATCCGCGAGGGCTCTGCGGCCGACGTGGTGATCTACAAGATGGACGAGCTCGACGTCGAGCCGAACTGGGTGGGCGAGGTGGTCCACGACCTGCCCGGCGGCGAGTGGCGCCGGGTGCAGCATGCCAAGGGCTACCACCACATCCTGGTCAACGGGGTCGAGACGTTCAACAATGGTGAGTGCACCGGGGAGACCCCCGGCCGCCTGCTCCGCCACGGGCACGCCTGAGCGGGCCCCGGTACGTAACTGTCAGCAGGCCATGACCGGTCCGCCGTTGCGCCCCTGCCCCGGCTGCGGGCGCACGGCACCGGGCCTGGCCAACCTGTACGAGCACACCGAGGTGATCCAGGGCCCGAACGGGGCCATCACCACCCGCGACGAGATCCGCCTCGAGCATCGCTGCCGCTGGTGCGGAACCCGGCTGGAGCCGGGCCGCACCGTGACCGTGGAGGAGACCCCACCGCTGTAGATCGGCCCGGGCCGACCCGTCTCACAGGGGCGGGTGGTCGATCGCCTCGTGGTTGCGGGCGGCGTAGGCCGAGGTGCCGAGCCGTCGACCACCCCGGATCACCGACACCGGACCGTCTTCGCTCACCACGATGATGATGGCCTGCGGATCGTCGAACGAGTAGCGCAGGGCCGAGGTGTGACGGGTGCCCCGGTAGGCGTCGACCACCGACTCGGCTTCGAGGCTGGGCACCAGCCGCACCCCGAGCTCGCGCAGGGTGCCGGTCTCGTCGAACACGGCGGCCCCGTCGACCTGACCCAGCACGTGGTAAAGGGGAGCGAGGTCGCTGGGGAGATCGATGCGGAACTCGGGCGGGGTGCCCAGCCGGCGCTCACTGCCGTTGACCAGGCGCCCACCGGGGCTGATCACGAACGTGGCCCCCACCTGGCGGGCGGCCACGTCGTGCACGGCGAAGCGCAGCAGCCGCTTCAACAGCACAGCCGACTCCCGATCGTCGCAGCAGGCGGGGATGTCGAGCCAGCGGCTGATCGGCGGCTCCAGATGCCAGTCGATCCCCGTGTGGCGCAGCACGCCGAAGGGCCCGGCGGCCCGGACCGTCCCGTTCGGATGTCGCTGGACGATGCTGGCCCCGCACGCCTCGGCCAGGATCGTGAGGTCCCGCTCCGAGCCGACGCTGCGGTCGAACACCACGAGGTCATCGACCCCCGACGGCTTGCGCACCGCCCACGACGTGACCCCGTCGGCGAAGCGGCGCACGGTGGCGTCGCTCAGGCTGTCGACCCGGCGCTTCGACACCTGCACCTTGGCCTCGTCGCTCCACGCGGCCAGCGAGGCCGTCGGCTCCACGATCACCCCGTAGCTCGGCACCCGCCGCTCGTGCACAGCAGGACGCAGCGCATAGTCGAGCTCCTCCACCAGGGCCGCCCGGTCGGCGACCGAGCCCAGGATCATCGGATCGAGCTCATCCAGCTCCTCGCCCAGCCTGCGCAGGCGACCCGAGGTCACACCGATCGTCTCCACCTCTTCCAGGCTATGCGCCGCCTCGCCGGGCGGCTTCCCCACCGGGCGTTTGGCCGCCCCGCAACGGGGGAACGCGTGAGCGACCGGAAAGGGGACGCGCATGTCGAATACACAGATCGTGGTGCTGGTGCTGGTGATCGTGGCGGTGTTGGTGGCCGCCGTGGTCGGGGTGACGATCTACCGCCGGGCCACACTCCGGCGCCGCTTCGGGCCCGAGTACCGGCGCCTGGCCGACGAGATGGGCCCGACCGCCGCCGAGCGGGAGCTCCGTGACCGCCAACGCCGTCACGCCGAGCTCGACATCCGCCCCATCGACCCTGTGTCCCGAGAGCGCTACCGGGCTGCCTGGACCGACATCCAGGCCCGGTTCGTCGACCAGCCCGAGCAGACAGTGGGGGCCGCCGACGCCCTCGTCACCCACCTGGTGGCCGAATGCGGCTATCCGACCACCGACTACCGGGAGCAGATGGCGCAGCTGTCGGTCGACCACGCGCAGACGCTGGAGCACTACCGCATCGCCCACGAGATCTTCCGCCGCCACCAGCGGGGCCAGGCCAGTACCGACCAGCTCCGCGAAGCCCTCGTTCACTATCGGGAGCTGGTCGCCGACCTGCTCGGTGCCGACCCGGTGAGCCGTCGGGGCGAGGTGCCACCGGTGGGCACCCCGCCCCGTTAGCGCCGGTTGCAGCTGGCCAGCAGCCCGAGCTCTTGCTCTGACCCCTTGCCCTGAGCCGTCTGCCCGAGACGAGGAAGCAACGCCGACCCCACGCCAGCAGGAACACGCCAGCAGGAACACGTCAGCAGGAAGGTGCCTGAGATGACCCAGCACGCCGAACCCCATCACGACCCACGCTTCCAAGATCCCCGAACCGAGGCCGACGACAACTGGATGCCTCCCGAGCTGCCCGGACAGGTCCCGCCCGATCCCCAGCCCGACCCCGAGCGGGCCGATTGGATGCCGCCGCCGGAGCATCGCCCCCCGTCGCTCCTCGGCGAGCCGGGTGCCGACCAGCCGCCGGCCCGCGTCGACCCGACGGCCACCATGCCTCCCGAAGGCGCTGTCCCGCCGGCCAGGCCGCCGATGCCCGACCCGTCGCTCCGCCAGGACCATGACGTCAGCCCGGCGCCCGGCGCCGGCTCCGCCCCGGGCCATGCCGGTCAGGGCACGACCGGCCCCGGCCCGACCGGGCAGGGAGCGACGGCCACGCCCGACCCGCTCTGGCCCGATGCCGAGGTGGCCCGGTTCGAGGGGCGGTGGCGGGAGGTGCAGCTCGGCTTCGTCGACGATCCAAGGCACGCCGCTGACGAGGCCCGCTCGCTGCTCGACGAGGTGGTCGACCGGCTCACACAAGCGATCGCCGACCGGCGACGGGAACTCGACTCCTGGCGCGACGGAGGGGGCAACGGCCGTGGAGGCGACGACACCGAGGCCATGCTGGCCGCGGTCCGGCGCTACCGCCGCCTCATGGACCAGCTCCTCGCCGTCGGTCACCCCCACTGAGCCAGGCACGATCTGGTGTCCCAGGCCCTCACCCGTGACGGCCCGGGACATCGGACCGAGGACGCGCCGGGCGCTCAACCCGCCCGGCCGCCCGCAGCGGATCGCGGATCAGCGTGATCAGCGAGAGCCCGAGGCCGTAGGTGTGCAGCACCGGCCCGGGTCGGATCCGGGCCAGCACGGCGTCCGGCCGGTCCAGCTCCCCGTGGCCGGTCACCTTCTTCAGCTGGTTGGCGGCGAGCAACCGCTCAACCGTCGGGTCCCCGGGCGCCAGCAGCTGGGCCGTGGCGGCGAACTGCACCGACGACGGGGGCCCCACCGGGCTCCGCCGGACCGGGATCTGGATGTGCACCCGATGGTTGGTGGCGATGTTGCGGGCCTTGCGGCTGGAGCGGTCCATGCTGACCCACAGCTCGAGGTCGCCGTCGACGGTGGCGTAGATCACGCCGGCGGCGTGGGGCCGCCCACCGGGCGAGACGGTGCCGAGCACGCAGTACGAGCGGCGGGCGATGGCCCGCTCGACCAGGGCGAGGGTCGGGTGGGCATTGGACCCGGGATCGATCACTGCTGGTGGTTGGTGCGATGCGGTGGTAGCCATGCCATCAGCCAACACCCGACCGCCGATCCGATCCATGGTCCGAACGCGCTGATCCGTACGCGATCGTCTACGGTGGCGACCATCATGGATCTGCTCGCCGGTCTACTGGACGGGCCCCGGGCCCGCGGCGCCTTCGTGCTGCGCACCGTGCTGGCTCCGCCCTGGTCGATCCGCATCGAGGACCGGTCGCCGCTCACGCTCGCTGCCCTCCTCTCGGGGAGCGCCACCGTGGTGGCCGACGACGGCGCGGCGGAGGCCCTGCGGCCGGGCGACGTGGCCGTGGCCCGGGGCATCGAGCCCTACACCATCGCCGACGACCCCGACCGCCCGCCCGACGTCGTGATCCACCCCGGCCAGCGCTGCACCACACCGGACGGCGTGGATCTCCACGACCAGCTCTCGATCGGGACCCGCACCTGGGGGAACGATCCTGCGGGATCCACGGTGCTGCTCGTCGGTGCGTACCAGATCGAAGGCGAGGTGCCGGCCCGGCTGCTCGATGCCCTGCCCGTCCGGTGCGTGGTTCGGGCCGATGCGGCCGACCGACGCCTGCTCGACCTGCTGGCCGACGAGACCACCCAGGAGCGGCCGGGCCAGCAGGCCGTGCTCGACCGTCTTCTCGATCTGGTGCTCATAGCCACCCTGCGCTCCTGGTTCGACCGGCCGGAGGCCGAGGCCCCGACCTGGTTCCGGGCCCAGGGTGACCCGCTGGTGGGCCCGGCCCTCCGCCTCATCCACGATCGCCCGGCCCACCCGTGGACCGTCGAGCTGCTGGCCCGGGAAGTGGGTGTGGCCCGCCCCACCCTCGCCCGCCGGTTCAGTCAGGTCATGGGCCAGGGCCCGGTGGCCTACCTCACCGGTTGGCGCCTGGCCCTGGCCGCCGACCTGTTGGCCGACCCGGCGGCCACCGTCACCGGCGTGGCCCGCCAGGTCGGCTACGCCACGCCGTACGCCTTCAGCGCCGCATTCAAGCGGGCCTACGGCGTCAGCCCCACCGCCCACACCGCCCGCCTCCGGGCGGCGTAGCCGCGGTGGGTTCCCGCCGCGGGCGGGGGAGAGGCCAGGGAGTTTCCGGTCACTGCGTCATTAGGCTCGACGGGTGCCCGAGGAGCTGCACAGTCTGCGAGCGGTAGCCGTGTTCTGCGGGTCGAGCCCCGGATCCCGCCCTGTCTATGCTGCAGCGGCCGAGGCGCTGGGCACCGAGCTGGGGCGGCGCGGCATAGGCCTCGTCTACGGCGGCGGCGACCGCGGGCTCATGGGGGTGGTCGCCCGGGCCGCAGCCAGCGCCGGCGCTGCGGTCATCGGGGTCACGGTGGGTGAGGTGGCGAGCGGGGAGGGGGCCGACGCGACATCGGCGTTGGGCGAGCTGCTGGTCGCGCCGTCGCTGTCGGAGCGCAAGCGGATGATGGCCGAGCGGTCCCAGGCCTTCGTGATGCTCCCTGGCGGCTTCGGGACCCTCGACGAGCTGTTCGAGATGGTGACCTGGAACCAGCTCCGCATCCACGACAAGCCATGCGGGATCCTCGACGTCGACGGCTTCTTCGCCCCGCTCCTCGATCTCATCGCCGGCGCGGTGGCCGAGGGCTTCATCCGGGCCGATCACGCTGCCGCGCTGGCCGTGGCGGCCACGCCGTCGGCCCTGCTCGAGGATCTGGCCCGCCGCGTCGGGCAACCGGGACCCGGCGGGGCCTGACTCAGGCGCGGCGGCGGAGACGGCTGGTCAGCGTCCGCAGGCTGCGGTGCACGGTGCGCCGGGGCGCCATCAGAACCGACAGACCGAGGTGCAACAGGCCGCTGATCCGCCGCCCGTCGTAGATGTCGGCCACGGCGTAGCGGTACTGGTTGAGGGCGTGGCAGTCGAGCAGGAAGATCCAGGATCCGGGCCACCGCCGGGAGCGGTGGCCGGCGAGGAACTCGCTGAATGTCTCCTCGGGCCGCCCCTCGGCCCGCAGCATCGCCCGGTGAGCGGCGAACTCGTTGTAGAGCTGGGCCTCCACGATCCGCCGGCCGTTCAGGCTCCCCGAATGGAACCGGACCGCCAGCAGCAGCTCGTCGAGGTTGGCCAGCTCCGACACCTCGGCCATGCGCAGGAACAGATCCCAGTCCTCCGACAGGTTGTGCTCCCAGTACCCGCCCACCTGCTCGAAGAGCTCACGCCGGAACATGGTGGTGGCGTTGCACATCCCGTGGCGGTTGGCCAGGAGGTCGTCGACGATCTCGGCATGGGTGGTGGGCAGGTTGGACGGCATGCCCGCCCCCCGGGCCCCCATGCGCAGGATCTGGCCGCCCACCAGACCGACGTGGGGGTTGGCGTCGAGGAACGCCACCTGCTTGGCCAGACGGTCGGGCTGGGCCACGTCGTCGGCGTCCATCCGGGCGATGAACTCGCCCTCGGCCAGGGCGATGCCGCGGTTGGCCGCCTTGTGCTGGCCCTGGTTGCCCTGGTGGACGACGACCAGGCGGGGATCGGTGATCCCGTCGAGGAACGGGCCCGAGCCGTCGGTCGAGCCGTCGTCGATCACGATCAAGCGGAAGTCGCGGTACGTCTGGGACAGCACCGACTCCACGGCCTCCCGCAGATAGGGCATGCCGTTGTAGACCGTCATCACCACCGTGAGGCGGGGACAGGGCGACGCGTCGGGTTGGGCCTCCTCGACAGGTGCGGGCAAGACGGTCATCGACTCCAGGCCGGTCCCCGTGTCGCTCGCTCTGACTCCACCCGTGCCAGCATTTCTCTACAATAGGTCGCCTGCGATGCCGTACTACGACTTCTGGGCAGGGTGCCCTAGTACCCCCGGGGTGGGGGAGGAGGAGCGGCGGCGCTGGAGAAGGATCGGGCGTGCGTCAGCGGCCCACGCCGTAGGCCGACACCAACTCGTCCAGTGTCGACTCCACGTCGTCGACGGTCACTTTCCGTCGCAGGTGGACGAGAAGCTGGTCGGCTCCGGCCTCGGCGAAGGCTTCCGTCAGCTCGGGTCGGGCCGAATCCCGATTGGGGCTGGCGGTGATGTGCACGTCGCTGATGTCGCGTCCGGTGCCTTCCAGCAGCTCGGCCAGGCGGGCCCGCCGCTCGGTGAGGAGCTGAGGGCTCACGTTGAACGGCAGCCAGTCCGCACCCAGGCGCACCACCCGGCGGATGGCCACGTCGCTCTCGCCGCCCACATGGATCGGCGGGTGCGGAGTCTGGACAGGCTTGGGGAAGGCCCGGGAGGGCGGGAGCTTCCAGAACCGGCCCTCGTGGGTCGACTCGGAGTCCTCCCACAGCCGGCGCATCACCTCGATGTACTCGTCGCAGCGGGCCCCCCGGTGCTCCCACGGCACCTGCAGGGCCTCGAACTCTTCACGCTGCCAGCCCACCCCGATCCCGAAGTCGAACCGGCCACCCGACAGCCAGTCGACGTTGGCCACCTCCTCCGCCGTGTACAGCGGGTTGCGTTGGGGCACCAGGATCACGCCGGTGCCGAGCCGGATGGTCGAGGTCTGGCCGGCCAACCAGGCCAGCGTGGTGAACGGCTCGGCCATCCCGGCCTCGCCGCTCACCGGGAACTCGCCGCTCTCGGCGTAGGGGTACTCCTTGGCGTAGGTGTCGAACAGCACCACGTGTTCGCCGACCCAGACCGAGTGGAAGCCCCGTTCCTCGGCGGCCCGGGCCGCTTTGGCCAGGAACGCCGGGGTGACGACGGGATAGAAGGCGCCGAGGAAAAGTCCGATCTTCATGGCCGGGATGCTAAACCGTCACCCGTGATCGGCGCCTACTTCGAACCCGGACCCGACGGCTTCCGCCCCCATCCCGAGGCCAAAGCGCCCTGGGCCGACGACATGCTGCACGGCCGCCTGCTGGGCGGCCTGGCCGCCCGGGCCTTCGAATCCGAGCTGATCGGCCCCGGATGGCGGGCGGCCCGCCTGACGGTCGACCTGTTCCGCCCGGCGGCCATGGCCCCCGTGCTCGTCCGGACCCACGTGGTGCGCCGGGGGCGGCGGATCCTGGTGGCCGACGCCACCATGACTTGCGACGGCCACGACGTGGCCCGGGCCACCGTGGTGGTGTTGGCCGAGAGCACCGAGCCTCCGGGACGGGTGTGGCGGCCCGACCCCCAGCCGTGGCCCGACCCGCTGAGCCTGCCGTGGGCTCCCGATCCGGGCGAGCCGGAGCCGGCCTGGATCGTGAACCCCCTGCCCGGCGGGGAGTTCGAGTCGGCCGGGCAGAGCCGGGTCTGGACCCGGGAGCGGGCCGGCCTTGTCGAGGGCGAGGAGCTCACCCCGTTCGTGCGGGCGGCGATGGGCGGCGACCTCGCCTGCCCCCTGGCCAACGGGTCCGACCAGGGCCTGTACTACATCAACGGCGACTACACCCTGGCCCTCGGGCGCTACCCGGTGGGGGAGTGGATCGGCCTCGAGGCGACCCAGCAGATGGCGGCCGACGGGATCTCGATCGCCGCCTCCACGCTCGTCGATCTCAGCGGGCCCTTCGCCCTCAGCACCGGGACCTCCCTGGCCCGCCCGGCGCTCGAGAAGTAGGGAACACCTGCGACGGAAAAATCGCGCCCCGTAGCCGATCTGCGTCACGTTCTCGACGGATCCCGGGGTTTTCGCGACGCAGAAGGACGGCGGGGCGCGATTTCCGTCGCTCGGTCGGGTCGATCAGCCGACTGCGGCCCGGAGCCGGCCGTGAAGGGTGTTGAGCTCCTCGATCATGGCGTCGACCGAGCGGGCGCCGGCCTGGAAGATGGCGGTGGCGTTGACCGCCGTCCATTCGCAGCCCATCTCCCGGATCTTCTCGGCCCGGGCCACCACCTGGTCGTGGTTCGAGTAGAAGGTCTTGCCCGCTTCGTCGCGGGGCGGAGGCGCCAACATCAGTTGCATGCCGATCGACGACGGGTCACGACCGGCCGCCTCGGCGTGGCGGCGGATGGTCGCCATCGCCTCGACGATCTCGTCGTCGGACACACCGGCCGTGCCCATCCAGCCGTCGCCCAGCTCCCCCGTGCGCCGCAGGGCGGCCTTGCTGCCCCCGCCCACCCAGATCGGCAGCCCCCCACCCTGAGGGGGCTTGGGCTCCATGGCGATGGCGTCGACCTTGTAGCGGTCGGATGTGAAGTCGATCTTCTCGTCGGCCCAGCACGCCCGAAGGAGGCGGATGGCGTCGTCCATCATCTTGCCCCGGGACCCGAAGTCCTCGTTGAGCACGTCGTACTCGGCCCGCTGCCAGCCCACGCCCACCCCAAGGCGCACCCGGCCGCCCGACAGGGTGTCGAGCGTGCTGATCTGCTTGGCCACCAGGATCGGCTGGCGCTGGGGCAGCACCAGCACCTCGGTGGACAGGCTGACCCGCTTGGT
>Ga0268299_1004165_pt1 | contig 11762 bp, 7 predicted proteins | sample NOBtaG_FD_193484 | JGI IMG/M metagenome (GOLD analysis project Ga0268299, IMG submission 193484) | Activated sludge microbial communities from bioreactor in Nijmegen, Gelderland, Netherland - NOB reactor | ecosystem: Engineered > Bioreactor > Aerobic > Activated sludge | place: Netherlands... | reverse complement strand
ATGGGTTGTGGTTTGGAATTAAGCACCTAGAACACTACCAGGCGCAGCCCACAGTGCGGTTCATCACTAATTTCAACTAACTATCTGACATCCTCCTCCTTCAATTTTTCGCGCAGTTTTTACTATCTGTTTTAGTACTAGTTTTTTGGCGTTTCGCGTGACCGTCATTTTGAATACGGTTTTTGCCTTGATAGCCATTGCAGCGCTTTTAAATTTCCCAAGCGGGCAAACCTAATTTAGAGGCAGTTGGTTTGACCGAATATCATTCGAAAAAAGCAGTATCCCCGTGTACGCTCGCTCTGGCGCTGTGTTTCATTGCGCAGCCGGCCGCCAAGTCATTGCCACCCCAGCCGGCCGTGTTGTTGAAAGAACACTCGCAGATGTACGACGATGTCGATATATTAGTGGCGCCAAACGGCTTCAGCATGACTTTTCGAAAGTCGAAGATGGCTCTGTATATGCATGCTCCCGCCTGGCAGATTGTTTATGCCAATTTGGCGGAAAAGGTCTATTACACATGTCCGATTGAGAAATGGAAAGGCAACCCGTCTGTGTTTTCAGCCCTGGTGCGACCAAGTTCGCCCACCTCTTTGCGGCTCACGACGGCAAAGAAAACCAATCACAAAGGTCTCGAATGCACAGTGCATAAGATGGAAAACAAGGAGGCGAGCCGAGGCTCGGAGCGCACCTGGAAAAGGTTGCTGCCCAAAGACGGAGAAATATGGCTTTATCAAAAAGAAAAGTTTCCGCCGCTGGTTTATCAAACAGTGGCAAACCTGCTTGCCCTGCCGCCCGGACCCGGTATTCCTGTAGCCATGAATTACCGCCGGATGGATAATAAGCCCATACATGAATTGTTGTTTTATGGTTTCAAAAAATGTTCGGCAGGCGATGAAGATCTTGCCCCGCCAAAGGGTTTCAAGCGCGTATACAGCCAGCACGCCGTCTTGAATAAAATTGTCGAATCAAAAGATTTCGCCGATTTTCTTGATGAGAACAGAGCGCCGAAATAGAAAAGCGGATTGCTGTCAACCGGCTTCCACAGCCATGCTGCGGTTGAAACTTTCGACGCGGGCGACTGTTTCTTCTTCAGGAATTCCGGCGAAATAAATCATGAACTCATTGATCGCTGGTGTGCCGTCGTAGCATTCGGTCGTTGAAGTGAGTGGAATACCGGCTGTTTTCGCCGATGCAAGAATAGTTTCAAGAGACCACTTATCGGAAAAGCGCGCCACCAAATGCAGTCCGGCGCCTTCTGCAAGGAAAATAACGGAAGTGCCGAACCGGACAGTCATTTCGTGGATAAAAGACTGGCGGCGCTTGCGCAAAACTTTCCAGATCTTGCGGATGTGCCTTTCCAATTCGCCTTCCGAAATCAGCTCGGCCAGTGCCATATGCTCGATCAGTGGAATGGGAACGTCGAACATATACTTGGCTTTTCTGAAGAGCGGAACGAGCCCTTTCGGCAAGACCAGAAATGCTGTTGCAACAAGGGGAAACAGCGTTTTCCAAAAGGTGTACAAATAAACGACGCATTCGCGTTTGTCCAGTGAAAAAAGCGGTGGGGCCGGCGCGCCTGCATAGTGGAAGTCAGTATCCCAGGCATCTTCAATGATGCAGGCATTATTTTTGTACGCCCATTGCAAAACCTTTTCGCGGCGCGGACCGGAAAGTGTTGCTCCTGTAGGATCCTGATGGGCAGGGGTTAAATAGAGAAAGCGAGCACTCTCGCCTTGCGGCAGATGCTCTGGAATAATCCCTGCTTCATCCACCGCAACGGTTTCCACGCGCGCGCCTTTGAGACGAAATTGTTCTCTCACCCCGCCATAACAAGGCTCCTCGCAAACGGCCACATCGCCGGGTGCGACCAGCAGTGAAAATAAGTGATTGAGCGCGCTTTGATTGCTTGAAAAGATCGCAATCTGCTCCGGATCGCAAACTATTCCTTGAGTGCGCCTGAGGAAAACAGCGATGCTTTCCCGCAAAGGCGGATATCCGAGTAAATCGATTTCGTGGTGCGGCATGGCACTCGACTCTTCGATAAACTGATTGATGATCACCTTACGCCACTGCCTGAGCGGCAAAAGGTCGGGAGGCGAAGCACCATGATTGAGCGGGTCCCAATCACCAAGCACCTGCAATTGTTCGGGCAATGCACGCAATCGCTCCGTATTATCGCTTCCCAGGCTGTTCCAATCGAATTTCTCGAACCTGTCCAGGCTGGCCGCCACCGCCGGCGACACCACTTTGCCCGCCTGCTTGGCTTTGCCGCCCGCCACAAAAGTTCCCGAACCACGCTCAGCATTGAGATACCCGCTGGCAATCAGTTCGTCATAAGCAGCTACGACGGTAGCACGGGCGATACTAAGGTAAAGCGACAGATCGCGTGTGGAAGGCATTCTGTCCCCTATCACCAGCCTGCCTTCATCGATGGCGGCGGCGATCGCATTACTCAAGGCACGCGAGCCTGCGTGTCGCCCGTCGGTCTGTTTCAAAAAAGAAAGATCCATGCTCCCTACCTTTTGCCTGGCGTGACTTTACCAGACCCGCTCTTGCCTTGCAAAAGCTTGGCAGGAGCCGCCTTGAGCTCTTTTACTTTGGGCTTGGGCAGAAGCAAACCGGACACATCGGTGCTCACCGTGGGCAGTGCCATCGCCTCGTCCGCATCCGCCTTTAAACCGGCGCTCGTAGAAGCGCCGCCAATCTTGCCTGAAACATCGGTTCCCGCAAGCGTTCCGGCAGCCGATGCCCTTTCACCCTCGGGCGGTTTCAAGCCGGCATTTGTTGTTTTCGTGGACAAACTCGCAGTCGTTCCGGTCGAAGTCAAATCGGCACCCACCTTCGTTCCTGCAAGCCTTCCCGCCACCGCGCCCTGTCCCTGCGGCGTGCGCAAAGCGGCGTTGGTATTTGTCGTGCGCAGAGTCGCCGTCGTCGCCGGCTCCGGCTCGGGCGCGCCATAGTCATAAGTCATCGTGAAATTGAACCCCGGAATCTCAGAACCGGCAGGGAAGCCCAGACCCGGGTCGCCATCAAGTTTTCGCGTTGTCGCCAGCATGGCATTGGTAAGAAAAATCGGCGCGTTGGTATCGACGATTCGTCCACGCAATTTGCGATTTTGACTGACGCTAAAGACCATGCGCGTCTTTCCGGAACGGCGCCGACCGCCGGTATAAGTCTTGAGCACGTTGTTGAAAGCATAGCGGTATTTGAGAATCCAATCGTCCCAGGCTCTGTTCATGCCGTCCTTGCTCTCAGGCGCCGCTTTGAAAACATCGAGCGAAGAAGAATGACTTTCCATCGCCCGGCGCGCCTGCGAAGAATGCGTTTCCGCCAGCCTGTTCATCGCCTCGACGGAACCCGTGCTGTAGGCATTGAGTCCGGCGGCACTGCGTCTTGCCCTGGGAGTGCGGCGCGGCAGAGGGACGCGATAAGCTTCCAATACTCGCGCGCAATTGTCGAGCATCTCACCGTCCATCGAATATTGCCATGCTTTTGCATACTCTTGCAAAGCGTGCTGCCTGTGCCCGATTGCCATGTAGGCATTGGCAAGAAAATAGTGGGCCGTATCATTTTCAGGATCGCGATTGACCGCCGCTTGAAGATTGTTGATAGCCGACGGGTATTGCCTGGCTTTGTAGGCCTGAACTCCGCGATTTACGAGGTCTTGAACCATTTGCGCCTTTGCCGGAGTGAAACTGGCATGCGCGCCGAGAATGAGAACCACAGCCAGGTTCAGCGCTTTGCAGCGATTGCCGGTGCGTTCACACTGCCGTCTTGTTTTCGTCAACACTTGCAATTTCAGAAATAGAACTAGCGCGAGCAAAGGTCCAGGGCCGAATGAAGCTTCATTCAAGATGTACCCATGAAGTTGAACTGGCTTTAAACCAGTCTGGTACTAGCGAAATTAGCGTTGGTAATGAAAGGCTGAAAAGCCCATCAGGCGGGAGTTCTTGAAGGAACCCCCGAGTTGTTAAGAGGGGCTCATCAAGAACCGGTGTGCCCGAACTAAGAGATAGCGATAGCGTTACTAATGCCAAGAGCGTGAAATTGTTATCACTACAAGCTTTTAGCCTGGATTTCAAGAGCCCCAAAATCTCAAAATAGGGACATCGTCTCTTCCACTACATCAAAGTCACCTTAGCTCCAAAGCCCGACCTTGTCCCACAAACTCAGATTCTTTCTCGCGCTTTAGCCGAGGAAGTCTCACCGTCCCGTGGTCGCCGTCTTGATCTGGAGCTTTCGATATCAGCGTCGCCTCTGCCCGCATCAAACCGGTCACAGCGACAACACCTGTAATCAACTGAAAAAAGGGAACACTTATGTCACAAGCAAAATTGGTCCCCGGGGCAACCGTGGTTGTCCACTGGGAAGCGAATCCTGTGAGCGCAGTGCCCAACGCGGTCAAGTCCAACCGGACCGAGCAGGGGCGGTCGAAAAAGATCATTCTCGTTGCCGATCCGGAAAAAGGCGTGCAGCCCCGGCCCGGCGAAGTCTGGATCTGCCGTGTCGACCATGTCACCAGCCCCAAGGCTGAAAACCGCGGCGCTATCTTCGTGAAGCCGGTGTCTCGCAAAGTCGAGTACCAGTTCAAGGGCGTTTACGTCGACCCGGTCAAAGCCCAGCTCATCGCTACGGTTCTGCAAGACCCGCGGCGCAACCTGATGCTGGAAGGCGACCAGGGCGTCGGCAAATCGACCATCGCCCACGCCATCGCCAAGACGCTCGGCTGGGAATACCGCAAGGTTTCCGGCGGTCTCATCAAGAAGTTCGTCTTCATGCTGGGCCGCTACATCCCGTCGGCCGACGGCAACACGCTCAACTTCCGCTGGGCCGACTCGAAGCTCTCGGAAATTCTGCGCGAAGCCGCCGCCAACCCGCGCCGCAAGTTCCTGTGCATGATCGACGAATTCACGCGTATCGACGAGGATGCTCGCGATGCGCTCCTGGACTTGATCGAGGGCAACACTCGCGTGCTGCGCCTGCCCACCGGCGAAGAGCTTCTTGTCGGCGACAATGTCGTTTTCATGGCAGCCGGCAACGTCGGCGAGGGCTTCACCATTCGCCGCGAAGACGCCGCCGCCAAGTCGCGCTGGGTCGTCGTCAAGATCACGGTGATGCCGCAGGCCGAAGAGCTCGAGCACTGCTTGCGCCTCTACCCGACCCTGTCGCGCGCCGACATGGACCGGGCGCTCACCGTCGTCAACAAGGTGCGCGATGCGCGCCGCGACCCCAAGATGCGCCTGTCCAAGAGTCCTTGCACTCGCGGGGCAGAATCCATCGCCATGTTCCTCAACAGCGGTGTGCCTATCGAGCTGGCGCTCGAGACGGCAGTCACCAATCAGTACGGCGGTAGCGCCGATGACGGGAACTCCGAGGCAGGACGCGTCCAGAAGCTGATCGTGGATGCGCTGGCCCAAAAGTCCTGAAATCTAGTTTCGCCGTCGCCTGCGGGGGACGGCTAGAAATCTGAATATAGGAGGCCAGCCATGGTCAAATTTGCCAGCGGGATCACGCCCGAAGAACTCGAGCGTGAAACCGGAAAGTTAGCGAGCGACCTGGCTTTCTATGCCAGGCGCCCTGTAAATATCCAAATGGTGGCCGGAAAGCACATCGCTTTCACCTTCGACACGGACAAGCTGAAGCAGGCTATACCGGTGGTGATGAACCCCTCGATTCTCGAGAAGGTTCGCAACAAAGACCGGGCCATCCTGCTCTGGTGGGGCATCGGACGCCACGAGCTCCTGCACCACATGTTTCCGGCACCTGAGCAGTACAAGCAGGCGTACAAGGAGAATTTCGGCCACCTGTTCAATCTGGTCGATGACGAGCAGAACGAAAGGCGCGGTCGCGCTCTCGATCCGTCCTGGGGCGCGAGCTTCCAGAGCGTCTGCGCGTACATCTTCTCCAGCAAGGACCGCGACAAAGTGTCGACCGGCATCGCCGACGGTGGCAAAGCCGAACGCGCGCCGATGGGCATGGAAGCCGACAAGGTCTACAGCAAGCGCTGGAGCATCTTCGCCTACCACTTCCGCCGCCACATCCCCGGCTGCCAGGATCCCGTCGTCGCCGAGGCACTGGAGCTCATCCCCGGCAACTTCAAGGACCTGGAAAAGGACGAACTCCTCGATCTGACTCGCCGCATTCACAAGACGCTGTCCAAGGGCATCATCATGCCCCGGGTCATCGAGCCTGAGGAGCCGGAAGAAGAAGAGAAGAAGGAGAAGAAACCCGAGCCTCAGAAGCCGGAAGAACCGAAAGACAAGGAAGACGGCAAGGAAGAACCTGTCGTCGTCCGCGATTCGGTCTGGTCGCTCAAGCGGCTGCTCAAGAACAAGTTCATGTACGCGTCCTTCGCGGTATTCCTTGTCGCCTGGACTTTGCTCTTCCTGCGGCAGGGCGTGGACTTCTGGATTCAGGTGGCCGTCATCGGCACGGTCATCTTCATCGCCATTGCGGCATTTCTCTACATGCGCCGCGCCTACATCAAGTCGCTTCTCAAAGCGGCTCAGGAGGCGCTGAAACCCACGGCCGGACCACCAATCGACCCGGCTAAAAAGAAGGCTGCCTTCGGAGCATTCGTAGCAGCAGTCTTCGTCGGAATCGCCGCCTTCCTCATATGGTGGATGGATCTCGGCGCTGCCTGGTTTGTCCTTCTGGGCGCCGTCGTCTGGTTTGCAGGCACGCTCGCCTTCGCCAACTGGCTGTCCGAGAGGGCGGAGCGCCGGCAGAAGCCGATGAACAGATGGTCGATCATCCCGCTTGTCGTGATGTGCCTGGGCTCCATCGCCGCCCTGCTCTACGTCATGCAGATGTTCGGCATGGGACGCTTCTGGCTGGCTATCGCAGGCGGCATTCTCATGTGCGTTCCCTTCTGCCTGGTCCTCATCCTGCTCGGCTCCGGCAAAGGATCGGGCCGGGAGTCGACCTTCATGCAGAGGATGAAACGCGGCGCCGGTCCGATCTGGGCGAAAATCCAGGACAGAATTGCATTCGTTCTGGAAGCCATCTGGAAGGTAATCGGACCGCCGATTGTCGCTGTGACAGGCGGCATCTGGAGATTCTTCCGGGGCATCGCCGTCTACTGCTGGACCCAAATCGTCAATTTCGCCAAGTGGATCTGGTACTGGTGCCGCCGGACGTACTGGGCAGTCAGCCCGCACGTCATCCGGCTCTGGCGCAATCCCTACTTCCGGCTGGCGCTGATTGCCCTGCCCCTCGCGGCTATCCTGTGCATACTGTACGCGATTGCCGTCAAAGCCGTGGCGGTGAGCTGGTGGCTTCTGGCTCTGCTCATCCTGCTTCTGCTCGTCCTTCTCGCCTTGCTCTGGATATTCAGAAAGCAGATAAGCAAGTTCATCCTGAGCGAGCTGTTCATGCCGATGCCGGATCTGATGAGCTTCTTCATCCAGCCGCCCCTGGATATGACCACCGACTGGTTCGTGCAAATCGACGACGTCGTGCAGGTCGAGCCCAATCAGGAAGTAATCGACGAGCTGATTCCGGAGACCTACGCGCTGGCTGAGCAACTGCGCAAATACCTGGCCGAATGCGGCAGCGCCCTTGTCGACAAAGAAGATCAACCCGACGGTCACGACCTGACCGACGAGGCCGAGCTTGCCCTCATCGGCGAGTCGGCAATCTTCGTTGAAGACGAGCGTTACCCGAAAGCCTCGGTGCATCTGGAAATCGCTCTCGATTGCTCGAGCTCGATGAACAGCGCCACACTGACATTGGCGGCGGGTGAGAAATTCCGTCTGGGCAAGCTCTTCGCCATGGTGCTGGAGCAAGCCGTCATCAACCTTCCCGGTGTGTCCGCCCGCTTCTGGGGTTTCACATCGGACAAGATCTACGACTGCGGCGTGGCGGGCGAAAGGAGAATCTCCGGTCTCGTCTGCAACGGCGGAAACAACGACGCCGCCATGCTGTGGAAGATGGGTCAATCGGCGAAGGACAGCGGCAAGGACGTGAAAATCCTGCTCATGCTGTCGGACGGTCAACCGTCTGAATGCTCCTGGTTGTCGCTGCGCAACCTGGTCCTCAAGTTCGAACAGGAAGGGATGATTCCCTGGAACTTCGCTCTGGACGTTATCAGGACGCCCGCATTCGAGCGGTTCTTCACAGACCTGGTCGGACAGACCAAGGACGAAGCAGTGCTGACGATGGGACAAATTCTGGCTTCCATTGCCGCTGAATCCGGCAATGAATAAATGGAGAGTCTGTTATGAAACATGATGATGATCTCGTATCACAAGGCAGCCCACAGGAGGAGCGACGCGCCACCTCCGGTGGTGCCGACTCTCTTGCTTCTGCCATGAATGCAGTGCTGAAAGCGGCAAAACCGCTGGATGCGCTGCACAGTGCTCAGCAGCAGGCGATGGCGCGACAGAAGGCGTGCTGGGATGCGTTCCTGCCGCTTTGCCTTCTGCCCGACACCGAAGACCGCGCCCTCATCGAACGTTTCGTCGAAATCGCTGAAGGCGCATACCTGCCGTGGCACGACGCAAACGAAGCAGCCAACGCAGCCAAGCGCGACCTCAGGAACGCCGAGCGGGAGTTCGAGAAAGCGCACCACGAGCTCAACGCAGCTTGCGAAGCGGCTTCCAAGGACGAAGCTCTCACGGAAGACAAGACGCTGGCGGCGGCCAGGCACATGCTCGTCCTCACGGGACGGCACCGCTCGCGCGTCGAGGGCAAATGGCGCGACGCTCTCGAGCGCGCCGACATCACCCCCGAGGATGAAGAGGCGCTGGCGAAACTGCGTTCCGCCGCCGTTGACTTCATCCTCACCGAAGCGCTGGTAAAATCGCGCGACGCGGTGCTCAGGCCGATCGTAGAAGAGCTCTACTACGGACCGCGCCTGGCCAACGTACCTCTGCCCGTGCGCCCGCTCGAAGAAGAAATCGTCCGCTATCTGTCCAACCTGGAAAACAACCTGCAAAGGCAGCAGGAGTTGAAAAGGCAAGCGTATCCGCTGCTCAAGCAGCGCTTGACCATGGTGGGCAGCTTCCAGCAGTGGCTGACGACATTGAACGATGTCTTCGAAGCCGCCCTGAACGGCCCACGCAAAGCAGCGCTCTATGTGCACATTCAGGCCCTCAAGGAAATTGTCGACCAGGTTCGCAACCGTTCGGCAAAGGGTCAGTTCGAGGGCTGGTACTACTACGAGTGCGGGTTCTGCCAAGACCCTGACAGCATGGAAACGCACGACCGCCCCAGGTCTACGGCGGTGGAGCGCGACCAGATCGACTATCTGCGCAAGCAGATGCGCGTGGTGGCATTCGCGGTGGCACATCGCGAAGAAGCCACGCACACTTTGCTGCACTTCAGGGTCGTCGAGAAGAAGGTCACGCCGCAAGGTGTGGAGAACTGCAGCAACTGGGCGGAATGCCTCGAGTGGTTCGAAGCATTGCGGAAGCGGCGTCATGCCGCCGAACTCGAGAACTTGAGCAGTTCCACCAAGGCAGAGCTGCTAAAGTCCACGGTCGAGCACTGGAAAGCCAAGGCCATCGACGAGATGACCACGCTGTTCAAATCCTTCTCGGCGATGATTCCGCACAACGGACCGAAGCCGTCAAACGAGCTGCGCAAGCTGCTGGACCAGGCGGAGCACATGTGCCTGCCGCTGACGCCGCAATATCGCGACCGCTAACCCCAAGGAGGCAAACAATGGCCACTGTGATTCTCATAGTGTTCGTCGCCATAGTCGCCGTCCTTGGTGGATGGTGGCTGAAACGCGAACGCGCCAATCAGCAAAAAGAGCTGATCAACAAGGGCAAGCTCGCCGCCGGCAAGCTGGACGAAGTCGTCTTGCCCAAGAAGAAACCTGTGAAGCGCCAGCGCCGAAAACGCGAAGGCAGTTTCTGGGACCCCACGAATGTCGCGCCGGAAGTGCCGTCCGAACTCATGCTGGAAGCATGGACGAAGCGAGCGGCTGAACTGGTCGATGAGCTGATGCCCAAACTGGCTGCTTACCGGCAGGGAAAAGCAGAGGACGAGCCTGCGCAAGCAGCGCTCAAGACTGCCGAATCCGAGCTGGTCAGCTACTATCCTGCCGACGCCACCAGCGAAATGGAGGCGCGCGCCTGGTACGACAAGCTGGAAGCGCGCCTGAAGAATTACTACGAAGCAAAGACCGCAAAGGACAACTCGGCGGGCGCCCTGCGCAAGCTCTTCAATCCGGCTCGGGATGCAGCTTTGCGGCTGAAATTCCTGGTCGGCGACGCGGAGCGCTGGGAGACCTACAAGGCGCCCGAGTCGTTCCACGAGAAGCTGGAAATTGCGCAAGTTTTGGTTGCGGCGCTCAAAGGAGAGCTGCAACTGGAAAACGCAACGCTCGGCTTTTCGGTCAGCGACAACTTCACCAAGCATCGCAGGCGCTACGACACCGGCAGCGTCGTGCTTGTCGATGAGGAAGAAGCGCCGGGCGGGTACGGCTGGAGCAACGCCTGGAAGTCGAACACGGTGAAACCCGCCGACGGACTAAGCGGAAGTGGTGGCATTACTCGCAAAGCGAACGATGTCGATTCACCCACCGCCCCGGGCGGACGCGAGCGCTCGCAGCGCCCGTGGCAGAACCTCAACGACAAAGACTTCGGCAGCGGCTTCGGCAATAGCGGGGAGCCGCCGCGCCCTAAGGAAGACGCCGAAATCGTCGGTCGCGTCAAAGAGACACTTCTCGACGTGCTCAAACACGTGGCGGGGGTCTGCGATGCGATTGCGACCGCGGCTCATTCTTATAAAGCGCACCGGGACGCCGTTCAGCATCCGACTCTGGCGCGCCCGACCAAGCCGGTCGAAGATGAGGTGGAAGCGATCCTGACCTCGGCGTCTGCATGGGCAAAGACCGCACAGTCCGCGCACTTGCAGATGCATCGGGACTCGAAGAAGCTCGAGGAAAAGCTGGCGACCATGCGTGCCGCTCTGGCGCCGCTGCATGAATTGATGGGCGTCCTCAAAGACGCTCGCATTCCGCAGCAAGACGGCATCGAGAAGGATGTCGTCAGCCACGCATATGAGCAGCTCGTTAAATACGTCAAGCCGATTCCCGACCAGCACAAGCACCTGCTCGGCATAAGCGCGCCTTATTCGCCCGAGGCGCAGGACACGCAAGCTCAGCGCGACGCCGCCAGCAATCTGCGCAACCTCATGCGCAAGGCGTTGTTCGCCATCGGGCAAGCGGAAGTGGCGCAAGCCAACCATGCCGCCGCCAAAGCCGAAACGTTGACGCAAGCCGAGTTCAACACGCCGCTGCTCACCCAGACGTCGGTCTCGGCGTTCGTGAACACGCATGTTCGCATGCTGGAAATAATCGGACGCAACCGGCAGAAGACCGAGGTGCACGGCACCAAGGTTCGCGCGCTGGAGAAGCAGCACGGCGAGCGCGTCCAGCAGTACAAGCAAGCTGTCGGCGCCGTCTGGAAGACACACCAGACGCTCATCGCCAACAAGCTGGAAGTTTCCGGACCGCTCGAAGTGACGCTGAGAGTCGCTACGCTGTTCAACTCCACCTACAACAAGTAGGTGGCTCCGGTGCCGGGTGGACGAATACGGAGAGCGACGAGAGTCGACTTTCCAAGTTCGCCACCCGGCATCTTCTTTCTCTACTTCGCAGTCATGCAAGAGGGCATCATCAGTTCCGAGCTGAACTGAAAAGTGGTGCCTTCTTGCATGCTTGCGAAAGCAAGCATGGGCAGGGGAAACTCTGCCGTTGCGTATTTCGGTGACCAAACTAGCAGCCTGACAGACGGGGGTAAGCACTTAAT
>Ga0268299_1004164_pt1 | contig 11771 bp, 9 predicted proteins | sample NOBtaG_FD_193484 | JGI IMG/M metagenome (GOLD analysis project Ga0268299, IMG submission 193484) | Activated sludge microbial communities from bioreactor in Nijmegen, Gelderland, Netherland - NOB reactor | ecosystem: Engineered > Bioreactor > Aerobic > Activated sludge | place: Netherlands... | reverse complement strand
CGGCCGGTCTCGGTGTCGATCTCGTTCTGCTGCGTGCTGTCGACCAGCAGGGCCCGCCGCCCCGCGAAGCCGAAGTCGACGACCTGGATCGTCCCCACCGCGCTCTCGCGCTCGAAGAGCACGCGATTCATGCGCAGCTCCTCCTCCGCCGGCTTCGAGAGCGCCGCCAACGACGCCAGGGTTCCGCCCGCCAGACCCAGCGCCAGCGCCCCGAACGCCTCGCGCCGGCCGCGCATGGCACCGGCCCAGAAGAGCGCCAGCAGCGCCAGCAGGCCGCCGGTCGCGACCAGAGCGCTGCTGATCGAGAGGTGGGGGATGACGAGAAACGCCGTCGCCCAACCACCCGCCAAACCGCCGAGGGTGTTGGTGAAGAACAGCGAGCCGGCGGCCGAACCCGCGCCCGGACGGGTGCGGTCGATGGCGGCGATCAACACCGGGCTGACCGCGCCCAGGCAGAGTAGCGGCACGCCGAAGAGCAGCACCGCGCTGGCGAAGCTGCCGCCGGCGATCCCGAGCGGTTCCGCCAGCCGGGTCATCAGCGCCACCCGCCCGAAGCGCGCCAACCAGAGCCACGCCCCCGCCACCCCGAACAGCAACGGCAGATGCCAGCCACGCGCCTGGCGCGAGAGCGAGCCCCCCGCCCGGTAGCCGAGTGCGAGGAACAGCAACGTCGCCGTGATCTGCGAGGTCCAGACGCTGAGCGAGCTGCCGAAGTACGGCGCCATCGCCCGCGCGCCGAGGATCTCGATCAGCAGCACGCTGAGACCTTCGAGGAAGGCCGTACCGAGGAGAATCGGGAGCGGCATCATCGCTTTGGGGGCACGGCTCGAGGCCCGCGTCGGCAGCGCCCCGGAGATCTCAGCGCGTCAGATACTCCGTGGTGAACACCGAGTCGGGGATGTCGACGTCGTAGTCGATGTCGACGATCTCCATGCGGGACTCGACATCGCGCTGGAGGTCGCGCATGCGCTGATCGTAGACGATCCAGTTGCCGTCGACCTTCTCGATGCGCGCCCCGGTCCACTCCTTCTGGGCCTTGCCCTTGCCGTCGAAGAAGCGCCGCCGCACGACGACGTGGTTGGTGGGGTCGACGCAGTGGACGACCTTCGAGTAGACCTCCTTCGCCGGATCCTTGGGCGTCGCCTCCACCACCTTGCAGGGCCGGCCGTGGACGGTCTCGCTGCCGCCGAGCGCATAGGTGAAGGCGTCGACGTCGGGTTCGACCATGTCGACCAGCGAGAAGCTCGAGCCCAGGAAGGGCTCGGCGCGCGTGTCGCGCGCCACCAGCACCGGCAGCTTGGAGGCGATGTAGCGCATGTGCTGCTTCGGCGGCTGGCCCGCCGGCTGGACGAACAGGAAGCGCATGCCGACCAGGTAGTCCGGCGCCACCACCTCGATGTAGGTCGAGCGGGCGCCGTCGACCGCCTTGTGCTGCACGTCGAGGTCGCGATCGCTGCGGTAGTCGCCGGTCATGCGGGCCTTCGCCTTGAACGACTTCTTCGGCAGCGCCTCGACCGCCTTCTCCATCAACTGCCGCGCCGGGTCGTCGTCGGCGCGCGCCGCGCACGGCGTCACCAGCAGCAACGCCAGCACCAGAGTCCTCGTCAGTTTCACGTTCCGCCCCTCCTCTGCCGCAGCCGTTAGCGAGAATTCGCGCCCGGCACAAAGGGACGCCGCCGCGCCCGCTCAGCGCGGCAGGATGCTGGGGACGCCGTCGGCGCGGGCGCGGACCTCGACCTCGATCTCGTAGGCGGCCCGCACGTTCTCCTCGGTCAGCACCTGCGCGGGCGCGCCTGCCACCAGCACGCGCCCCTTCTTCATCAGAAACAGCTCCCGGCAGAACGCCGCCGCCAGGTTGAGGTCGTGCACCGCCGCGACGACGGTGTAGCCGTCGGCGCACAGCTCGCGCAGCAGGCCGAAGACCTCCACCTGGTGGCGGATGTCGAGAAAGGCGGTCGGCTCGTCGAGCAGCAGGATCGGGGATTCCTGCGCCAGCGCCCGCGCCAGGATGACGCGCTGGCGCTCGCCTCCGCTGAGCTCGTCGATGTAGCGGTCGGCGAGCTCGAGGACGCGCGTCCGCGCCATCGCCCGCCGCGCGACCTCGACGTCGCGTGCGCTCTCGAACAGCGCCCCTCCCAGGTGCGGCGTCCGCCCCATCAACACGACTTCGGTGACCGAGAAGGGAAAGTCGACCGCCGGCTCCTGGGTCACCGCCGCCACCGTGCGCGCCAGGTCGCGCCGCGCGACCGACGCCAGCGGCCGGCCGTCGAGCAGCAGGTCGCCGCGCTGCGGCCGCAGCAGGCCGCTCAGCAGCCGCAGCAGCGTCGACTTGCCCGAGCCGTTCGGCCCGATGATGCCGGCGAAGGTCCCCGCCCGCACCGCCAGCGAAACCCCGTCGATCGCGGCGCGGGTGCCGTAGGCGTAGGCGAGGTCGCGCGCCTCGATGCGAATCGGCCCCCGCTCCATCAGCGCGCCTGCCGCCGCAGCAACCAGACGAAGAAGGGACCGCCGCACATCGCGGTGATCACGCCGACCGGCAACTCGGTCGCGCCCAGGGCGGTGCGCGCGACGGTGTCGGCCCAGACCAGCGCCATGCCGCCGGCGAGGAACGACGCGGGCAGCAGCAGGCGGTTGTCGGAGCCCAGCAGCAGGCGGGCGACGTGCGGCACGATGAGGCCGACGAAGCCGATCATACCGCTGACCGCCACCACCGCGCCGACCAGCAGCGCCGAGCCGGCGAAGGCGATGCGGCGGGCGCGGTCGACGTCGACGCCGAGGTGCCACGCCTCCTCGTCGCCCAGGCTGAGCACGTTGAGCGTGCGCGCCTGCCAGCCCAGCACCGCCAACCCGCCGGCGACGTAGAGACCCACCACCCCGACCAACGCGTAGCTCTGCGTCGCCAGGCTGCCCATCAGCCAGAAGATGATCCCGTGCGCCTGGTAGAAGTCGGCGATCGAGTTGAGGAACATGATCAGCGCGCCGGCGACGGCGTTGCACACCACGCCGGCGAGCAGGAGCGTGTACGGGTGCAGATGCCCGCGCAGCGTGCCCAACCGCACCAGCAGCGCCGTGGCGAGCAGCGCCCCGGCGAACGAACCGAGCGGCTGGAGCGACAGCTCGGTGACCGGCGTGCGGCCGACCAGCAGCATCGTCAGCACTCCGCCCAGCGCGGCCCCGCCCGAGACGCCGATGATGTGCGGCTCCGCCAACGGGTTGCGCAACAACGCCTGGAGCGCGGCGCCGGCAACCCCGAGGGCGCCGCCCACCACCAGCCCGAGGAGGATGCGCGGCAGCCGGATCTGAAACAGGATCACGTGATCGACGCTCGTGCCCCGCACGGCCGCGCGCAGGTCGATCGACTCCGGCCCGATCAGGGCGGTCGCCACGACCGTCACCGCGGCGGCGAGCGACAACGCCGCCGCCACGCCGGTGAAGCGGCGCGGGGTGAGGTAGCGCACCGTGTCGACCGTCGAAACGCTCATGGCCGGGACTCGAACCTCTCCGGGTGGATGAAACGCGCCACCGTCTCCAGCGCCTCGGGCAGACGCGGCCCCGGCCGCAGCAGGGCGAAGTCGGCGTACAGGTACACGCGCCCGTCGCGGACCGCCGGCAGCGTGGGGAACGGCGCCCAGAACGCCGCCGCCTGCGGCTCGGCCTCCATCCCCACCGAGGTGTCGATGATCACCTCCGGAGCCTGCGCCAGAACGAACTCCAGACTCAAGTGCGGCCACTGGCCGCCGGCGTCCGCCGCGACGTTGCTGCCCCCGCCCATCTCGATCAGCTCGTCCAGGAAGACGCCCCTGCCCGCGCCGACCAGCGGCGTGTGCCCGACCACCACCAGCGTCCGGCGCCGCGCCACCCCCTCGAGCCGGGCCCGCACGCCCGCCACCGCCGCCGCGATCCTCTGCCACAGGGCGCGCCCCTGCGCCTCGCGCCCGATCGCGGCCGCGATCGCGGCGATCGATTGCTCCGTGCCGCCGACCGTATCGGGGTCGACCACCAGGACCCGCAGGCCGACGCGCTCGAGCGCCTGCACCGGGGCGCGGTTGGCCGGGCTCGGCACGGCGATCACCAGATCCGGGCGCTTGGCGACGATCACCTCGGTGCTCGGGGCGAGGAAGGTTCCGACCTTGTCGATCGCCTTCGCCTCCGCCGGGTAGTCGCAATAGGTCGATACCCCCACCACCTCGCCGCCCGCGCCGAGCGCGAAGAGCGTCTCGGTGATCGACGGCGCCAGCGAGACGATCCTCATCGCCTCCGCCGGTGGCGCCGCCGCTAGCAGCACCAGCAGGCCGGCGACGATTCGTCCGATCGCTCCCATCCGTACCGTCATTTCAGAAACAGGATATCGAACGGCGGCAGCCCGGTGTCGAGCTTCGGGCCCAGCGCCTCGCCGTCGGCCGCGCGAAAGACGCGCAGCCCCGGAGCGTCGAAAGTGCGGTCGGCCGCGAACAACTCGCCGCGCGTGTTCACCTCGATGTCGGCGACCAGCGTGCTGCCCGAGACCAGCGTCGCCGTCACCCGCCGCTCGAGCGGGTCGAACGCCACCAGCGAATTGCTGAAGTCGGCCTTGGAGAGGACGGCGTACCCCAGCCGCTCCGATACCAGAACGAAGTCGGTGATGTCGCCGCCGAGATCGCCTTCCGAGACGAAGTACCCCTGCGCCCCTCCCCCGCCGAGGTCGACTCTCTCGATGCCGCCGTCGTCGACCGTGTAGCGGCCGGCGCTCGCCACCAGCAGGTCGCCGCCCTGCACCGTCAGCCCCTTGGTCTGCGCGAAGGGATTCTCGCCGCTCAGCGGGATCAGGTCGACCACCTCGTCGCGAGCGGTATCGATCACGGCGATGCGACCCACGCCCGCGGGTGCGAAGATCGCGTCACGATCGAGGTACTGGAGCAGCACGTAGAGGCGCTCGCCGACGATGGCCATCTGGCTCATCTCGGGCACGCCGTCGTCGTCGGCATAGGCCGACAGGTCGATCTCGCCGGTCTTGAAGCCGGCGCAGCGGGGCGGCGCGGAGGGATCGACGATCCACAGTTGCGCGGTGTCGTTGCGCGTGACGTACGCCTTCGTCGGGCCGACGAAGGCGATGTCGTGCGGGTTCGAGCCGGCGCCCGTCGAGCACTGCCACACGGTGCGGAAGCCGTCGGCCGGGTCGAGCACCTGGATGTTGTCGCCGAAGAAGCGGTTGATCGAGTAGACCAGGCCGCGGTACGAGCGCGCCACCGCGTCGCTGTGGACCCGCCGCGACGGGTGGCTCGGCGCGAGCGGGCGCGGTTCGTCCAGCCCGACGGTGGCGAACGAGCCGGTCTCGAAGTCGGTGGCGACGACGAAGGCGAGTTGGTCCGGGCAGCCGGCGAGAGCGGCCTCGACACCGCGGCGCAGGTCCTGCGCCGACACCTCGCCGTCGCCGTCGGCGTCGGCCGCGGCGCAGCCCTCGACCCCGCTCACCCCGCGCACGATCTCCTCGACGCTCACCCCCTCGTCCAGATCGCAGTCCACCGAGCACCGCCCCCACGCACCGCCGGCGCTCACCAGAACCACGGCAGCGACCGCTACCACCGCCCACCCGGGGGACGTCCCCGCCCCAAGTCTCCGCGATCTCATACTCTCCCTCTCGTCTCTCTCCGCGCTCAGAAGCGCGCCGTCACGCTGCCGATGTAGCTCCTCCCCGGCAGCGGGAAGTCGAGCACGTCGGTGATTTCGTTGTCGGTCAGATTGGCGACCTCGAAGCCCACGCCCAGCCACGGCTGCGGCTTGACGACGAAGCCCACGTTGTAGGTGTCGCGCGGCGGCACCGGGTCGAAGTTCGAGGTGTTGTAGAAGTTGCCGTCGACGTAACTGACCTCGAAGTAGAGCTTGCCGAGATCGTCGAACAGCTCGGCGCGGGCGTAGACCTCGTTCTCGGGCCGCAGCGGCAGTTGCCGTCCGAACTGCGCCGACAGCGGCGTCACGTTGGTCGCGTCCTGGTTGGTGTAGTTGAGGTCGAGCGACAGATGGCCGACCCAGGCCGAGTGGAACGTCAGTTCGTGGCCGCGCAGGCGCGCCGAGCCGAAGTTGACGTAGGAGAAGAAGCTCTGCGCCGTGCCGACCAGGGTGATCAGGTCGTCGACGTCGTTGTTGTAGTACACGTACTCGAGCCCTGCCTCGTCGAGCCAGCGCCAGCGCGGCGCGCGCGCGACGAAGCCGACGTCGCGGTTGAGCGCCGTCTCCGGCTCGAGCTCGGGGTTGCCGCGCACGAAGCCGCGCGTGCCGAACAACTCGCTGAAGCTCGGGGCGCGCTGGTAGCGACCGATGTTGCCCTTGAGCGAGATCCACGACCATGGCCGCACCTCGGCGCCGATCGAGGGGCTGAAGAGGTCGCGCCCGCGGCCCTCGCGCCCGCCGATCGGCTCGCCTGCGGGGCTGAACTGGCCGCTGACGTTGTCCTCGATGTGCTCGTAGCGCAGCGTCGGCACGATCAGGACGATCTCTTCGAACAGCCCGATCTCGTCCTGCAGCGCCAGATTGAAGTCGAGACGCTCCTGCGCCGGCAGCTCGGTCGGCCGCGGCAGGCGATCGGTGGCGGTGAAGCGCTCGAACTCGAGTTCGAGGAAGCCGCTGACGCGATTGAAGTCGCCGGCGAAGTAGGACGCCAGCAGGTTGCCGCCGACGGTGGTGGTCGCGTTGTCCGCCGCGATGCCGATGCCGAACAGCTTGCGCTCGATGTCGGTGAAGGACGAGTCGTCGTAGACGCCGTAGATCGTGCCGGTCGCGTCCAGGCGGCCGTCCGCCAGGGCCGTTCCCTTGCCCCGCAGGTAGTTGAGCGTGCGCAACTCGCTCAGCGACGACTCCAGCGAGAGGTTGCCGCGCCGGGCGGGCACGCCCTGCTGGTTGACGAAGGTGTCGCTGGTGAGGTCGATCTCGTAGTGTTCGTCGAGGCGGCGGGAGATCTTCACCAGCGCCTCGAAGGAGTCGAAGTCGTTGTTGAGCCGGTCGACGCGGCGGTCGTCGTCGGGGTCGAAGTCGGTGCCGCCGTCGTCGAGAAACTCGAAGTCGCCGTCGCCGTGCTGGTAGACGAGGGTGCCGAGTACGTCGAAGCCGGCGATGCTCTGCCCGTGCGACGCCACCGCCTTGGCGGTGTTGAACGAGCCGTAGTAGGCGGCCAGCTCCGAGTGCGGCTCGGCCGTCGGCGCCCGGGTGACCAGGTTGACGACGCCGGCGACGGCGTCGCCGCCGAAGCCGATCGGCACGGTGCCGCGGAAGATCTCGATGCGCTCGAGACTGTCGAGCGGCAGGTTGGCGAGGTTGACCACGTCGCGGCGCGAGGTCGAGAGCGGAATGCCGTCGAGGTAGAAGCGCACCTGGTTGGCGTTCGACCCGCGGATCGAGAGCGTGCTGAAGGCGCCCAGGCCGCCAAAGCGCCGCACCTGCACGCCCACCGCCTGCGCCAGCACGCTGGTGGCGGTCTCGAACTGCCCCTCGTAGCGGGAGGTGTCGATCACGGTCACGAAGCCGGTCGGAGCGCGCTCCTCCGCCTCGCTCATCGGCTCGGCCTCGACCACGATGGTCGCCGCCGGCTCGTCCTCCTGCGCGCGCGCGATCGCCGGCGGCAGCGCGAGCGTCAGCGCCAGAATGAGAAAACCCGGCGGCGCAGAGCGCCCCGGGTATGAGAGTCGATCGGTCTGCATCGGCCCGCCCTCACACCCCGGAGGACTTCGAACTTGCGCTGCTGGGCCAGGTCTCCTGGCTTCCGGCTTCCTACTCGCGACGCCTTCCCGTCTGGGGACAGTGGCGAACGTGCCGCTTTCGTTCCGGTTACAGTGGCGGGGGCCGCGCCGGTGTCGCACCGGCTTCCCTTGATCCCGTCAGCGTGGGGCGTGTATCGCGCGTCGGCGCCGGAGAGTCAATGCGCCCGACCCGGCAGGACAGCGGAGCCGCGAGCGTCAGCGAGCGGTTGGCTACGTGCTGGCACCTGGCCAACTCCCTGACGGTCGCGGCTCCGCGGAAGTGCTGGATCGAGTGCCGCGATCATCAGCGCCGGGGCGGCGTCAGCAGGAACTGGTACGCCAGCCGCCCGCGCACGATCTCCTCGGGAGGCGAGAAGCGGCTCTGCATCGCCACGTCCAGGGCGGCGCGATCGAGGACGTCGAAGCCGGAGGAGCGACGCACCATCGCCTCGTCGACACGGCCGTCGGCAAGCACGGTGAGCTCGACGTCGGTGGCGCCCTGCCAGCCGCGCGCGCGCGCCAGGCGCGGGTACTGTGGCTCGGGACAGGAGAGACAGTAGAGCCGCAGGTCGAGATCTTGCCCCGCGCCGCGGCCACGGCCGCTACCCGCGCCGCCGCCCGCACCGCCGCCACTGCCACCACCGGCGCCGCTCCCCTCACCCCCGCCGCCGCCGACCCCCGTATCGCCGGGCGGAGCCGCGCCGCCGACCTCGTGCGGCTGCGCCGGGGCGCTGGCCGGCGCTGCGGGCGCGACCTCGCCCGCGCTGGCGCGCGCACGCGGGGGAGCGTCGACTGGGCGCTTGCGCGCCGCAACGCGCTTGCGAGGCCGGACCTCCTCGGATCGCGGCTGCGCCTGCGGCCGGCTCGGCGCGGCTTCCTGCACCGCCGCAGCGCTGGCCGCGGAGTCGCCGCCGGCGGCGACTCCCCCCGCGCCCCCACCGCCCGGCAGCAGGGCGACGCGCAGCAGCGGCCGCGGCTCGACCGCGGTCCACACCAGTCCGCCGGCCAGCGCGACAAACGCCGCGTGCGCCGCGAGCGAGAGGCCGAACGAGGCCAGTTGTGATCGCGTCGGGCTCAACGCCCCCTATCTCGGCAGTTCGCCGCTCCATGTCAATTCGGTCGCGAGGCTTCCACGTCCGTGGTTTGGCGCACCCGGGTTGGGTCTGTTACAGGACGAAGCGCACTCGGCAGGTCTCGGCTCCGGAACAGCGGCCATTGCGCGAGCGAGCACCGGCCGAGCGCAAGCCGGACTCCGCCCATGCGTCGCCGCACTCTCATCGCGCTCGTGCTCGCCCTTGTGGTGGTGGCGGTGGGCTTGCTGGCGCTGCGGCGCGGCGAGCAGGGCCCGCCGCCGCCGACCGCCAGCGTCGCGCGCGGCACGATCGAGCGCATCGTCGTCGCTTCCGGCACGATCGAGCCCGAGCACCTGGTCGAGGTGCGCTCCAAGGTCAGCGGCATCGTCGAGGAGTTCCTGGTCGACGCCGGCGACCGCGTCAGCGCCGGCCAGGTGATCGCCGAGATCGACCGCGAGACGCTCGAGGCAGCGGTGCGCGAGGCGCGCGCGATCCTGCGCGAGGCGCAGGTGTCGCGCGACCTGATGACGCGCGAGTTGGAGCGGCGCTCCAAGCTCTTCGAGCGCGGTATCGAGTCGCACGACGGCATCGATCGCGCCCGCAGCGACCAGGCCGCCAGCGAGGCCCGGCTGGAGCGCGCCCGCGCCACCCTCGAGCGACTGGAGCAGGAGCTCGCCTGGGCAACGGTCACCGCGCCGATCGACGGCGTGGTGCTGCGCCGCGAGCTCAACCCGGGCGCGGCCGTGGCTTCGGTGGCGGCGGTCACCGGCGGCACGGTGCTGATGACCATCGCCGACACCTCGCAGATGCACCTCCTCGGCGTCATCGACGAGAACGACATCGCCCAGGTGCAGGTCGGCATGGAGGCCCGCATCCGCACCGAGGCTCATCCGACGTCGGTCTTCGCGGGGCGAGTGCGCAAGATCGCCTCGCTCGGCGACCGCAAGGACAACGTCACGTCCTACAAGGTGGAGGTCACCCTTCTCGAAGGGGTCGAGCGCCTGCGCGCCCGCCTCTCCGCCGACGCCGACATCGTCGCGGAGGTGCACTCGGGCGCGCTGGTGGTGCCGGAAGCGGCGCTGGTCTACGACGGCGACACCGTCGCCGTCGACGTGGTGCGCAACGGCAGCGAGCCGGAGCGCCGCCCGGTGCGGGTCGGCATCACCCAGAAGGACCGGGTCGAGATCCTCGACGGAGTCGCCGAGGGGGACGTGGTACGGCTGCAGTGATCGGCCGCGCCGCGCCCGACGCCATGCACCCGCCCGCGGCCGCCCGCCCGGAGACGTGATGCCCGGACCCCCGGCCGGCGACGCGCTCATCCGCCTGCGCGGCATCCGCAAGAGCTTCGACCTCGGCGGCGCCGCGGTGCGCGCCCTCGACGGCGTCGACCTCGACATCGCCCGCGGCGAGTACGTCGGCATCATGGGACCCTCGGGCTCGGGCAAGACGACGCTGATGGACATCCTCGGCTTCCTCTCCCGCCCGAACGAGGGTCTCTACGAGTTCGACGGCGAGCGCGTCGACGCACTCGGCGACGACGCGCTCGCCGCCTTCCGCGGCGAGCGCGTCGGCTTCGTCTTCCAGAGCTTCAACCTGCTGCCGCGCCTGAGCGCGCTCGACAACGTCGAGCTGCCCCTGCTCTACCGCCGGGTGGCGCGCGGCGAGCGGCGGCAGCGCGCCGCCGAAATGCTCGAACGCGTCGGTCTCGGCGACCGGCGGCACCACCGCCCGAACGAGTTGTCGGGCGGCGAGCGGCAACGGGTCGCGATCGCCCGCGCGCTGGTGAACCACCCTTCGGTACTGCTCGCCGACGAGCCGACGGGTGCGCTCGACACCGCCACCGGCGAGGCCATCCTGGCGCTGATCGAGGATCTGCACCGCCGCGGCCAGACGGTCGTCATGGTCACCCACGACCCGCGCATCGGCGAGCGCGTCGGCCGCGTCGTGCGGCTGCGCGACGGCAAGGTGGAGGATGCTGCTCGCGACCATCCGTGAAGCGCTGGCGACCCTGCGCCTGCACCGCCGCTGGGCGGCGCTGACGACCTTCGGCATCGTCTGGGGCACGGCCTCGGTCGTGTTGCTGGTCGGCTGGGGCGTCGGCGTCCACCGCATGATCGACGACGGCATGCAGAAGGTCGGCCGCAACCTGGTCTACGTGATGGCCGGCCGCGTCGGCGAGGATCTGACGCCGGCGGAGGAGCGGCGGCAGCTCTGGTTCGAGATGGAGGACGTGGAGGCGCTGCGCCGCTCGGCGCGCACCGTCGAGCGGCTGAGCGCCGACATCATGCTTTGGCTGCCGGTGCGGCGCGGCGCGACGCTGCGCACGGTCAACGTCCGCGGCGTCGAGCCAGAGATGCGGGACCTGCGCGGCTTCGAGCTGGCGGCCGGACGCTTCCTCTCGCCCGACGACCAGCGGGCGCAGCGCCGCGTCGCCGTCCTCGGCCAGAAGGTGCGCGAGCGCCTCTTCGGTCCGCGGCCGGCGCTCGGCCGGAGGGTGACGATCCAGGGGCAGCGCTTCACGGTCGTCGGCCTGCTGGCGCCGATCGGCACGCAGTTGAGCCGCGACGGGCCGCTGATGGACGAGCAGATCTACATCCCGGTCACCACCGCGACGCTCCTCAACGAGAGCGTCCGCGTCGGCAAGCTGGTGCTGCGGCCGCCGCGGCGCGACCTCAACGACGAGCTCAAGCGCGAGGTGCGCGCCATTCTCGCCGAACGCCTGCACGTCTCGCCGCGCGACGAGGAGGCGATCTTCGTCATCAGCCTGATCGACTACCTCTCCGGCTTCGACGCCCTCTTCGCCGCCCTGCGCGCCTTCCTCTTCGTGGTCGCCATCGGCACCCTGGCGATCGGCGGCATCGGCGTGATGAACATGATGCTGGTGGCGGTGAACGAGCGCCGGCGCGAGATCGGCGTGCGCCTGGCGGTGGGAGCGCGGCGGCGACAGGTGGTGGCGCAGTTCCTGGTCGAGACGCTGGTCGTCACGCTC
>Ga0268299_1004163_pt1 | contig 11779 bp, 11 predicted proteins | sample NOBtaG_FD_193484 | JGI IMG/M metagenome (GOLD analysis project Ga0268299, IMG submission 193484) | Activated sludge microbial communities from bioreactor in Nijmegen, Gelderland, Netherland - NOB reactor | ecosystem: Engineered > Bioreactor > Aerobic > Activated sludge | place: Netherlands... | reverse complement strand
AAATGGTGTTCGAGCGTCTGACCTCTCTGGGGACTCCGGAGCGGATCGCCCAGTTGTTCCGTCAGGTTCCCCGGGAGATGTTCGTCCCGGAGGCTCATTACACCAACGCCAACAAGGATCTGGCGCTGGGGCTCTCGCCGGTCCGGGAAATCGGCGCGCCCTCGGCCATGGCCAGGTTCCTGGTACTGGCCAATCTGGCGCCATACCAGAAAGTACTGGTTCTCGGCACTTCTGGCGGGTTCCTGGAGGTGCTCGTCCGGCTGCTCCCGGCGTTCGTGACGGTGGTTGACGGCGACTGTCCGGCTGTCGAAGAGAGCCGGAAATCCGCCGAGCAATATCTCGGGACGGCGCACATCGATTCCAAGGGGAGCCTGACGTTCGTTTGCGACAATCCGCTGGATATCCGGAAAGCTCCGGACGGGAAATACGACCGGATATTGAGCCTGTATTCGACAGGATGGTTACCGGGGAAATGGATCGACGATCTCGAACCATCCGGGCGAATCCTGGTGGTCATCGGAAACCCGGTCACCGGGTGGCTGATGATGGGCGACAGGGGAACAACAGGTCTGAACTGGCGCAAGGGCCCCGGAGTCCGGGGACTTCCGCTGGTACCGGAAAGTCCGCAGAACTTCTATTCACAGTTCGCGGGAGATTTTGCCGAACCACTGGTCTGGCCTGCAGAAGCGGACGGGCGGGAAAAGGAACCGGAGCTGCTGGCGGCCGTTCCGGAAGCTCCGGCCGGTATGCCTGAAGCGCCGAAATATGATGCTGACGATGCCGCCAACGAGACGGAAGCCCCCGATCTCAAGGAGATTGCGGGTGCGCTTTCAGGGGAAAAGCACAAAACCCGGCAGATTGAAGTGGATCTCCCCGAAGAAACCGAACCGCTGACGGTCCGGTTCTCGGCGACACCGGCCGTCGTTAAGGCCGGCGGCAAGCTTGACCTCCGGATTGAGTTCGAGCGATCCAGCCACAAGGTCAAGGTTCCACAGTATCCGTCGGCGTATCTCAAGCTGGACCCCGTTATGGAAATCGGGGTAACCGAGGAGCATAAGTTCAAAGTCCGGGAAATCACCCGTGCCGAGGCGGACGCGAAGGGACTCGGAACGAGCTATTACGATACCGTTCCCCCGATTACCGGTGCCTTGAAAATTCCCGCTACGGCCAGGCCTGGCCGCTATCCTGTACAGGGAACGGTTTTTTACTTTTTTTGCACGACGGAGGACGACGCGGGCTACTGCGCAATTCGCAAGGAACCGGTCAGCTTCTCCATCGATATCGAACCCTGATCAACTTTCGCCGTCCGCAGATTCCGGAGAACTGGCGGCGGAAGCTTCATCGGCCGGCGCCTCGGTCTGCTTGGGCTCCTTATCCTTGCGAACCCGCATCTTGCGGGGGCCGCCCATCGTCTGGTGCAGGGACAACGCATTGGAGGCGGTATCGTAGGAAAGAAGTTTTGCCGTCCGTCCCCAGTTCAGAATGGTCTGGAACAGCCGTTCCGGATGCTCATAGGGCAGCTTGATGGCAAGCATTTCGAGAACGACATCCTTGGAGACCGACTTGTCGTCTGCCCTTTCCAGCATTCCCATGAGATGGCGGAATACTTCGAGCTGAAGCAGGGCCATTTTGAGGAGACGCGGACGGTCGTCGACACCAGCACTCACATACTCGGTCCCTCGGGGCGTCAGTTCGACCTGCTGCCGGGGAGTATCCACAAAATCGAGCAGTTCAGCCGACTTCACGACGCGCATGGTCTTGGTAAAGTCCTTCGCGATGAGGTCGTTCAGTTCGAATACGTTCACACGGCCCTTCAGCTCCCAGAGGATTTCGAGGAGACCGTTGATCTCGCCCATGTAGACACGGGGCAGTGGTTCGAACTTGCCAGCGCCGAGCGGCGTCTGTCCGGCGGACTTGCCCGTCACGGCATCGGGCGGAATCGCTCCCGGACCTTCGTCGGGAATGATGGCACGGGTCGCGTGCTCGTGGAGCATATCGAGGGTTTTCTCGAACTCCCGGGTCCGCGGATCGCGAGGATAAGGCAGGGGGATCGGAACCATGCCGCGGATGTGCCCGGGTCCAGAATCCATGAAGTAGACCCGCGACGCAAGGAGGGCGATCTCCTTGATGTCGTTCGAGATGAACACCATCGAAACCGGATTTTTCTCCTTGTCCATCCAGATTTCCATGAGCTCGGCCCGCAAGTTCTCGCGCGTCAGGAGATCCACCTGGCTGAACGGTTCATCGAGGACCAGGATTTCGGGTTCCACTACAAGCCCCCGGGCCATTCCGATCCGCTGGCGCATGCCTCCCGAAAGATCTCGCGGATAGACGTCCTCGAAACCTTCGAGGCCGACGACCTTGATCTTCTGGTTCACCTTTTCCCTGCGGGCTTCCGGGTCTGGAATCCGGTCGAGGAGTACCGTCTCGATGTTTTCCCGGGCGGTGAGCCAGGGGAACAGGGCGAAATTCTGGAATACGATGGAGACATGGGGATTGATGCCCGTGAGCAGGGAGCCCCGGTACGTGACCTGACCGGCCACCGGCGCAATGAGCCCGGCGAGCAGACGCACGATCGTCGATTTCCCTGCGCCTGACGGTCCCATGATGGCCACGACTTCATGGGCGTGCACATCAAGATCGATGCCCTCAACGACCAGAATCCGGCGGCCGTCAGGTTGCTCGTACGAAACGGCCACATCCTTCATGCCCAGGATGACTTCGGAGCCCGGTGTCACGTTCCGCACCGCAGGCAATGCGGCCGAAATCTGCTGCGCAAGTGGTGTCTGCTCGGCCATGGGTTCTTATCCTAGCTCCGGTTTCCCCGTGGTGTCAGCGGTTCATTGCATACTTGGATTCGGCGAGAACCGACAGAGGCTTCCATAAATAGCGGTTCAGCAGGACCACGATCGCGACCATCACGCCGACCACGACCGAGAGATGATAGAGATCACCGGTGGCGGCGGCATCGTTGATTGCTGCCCCCAGCCCTTTGGTCCGGATGTCGTGCCCTTTGATGACGAAATATTCGGTCACAATGGTGGCATTCCATGAACCGCCTGCAGCCGTAATCCAACCCGTAACGAGGTAAGGAAAAATTGCGGGAAGAATGAGGACTTTCCAGCGGGTCCACCTCGAGAATCCGCTCGACTTCGCAAGCTCCCGGAGTTCGGCCGGGATGACGGAAGCCCCTGCAATGACGTTGAACAGGATATACCACTGGGCGCCAAGCATCATGAGCAGGGCGGCGCTGAGTCCGGCTGGAATGCCGACAAACTCGAAACCCAGGATTGCCACGGGGAAAATCATCGGGGCTGGAAAGGCGGCAAGAATCTGAACGACCGGCTGCAGCCGTTTCGCCCAGACGGGATTACTGCCGATCTTGACGCCCACGGGGACTGCCCAGAGTGTGGACAGCAGCGTCGCCAGAAAGACGCGGCCGGTGGTGAGCGCCGACTCAAGGGCGATCTGGCCCCAGTCCTCGCCCCGCAGGTTGGAAATAATCTCGGCCACCTTGCCGATCGAATGAGCCGCAAGAAATCCGATGGAGATCCAGAGCAGAGGTTCGAAACCGGTAAGCCGGTCCCGGATGCGGGGCACGAATTCGGCTTTCTCCTGCCGCTTCTCCGCCCAGTTCATGAGCCCGCGGTCGAGTTTTGCCAGATTCGGATCGATGAGTTTCTCCCGGAGAGCGGCGACAAGGCGGCTGCGTCGATAGAGATTCAGCATCGAGCTCGTGGGGACTTCCGTCCCGGCCTGCTCCTCGATCCGGAACTTCTGCGCCCAGGCGACAAGCGGACGCCAGATCAGGATGTCCAGCAGAACGATCAGGATCAGCATCGTGAGCACGGCGGCGAACATCGCCTTGCCGTCGTTGTCCTGGATGGCGACGGACATGTAGGCACCGAGTCCCGGCAGGCGGAAGTCCTTGTCCTGGAGAACGAACGCCTCGCTCACCATCAGGAAAAACCAGCCGCCTGCCACCGACATCATCGAGTTCCAGACGAAAGAAAGCATGGCGACCGGCATTTCAACTCTTGTGAGCCGCCGGTACCAGCCGTAGTTCTGGAGCCGGGAAAGCTCGTCCAGTTCCCGGGGTACGGATTTCAGCGACCGGTAGAAGTCGAACGTCATGTTCCAGGCCTGCGAACTGAACATGAACAGGATGGCGGCGAGTTCGAGCCCCAGGGTCGAATTCGGGAACAGGAGCGTGAGGCCCAGAATGATACCCGGCATGAAACCCAGCAGCGGGATCGACTGCAGGATGTCCAGCAGGGGGATCAGGATCCGCTCCGCGCGCGGAGCCTTTGCGGCGGCGTAGCCGTACCCCAGCATGAAGATCACGCACAGGAGATAGCTGATCGTCGCCCGGGCGAGCGACAGGGCGGCATAGCCGGGCAGCGAACTGATCGAGAGGTCGATGGAAACCGCGATCTGGGGTGGCGCCTGCACCCGTGAGGCCAGCAGAGAGATCTGGTAGACGACCCCGAAAATCAGGGCGATCACCAGCACGTCTGCCCATAAGGAGCGGCGCGAGGGGACGAAACGGGTCCACAGGGACGCAGTTTCCATGCCTCAGCCGCCTCCAGATCTGGCCAGATTGTTCAGGGCCGGGCCGTCCGCCTTGAACGCGGATTGTCTACCCGCGTGATTCCGGGAGGGCAAGGTCGGGGCTGTTCAGGTGTCGGGGAAAATTTTGCCGGGGTTCAGGACGCCGTTGGGGTCGAAAGCCTGCTTGACGGACCTGAGGATGGCGAGTTCCGCCGGACTGAAGGCGATGGGCAGGTAACGTTTTTGTACCAGCCCGATGCCGTGCTCGCCCGAGATCGTGCCGCCAAGCGCTGTTGTGTGCCGGAAAATCTCCTCGATGCAGACCGGCAGCCGGTCTTCCCAGTCCCGGTCGCTGATGCCTTCCTTGAGAAGGTTCACATGAAGGTTGCCGTCTCCGGCATGGCCGTAGCAGACGCTGGTGACCCCGTGCCGGGCGCAGATTTCCTTGACGCCGGAGAGCAGCCGGGGCAGGGCTGCCCGGGGAACGACGGTGTCCTCTTCCTTGTAGACGGCCCGTGATTTCACGGCCTCTCCGACGGCCCGCCGGATCGCCCACAGTTCTTTCTGTCTGGAGGCGCCGTCGGCGAGCACGACGTCCTTCGCACCGCCTTCCAGCATGATCTCGCCCGCACGTTCGGCCTGGGCCCGGACCTGGGAAGGCTCGCTTCCGTCCACCTCGACGAGAAGATGCGCCGCCGCGTCCCGGTTCGGAACGGTTTTCTCCAGATGCCGGCAGGCGCTCTCCACCGCGTCCCGCTCCATGAACTCGCAGGCCGACGGGACAATGCCGCCCAGAAACAGTGCCGGTACGGTCTTGCAGGCCGCTTCCGGCGAATCGTAGGCGGCCAGGAGGGTCTCGCGGCAGCGGGGGAGCGGGATCAGGCGGAAGATGATCCGGGTAATAACCGCAAGCGTGCCTTCGCTGCCCACGATCAGCTGCGTCAGGTTGTAGCCGGTCACATTCTTGAGCAGCTTGCCGCCGGTGCGCAGGAGTTCTCCGTTCGGAAGGACCGCCTCAAGACCGAGCACATAGTCCTTGGTCACGCCGTACTTGACGGCTCTGGGACCGCCGGAGCACTCGGCGAGATTTCCGCCCAGGTGACAGGAACCGCGGGATGCGGGGTCCGGCGGATAGAAAAGCCCTGCTTCCTCGACGGCGTTCTGGAAAGTTTCCGTCACCACGCCCGGCTCCACGACCGCCATGATGTTCTGCCGGTCGATCTCGACGATCCGGTTAAACCGTTTCATCGACAGGAGGATTCCGCCGTGCACGGGGAGTGCGCCGCCCGAGAGTCCGGTTCCGGCGCCCCGGGGCGTCACGGGAATCTGCCGCTCGTTCGCCAGCCGGAGAATGGCCGAAACCTGTTCCGCCGTATCCGGCTCGACGACCGCTTCCGGGAGAAACACGAGGTCTTCGGTCTCGTCATGGCCGTAGTCATTCCGGCGCTCCCGGTCGGTGAACACATGGGCCGGTCCGGCGATCCCTTCCAGCTGCCGGAGAATCTCCGCCGTCACCGGGGTGAATTGCCGTGGGGGTGCCATGCGGAAGTTACCGTCGCCGGTCTGCGGCGGAACGGTCGTAGGTTTCCAGATGCCGTTTCATCAGGGCGACGATACCCCGGAGATTGACGCCGCGCGGGCAGACGGCCTCAAAACGGTCGAGGCCGGTCCAGCCCTCCACGACCTGGCGGGCCGAAGGGTAATCCGGCATGGAGCGGGAGAGACACAGGGCGAGATCCCTCGGGGTCGCCTGGAGCGGGCTGTAGGGACGGCCGGGGCCGAAGTACGCGTGAACGCAGGCATCGCAGGCGACGCATTTCTCGAATGAAGGGAAGGCTGCCCGTTCCGGTGCAGACAGGGTGGTGAGGCCTTCGGCCTCGTAATTGGCCCGGTAGGCCTCGATCCCCTGCCGGGGATGAAACGGCGAGAGCTTCTTCAGGAAATGAAGGAAGAAGCGCCAGCCGAGGAAAATCAGGGCGAAAATCCGTTTCGACATTTCAGGTATCCCCGTCCCGGCCGATGGCGTCCGTCGGGCAGCCTTCGAGGGCCTCCTCGCACAAGGCCGTTTCCTCGGCGGTTCCGGGCTGCTTTCTCACGAACGAATAGCCCTTGTCGTGCATCTCGAAAAATTCGGGTGCCGTATTCACACAGGCGTCGCAGGCGATGCAGTTTTCGTCCACGAAATACCTGCCCGGCCGGTTTTCGGGGTATGCCTTGGTCTTGTCTGCCACGAAAAAATTCTCTACCTCTCCGTATGTCGCGGCGGCCGCGATGAAACAAGCGGGAAGGGACCGGGGGCTGCCCAGTTATTCCATGTTACCGGTGATCAACTCTTGATCGACGCTCTCTGGTTATATATAACCAAATTGGTTAGGTATTCGGAGCGCCCGGGTTTCTAACCGCCTTCCCACATCCTGAAAACGGAATGACAGCTCCATGAACGAAGTCGAACGCGCCAAACTGAAGGGTTTCAACAACGATTTTCCCGGCTGGGCGGTCCGGGGCGAATCGCAGGTCACCGACGAGGACCACAACCTGTTCAAGTGGGACGGCGTCTATCACCAGCTCCAGCGCGGTTACTATATGACCCGGGTGAAAATTCCCGGCGGCCGGGTGACGGCCCACCAGGCCCGCGGCATCGCCCACATTGCCGACCGCTACGGGCGCGGCGTCATGAATCTCACGACGCGGCAGGACATCCAGTACCACTGGACCCCGCTGGAGCAGGTCCACAAGCTTCTGGAGGAACTCGAGGCCATCGGTCTCACCACGAAGAACGCCTGCGGCGACACGGTGCGGAACATCGTCGCCTGCCCGTGGGCCGGGCTCTGCTCGCACGAGCCGTTCGACGTCACGCCGTACGTCACGGCCGTCCACAACGACATGATCGTCCGCGAGGAACTGCGTAACCTCCCCCGCAAGTTCAAGATATCCTTCAACGGCTGTTCGGGTTCCTGCGCCCAGCCGCAGATCAACGACATCGGGTACATCGCGACGCGCAAGATCACCGAGGGCGTCACCCAGAACGGTTTCCGGGTGATTGCGGGCGGCGGCCTCGGCGCGAAGCCTCATCTCGCCAAAGCGGTCTTCGATTTCATCCCGGCCGACTCCGTCGTCCCGGTGTCGAGAGCTTTCGTCAAGCTGTTCCGCGATCACGGAAACCGTCAGGTCCGGACCAAGGCCCGCATGAAGTTTGTCCTGATGGACTGGGGCGTCGAGAAATTCCGTCAGGTACTGATGGACTACATCCGCCAGGAAGAGTCCGTCGATATCGACGAGATCATCCCGGCTTCCCCGGTCGTCTCGACGCAGGCGGTCCAGCCGCCGGACGAGTTCGTCGGCATCTATCCCCAGAAGCAGCGCGACCGGATGATCGTCCGCGCGGTGGTGCCCAGGGGCGACCTTTCCTCGTCGCAGCTCTACCGGGTTGCCGATCTCGCCGACAAGTACGGCGACGGAACCGTGACGTTCACCAACCGGCAGAACTTCGAACTGCACTTCGTCCACACGAGCGACGTGAACGAGCTGGTCGCCCAGCTCCGCTGGCTCGGCTTCGACGTGAACGGCCACTCGCACATCGCCGACACCGTCGCCTGCGTCGGGACCACGCTCTGCACCAAGGCGGTCGCCGGGAGCCCCTCCCTGGCGCATCAGATCATGGAGCGGTTCGGCAACGACCAGCGCTACTCGGTCGTCTTCCGGAACTTCCGGATCCACATCAACGGCTGCCCGAACTCCTGCGCCCAGCACCACACGGCCGACATCGGCTTCATGGGCCTCGTGAAGAACATCGGCGGCGAAAAGCGCGAGGCCTATCAGGTGGCCCTCGGCGGGCACCTCGAAGGCGCCGGCAAGGTGGGCGACATCTGCGCCAAGGCCGTGTTCCCCGGCGAATGCGTGGAACTCGTCAGGACCGTACTCGATACGTTCGTCCGCGAACGCCACTCGGGCGAATCGTTCGCCGACTGCTACGACCGCAAAGGCGCCGCCTTCTGGTCCGAAACCGTCCGGCCCTACCTCGTGGCGTAAGCGGACCGCCTCGGCAGCGTCGTCGCGGAGACCGGACCGGACCCGGACGACGAACGCCCAGATGGACTGAACGGCCCGCAAACCGCCCCGCTGACCCACTCCAGAGTCTACGATCCGTTCGGCAACGTCCGCACGGAGACGGGCACGTCGGAACTCCCCCTCGGCTACACCGGCCAGGAGATGGACCCCGTCACCGGCCTCGTCCAGATGAAGGCCCGCTGGTACGACCCCGACGCGGGGATTTTTATCTCGGAAGACCCGAGATCGTACTCGCCCACGGACCCGTTCAGCCTCCACGAATACCTCTACGCGAACGCCGATCCGGTTAACTGGACCGATCCGACAGGAGAGAAGGGCGAGAAGGTCACTCTGTATGTTGGCGATGGCAGCGGCGGCCGCCCCGGCCGGAATGATTACCAGTATTTTGAGGTCACGTCAGAGACCGGAGCTTCGGTTCTGACCCTTCAGAGTGAAGACGGGAAGATCAAGGTTGCCTGCGAAAAGGGAAGCTGCACGGTCACGGAAGGGCGGGACCAGTTTCGTGGCAGGGGCGACTGGTCGAAAGAGGTCCACCGGCAGTATGCACGGCAGCTCGACTCCAAGGCGCAGATTGCCTTCCTGAAAGGCTATTTTGTCAACGCACCCAAGAGCCTGCTGGTCGGAATGCTCAGGCTGCCGTACGACCTGCCGAAGTCGGTAATCGACCGGCTGGGCAACCGGATCGATACGCTCCTGAATGCTGGAACCCCGCAGGAGTTCTTCATTGCATCCTGGCAACTGAACAATTCGGGTGTTCCGACGCCGGAGGAACTCGAAGCCGGTGTGGCCGCGCTCAAGACCAAGTGGGCCGAATTCAAGGCAGCTCCGCCCTATGAACAGGCAGAGATGCTTGGTGATTTGCTCGGCACCGTCGGATGGGCGATCGTGGCGGGGAAGGCTATTGAGTCTGCAACAACTAAGAAGCTTAGCGCACCAGATGCAGGATCGAGTTCGACGCAGCCCGCGAAGAAGCCACCTAAAGCTTCGCCTAATTTCAAGACGCCCACCAACCCAGCGCAGCCACCGCCGAAAGACGTGCCGCGTGGGTGGCGCGTACGGCAGATGTCGCCGACCGAGCAATATCCTAATGGCTACTGGGTGCTGGAGAAACCGATGAAAGACGGCAGTTGGCAACCGATTGATCCATCGACCATGAAGCCAGGGACACGGCCGGAAACGCACGTTCCGCTTCCACCGAAGAAGGAGTGAAATAGCATGTATGGCCTTCCCGTGGGTTTTGACGCTTCTGTTTTTGTCGGCAGAAAACTGGACCAACTCTCGTTCTCCGAGAACACACTGCATCTCATTTTTGACAGTGAAATCTCCATCACCGTGCTTTCGTCAATATCGTTCCAAAAGGGCGGCGCGAGTGCCGAACAGCGGTTCGAAGTGCCAATTGGGAGCACGGATTTAATGATGCTGCTTGGCCGTGTAGTTCAGCGAGCATCCGCTGAACGAAGCGGAAGGCTCATTCTCGAATTCGATGGTGCCTATGCTCTTACCTTCGAAGATGATTCGGATGCGTACGAGTCCTACCACATTCAAATCGGGGACAAGCGAACCATCGTATAATAACAGACCGCGAGACGATGGATATCACCTTAGGCTTGATTACTGGCGCTTCTTCGGCCTCGTCGCCTTCTTCTCGATCCCTTTCGCCGTCAGCACGGAATCGATCATCCGCATGACGGCTTCCTGATCGCGGCGCGGCAGTTTCTCGAACTCTCTGGCCCGGCGCATGAGGCGGGGACTGGGGAGCTTCGGCTCCCGGACGCGGACATTCGCACGGCCCAGGATTTCATCGGTGGACACACCGAACAGGTCGGCGAGTTTCAGGATCAGCTCCGCATGCAGGCGGAGACGACCGATCTCGTAGTCGGAGACGACGGCCTGCAAGGTGCCGATGGACTCGGCCACGTCCGCCTGCGTGAGGGCGGCTTCTTTCCTGAGCCGGGCCAGATTTCTGCCGATAGCCTGAGAGCCCTCGCGGGAAGCTATCGGACTGGGTTTACGTCCCAAGGCATTCACTCCTGAACGTGCGACGGCGTTCAGACGTGTGTCTAGCAGGGGGGTGCGAAAATCGAGTCCGTTCAAGCCGAAAATCCTCTTTTGACTACGTCGCTACGAGGAGACCGGTTTTAAAGTCGAATCGTTCTGGCCCGCGCTCTCCGCCGCGCAGCAGGTGCGGAAATACCAGTGGGTGGGCCGGGAGATGCTGGCGGTGCGCAGGGCCGACAACTCGGTGGTTTCACGGATTGTACGTGGAATCGACCGGGAAATACTCGGCCACGAAACGGGCGGGGACTACTGGCCTAACCGCCGGGGCAGGGGCTAGGATATCCGCAAGGTATCCGCATGCCGACGATTTTCCGCGAGGGGCCGTTCCGGTTTTTCTTTAACAGCAGGGAAGAGTCGCGCATGCATGTCCATGTGGAAGGCCCCGACGGCACGGCCAAGTTCTGGCTGGAGCCGGTGGTCGCCCTGGCCGATGCGTACGGACTCGATCCCCGGACGCTGCGGAAAATCCAGAGGATCGCGGAGGAGCACCGCCTTGAGTTCATCGCGTCGTGGAAGCGGCACTTCCCGCACTGAAGTGACCAATATCGGGCTGCACGGGTTCTGGTTCCTGGACGGGAACCGGGAGTATTTCGTCCCGTTCAAAGACTACCCGGAGTTCCGCTCGGCCACGGTGGAGCAGATCCACGCGATCCGGCGCTGCGGGCCGGGCCAGTACCACTGGGCCGGGCTCGATATCGACATCGAGGCCGGGGCGCTGGAGCAGCCGAAAAGCTTCCCGCTTGAGTTCCGCCGGTCCGCTCCGAAGGCCCGCCGGACGGGCTGAGTTCGCCTTTTCTCCGCCCCCCCCCAAAAAAAAACTCTTTCACACGTTAAGCATGGCGAAATTTATTTTCGGCCCCAGTGATTCCGGGGAGTTGCGCGCCGATCGGGAACACGGGGTTGTGGTATAATGGTTATGTTGGAGGACCGGGGATTTCAGGGCTGGCGCCTGTCACCCCGACCGGAGGCCCGAAGGGCCAGAGCGGAGGGGTCTCCTAGGTATTCAGGGATGAGAAGATTCCTCCGCTACGCGCCTTCGGCGCTCCGGTCGGAATGACATGAACCAACCCCCAAACCGGAGCGAGTCCGGAAAATGAGAGAG
>Ga0268299_1004162_pt1 | contig 11784 bp, 9 predicted proteins | sample NOBtaG_FD_193484 | JGI IMG/M metagenome (GOLD analysis project Ga0268299, IMG submission 193484) | Activated sludge microbial communities from bioreactor in Nijmegen, Gelderland, Netherland - NOB reactor | ecosystem: Engineered > Bioreactor > Aerobic > Activated sludge | place: Netherlands... | reverse complement strand
TGGCCTGACCCCCGAAAAATAGACAGCTAGAATTGTGTGATGCCTCCAGATATGATGTCAATCAGAAAGGAGGCTCCAATGGAGCAAAAGAAGAAAAGGAAGAAGTTCAATCCGGAGTTTAAGGACAGCGCTGTGCGCCTCGTAGAGGGTGGGAAAAGCGCGTCGCAGGTGGCAAGAGAGCTTGGATTACCGGAGTGGCAGGTACAGAACTGGGTTAGAGAAGCAAGAAAGAAGAAAACCACCGGCGGTGACGCCGCGCTTCTTGAAGAGAATAAGCGCCTGAAGAAAGAAAACGCTCGGCTCCAGGAGGAAGCCGAGATTCTAAAAAAGGCAGCAAAGTACTTCGCGCAGCTCCAGTAGCGAAGTACGCATGGATTCACGAGCATCGTGGACAATTCCACATCAGCTCAATGTGTCGAACTTTGGGCGCCGTTCCTCAAGGGTATTACGCTTGGGTAAAAAAGGGCGCGATTGAGGACGACTCAGATCGAGTCATCATCGCGGAAATTCAAGACGTGATGAAAGAAAGCCGATTTACATACGGCATTAGGAGAGTCACCCAAGCACTCAAGGATAGGGGCTTTCACATAAACAAGAAAAGAGTGGAGCGCCTGATGAAAGAGAACAACATCCGCGGCAAAAAGGCAAAGAAATCCAAGAAGACGACAAACAGCAATCACAAATTTCCTGCTTCTGAAGATCGCCTTAAGCGGCGTTTTACAGTATCAGAGCCAAACCGAGCATGGGTAAGTGACATCACCTATCTCAAAACGCGAGACGGCTGGCTGTATCTCTGTGTTTGGATTGATTTGTTCTCTCGCGCGGTAGTCGGCTGGTCGATTTCAAACAGCCTTGCATCAGGCTTTGTATGCGATGCTCTGATGAATGCATTGGCTCGCCACCCGAGAGCGCGGCCGCTTGTTCACTCAGATCGAGGAATCCAATACGCCAGCATCGAATTCAGGCGTCTTCTGTGGAGGCAGAAGCTCCGTCAGAGCATGAGCAAAAAGGGTGACTGCTTCGACAACGCCGTCGCGGAGTCCTTCTTCGGAATTCTTAAAACGGAAATCGACAGCACCAAGAACATGCCGGCCGCGGCCGTTCGTGAACTGATCTTTGACTACATCGAGGTTTTCTACAACAGAAAAAGGCTTCACAGCAAATTAGGTTATAAAACTCCCGCGGAGGTGGAAGAAGAATACTGGTCCCTCACGGATGCATCATAGAAATTCATGTGTCCATTTTCAGGGGGACGGACCAGTCGTTAAGGTTGCGCCACATATAGATGTTTACGCGCAAGCCGCTAAAGCCAGCAGTGTGAAGGTCTAATTATTTTTTTTGCTATTCTTCTGAACTCGCTGCAAAAGGGTCTTTTTGGCTGAAGAGATGAGATTCGAATTCGAGAGACGTTTTGTTGTTTTGAGTTGGAGACATGGAACATTCTTCATTCCATTACATGCATCAGTTGGACGATAGGAAAAGCGCACAGTATCCGCAGCGAGAGTAGCTGGCGTAATGAACGGAAAAAAAATTGCCGCCAAAATAAGAACATTTCTCATTTACTTCTCCTTGCATATAGCAGCAGAAGCTTAAATGACTAAATTGGTCTAGACAATCGTAAAAGTACGAGCCTAAGTAGGGAGCGGGCAAACTGTTTTGCCCGCTCCCGATTATAGGATCGTAGTTAAGTCAGCAGTGTGACACTATTGACCGAATGTATACCAAGACGGAATTGCATTACTGCAACCTGCTGTAGAGCCGCCTGAAGTGCCCAGAAGGTTGTCTGCCCATCCCCTTGTACACGGGAAAAATCCATTCGCGAAGACTCCGTTTGCTGTTAAGCTGAAGTATTCTGCGGCACCAATTAAGGTTTGAGCGTATTGTTGAAACGAAATTGTCTGAGCATGCAACTCGACAAAAGCCGTCCCTCCAGGTCCACTACTTCCGCCGAAAATGCCGGGAGAGTCAGCTAGCAGAATTGCGCTGTTCGACTTGTTGGCATATCGAGACAAAATTTGCCCATTGGTACACATTGGAAGACCAGTAGCCGACGAGATAACACCGTCAAATGGTGCTGGCTGGTTCAGATAAGCAACGCAAGGGTCCCTCTTAATTGAGGCAGGGAAAGGCTCCGTCGCTCCAACAACTGCATAGTCCAAGTTCAAAAAGTCATTCCGCGAATAGAGACGGAAAGTTGAACTCGCCGATTCAAGCACAATCGTGAAACCGAAGTCAATTGCATGCCCGATTTCATGTTGAGTGAGTTCATTTAAATTTTCGGTCGTGTGCGCGGCATACCCCCCTAGTCTTTGTGAGTTCTGGAAAACTGCAACATATATGGGATTGCTGAAAGACGACTGATCCTGGAAAGTGGCTCCAGATGCGGTAAGGGCTTCTGAACGTGTGAAGTAGTCGTTAAAGACATTCGCGTCTGTGAAGGTGTACAGATATGTGTCGTGCGTGAGCCCTAACAGGCTCTTTATGTTGCCGGGAAGTGTATTTGCAGCCTGCGCAGGGGTTTGGTCAGCGGCGCTGGGAGGGTCATTGCCATTGCATGCCCAATAGGATTTTGGCCAATCGAAATTGGTTTTCCACTGCCGACAAGTTACTCCGTTCAGGCTGATTGATCCTCCGAAGACGTTAGTCCCGGAGTTTGATCCTGAATCGACGTTTATCACCTTGTTGACATCAAACGCTGCGGTATTAGTAGCTATTACGGTGCCACCATCACCACTGTCACCTCCCTTCGCTTCAATTGTCATCTTTTCAAGAAAAACAGGACTTCCTGCAGTCATGTTTAGGCGAATGCTGCCTCCAAAGCCATTATTTACTCCATTAGCTTTTAAGGTTGCCGGATCAAATTCCATCGGTCCAGCAGTGATATCAATGGTGCCGCCACTTCCATCTGCCGATAACGCAGAAGCGTCTATCGTGATTGGTGAATCGAAAAGTCGTATTGCCCGGGCGGTGATAGTAACATTGCCTCCCATGCCAGACGAGCCCTTTGAGTTTGCAAGCAAGTTGGCAACAACGCCATCATCAGCTCGAATTTTGTCTGCACGAACATTGATTTCTCCTGCATCACCATTGGAATTGCTGGCATCAAACGTGATAGTTCCGCCGGACAAAATGAGAGTGTTTTGTCCTGTTTGCGAACCTGTATAATCGATGTTGATTTGCGATCCAAAGCCGTCAGCAAGGATATCCGTGTTTCCGTTGTTGAACTTTAGCGACTTTGCAGTGATGTCCACTTTTGCCCCGTCGCTCTTGGCCTTGATGGTCAAATTTGCGGAACCGCCAACCAGCACTTCTTCGTCCGTTACGTTGACTGGGAATTTGTCGACGTAAAGAGTTCCGGAATGCTCCTGCGGATCGAGCGTAATGCTGCCCTTCGGCACGATTCTTACTGACGACAGCGCTTTGCTGTTTGCTTCGATCGTTAAATCGCCTGCAAGAGTCAGTTTGCTTGTCGCGAGTATAACCTTCGCCGGCTTCTCAGCTTGGGCGGGGAGAGCGTCCTTGGCGGAAATCGTTGCTCCTGTCGAGCGAATCTCATCTCCCACCAAAAGGATTTGACCGGCAGGCGCGCTGCTCGTTCCGTCAAACACGATGTTGCCTTTTACCGTCACTTGACCCGTTCCGGCATATGCAATCAGTGACGGCGTTCCGTCGTGCTCATTTGTTACGTGAATCTTAGCGCCATCCAGAACTATGTCGCCGTTCGGTCCGTTAGTAAGAAAAATCGCGCCGGTCTTTGTTAGACCTGCGTTCAAGTCAGTGGTGCCGCGCACCGTGATGCTGGCCGCTCCGTTTGTCCCACCGCCTATCTTGAGCGGCTGCGCATCTGCTTTGCCGACATTGGCATGAATGTCCAACCTGTGCTCGACCAGAAAAAATTGCGATTCGTAAGGAAGAAGTTCAATATTGCCGGTATCAATATTGCTTGTCGCTGCAAGAGTAATAGCACTGTGTGCAGTCAGCTTGCCGGTTCTGATCGTGAATTCGCCAGAGTCATGAGGAAGGGCGGTGGGGAGAAGCGCACCACCGACCTCTCCAAAAATGATGTGCCCACCGTTCATGCTGATGTAAGTTCGTGCCTCCACGGCCGCTGTTTGAATGCTTCCGCTTGTCGCACCTTCGTATTCATAAGCATTGATGTTTACAGCGTCGCCGGTAATTTTTCCCGTCACAGTGACCTTCGGTGCTTCTAATGCGACTATAGCTATGCTGGGCTCGACTGTATTAGGGTCTGTTTTTATCGTCCCGTTTACAGTGATCGAGTTGCTAGCAAAGAAAGTGACGACAGGCGCCGGCGCCCGGTTATCTTTCAGGGCTTGCACGTTACCATTGACAATGATGTCGCGGGCGGTGAGGCTTATAACCTTTCCTTTGGCATCAGTAATGGTGATAGTCCCCGATAGCGGAAACGGACCACCATCTGCACCTTCTAGCGGTCCGCCCGGCAACGAAAGCTGCTGGATGTCGAAAGGACATCCAAAAGTTCCACACTGGAATGGACCATTGTCACCGGCGCTCGGATTTTTGAAATGCATGCCGCTGCTAATTACGATATTTCCAACTTCGCCGTCATTGGCTCCGCCAGTTGCATCCAGCGAGCCGACTGTAACATTGCCCGCAGCCAGAATATAAATGTCGAATCCGTTGCTGGGCGGAATCGCCATCGTGAAGTCGCCACCAGTATTGTAGTAGAGTGGGTCACCATCCAGTTTCTGTCTGACGATATTGACGTCGCCTTCGCGGACGCCGAAACTCACCTCGAAGGCGGACAAATCGACTTTTGCGTCGATTCGTTTTGCGTGAACAACCAGGCGCCCATCTGTGGAAGGTCGGAACCAATTGGCACGGAAGGTGCCACCATTGATTTGGAGCCGTCCGTCGTTGTGGATTGCGATGCTCTCAGAGGCTGTGATTTCACCAGAACCGAAAACGTCTGCGGCAAAGATCTTCAGCGTCGGAACATCTGAAACGATCTTGCCTTGGTTGAAGACTTTGACTGCTCGCAGAACAGCTTCCGCCTGGGCGGGATCGGACGATCTGATGATGATCGTTCCTTTGTTGGTCAGCACGCCATCGAATTTGATTTCGCCTGTAGCGGCATCGAATTCTCTGACAGTGCCGGCAGGAATCGTGACGTCATTCTGAACTGCTTGCGCCGTTTGAATGACAGGTTGTGTTTCAGTGGTTTGGGCGAATGCAGGCGCGCTCATAAAGAGCGTGCACAACATCAGCCCTATGAGTGTTCGTGTTCTCATAGTTTCTCCGTTGTTTTGTCTGTGATGCGAACCAGTGGAGACTGCTTCGCAGTTTTGCTGGTCGAAATAGCCAATTAAGGCGTTTTTGGTGCCACCGTTGGAGGTGCACCGAAGACCTGCTGCCAGACTTCGCGAACTTTGGGGTCCGCAAGTTCTCTGGCCAGATCCGCTTGATTCTTGGCGGCGTCTGCCTCAGCTAGCTTGAGAGCCGTTGTGATGGCCAGCTCATAGAGCTTCGTCACCTGTTCGGCGGTCAAGTTCTGGTTGATCGATTGTTCGCAGATCCTGTATAGACTTTCACGAAGAAAACGAATACTGGTCTGGGTTTTGGACAGTTGTACTACAGCCGTTCTAAATTCAGCTTCGGCTTTGGCGTCAATGTTCGAGCCATTTGTCTTCGCTTCAGCAAGAATTCGTGTGACAGCTTCCAGCGCCACATCAGGGGAAGGCTCAGCGCAGAACTGATAGCCTTGCCCATTTGGGCGCGGAATGACAACGACGCCACGTCTTGAAGCATCCATGTCGATGAATGTCGGCTGATTGGTGGCGATCGCATGCACAGAAGTTGACGGCTGCAACGCGGCGCAGCCCGATAAGAGAAGCGCTCCGGATAGAAGCGCAATTAAGTGTCGTTTCATAACTAATTCCCGAGTCAGCATAAAGAAGACTGCTGAATGAACCGAATCCGCGGATACATCCTTTGAAATGGCATAGCGCATTGCGACGCAGGGTCGCATGTAAGTTGCCGTTTGTTCTTTTTCAGTTTGCGCTCAGCGCAGGGGTTTCGACTCGGATATGTGCAAGGGATTCGGAGCCCTACCCTACCTAATCCGAGGTATATTTGCGGGCAGAATTGGGCGCCAGGCACAATCTTTTACTTGACGTAACGCTGTAAACTCGCGAGTAACATTCAGACGTGAGCACTTGTCAAGTATATCAAAATCGTTGTCTTCGAAGAGATACAGGGATACTGCTGAAAAACGAAAACATTGCGCGAACCTTGCGTCAAAGTGACAATCTCTTAAAACGCTTGCCTACTGCCACGTTTCTGCCATGCAGTGTGGCCACTTTTCGGTGCTCATACATTTTAGTGATTTCAAGAAGTGCGAAAGGAGTAGGCCGCCAAAGGATTTCCAGCCGAGTGTTACATACCGAATGTTTCGTTCTCGAAAGCGCTACCGATTACCGGAAAGCATGATGAGCCTATGTTTCGGTGGGGGCTCTCGCAGGTGCATTGCCATCTGCTACCACCTGTGATGTCATTTATATCCAAACTTGAAGTTGAGGTACAGAAAATACTCTAAATCAACCACAAGCAAGCCGTTTTCATGAGGCGCATAATATCTATGCGTTCGCTTTCCGTTTTCCATCCTCTTTCGCCGGATTGATCTCTGCCGCTTTACCGGGTTCTTCCAGGTACTCAAAATGCCGCGCCTTGTGTAAGGCAAAAAGCGCTTCACGCAGAAATACAGCCGCCGGATCTCCGTCAGTGAGTTCTAAAAAACCAGAATCTCCAACGATAAGCGGAAAATGCAAAGCATCTAATTCAACATCATCAATGCGAACGCAATGTTCACGGTACCATTTTCAGTCTGGAAGCGCACTCGATAGGTGTTCTCGTTTTCAGCAGAAATCGATAAAGGCTGGCAGGTATGCATTTGACTGTTTCTTATCCCAGTTTCGGAGACAGCAGCTTTCTCAGGTGTCTTCACTACACCCTTCTCCTGCTCGACTGTCTTTTGCATTTCTGTCACGTCCAGGGGCCTCGGCCGTTTCTTTTTCCAGTTTACCGTACGCTTGCTTTTTTCCTTTGCGCCAGCCGCCTGGGCAACTGCCGCTGGCTCCATAAGCTGCGCTTCCTTCTCTGTGATTCGCCTTCTCATGCTGCAATCAAACTAGGATCAGATGGATGAACAGCATTGGCATGAAAAAGCATTCCGCAACACATTCTGCAAAAAACTCGCAAAACTAACTGGTCATTCGCGCAGCATCGCGAGCTAGGATTTGTTCAATTTTTGATTGGGCCAAACCAGCTTTAAGCGGCGAAAATCGCCCCAAATTCACCGACGTAAAACAGCGGTCCGGTCGATGCAGCTTTAAGAAACACGTTCTCTTAGAGGCTTTCTATTTTGTTTCCTCTTTGCATCCATGCTAAGCCCTAGATCTACTCGTTTTGCCCTTAGTTTTGCCCGCGTGAAAATAACCCCTTAGACCTCAGCAGTTTCCTCTTTTTAGGCACTATGCCGGATCGAATTTCGATCGCGGTAGAACTCGCCTGAACTTCTGAGTTCGTCCATGGTGTTGTGCGAGCACAGTAAGGAGCAATTTTTTTAAAACCTCGACTATAAGGAGGTGTCAGATGACCACTACTGAAGCCTTCCTCCTGCGGCCCGTACTGGCTGCCGGAACGCCATTCGAGGAGCTTCCCGTTCGCGAGCAGGTCGATCTCATCGGCAAGCTCTCGTTGGATGCTCAGCGCCTGGCCATTCGCGTGCTCGACCCGGATGATGCGGCTGACCTGCTGCAGTCCGTCGACGCCGCGCTGCGCGACAAACTGCTGGCTCTCCTCGATGCCAGTGCTCGTGCCGAAGTGACGGCATTGCTTGCTTATGCCGAAGATGTCGCAGGCGGTCTCATGAACCCCCGCTTCATCCGCGTGCGCCCGTACATGAACGCCTCGGAGGCGATTCTCTATGTGCGCAAGCAGGTAGCAGCCAATCCCGCTACTTCGTCTTACGTCTACGTCCTCAACAACCAGCAGACGCTCATGGGCGTGATTTCCATGAAGGAGCTGCTGATGCTGGACGGCGCGCGCCGCATCAGCGATGTGATGCGCGGCGACGTCGTCACTCTGCCGGAAAACTGCGAGAAGGACGAAGTCGCCAACGTCTTCGCGAAGAACAAGCTCGTCGCCATTCCCGTGGTTGACGCAGAAAAGCGCATGGTCGGTGTTGTCACCGCCGATGACGTCGTCAACGTCGTGCGCAGCGATGCCACCGAAGACATGCAGAAGATGGGCGGCTCCGAAGCGCTCGACACGCCGTATCTGACGGCGAAGCTGCCGACGATGATCCGCAAGCGCGGCGGCTGGCTCGTCATGCTCTTCATCGGCGAATTGCTCACGGCAAGCGCCATGAGCCACTTCGAAGACCAGATCGCCAAGGCGGTGGTGCTGGCGCTGTTCGTGCCGCTCATCATCTCTTCGGGTGGCAATGCCGGTTCGCAGGCGTCCACGCTCGTCATCCGCGCCATGGCGCTGGGTGAAGTGAAGCTGCGCGACTGGTTCAAAGTGATGCGGCGCGAGCTCGTTACCGGCCTTTGCCTGGGTCTCATCCTCGGCGCGCTCGGACTCTTCCGCGTCGTGCTTTGGGAACAGATGTTCCACGTCTACGGTGCGCATTACATGCTCATCGGTTTGACTGTGGCGGTCAGCCTGGTCGGTGTTGTCCTCTGGGGCACGGTCACCGGCAGCGTCCTGCCATTTCTTTTGCGTCGACTCGGCTTCGATCCGGCGAGCGCATCGACTCCATTTGTCGCAACGCTGGTGGACGTGACGGGTCTCGTCATCTACTTCAGCGTGGCAAGTGCGGTCCTGATGGGGACGGTCTTATGAACGGGAACGACCCTGACAGTACCAGACGGAGGGCGTGGAGAAGTTCAGGCAATCGAGGAGGCTTCGGTGAAGCAATCCAATCGATTGACGCTGACTCTCCACGCCGCTTCGTTTTTTGAAATTCGGCTACTATACCATGTCGCATGGATGGCGGATTCATGGGACAATCCCCACTTCAGATGGACGAAATGCCCAAAGTCCGTTCCAGCTCATTGTTCCGGGGGTATTTTTCCCATCGACTCCGGCCGCCGAAAACCTGAGAATGGGTTCACCAAGGCAAGTGTGCGTCCTATACGAGAGACACCCCGGATGCACCATGGCGTAATTAGTTGATGAACTCACCAGATCCAACAAATCAAATACACGCACTCGAAATATCGATTGAGAAGCTGATCGCAAAGCCGGCAGTCGCAGGCGACGGCACGGCCGCTTCTCTTGCGTCTCAGATGATGCAGAAAGATAATCTCAAGCAAGACCTGATGATGCAGGTGCGCGCCAATCAGAACCAGATGATCAAAGATCAGATGGAACAGGCAAGACTGCGCAGCGAGATGGCATACAAAGACCAGCAAGCGCAGGGACGCGCTCTGCAGGAACAAACGCAGCGCGACAGGCAAACGCAGGCAAAATTGCGGCAAGAACAAATCGAGCGCTATGAGCAGCAGCAAGCTCGTTTGAAACAGGAACAGCAGCAGCGCGAACAACTGGACCAGGCGCGCCGCCGTCTGGAGCAACAGCAACGCGATCAGCTTCAGCAATCACGCATGCGCCAGGAGCAGATTCAGCGCGAACAGCAAATGCAAGCTCGTTTAAAACAAGAACAGCAATTGCAAGCCCGTTTAAAACAAGAACAGCAATTGCAGAAAGACCGTGCAGAACAGGAAAAACTGGGCGGCAAATTCGGCGAAAAGAACACCGGCAAGCCGGGCGATAAGAATAACGGCAAGCCCAAAACCGCCGAGCAACTCGCCAAGGATGAGGAAGCAAGAGCTTTTTCCGCGCGCAGCGAGCTTTCTTTGACGTCCATCGCCTTCTGCTCTCCGCTGATGCTTTTCGGCATGGGCGCGGCAATGTCGATATTCGACAATTTTTCTTCCAAGGGCAAAAATCAGGCAATGCTGGAGCAGCGCAAGAAAAATGCGCAACAGCAAGAACTGAGCGAATACGCGCGTGCTCAGGCCGATAAGAAGTTCAAAGAAATGCTCGAGGGCAAAAACCTCACCAATCAATCTAATTTGTCTATGGACGCCAATGCTGCCAATGCTGTCAATTTTGGCGTGGAAAAGGGCGAAAAACGCTCGGAAAAGGCGGTCAAAGAAGAAAGAGAAAAACAAAAGCGGGTCAATAGATTCATTGAAGCAGAACAAAATCCTGTCGTTGCGCGCAAGAACGATTCGCTGGAAGTGAAAAAATTGTGGAAAGAGAGGCAGCGGCTTCTCGAAAATCTCGAGCGAGTGCGCGGTCAGGGCAGTCTGGCTCTGGTATCGAAATTGGTATCACAGTTGGAAACGCTCGATCGCTCGCTGAAGCGCTTGGGGTGCGACCCACAGGCATAATGAACAAGGGAGGGCAGGCTCGAACGCAGGTGTTGTGAGAAACACCTGATCTCAATTCAATCTATATGCAGGACCATCGGGCGAGTTCGTTTTGCGAACTTGTTAACTGGAGCGGACAGTGCTCAGGCTGTCGTTCTTCGAATGATTGTTTGCGCGTGCACACGCCTTGCGATCGTTCGTATCCCTGTTTAATTGAACGTTTGGCCGGTCTATTTCTACACTTGTTTTTTTGATCGATCTGCTTAAACGCGTCTTAAAACTGGCAGTGCAAGCGGTTTTCTTGCCAGTGGTCCATTTTGCAAACGAAGGCACCATTCAGCGTTTTCGGTTTTCTGATCTCTGTTTAATCAAGCGGCCTGCGGATTGTATGGAAAAGTGGTCCTTGACAAGAGCCCGCTTTGTAACGAGTATGAACTGGCTGGCAACACATTCCCCGTCATCGCAATACCGCGCAGGAGCTCAAATGAACTCAATAGCCATCGACAGGTCAGACAGAGTTGCCTCCGATCTTTTTGGTTACGACCACGCCAATCTACTTAGATTCGATCGTGATACCACATGCGGCAGCGGAATCGAAGTTGAATATGTCGGCTCCAATGGAAAGCTTCTTTATCATAGAGACGCCGATAGAATGTTCTCCACCAATGACACGACAGCCGCTCTGGCCGCGCTTGCAGCAGCCTCTAATGCTCACTACAAAGGGACGGGCATTCATCCGATTTTCGTCGCCGATGACAGTGCCAACCTCGCACGCGAATTGAAACTTCTCACAAGAAGAATCGCCAGAGCCGCCAGACGACTTTTGCAGTTGCGCTTAGACTGATAAGTCGGCTGTCAATTTCCTTAAATTGTTTCGCCATTCTTTCCAGCCTGCTCAAGGCTGTGGGTATAACCAATTTGGGAGTAATCCTGGTTGGTTTTGGTATCCGGCGTGGCTAACAAGAAAAAGCCCTCAGACGACGAAAGAATTCATGGACGTTCACGCGAAGTCAAACACGTCGTGAAGCAAATGTCCGACGTCGATTTTTTCGACTATCGCCTGGTCGTCCGCTCCAGCGGCATTCAGGAATTGATCGAAGGACACACCAGTCTGAGACAGGGATTGCTCTGTGTCGAAAGTCTCTGCGAAGAATTGCGCGGCGGCAACTATCAACTGGCGCATTCGCATCTCTTGCGCTCCCTGCAAATTTTCGAGCAAAGTCATAATCAAATCAGGCGCGCGCTCACAGATCTCGGTGAATACTACGACGATCACCCTATCGAAGTTCGAGAAATCAACCACGGCCTTACCGATATGTGCGACGGCTGTGATTGCCTGGTCAAAGCACTGGTTGCTTTGCGG
>Ga0268299_1004161_pt1 | contig 11786 bp, 8 predicted proteins | sample NOBtaG_FD_193484 | JGI IMG/M metagenome (GOLD analysis project Ga0268299, IMG submission 193484) | Activated sludge microbial communities from bioreactor in Nijmegen, Gelderland, Netherland - NOB reactor | ecosystem: Engineered > Bioreactor > Aerobic > Activated sludge | place: Netherlands... | reverse complement strand
GACGAACAGAAGGAGCACCCGCGGTTCCGGTATTTCGTTCCGGTGATCCGGTACCTTGCCAGTATTTACGCGAACATGCCGCCCGAGAGCGATTCGCTCCGCGATGCGCCGCTCGCCCATCCGCTGGAGATTCTGAAAGGCCGCAAGGAACCCGACCGGCCGCTGCCGCCGTTCTTCATTCCGATCGGCACGAACGATCCGCTGTTCTACGACTCGAAGGCGCTGCGCGACCTTCTGGTGGAACGGGACGTCAAGGTGAAGTGGAAGGTGTATCCCGGCGAGCATCACGGCTTCCATGTCATGCCGTTCATGCCGAGGTTCCGGGAGTGCTGGCACGATGTCAGCGACTTCCTGGACGAGGTCGGCGTCAGGGATGACATGAAACGGCAGCTCGAGGAACGCAGCCGTGCCTCAGCCCGGGGGTCGGTAACGGCTCCCAAACCCCGCGGCCGCAAGCCTTCGGGCCGCGCACGCCGGGGACAGGGCCTTGGCGAGTTCGCCAGCCCGACCTGAACAGTCTTTCGCCGGGGAACAGGCGGCGGTCAGTCGCGCCAGCGAAGTTCGAGTCCGAAGTTGTAACGGACGCCTGACAGGTCGAGTCCCTTGCCGCCGAAGTTGTCGATCCAGGCGTACTGGATATTGCTGAACAGGTAGAAATTTTCATAGCCGTCGGCCCGGAGCGAGCGCTTGGCGCCCGAATCGAGATCGATCAGGTCAAACATGACTCCGGCGGCGCCCCACAGGCCGTACTTCACACCTGTCACCTTGCCCTTGCCGGTCTGGCCGAAGTCGTCGTGGAAAACCCAGGCTGCGGGGCCGCCTTCGACGTAGGGCACGAGGATCTGGTCCCGCATCCACTGGCCCCGGAACCTGAGCCCCGCTTCGATGGGAAAGAGATACAGCTTTTCCACATTCAGGGTCCGGACGGTAGGGTTCGAGCCGGGGGCGCCCACGGGGATGCCGTCGGGCTGATTTGTCGCCCAGGTGTTGGCCGAGGGACGTCCGAAACCGGCGATAAGCAGCGCGTCCGTCAGCGGCGCGACGTTGAGACCGAGCCGCAGGCGGCCCAGGTAGGTACTCTTTCCGAAGAAAGCCGAATAGTTGTCTTCCTTCGTCCGCAGCCAGAGAAAATCCGCGCCGAGCCAGTAGGGAGCCTTGGGGTCGATCCGCTTTTTCTCGCCGTACTGGGCATGGGCCGCGGACGGCAGGAACGGGACGGCCGCTGTCACGAGCAGCGCCGCCACGAGCAGCCAGCCTTTGCCGCCGTTCCTCACGCGCGGCTCCGTCTCCGGGCCCGGCGGGCCGCCGCGGCGAAGAGCACCACCAGCAGCACGGCGAGAACCGGGTCGGCGGCACCCATGGCGCAGCCTTTTTCGCCGATAATGTCGAACAGGCCGATGCCGGCGTCGGGCATTCCCTCGCCCCGGGTCCCGGTGGCCGAGACGTTCCGGGCCTGATCCAGCGAATAGAGGTCGAACGTATAAACGACGAGGTTCGTGAGCCCGCCGATACCGATGGAGGACTGGGTGGACGATTCGACGTTCACGACGAGGGGCACCGGAATAAACTCGTTCGGGGAACCGGCGAGCGTCGTCTCGCTGGAGCCATCCACAGTGACGACCCGGCGTTCGGGATCCCCCGGCTCCGGAAAATCGGCGGCGAAACTTTCGATCACCGTACCGTCGTCCTTCGTCTCGGTGGTTTTCACGAAAACCACCCGGTAGCCGCCGATGCCGGACGAGACGCCGTTGTCGGGATCGGCGGGGTCCGTGCCCGGACTGATGTCGAGAACGATGCGCCGGTCGTCGGAACCGGAGTCCCGGATGCCAGGCGGTTCGGGGGGGAGCGAGTCGAGCGGCACGCGCACCAACCGGCGGCCGTAATTGCCGTCCGTGTCGCGGGCCTCCACCAGGACCTGGACGATCTCGTTCGTGTCCGGCTCGGCGATGTCGTTCGAGATCAGCTCGTCCAGCGTCAGGTCGAAACCGGGACTCGTGCCGGTGACGGCGCCGCTCTCGGAGAGGGCGATGAACGCAAGGGTGTCGTCGATGCGGGCAAAGCCGCGTACGGCCGAAGTCGATTCGTCGCCGGTCACCCGGACCACCGTCTCATGGACCGCAAGGCCCAGCGGGTCGTCCTCGTTCCCCGAAATGGCCGGGGGCGTCGCCGCGCCGCTCGCAAAGAACGGGTTGTCCGTGAAAACGGAAACGACGTCCGACCCGCTCACGGCAGAAAAGTTCGGCACAAAAAGGTAACCGGCGTCGAAGCTCATCTGCAGCGGAATGCCCGCCGGAGCGGAGGAAGTGGATGTCCCCGCCTGTCCCGTGATGACGTATTCGACGTTGTTGCCCGTGGCGGGGGTCGCGTCCGTCGCCACCAGCGGCGCGCAGTCGGGCACCGCCGTGGAACTGTTCGTGTCGATGCTCTCCACGCGGATCATCTGGATCCCGGAACCGCTGGGCCGGGAGTTCAGAACGGCGATCCAGGCCTCGCCCGAGGTCGCGGTGTCGTCGAAGGCCGTCGCCGCCACATGGGCCGCCGCCGTGGTGCTGGTCAGCGGGATGGCCTTCAGGCTTGTCCCGCTCGCGGAGCACAGGGGGTCGATGACCGGGCTTGAACCCGAATCGAAGACGCTGTCGTCGGTGTTGACGCCGAAGATCCCGTGGCTCTCGTCGTCCACATAGAACAGGACGTCGTCTTCTTCGGGGTGCGGGAGCAGCATCCGGCCCCTGCCTGTGGATCCGGAAACGATCGTCCGGGTCAGGTTCGTGCCGTTGTTCTCGATCCGGGTCAGAAGGCCGTCCTCGCAGCCCACATAGGTGAACGATCCCTGCCGTGCCATGGAAAGCGCCGGGCGGGTGGGCGTGCCGGTGGACGGCGAGGCATTGTCGCACACCCGGATGTCGCCCGCCGAAGTGGGCGACCCGTTGGTGAAGTCGATCCGGGTATTGATGTCCCCGGCGACGGAAATCTTCGAGACGGTTCCCTCGTAGTTCAGCACCCAGAGCGTTGTTCCGTCGAGCAGCAGGAAAACGGGCCTCGGTGACGATGTGGAACCGAACTCATTGGACGATCCGCCATCGATGGTATCGAGAACCGAGGGTTTTCCATCGGCGGTATCGAGGCGCAGGACGGTGATCCGGTTGTTACCGGCGTTGGCGACATAGGCCCGGGTCGTGCCGGTGGCGATGGCGACCGGGTCGTTGAAGTCCGTCGAATCGCCAACCTTCTCGCTGGCGGCGGAGTTTTTCCATTCATAGGTGTCGAACAGATGGACGGCGCCGGGGTTTCCCCGGAAGGCGGCGATCAGCCAGCGCGAACCCGGGACCTGGGCCACGGCGAATGCCTGGGTCAGGCTGGTCGAACTGGAGAGAAAGGCCTTCTCTTCGTTCGGTTCCGCCTTCGCCGGGCCGGCCGTCAGCATCAGCGCGCAGAGCGCGACCGCCAGCGAGGCCCCGTATGTCCCCGTGATCTTCAAGCTCATCAAAGGTAGTGGGTAAAAAAATGAAGTAAAATACTTTAGATCACGATTTATCCGATTTCATGAACGATTCACGAGGGTTTCAACGCGTTCGCCCATGCTGCGGGTGTAATTGTTTTCGTTTTCCTCTTCCTGATCCTCCTCCCTAAAAGCGTATCCCCCGGCTCGAAAGAGCCGGGGGATACGCTTTTCAGAGGAGATTCTTGAGGAAATGCGCCGCCGGAGCTTTCGCCCCGAGAATCAGCCGGATGGCGGCGAGGGCGGCTTTCCGGTCCCTTGTGAGTACGGCCCGTTCCAGAGGGCCCCGGACGAGAGCCCGGAAGGCCGTCGCATTCTTGTCCGGATCCTCACCGCGTGATGTCTGCCAGCGGCGGATCCGTTCCAGTACGGCGATGTAACGCTCGAAACCCTCGGGAATCAGCCGTTCGGCCCGTTCCCGCAGGACCCGCGCGAGTGCGGGCGAGGCCCCGCCGGTGGAGAACGCCACCTGAATTTGCCCGCGCGCGATCGAGGACGGCACCTGAAAATCTCCGGCCTTCGGATCGGCCGCGTTCTGGACGGGGATTCGAGCCCGGCGGGCTTCCATGACGATCCGGCGGTTTGCCGTGCGGTCGTTCGTGCAGGCGAACACGAGCGCCGCACCCTTCAGGTCCGCCGTCCGGTAGTTCCGGCGGACCCAGCGAACGCGGCGGAGGTCTTCGGGGAGCAGGACCGAGGTTGGCGAGACCACCGTGACTTTCGCTCCGGCCCCGGCGAGCGTACGGGCCTTGCGGACGCCGACGGGACCTGCACCGGCGATCAGCACTTTCTTCCCCTTGAGCTGGAGAAAGACGGGATAGAGCACGGAAAATCCTTTCAGCTCAGCGCCGGAGCCCTTCCCCGGGCGATGGTGTCAACTTCGGGCGACACCCCAAGGTCACCCGGCGTTGACAGGAGGCCAGGGAGGGGAGTGGTACCGCCGTTCGTGAGAGAAGCCTACCACAGACGCTAACCCCCGGAAACTATTTGAGAAAACAGGGTCTGCTGGCGGACAAATCCGGTGGAAAAGGTTCGGGGCACACCGTCTGCACCATGATGATCGTCCGTATCGCACCGTCCGGGGGCTCATGAAAACAGCAGGGACGGGTGCGGCTTCGGGCAGGGAGAAGTACGCCATGACCACGGTTCTCAGCCTCGATAATCCGCTCAAGATCGCCGCCTTCGACGTGCTCACCGGCCGGGACACGGCCCAGAGCCACAAGACCCTGAAAGACGCCAGGCGCAGCGTGGAAGATCTCAAGAGCAAGGACCCCGTCACCTACCAGCTTGTGAAGAAAGCGATCATCGAAACGATCAAGCGGAACGTGAAGCCCAAGCGGCTCCGGTCCTACTGATTCTCAAAAAGTCCCGTTCCTCTTTCTCTTCCTTCCTCCCCCTCCCGCCGCTCCGGAATGGTTCCGGAGCGGCGGTCTTTTTTGCGGAGATGGGGTAAAAGAAAGTCCATGACGGACAAATCCATTTTCATCACGGGGGCATCGGCCGGCATCGGCCGGGCGACGGCGAAACTATTTGCGAAGAACGGCTGGTTCACCGGCCTGTTCGACCTCGACGAGGAAGGGCTCGAGACCCTCGCGCTCGAAGTCGGGAAAGGCCGCTGCGTGACCGGCCGGCTCGATGTGACCGATCCTGCGTCGGTGGACCGGGCGTTCGAGACGTTCGCAGCCGCCACCGGTGGAAAACTGAAGGTGCTGTTCAACTGCGCGGGAATTCTCCAGGTCGGTGCGTTCGAGAAGAATCCCCGGGCATCGAACGCCAAGCAGATCGCCGTGAACCTCACAGGTCTTGTGGACTGTACGGTGCGCGCCTTCCCGCTGCTGAAGGCCACGGAGGGCGCGCAGGTCATCAGCATGTCCTCGGCGTCGGCGATCTACGGCATCCCCGACTTCGCCACCTATTCGGCCACCAAGCATGCCGTCCGGGCCCTCACCGAGGCGCTCGATATCGAATGGGAGGCCCACGGTATCCACGTCTGCGATATCATGCCGCCGTTCGTGAACACCGGCATGGTGAAAAACGCGAATCCCTCCAAGGTGATCGACCGGCTCGGCGTGAATATCACTGCCGAGGACGTGGCGAAGACCGTCTGGCTGGCGGCGCAGGACCGCAAGGAGGTCCACTGGCCCGTGGGCAGGCAGTTCAAGATTCTCTGGGCGGTCGCGAAGAACTTCAACCCGGCGCTCCAGCGGACGCTGCTCCGCCGCATGTGGAACTCCTGAAGGAGACCTGAGCGGGCCAAAAGAAAACGGCGGGCTGCGAGGCCCGCCGTTTTCGTTCCGGACAGCGCGAGGCTCAGGGGAGCGTCGCGGTCGCCACCGACGGACCCTGCAGGCCCTGGCAGGTGAGCGTGTAGGTGCCCGATGCGCCCGGCGAGTAGGTACCCGCCGTCGAGACGGCGACACCGGCCGCCGCGAGGTTCCCGCCCGTGATCCTGCACGAGGCGGCCGAGTGGGTCGTCCACTGGAGAACCGTGGGGCTCGACGCGAAGAACGTGCTGATCCAGATCCGGTTCGTCGGCCGGTGGTGACCGGCATCGACCGGGGACAAATCAAGCGTGTTCAGGCCGCGGTCCACGGTGAGCGTCCGCCAGTCGGTGCTGAAGTAAAGGTCGGCATAACCGTCGTTTCCGATATCCCGGCAGAACGATCCGGTGGCGAGGAACAGTTCGCCGCTGGCGGCGTAGTCGAACGGGTCGCCGCCCAGCTGGACGTTGGAGTTGCCGAAGCTGTTCTGGGTGCAGTTGTAGTCGATGTACGGCGAGGAACTACTGAGGCCGATCTCGTCGTCGACAGAGGTATCGTCATTGCCCCAGAAGGCATTGTTGACGAGGGTGCCGCCGGAATTGAAATACATGATGGCTCCTCCGTCTCCGGCAATCGCGGTGTTGTCCGCAAAAGAAGAATTGATAATATCAAGCCACCAGCCATAGGAGTTCAGGTCGTTGAGGAGGATCGCACCGCCAAAGCCCGTGGCCGACGTGCCGGCGGTGTTGTTCCGGAAGGTGCTGTTGGTGACGTAGCCTATAACCGGATAGGCAACGATGGCACCGCCGTAAGAACCGCTGACGTTATTAACGAAAATGGAATCCTCGATATCCATCCAGGTAAAGCTGGCGTAAATAGCGCCGCCTTCCATGGCAAATCCGTTTTCGAACCGGGTCCGGTCCAGATAGAGATCGGTGTTTTGCGAATAAAGGGCCGCGCCGTAGTAGGCCTGGTTGGAATCGAACAGCGTGCCGCCCGACGTGTAGATAGTACCGGAGTTGGAATAGATCCCGCCGCCACTGTCGTCCGCATGGTTCCCGCGGACCCGGCAGTTGTTCAGGGTCAGATCGCTGTACTCGGCGTAAATGCCGCCGCCGGAGCTGCTCCAGTAGTTATTGATGGCGTTGCCGCCGGTGATTTCGATTCCGTCGAGGACGGCGTAGTCGTAATCCAGATACGAATAGATGACGCCTTCGGCGTCGCCGTCCGTCAGGGTGCCGCTGCTGTCGGTATCGCCCGAAAAGACCGAGTGGACGAACGGCGACGAGGGCCGCGAACTCTTGTTGTTTTCCGTGCCGACGAAACCGCCGTAAACCTCGATGCCCGGCCGGAGCGAGACGAGCGGATACGCATTCTGTGTCCGGTAGGTGCCGCGCCGGACCCATACTTCGCCGCCGTAGACTCCGGCATCGTACAGGTCGTCGAGCGCCTGCTGAAGGTTGTTCGTCACGTTCGCCCAGGAGGTTCCGTTCGCCGCGCCGGAGGTGTTCGTGGCGACGAACCGCGTGTTGAACTGGACCGTCACGTAGTCGGTGCGGGTCTGGATGCTGCCGTCCGAGATCTGGACGCCGATGGTGCAGGCGATTCCCTGCACGGGGCAGGTGCCGCCAAGGGTGCCGTCCGCCGCGACCGTGCCCCAGGCACAGGTGCCGCCGCTCCGGGAAAACGTCACCGGGTCGATGCCGCCGTCGATGTCGTCGGCGCCCTGGGCCTGGAACGAGATCGTGTCGCCCGAGGCGCAGGTGACGGTCGTGGGAACATTGTAGAAAACCGGCGCGTCGTTCGCCGCGTTCACGGTCACGTTGACTGTGAGCTGGACGGTCGTTCCGGGCTCGGTGTCGGTAACGTCGAGCACGAAGCTGTCACCGCCGTTGAAATCGCCGTTCGGCACGTAACGGACCGTCGCCGGGAGCGTCAGCGGGAACGTCAGCGCGCCGCCGCTGATGTTCTGGAGCGAGCCGTTCGAGGGCCCGGAGTTGACGGCGGTGACCCGCACCGCGTCGCCGTAGAGGACGTCCCGGTCCACCACATGCGTCGCCACATCGGCGGGGTTGGTGCTGAGCGGGATCGCCACCAGCGCAAAGGAATCTTCGTCCGCAACCGCGTTCAGCGTGGGGGCTGAAGGGGCCACCGGGACGCGGTTCACCGTGAAGGCGATCGTCTGCGAGTGGGTCCGGTTGCAGCGGTCCTGGACCGTGTAGGTCACGGCGTCGTTTCCGAACCAGCTCGCCGCCGGGCGGTAGCGGACGGCAAGGCCGTTGCCGGCGCCCTTCACGATGGTGCCTGACGGGAACGAGAGGGCGCCGTCGCTCTGGTCGGTGAGGACGCCGTTCGAGGGCTGGCCGCCGCCGATGGACAGGACGCGGATATCGCCGCCCGAGCCGCCGAAGGTGTTGCAGGTGCCGTCATCGACCGTGTCCGGGTCGGTGCCGTCCAGCGTGAAATCCACAAAGGTATTCTCGTTCAGCACGTAGCTGGTGACGCCGACGGCGCGGGGGTTCTCGGCCACCGGCTGGACGGTGATCGCCACCGTATCGGTATCGGAGTTGAGGTCGGAGTCGGACACCGTGAAATCGAAGGTCACGCTCGTATCGGCGTCGTGCGCCGGCGTGTACCGGACGGTGAGCGGAAGCACGAGCGGCAGCGAGGCGGCGAGGTCCGCGCCGCCCAGCGTGGTGAGCGTGCCGTGAGCCGGGAGATTCGGAAGCCCCGTGAGCGACAGCACGTCGCCCGTATCCGGGTCGGTCGCGCTCAGGAGAAACGTCACGCTCGAATCCTCGGCCACCATGGGGGCGGGCACCGGCAGGATCGCTTCGGGGACGTCGTCGAACGGCGTCACGTCGATGTGGACCGAACCGGTCGAGGACTCCGAGAATGTGTCCGTGGTAACGAAACCGAAGTCGAGATCGAGGTCATGATCCGCATCGAGCGTCACGCGCACGGTCGTGGGCAGCAGGACCGGGAATACAAGGGCGTTGTCGCTCGTGTCCGTCACCGTGGCGCCTGCAAGACCGCTGAAGCCCGTGAGGGAGACCGTGTCGCCCGTGTCCACGTCCGTCGCGTCGAGCACGATGTCGGCAAAGCTGTCCTCGTCGGCTGCGGCAGTCACATCCACGGGCTCGGGCGCATCGGGAACGGGATTCACGGTGACCTCGAAGTCTTCCACCGTGGTGAGGGCGGTCTCGCCCGTCTCGACCTCGGTCGTGTTCGCTTCGAGGGTGATGAAGAAGTTCTGGTCGAGGTCGTCCGGAAGGACGAACTTGAGGCCCGGCAGCTGCGTGCGGGAGAGCGAATAGACGCCCGACCCGACGGACGATCCGTTCGTGAGGAACACGCCCTCCGGCAGGCCGGAGATCACGACGGCGGAGAGGGTTTCGGAACCGTCTCCGTCCACGGGATTGACGGAGACCGTCAGCGGGATCTGGGTGTCCTCGTCGCCTTCGGCAGTCACCTGAAAGAGCGGCGGATCGGCCACCGGTGTCACGGTGATCCGGCCGAGGGCCTGGATTTCCGAGCGCTCGTCGCCGGTGGTGATCTGGTAGAAGAACTCGTCGACGCCGCTGAAGTTGGCGTCCGGCGTATAGGTCACGGTCAGGGGTTCGCCGCCCTGGACGAGGTCGAATGTCCCGTGGGCGGGCGGCTCCAGCACCTTGACGGTCATGGCGAGCCCGGCCGCGTTACCGCCGGAGATCGTGACCTGGAGCGGAGTGTCCTCCGGGGTGGTCAGTGCCTGAAGGTCTTCGGCCGAAATCGCCTGGACCGAATTGTCCGAGCCGCAGGCCCCCAGCAGCAGGCTGCCGCCGAGCATAATCGCGCCGATCAGTTTATGATTTCCGAACAACATGTCTCGCCATCCCCCTGAAGAAGAAGCTCTCGATATCGCTAACGAGTTCGTTCCAACCGGCCGGATGAAAAGTTCCCCCCTGGCCGGAGGCACAATAAGAGGGCTTAACGCTAGTGCATCGGCCCGCCGGTTACAAAGCAGATGGGGCAACGGATTTACAACCTTTTTGGGCCTTGGAATCTGGAGCTCCAGCCGGAACCCGGACGGGCATAAATAGCTGTTATTTCAGGCAAAATATCGTTTCAGCGGAGGCGCCTTGCCCTGAGGGCCCGGCCCTCGTTTCGTGCGATGGCTCACACAGGCTGTTGTCTGGCTCCGCTGGCGGACGAAAAACCGTGACTGTCTGAGGCGCGGCGGTTCCCGCTCATGACAGTCCGGTAACGAAAGCGCTGGCTCTCTGGTTCCTCCGTCAGATGGTATGCGAGAGTAAGGCCCGATGGACCGAAAGCCAGCAGTTTTGTTCCTGTGCACCGGCAACTCAGCCCGGAGCCAGATGGCGGAGGCCCTGCTCCGTCACCGGGCCGGTAACTCGTTCGGGGTTTACAGCGCCGGAACCGACCCCCAGGGCGTGAACCCCATGTCGATTCGCGCCCTTCAGGAAATTGGTGTCGACACCTCGGGGCTGAGGTCGAAGCATCTGGACGAATTTCAGGGCCAGGTGGCCCTCGATTTCCTCATCGCGGTCTGCTCGGCAGCCGACCGGAACTGCCCGGTGGCGGTATTCCCCGGCGTGCGGCGGCTTTCCTGGCCCTTCGATGATCCGGCGTCGGTTCAGGGTACGGAGGAAGACCGGCTCGGGGCGTTCCGGCGCGTTCGCGACCAGATCGACGCCAGAATTACCGGATGGCTGAAGGACGAGCCTTGGAAGAAACCGTCCTGAATCCGAGACGCGTTGCAGCCGAAGGTGTTGGCACGGGATTTCTGGTGCTGGCCGTGGTGGGTTCGGGGATCATGGCCGAATCGCTGTCGGCGGGGAACGCGGCGCTGGCTCTGCTCGCCAACACGGCGGCCACCGGCGCGGCGCTGTTCGTGCTGATCACGCTTCTGGGACCTGTATCGGGCGCGAGCTTCAATCCCGTGGTGTCCCTGCTCTCGGCGAGGCCGGGAAGCGGACGGCTGGCCGCTGCCGACATCGGGGCCCAGCTTGCGGGCGGAGCCGCCGGGGCCGTTGCGGCAAACGTCATGTTCGGTCGTCCTGTGCTGGAACTGGCATCAAAGGTCCGCACAGGTACCGGGCAGTGGGCCGGAGAGTTCATCGCCACCTTCGGGTTGCTGCTCACGATCCGGCTGGTGGCCCGGTACGAGCCTGCGAAGGCGGCGGCGGCGGTCGCCCTGTATATCTCGTCCGCGTACTGGTTTACGGCTTCGACATCGTTCGCCAACCCGGCGGTGACGCTGGCCCGCACGCTGTCCGACAGTTTCGCAGGAATCCGGCCAGCCGATGCGCCGGTGTTTATCCTCATGCAGGCTGCCGGCGGTTTTGCAGGCTGGCGGCTCGCCGGATGGCTGTCAGAGCCCCGTCAGGGGACGAGCCGGAATTCGTAGAAGTTCCGCCCGGCATCCCGCCGGCCCTTCTTCAAGGGGTCCTTCTCCGCCGCCGCGGTCCCACCGGCCGCATCGCCATCATCGTCGGCTTCGTCCGTGTCCTTTCCGGCAGTCTTGGGCCCGGCGGCGGCCGTCGCCGGTGCGCCCGCTGCCGGGGCGGTGTCCGAGGACGGGATGTTCAGCAGTTTCAGCGCGCCGCGGCGGTTCATCGTCAGGCGGTAGCGTTCGGGGTCGGCCTTGAGGTCGGCGGCCTCGATCCGCAGAGGTTCGCCGATACAGGGAACGATCTCGACGGCGGAGAATTTTTCCTTCTCCGGCAACACCGTGGCGAGGGGGATCCAGGTGCGCTTCACCAGCTTCTTCCCGTTCCGCTCGGGTGTCACGGCGCCGGGGGCGAACACCACGTCGCTGTTCGGTTTCGTCCAGAGCACCTGATCGCCCTTGGGATCGGCCTTCACGACGCGCAGCTCCTTGGCCATCTTGCCGTCGCAGCGGCTGGGCTGGGGCGGCTCGTTTTTGGCCGCCTCCGCCCGTTCCTTCGCCTTCTTCTGCAGTTCACGGAACTTCTCCCCCTTCAGCTTCCGGGCTTCGGCCTTGGCGATTTCCTCGGGAGATT
>Ga0268299_1004160_pt1 | contig 11794 bp, 9 predicted proteins | sample NOBtaG_FD_193484 | JGI IMG/M metagenome (GOLD analysis project Ga0268299, IMG submission 193484) | Activated sludge microbial communities from bioreactor in Nijmegen, Gelderland, Netherland - NOB reactor | ecosystem: Engineered > Bioreactor > Aerobic > Activated sludge | place: Netherlands... | reverse complement strand
CCAGGCACCGTTCCATCTGCTGTCGATCCATGTCCACCTCGTCTCGTTCGTTGATTGCGAAGACCCGAGGTTCGCAGCTTCAACGGTGAGATGAAAGATGGGTTCGCGGAACGCTTACACCTTTAGGGCATTGTTGATCGCGTTGTGGGCGAAGGGTTTCGTCAGGCTGCCGCGCCCGGGCAGCACCAGTTCGCTCCCGCCGGCCAAGGCCTGAAGCTCCTTGAAGAGCGCCATCGCCTGGCGAGACAGGAACACGATGTGCGGCTTCCCGGTCTTCGAGTGCTCGGCCGGGATGTGCCACTCGCCGTGCTCGAAGTCCACATGCGACCAGCGCGCCAGCAGCAACTCGGACTTGCGCACCATGGTCAGCAGGATCAGGTGCAGGCCGATTTTGAACTGGCGTCGGATGTTGGACTCGAACGCGGCCTTCAGGAAGGTGTGGATCTCGTCCGGGGCCAGCGCGCGGTCTCGTGACTTCGAGCGGTGGACATGCCGCATCGGCAGCGCCAGCACCGGGTTCACCGACACCAGCCCGGCCGTCATCGCATAGTCGAAAAGCCGCTTCAGGACGCCGCGGATGTTGCCGGCTGCCGCGTCGAAGCCCTCGTCCTTCTTCTTCCAGATGATGGCCCGCACGTCCTCGGTGGTCACGTCGCGCACCGGCTTCGCGCCGATGCCCGGCACGATGGCCTTGTCGAAGTAACGGCGCGGGATGGTGATGTCCTGCCGGTCCTTGGCCACGATCTCCCGGAAGTACCGCTCGCCGAACTCCGACACCGTAGTCGCGTCGGCGGCCGCCCGCTTGGCCAGTTGCTTCTGCCGGGCTGGAGACTTGCTCATCGCGGCGGCCTGCGCCGCCTCGTCACGCTTGATGCGCGCGTTCTTCAGCGTCAGCGCGGGGTACTTGCCGAGCGTCAGCTTCTCGCGCCGGCCATCCACGCGATAGCGATAGCGCCAGACGATACCGCCCGTCGGGAACACCTCGACGTACAGCCCGCGCTCGTCGGCCACGGTGTAGGCCTTGTCCTTGGGTTTCAGGGCCTTCAAGGCCGTGTCGGTGAGCGCCATGTGCACCTCGCTGGGTCCATGTAGATCGATCGGCCGGGTCCAAGTTGCTACTTGGACCCAAACTTGGACCCGGCAGGGGTCGGCTGCAGGTGGATCCAAATGAACAGTGCTGGAGCATCTACCCCTTATCTGACAAGCACTTAGATGCGCCGATCAGATCCCCGTGGACTGCTTTGGAAGCGATCCTACTTCCCGATACAGAACCGGCCGAAGATCTGGCCCAGCAAGTCATCGGCCGTGGTGCGGCCGACGATTTCGCCCAGCGCGTCGTGCGCGAGGCGCAGCTCCTCGGCCAGCAGCTCCAGCGCCGCGCCGGCCTGCGCCACCAGCGCCTGGGCCTGCCCGACGTGCTCGCGCGTGGCCTGCAGCGCCTGCAGGTGACGCTCGCGGGCCACGAAGACGCCTTCGCTGCCGGCCTGCCAGCCGGCCAGCTGCAGCAGCCGCGCGCGCAGCACGCCCAGGCCCTCGCCGGTGCGCGCCGACAGCGCCAGGCCCTCGGTCGGCCATGCGGCCGCGGGCGCGGCGTCGTGCTTGTTGTAGACGTCGAGCACCGTGACGCCGCCCGGCAGGCGCGCGGCGATCTCGCGCTCGGCCGCGTCGTAGCCGGCCTCGCCGCGCCGCGTCAGGTCGTGCAGGAAGATCACCGCGTCGGCCTCGCCGATGGCGTGCCAGCTGCGCTGCATGCCGATGCGCTCGATCTCGTCGGGCGTCTCATGCTCGGCACGCAGGCCGGCCGTGTCGACCAGGTGCAGCGGCACGCCCTCGATCTGGATCGTGCCGGCGATGCGGTCGCGCGTCGTGCCGGCCACCGGCGTGACGATCGCCAGCTCGGCGCCGGCCAGCGCGTTGAGCAGCGAGCTCTTGCCGACGTTGGGCTGCCCGGCCAACACGACGTGCAGGCCCTCGCGCAGCAGCGCGCCCTGGCGCGCCCGCGCCTGCACCGCGGCCAGCGCCTCGGCGACGCGATCGAGGCGGCCGCGGGCGTCGGCCTTCTCCAGGAAGGAGATCTCCTCCTCCGGGAAGTCCAGCGTCGCCTCGACCAGCACGCGCAGCTCGACGAGCCGTTCGCGCAGCGTCTCGACCTCGCGCGAGAAGGCGCCCGCCAGCGAGCGGCCGGCCGAGCGCGCGGCTGCCTCGGTGCTGGCGTCGATCAGGTCGGCCACGGCCTCGGCCTGGGCCAGGTCGAGCTTGTCGTTCAGGAAGGCGCGCTGGGTGAACTCGCCGGGCTCGGCGACGCGCAGGCCGGGCAGCCGCGGCCGGCCGCTGGCCGGGTCGGGCTCGGCCGCGGCCTCCAGGCAGCGCGCCAGCAGCAGCTGCAGCAGCACCGGCCCGCCGTGGGCCTGCAGCTCCAGCACGTCCTCGCCGGTGTAGCTGTGCGGTGCCGGGAAGCTCAGCGCCAGGCCCTGGTCCAGCGGCTCGCCGTGCGCGTCGAGGAAGGGGCCGTAGTGCGCGTGGCGCGGCTGCAGTGCGCGGCCGCACAGTGCCACCGCCAGCGGGCCGAGCCCGCGCCCCGAGACCCGCACGATGCCGACCGCGCCGCGCCCCGGCGCGGTGGCAATGGCGACGATCGGGTCCTGGTGGCGCGGCAGCATGGCCGCGATTGTCAGGCGCGCGATCGTCAGGCGCGGATCAGGCGACGCCGAGCCGGCGGTTGATCACCCACTGCTGCGCGATCGACAGCAGGTTGTTGGTGATCCAGTACAGCACCAGGCCGGCCGGGAAGACGAAGAACATCACCGAGAACACCAGCGGCATGATCCACATCATCTTGGCCTGCACCGGATCCGGCGGCGTCGGGTTCAGCCAGGTCTGCAGCAGCGTCGTCGCCGTCATCACGACCGGCAGGATGTAGTACGGGTCCTTGGCCGACAGGTCGGCGATCCAGCCGATCCACGGCGCGTTGCGCATCTCGACGCTGGACAGCAGCACCCAGTACAGCGCGATGAAGACCGGCATCTGCACCAGGATCGGCAGGCAGCCGCCCAGCGGGTTGACCTTCTCCTCCTTGTAGATGCGCATCATCTCCTGCTGCATCTGCTGGGGCTTGTCCTTCAGCCGCTCGCGCAGCTCCATCACCTTCGGGTTGACGGCCTTCATCTTGGCCATCGACTTGTAGGCGTGCGCGTTGAGGCTGTAGAAGGCCGCCTTCAGCAGCACGACCAGCGCGACGATGGCCCAGCCCCAGTTGCCCAGCAGCTTGTGCAGCTGGTCGAGCAGCCAGAACAGCGGCTTGGACAGGATGGTGAAGAAGCCGTAGTCCTTGACCAGCTCCAGGCCCGGCGCCAGGGCCTCGAGCTTCTTCTCTTCCTGCGGGCCGATGTAGAGCAGGCTGTCGAAGCTCTTGCTCGCGCCCGGCTCGATCGCGCCCAGCGGGAACAGCTGGCCGATCGCGTACTGGTTGGTGTCGACCTTGCGCGTGTAGAACTCGCGCGGCGCCTGGTCCTTGTGCAGCCAGGCCGAGAAGAAGTAGTGCTGGACCATCGCGACCCAGCCGTTGTCGGCCGTCTTGTCGTGCTCGGCCTTGCCCTTCTCGATGTCCTTGAAGTCGACCTTGTGGAACTTGCTGGCGTCGGTGTACATCACCGGGCCCGTGAAGGTGAAGTAGAAGCTCGACTCGCCGGGCGGCGCATTGCCGTCGCGCACCAGCTGCGTGTAGAGCTGCGGCGACAGTGCCGCGGCGCCGCCGTTGCTCACCTCGTGCTTCACGTCCACGGCGTAGCTGCCGCGCTTGAAGGTCAGCGTCTTCTTCACCGTCACGCCGCCCTGCGCGGGCGACTCGAAGGCCACGGCCAGCGTGTCCTGGCCGCTCGCCAGCGTGGTCTCGCCGGGCAGCAGGCGGTAGGTCGTCAGGTGGTTGGGCAGGTCGGGCGCGCCGACCAGGCCGGTCTGCGCGACGTAGTAGCGCTCGGCCGAGCGGTCCAGCAGCACGACGTTCTTCTTGGTGTCGTTCTGGTCGCTGTGCGTCAGCAGCTCGACGCGGACGACATCGCCGCCGCGCGCGTCGAGCGTGACCTTCATCAGGTCGGTCGTGATCGTGGTGGTCTGTGCCACCGCGCCCGCGGCGACCGGCGCGGCCCCCGGGGTCACGACAGCGCCCGGGGCCGTCACCGCCGTGGCGGACGGCACGCCGCTGCCGGGCGTCGCCGGTGCGGCGGCGGCCGGGGCCGGTCGCGCCGTCGGCCCGAACAGCGAGGGCTGGCCGGTGTGCTTGTTCCACCCGTCCCACAGCAGGACGAGCGACATCGTGAACACCACCCACAGCAGGGTGCGGCGTATATCGGTCATGTCGAGATCTCGGAGGGATGGCGCGCTGCCGGCGCGCCGCTGTCGTGGGAGGATGTTGCGTTCGCGGCGTGACCGGGCCGGGTCAGCCAGCCCGGCGCGCGATCGGGCACCGGGTCATGGCCGCCGCTGCAGCCCGGATGGCAACGCAGCAGACGCCGACCGGCGAGGTAGCTGCCCGCCAGCGCGCCGTGGCGCTCGAGCGCGCCCAGCGCATAGGCCGAACAGCTCGGTGTGAAGCGGCAGCCGCTGCCCAGCCAGGCGCTGAAGAAGAGCCGGTAGCCGCGCACCAGCAGCATCAGGCCCTCGCGGGGCCAGTCGGCCAGGGCTGGCCAGCGGCTCATCGGCCGTAGCCCGGGCTGGCGAGCCACAGCGTGTCCAGCTCGGCCCGCACCTGGCGGCGCAGCGCGTCGGAGGCGGCGCTCAGGAAGCGCTTGGGATCGAAGGGCGCGCGCAAGCGCAGCACCCAGGAACCGGGCGCCATGGCATCGATGTGGCGCACGAAGGCGGCCCGCCCCTGGCGCTTGACCAGGTTGCGCGTCACCGCGCGCCGCGCATGGCGCTTGGGCACGACCAGGCCCAGCCGGCGACGCTCGTCCACAGCGCTTACGTCTTGTGACGACCCGGCTGTTGACAACTTGGGCTCCGCCGCTCGGATGCGGGCTGGCAAATGATGCAAGGCGAAGTGCTCCGTCCGCGCGCAGGGTCGCGAGGTGAGCGCTTGCTCGAAATCGGTGGCCTGCAGACCGGTCAGGTCGACGCTCACGCCCGACTGGCCGCGAGGCCCCGCCCGCTCAGACGCCGAGGCGCTTGCGGCCCTTGGCGCGACGCGCGTTCAGCACCTGGCGGCCGCCGCGGGTCTTCATGCGGACGAGAAAGCCGTGGGTACGGGCGCGACGGGTCTTGGATGCCTGGTAGGTGCGTTTCATGTGAGCCTCTGTCCCGCAGCGCGGGCGATGAGCGGATCGACGAGCGGGCCGCCTGATGCGTCCGCGGGTTCGGGCGACGGCACAAGGCGCGCCCGGACCTGCTGCGGAAAACTGCGGATTACATCAAGATTCTCATTCCCGGTCAATGACTTGGCCCACTGCCGCACAGGGGCGAGAGCGCCTGCCGGCGTCTTCGGAACTGTGGATAACCCGGTCGCCGGCGGTCCCTGCGAGGCTAGAATCGGGCGTCTCGCCATGAATTGTCCACAACAACATGAGCGCTGATTTCTGGTCTCGAAGCTGCGAACGCCTGGCTTCCGAGCTGCCGGAACAGCAGTTCAACACCTGGATCCGACCGCTGCCCGCGGCCGATGTCGTCGACCGCGACGGCGCGGCCGTGGCCGTGCTGCGCGTGCCCAACCGCTTCAAGCTCGACTGGATCCGCAACCAGTACGCCGCGCGCATCGAAAACGTGATGAGCGAGCTCGCCGGCAAGCCGGTGCGCCTGGACCTGCAACTCGCCGCGCGCGAGGCGATGCCGGCCCGCGGCCCCGAGGCCTCGCGCAGCAACGGCCATCCGCAGGCGGTCGGCGCCTGGCTCGGTGCCGCCGGCTCGCAGGGCGGCGTCGCGCCGCCTGCCGCCGCCCCAGCCAGTCCGCCGCCGTCGAAGCATCGCCTCAACACAGCGCTGACCTTCGATACCCTGGTGCCGGGCCGCGCCAACCAGATGGCCCGCACCGCGGCGCTGCACGTCGCCGGCGCGCCGGGCGTCATGTACAATCCGCTGTTCATCTACGGCGGCGTCGGCCTGGGCAAGACCCACCTGATCCACGCCGTCGGCAATGCGTTGCTGCGCGACCGGCCCGATGCCCGCGTGCTCTACCTGCATGCCGAGCAGTTCATCACCGACGTCGTCAAGAACTACCAGCGCAAGACCTTCGACGAGCTCAAGGCCAAGTACCACTCGCTCGACCTGCTGCTGATCGACGACGTGCAGTTCTTCGCCGGCAAGGAGCGCACCCAGGAGGAGTTCTTCAACGCCTTCGAGGCGCTGCTGGCCAAGAAGGCCCACATCATCATGACCAGCGACACCTACCCCAAGGGACTCGCTGACATCGACGAACGCCTCACCAGCCGCTTCGACGCCGGCCTGACGGTCGCGATCGAGCCGCCCGAGCTGGAGATGCGCGTCGCCATCCTGATGAAGAAGGCCGACGGCGAAGGCACGCCCATGCCCGAGGACGTGGCCTTCTTCGTCGCCAAGAACGTGCGCGCCAACGTGCGCGAGCTCGAAGGTGCCTTGCGCAAGGTGCTGGCCTACGCGCGCTTCTCGCAGAAGGACATCAACATCGCGCTGGCTCGCGAGGCGCTGAAAGACCTGCTGTCGATCCAGAACCGCCAGATCTCGGTCGAGAACATCCAGAAGACCTGCGCCGACTTCTACAAGATCAAGGTCGCCGACATGTACAGCAAGAAGCGCCCGGCCTCGATCGCCCGGCCGCGCCAGATCGCGATGTACCTGGCCAAGGAACTGACCCAGAAGAGCCTGCCCGAGATCGGCGAGCTGTTCGGCGGCCGCGACCACACCACGGTGCTGCACGCCGTGCGCAAGATCGGCGGCGAGCGCAGCAAGAACACCGAGCTGAACCAGCAGCTGCACGTGCTGGAACAGACCCTCAAGGGCTGAAGCATGCGCGCCACCCATCCGTCAAGTGACAAGCCTGGGGACAAATCCGGCACAAGCGGCCAGTCATCCACAGCGATGTGCCGTTTGCCGAAGTTGTTGTCGGTCGACCCCGGAGTTCAAGGCCTCCGGCGCACAGGGTTCCCGTCCGCCTAAGTAGCCGCCAGAACAAGCGAAAATAGCCTTGTCCACAAGACGGCCCGTCCCCTACTAAGAACGACTAAGTTAAGAGGTCTACATGATTGTCTTGAAGAGCCCGCAGGAAAAGTTTCTTGGTGCGCTGCAAGCTGTCGCGGGCATCGTCGAGCGTCGGCACACCTTGCCGGTGCTGGCCAACGTGCTGCTGCGCAAGACCGGCAACGACATCGAGTTCACGACCAGCGACCTCGAGATCCAGGTCCGCACCCGCGCCAGCTTCGACGGCGACGGCGGCAACTTCAGCAGCACTGTCGGCGCGCGCAAGCTCATCGACATCCTGCGCACCCTGCCGGCCGACCAGAACGTCACGCTGTCCAGCAACCAGAGCAAGCTCGTGCTGGCCGGCGGCAAGAGCCGCTTCACGCTGCAGACCCTGCCGGCCGAGGACTTTCCGCTGGTGCAGGAGGCGGCCGACTTCGGCCCGGCCTTCAGCGTGCCGCAGAAGTCGCTGAAGGCGTTGATCGCGCAGGTGCACTTCGCGATGGCGGTGCACGACATCCGCTACTACCTCAACGGCATCCTGTTCGTCGCCGAAGGCAAGAGCCTCACGCTGGTGGCCACCGACGGGCACCGCCTGGCGCTGGCCCAGGCCACGCTCGACGTCGAGATGCCCAAGCAGGAGGTCATCCTGCCGCGCAAGACCGTGCTCGAGCTGCAGCGCCTCTTGCGCGACGAAGACACCGCGATCGAGATGCGCTTCGCCGGCAACCAGGCCAAGTTCGCCTTCAGCGGCATGGAGTTCGTCACCAAGCTGGTCGAGGGCAAGTTCCCCGACTACAACCGCGTCATCCCCAAGAACCACAAGAACCACGTCACGCTGGGCCGCGTGCCGCTGCTGGCCAGCCTGCAGCGCGCCGCCATCCTGACCAGCGAGAAGTTCAAGGGCGTGCGCCTGAACTTCGAGCCCGGCACGCTGCGCATCGCCTCCAGCAACGCCGAGCAGGAAGAAGCCAAGGAAGAACTCGAGATCGACTACGGCGGCGACGCCATCGAGATCGGCTTCAACGTCACCTACCTGATGGACGCGCTGGCCAACATGGACCAGGAGATGGTCACGCTGTCGCTGCAGGACGCCAACAGCTCGGCGCTGGTGACCGTGCCCGAACAGAGCGGATTCAAGTACGTGGTCATGCCGATGCGAATCTAGGTCGCTCTGGCGACCCAGATTCGCTTTGCGCGGACCTTGAGCACCCCCTGCCCGCCAGGCGGGGGTTCTGGACAGATGGACAACCGGGCCGGCAAGCGGCCCTCTTTCTTTTGAGCCATGACTGAACCTACGACTCCGAGGCATGACGCCAAGACCGGCGTCACGCAGCAACCCGTGCCGAGTGCCGAGGGTCACGCCATCTCGGTCGGCTCCGATGCGTCGGTGGCCTACGGCGAAGGCTCGATCCAGATCCTGGAAGGCCTGGAGGCCGTGCGCAAGCGTCCCGGCATGTACATCGGCGACACCTCCGACGGCACCGGCCTGCACCACCTGGTCTTCGAGGTGGTCGACAACTCCATCGACGAGGCCCTGGCCGGCCACTGCGACGACATCGTCGTCACCATCCACTCCGACAACTCCATCAGCGTCACCGACAACGGCCGCGGCATCCCGACCGGCGTCAAGATGGACGACAAGCACGAGCCCAAGCGCAGTGCCGCCGAGATCGCGCTGACCGAGCTGCACGCGGGCGGCAAGTTCAACCAGAACAGCTACAAGGTCAGCGGCGGCCTGCACGGCGTGGGCGTGAGCTGCGTCAATGCGCTGTCCAAGTCGCTGCGCCTCACCGTGCGCCGCGAGGGCAAGGTGCACTACCTCGAGTTCCGCAAGGGCGTGCCGCAGGACCGCCTGATCGAAGTGCGCGATGGCTTCGAAGTGAGCCCGATGAAGGTGATCGGCGAGACCGAGAAGCGCGGCACCGAGGTGCACTTCCTGCCCGACGAAGAGATCTTCACCAACATCGACTTCCACTACGACGTGCTGGCCAAGCGCCTGCGCGAGCTGAGCTTCCTGAACAACGGCGTCAAGATCCGCCTCGTCGACGAGCGCAACGCCAAGGAAGACAACTTCGCCTATGCGGGCGGCGTGAAGGGCTTCGTCGAGTTCATCAACACCGGCAAGAAGGTCCTGCACCCCAACATCTTCCATGCGCTGGGCGACAAGGTCAGCGAGTTCGGCACCAACATCGGTGTCGAGGTGGCGATGCAGTGGAACGACGGCTACAGCGAGAACGTCCTCTGCTTCACCAACAACATCCCGCAGCGCGACGGCGGCACCCACCTGACCGGCTTGCGCGCGGCGATGACGCGCGTCATCAACAAGTACATCGACGACAGCGAGGTCGCCAAGAAGGCCAAGGTCGAGATCAGCGGCGACGACATGCGCGAAGGCCTGGCCTGCGTGATCAGCGTCAAGGTGCCCGAGCCCAAGTTCAGCAGCCAGACCAAGGACAAGCTCGTCAGCAGCGAGGTGCGCGGCCCGGTCGAAGAGATCGTCGGCAAGCTGCTCAACGACTGGCTGCTCGAGAACCCGGTCGACGCCAAGATCATCGTCGGCAAGATCGTCGAGGCTGCGCGCGCCCGCGAGGCCGCGCGCAAGGCCCGCGAGATGACACGCCGCAAGGGCGTGCTGGACGGCATGGGCCTGCCCGGCAAGCTGGCCGACTGCCAGGAGAAGGACCCCGCGCTGTGCGAGATCTACATCGTGGAGGGCGACTCGGCGGGCGGCAGCGCCAAGCAGGGGCGTGACCGCAAGTTCCAGGCGATCCTGCCGCTGCGCGGCAAGATCCTGAACGTGGAGCGTGCCCGCTTCGAGAAGCTGCTGACCAGCAACGAGATCCTCACGCTGATCACTGCCCTGGGCACCAGCATCGGCAAGGATGAGTACAACCCCGACAAGCTGCGCTACCACCGCATCATCATCATGACCGACGCGGACGTGGACGGCGCCCACATCCGCACGCTGCTGCTGACCTTCTTCTACCGCCAGATGCCCGAGCTGGTGGAGCGCGGCCACATCTACATCGCGCAGCCGCCGCTCTACAAGGTGAAGCTGGGCAAGGAAGAGCAGTACCTGAAGGACGGCCACGAGCTCGACGCCTATCTGCTGAAGGTGGCGCTGCGCGACGCCCGCCTCGAGACCGGCGTGCCAGGTGCGGCGGTGCTGCACGGCGACGCGCTGGAGTCGCTGGCCCGCCAGTACGTGCTGGCCAACAACGTGGTCGATCGCCTGGCCAACTGGATGGACGTGGAGGCGCTGCGCGCCATCGCTGACGGCCTGAGCCTCAAGCTCGACACCCTGGCCGAGGCCGAGGCCTCGGCCGCGGCGCTGAAGGCCGCGCTGCACGACGCCGAGGTCGCCGCCGAGTTCGACGCGCGCAGCGACAAGCACCTGCTGCGCATCGGCCGCCGCCACCACGGCAACACCAAGAGCAGCGTCATCACCGCCGACTTCGTGCACGGCGCCGATTACGAGGCCCTGGCCAACGCGGGCCTGGCCTTCCGCGGCCTGGTGGCGCCCGACGCGGTGGTGCGCAAGGGCGAAGGCGAGAAGCAGAAGGACGCCAAGGTCGGCGACTTCCGCCAGGCCATGGCCTGGCTGATGCAGCAGGCCGAGAACGCCATCGGCCGCCAGCGCTACAAGGGCCTGGGCGAGATGAACCCCGAGCAGCTGTGGGAAACCACCATGGACCCTACCGTGCGCCGCCTGCTGCGCGTGCAGATCGACGACGCGATCGAGGCGGACCGCGTGTTCACGATGCTGATGGGCGACGAGGTGGAGCCGCGGAGGGACTTCATCGAGACGAATGCGTTGAGGGCGGCGAATATAGACGTGTAATCAGACGGCGGCTGAGTGCTAACGCGGAGCGGGTGCTTCAAGACCGTGAGCCTTTGATCGGACCGTCGACTCCTTCCGAAGAGTCCGTGCTTATGTGGGATCGCGATATCAGCTCGCGTAGGGATACCGCAGAAATGCTCCAAAGCCGGCGCCAACACCGCTCCCTCAGCATTCCCCGATCACTCGATACGTTACCCGCGCGGCCGTAGCCGACGCGTGCTGCCAAAACGGCCTTCTTGGCGAACCCGCAACCGCATCGCGCGGTTGCAGCCGGATGCTTGCACCGAGATTTCAGCCGGCGAGGGGTCACCCGAAACCGGGGCGTACGAAAACCGACGGTGCCTGCGATGAATGCTGAGATCAAGCCATGTGCTGCGCTGTGATGTAAAGTGCCGCACAAAATTCAAGGGTTCGATCTATGGCAGCCAAACGAGGACGGAAGCCGTCGGGCAAACCACCCGCAACACGAGCTTCCGCGAGCCTGCCCCCGGAGCTGTACACGACGCTCCAGGAAATCGCGAAGCAGAAGAAGGTATCCGTCGCTTGGGTCATCCGGGACGCGGCCGAAAAGTACATAGCAGAACAGTGGCCGCTGTTCGCAAGAACACAGTGAGCAATCCCGTGGCAACGAAGAAGACAACGGCCACCAAGGCCCCAAGCAATAGCGGGCGCTTCACCGACCTCGACAAAGACAAGCTGCGTGGCGGCTACTACACGTCCGCAGCCGTGGCGGACTGGCTGTGTGCATGGGCAATCCGCACGCCAAAGGACCGCGTACTGGAGCCGAGCTGTGGAGACGGCGCGTTCCTC
>Ga0268299_1004159_pt1 | contig 11796 bp, 11 predicted proteins | sample NOBtaG_FD_193484 | JGI IMG/M metagenome (GOLD analysis project Ga0268299, IMG submission 193484) | Activated sludge microbial communities from bioreactor in Nijmegen, Gelderland, Netherland - NOB reactor | ecosystem: Engineered > Bioreactor > Aerobic > Activated sludge | place: Netherlands... | reverse complement strand
GAAAACTCTTCCCAGAAGCTCTTCGGCCGCGCCGAACGACTCGCCGTTGTCGAGGCCGTAGACGTCGGCCGTGTCGAACAATGTGAGCCCGTTCTCAAGCGCGCACTCAACGATCCTCTGGGCGGCGGCGACATCGGTTCCGCGGAAGCGCCACATGCCCCACGCCAATGGGCCGATGCGCGGTCCGCCCTTGCCGAGTTCGCGCATCGGGTGCGAGACTGGCCCAAGGCGCTCACCCGAAGGTTCTCTTGATGTCATCACACTTGGTCCGGTTTGGAATTGTCGGTGCAGGTATGATGGGGCGTGAGCATATTCGCAATCTTGCGCTCGCCGACGATGTTTGCGTGACCGCTATGGTCGATCCCGTGCAGAGCTCTATCGAGCGCTCGATGCACGAACTGGGCGATCGCGCAACGGGCGTCGCAGCCTATGCAAGCGTCGAAGACATGCTGCAGGACGCAAATGTCGACGCGGTCATCGTCGCCTCTCCAAACTTTACGCATCGTGCGGTGCTTGAGCCGCTCTTTGACACCGAAGTGCACATATTGTGCGAGAAGCCGCTGTGCACCCAGGTCGCGGACGCACGGTGGGCGGCCGCGCGGGCGGGGGACCACACGCGCGTGTTCTGGACGGCCATGGAATATCGCTACATGCCGCCGGTCGCGCAGTTTATCAGTCGCGTCCACGCGGGGAATGTTGGCCGTCTCATCCAGCTTTCCATCCGCGAGCATCGGTTTCCATTCCTCAAGAAGGTCGGAGACTGGAACCGGTTTAGCCGAAACACCGGCGGCACCATGGTCGAGAAGTGCTGCCACTTCTTTGATTTGATGAGGCTGATCGTGCGATCTGAAGCTGTGCGGGTCTATTGTTCGGCTGCGATGGACGTCAATCACAAGAACGAGCGGTATGCTGGCGAGACGCCGGACATCATCGACAATGCGTTTGCGGTTGTTGACTTCGAGAACGGCGCCCGCGCGATGCTGGACCTTTGCATGTTCGCGGAGGGATCTGAGGAGCAGGAGGCGATCGCTGCCGTTGGCGACGCCGCAAAGCTCGAAGTGTTTGTGCCGTCGAGCAGGTTGGTGCTGTCGCCGCGAACGCCGCTCGGTGCGCCCAAGAACATCCAAACAGTTCACGTGCCGGTCGAGCACGCCGCGCTTGAGGCCGGCACGCATCACGGTGCGGTCTATTACCAACTTATCGCCTTCCTCGATGCGGTCCGCGGGATCCGCGCAGATGCTGGCGTAACGGCTCTCGACGGATTGCGGGCTGTAGAGATCGGCGCTGCTGCCGAGCGCAGCGCGGCCGAGCGCCGGGTTGTGGAGCTTGCCGAGGTTGCGTGCTGGTGACTTACGCCCAAAGCGGCGACGATGCTTTCATGAGGCGGGTCATGTGCAACATTGTGGCGACCAGCGCGCCCGACTCCGCATCGGCCAGTTGAGCCTCCCACCACATGATCTCGGTCTTTGGCGAGTCCGAGAGCGCTAAAATCCGCCCGCTCGCCGTGTAATGCCTGTCGGCGAAAACCGGGCCATTAACGTATTGCACCTCAATTGCACCATAGAGCCCCACGCGCGGTCCGTCAGGGACGACCAATGATTTTTCAATGGCGCGAAAGGCGTCGATGGTCAGGTTCATTGGCAGGGCCCGCGCGCCGAGAAGCCCGCCGTCGACATATTCTTCGCAACGCTCGGTTATGATCGGCAAATGCGCGTCTAGCCGCGTACTCGCGATTTGGGACGGCACATCGTAGGTGAAGTCGCCAATGCGGGCTTCGCGCAGGATGCGCAGCTCTCCGGCCGGCCGCGACTCGAACATGCGACGCCGTAGGTCGCTTGTCTGGTCCGGCGCGCCAATGCTGGCCGAGCCTTCGTTGATGCGTTGGCCGTTGGCGCCTTCCATCCATACGGGAACGCGCGTGAAGCCGTTCCAGGTCATTGGCGTCTCCACGTGACACCGGACCTTCTCGCCGTGCGTTGTGGCCTCTCGAAAGTACAAAGAGAGGCTTCCCGTTCGCCACCATTCCTGCCCGAGCACGCCAACCAGCAGCGGCGCGAATTGCTCCATATGAATTGAGCCGGCGACCGTGCCGCCCTTGAGCCCGAGTTTTCGTGCCGTGGCGTCGTCGTGAATCGAGCCCGTCGCCTCGGCGGAGATATTTGTCGGCTCTCGCCACGGGCCCATCCAGCCGTCCTCGCAGCGTGTGAGCTCGAAGCGCATCATGACCTCCCGTTGCCGGCTCTCTTTCTTTATTATAAGAATGGTCAGTAGGCAATGCCACTCAAGGAAGCGACGTGCCGAGAAAAAGCAGAACCAGGCTCGCGCCCGACGTGCGCCGCGATCAACTCCTCGACGAGGCAGGAAAATTGGTGCTGGGCTCGGGACTGAACGCGGTCACGATGGACGAACTTGCGGACGCTGCGCGGGTTTCGAAGGCGCTCGTCTACACGTACTTTCGAAATCGAACGGAAGTTTTGGGCGCGCTGTTGCTTCGGGAAGTGAAGCATTTTCAACACGAAGGCCGGTCCGCTGTCGCCGGCGCCGCCACGTTCGAGGAGATGATCCGGGGCACCACTAGCGCCTACCTTGACCATGTATCCAAACGCGGCGTGCTGATTCAACGTCTCATGGGCGACCCAACCGTGGCCACAAGCATCAGCGAATTGGACCTGCGCGAGCGAGGGATCACGATCACGTACCTTTCGAAAGAGGTCGCGCGACGCTATGGCCTCAGCCGGCGTCGCGCACGGCTTGTGACGGAAATGCTCATGGGCGTTACCGGGCGCGCCGCCGATATGCAGCACCGCGGCGCGGCAAAGCGGGGTGAACTGCAAGAACTTGTGTTTTCGATTCTTTTTGCTTCGCTGCAGGCGCTCGCCGATCAGGAGATCGCGCGCTCGCGCAGCAAGAGCGTGCGCAGCCGAGCTGCTGCAAGAACTGCAAAGTAGCCGGCGCAACGCGACTCGGCGCCGGGAGGGAGGAAGACGTGGCGTACGCACATCGGACGGAGATTTTCGACGCGGACACCCATATGATGGAGCTGCCCGATTGGGTGGCTTCGTTTGCCGACCCCGGCGTGCGCGAGGTCCTGGCGCCTTACGTCGGCGGGCGCATCCAGACGCTGGAGACGATCGCCGATGCGGTAAGCCAGTTTGAGCGCCGCCGCGCAGATCAGATCGTGGCCAACGACGCATCGGCCGCCTTCATGCAGCGGAAGGGATGGCACGGCCTTGGCGCCTTCGATGGCGCCGAGCGGCGCATCGCCAACGACCTTCTCGGGTTTAGCGGCTGCCTTGTTTTTCCGACCAGCGCGTTCAATCAAGTGACGGCTGCGCACACTACGGATGTTTTGGTCGGCGGCGTGCGCGCGCTGAACCGCGGGATGGCCGCCTTTTGCGCCCACGATCCGCGCAACATCGGGACGGCCTATATTCCATTGGGGGCCGGAGTCGAAACGTCTGTTGTGCTGCTCGAAGAGATCATACGCAGCGGCTTTCGCGCGCTCTTGATCGACACGATCGCGCCTTGCGGCGGCCAATCCTTCACGCACCCGGATTACGACCGGTTCTGGGAGAGGGTGCAGGATGCGGATCTGCCCGTTACGTTGCACGTCGGCGCAAACGGGGGATCGTATAATCCGGTCCCGGCTTCTTTCTATGAGAACAGCCGCACTTTGCCGGCTCATCAGGACGGCGACGCGCCTCGCGATGCGCTCAGCTACATGTCGATCCAATATAACGCCGAGTTGTTTCTCTCGGCGATGATCTTCGACGGCGTCCTAGAGCGATTCCCGGGGTTGCGGATCGCGGTTGTGGAAATGGGCGCCTCATGGATTGTGTCGTGGCGAAAGCATCTTGACCAATCGTATCGCGCATTTCGCCGGATACAGGACTTGTCGGCTGTCAAGCGCGCGCCGTCAGAATACGTGGACCGCCAAGTTCTCGTCACGCCGTTTGCCGGCGAAGACATTGGCTGGATGATTACGTGCGGTGTCGAGGATCTACTTTTGTTTGCGTCCGACTATCCCCACCATGAAGGGACAGACGATCCGATTGGCCGGTTCGAACGCACGATGACCGGCGTTGGCGAGTCAGCTCGCGAAAAGTTTTACGCTCGAAACTTTAAACGATTGATGGGTTCTAGACTCGTTGCCTAAGCAAGGCCCATGGGTATCGATGAGGAGCACTTTCCAGTGATGCGGATGTCGATTGTTGAGGTCCAGCGCAAACCTTCAGACTTCCAGCGTCATGCGCTTGAGCGCCCGCTGCTGATTACCGTGCGGGGCGATGCAAAACTGGTTGCAATGTCCCTCGAAACGTATTTGCGCTTGAGCGCTAAGGCGTGTGCGCCGCACGATAGGGCAGGCACGACGACCGAAGGGAGCGCGGAGCCTTAACCGGGCGGCGGGGCGGCGAGAGCCATTGGCAAGCGCCGCTCTTGCCTGCAAAGTCTTTAGCCTTGCCGTAGACGATATCCGAGGCCCCGCACGGTTTCGATGACGTCTGCTCCCGATGCTTCGGCGACCTTCTTACGCAAGCGGCTGATGGCATGTTCGATGGCGGCCGGCCCCGTATCGATGTCAGACCCAAGCCGCGTGAGGAGTGTTTCGCGGGTAAAGATACGTTCGGGTTGGCGTACGAGCGCCTCCAGAATATCGAAGTCCTGAGCCGTTAGCTTGACGGCCGCCCCGCGCACTGCGGCGCGGCGGGAAATGAGGTCGAGGCGTACGTCGCCGGCGATAATTTCGCGCAGTGCGAGCCGCGCCGGGCGGCGGGTCAGGGCGCGCGCGCGCGCGATGAGTTCGGCCAGTTCGAACGGTTTTGCCATGTAGTCGTCGGCCCCGGCCTCTAGCCCGTGCACCCGATCCTCGAGCCGTCCGGCTGCGGTCAAGAACATGATTGGCGTTTCGAGCCCTTCTTCGCGGAGAGTCTTCAGGACGCTGAGCCCATCGAGTTTGTTCATGCTGCGATCGAGCAAAATGGCGTCAAAGCGCGCCGCGCGCGCCTCGCGCAACGCCTCAACGCCGTCGGACGCCTCGACTGTCGCAAAGCCAGCGGCCCGCAGCGCCGCGACGATAGCGTGCCGGAGGAGCTCGTCGTCTTCAGCAATGAGAATAATGCCGCTCATTTCTGGCTTGGCCGCAGTTTGCGAGGACGCTGCGAGCTTAGGGGGCTAGTCGTCTTTTGCAACGAGGTGTCCGTCCGGTCCATCAGCCCCCAGCCCCCAAGGGCGGCCGCATCGTCGTGATCGAAGGCAGGCGTTCACCAAGATCAAGAACAATGACGCATGGCAGGCCGCGCGAGCTGGGCTCGTGCGGTCTGCATTTCGTGATCGACCGGCGTCCCGTCATCTACATGTAAGCTGCGACCGGCCGCAGCTAGCTGGCTGGTGCGTTTCGCGCCCCGCTCGGAGTCGACGATTCACGCACGAAACGGAGCGCGTGCAACACCGCCTGTATCTGCGCGTCAGTCGGCAGTCGTCCCTCCGCATAAGCTTGGTCGACCGTTAGCGCCGCGCGCCCCGCATCGGGAAATCCAAACGTGGCGGCTGAACCGGCCAAACGATGGGCGATCGCACGCACTTCCTTGGGATGTTCGAGCGGCGACAGCCTCGCCAGCGCCCGTTCATCCTCTTCACAACGCGCGACGAACTTCGCGCACAGGATCGTCATGTGCGCTGCCGAAGGCGTCGGTCCGAGCGGGTGCGCTTGACCCGTCCACTTTAAGATGATCGCCTCCAGCGCCGAAGGGTCGATTGGCTTTGCCAGGTAGTCGTTCATCCCAGCAGACAGAAACGCCTCAATGCGTTCAGGCAGGGCGTGTGCGGAGACGGCGATGATCGGAAGGGTGGCGTGGTCGGGATCCTGGCGTATCAGCTTGGTCGTCGTCTTTCCATCCATGCGAGGCATTTGGACATCCATCAGCACCAGATCGAAGTGCTGGGCGGAGAGGTGCTCAAGCGCTTCCGCGCCGCTTGAGGCCAAAACGATATTGTGTCCGCGAAGCATGAGGGCCATCAGTTCGCGATTCTCTTCGAGATCGTCGACGACCAAAATGGCGGCGCCGACTGGCGCTGCAGGCGCTGACCTTGCGCTCGCGTCGGATGCGGCGTCAGCGATCGAGAAGCTGAGTTCGAACCAAAACTCTGACCCGCGCTCCTCTAGCGCCTTTGCGCCGAGGTCGCCGCCCATCAACGCCACCAGGTCTTTGACGATGGCCAAGCCTAGGCCGGTGCCGCCGTGCTGACGTGACACCGACGGATCGGCTTGAGTGAAGCGCTCAAAGAGGCTGTCGGTCTGTTCAGCGGCAAACCCGGCGCCGGTGTCGCGTATTGTTCAGCGAACTCTGCGTTGCCCATTGATGATTGGCCCGGCGTCGACATCGATATCGATCGTCCCGCTTTGGGTGAACTTGATCGCGTTTCCGACAAGGTTTGTCAGCACCTGACGAATGCGGCCTTCATCGCCCATAACATGCTCGTCTGGCGCGCCGTTCCAACTTAGTGAGAGCTGGAGACCCTTGTCATACGCAGCGCGCGCAAATTCGTCGGCGACCTGCTGTCCAATTGCTCTGAGCACGATGGGGCGCCGGTCGACCCGCAAGGCCCCAGCGTCGAGCGCCGACAGGTCCAGGACGTCGTTTACGATTGCGAGCAGCGCTTTTCCTGAACGCAACACAAAATCTACATAACGCCGGTCGTCGCCAGAAATTGTGTCACTCTGGTCGAGTAGCCGCGAATATCCCAGCACGGTGTTGAGGGGGGGGCGGATCTCGTGGCTCATGTTTGCGAGGAAGTCGGCCTTTGCTTGCGCGGCGACTTCGGCCGCGCGCTTGGCTTCAGCAAGTGCTTGTTCCATTTCCTTGCGCGCCGTGACGTCGCGCGCGGAATCTTGGATCTCGATTGGATGTCCGGAAGCGTCGAAAATGATCCGGGGTATGCCTTCGAGCCAAATGAAGCTTCCGTCCTTGCGCCGTGCCCGGAAGGCGTAGGCGCGCGCGCGCGCGGTTGGTCCCTCGTCGATGAGGGTCCGCAAAAAGGCGACCACACTCGCAACGTCATCCGGGTGCATGTGACTGAGCGTAGTTGTTCCGACCATCTCGTCGGGCGTGTAGCCCATGACGCTCGTGCAGCTTGGACTGACAAAATGGATGCGCCCGTCGAGGCCCGTCCGCGCGATCATGTCGAGGGAGATCTCGGCCATGGTCCGGTAGCGATGCTCGCTCGCCGCCGCCTCCTCGGCCGCGAGCCGCGCCGTGTCGCGGGCCCTTTCGAGTTCGTCCTCCAGCGTTCGCCGCGCCGTCACGTCTCGGTAGATCGATACGACTTCGACTGGACGCCCGCTAGGATCGCGGACAATGTTTGGATCGCCCTCAAGCCAGCCAAGGGATCCGTCGGGCCGACGAAACCGGTATTCGCGGCGCAGTGATCGATCCGGCTCCTCGCCCGAAAACAAGTGCGCGACCACGGACGCCGCAAAGGCGCGATCCTCTGGCGCCGCAAACTCTATCGTGGACCTGCCGATGGCCTCCTCTGGCGTAACCCCGAGCAATGCGCACGCTGGCGAAGCGTAACGGATGATGCCGCCCGGTCCGAACCGAACGACAATGTCGCTCGAGTAGTCTGCAAGGGTCCGGTACTGCGTTTCACTGGCAACAGCGCGCGCGCCTTCGCGTATAGCTTCCTCGCGCGCCTTTTTCAGGACGTCCGTGAGACGTTGCGTGTTGGCGAGCGCCGCCGCGATCGGCAAGGTCGAAATGGACATCACGGCCAGAAACGCTTGCAGCATAAAGACCCGTTCAATCTCGCTGCCATCGATGAGTTGAGTGGGACCGTGTCCGAGGACGGCGAAGGCAATCGCGTTGCCCGTGACGACAAGGAGTCCTGCCGCCGCACCGCTGATGCCCAATCGGAATGTCGCTAGCGTCAGGGCTGGCGAGATGAGAAAGAGAAGGGGCAGCGTGCTTTGACCGAACACGAAGGCGGATACGACGCTGAGGCAGGCAAGGCTCAGCAGCGCCTCGATACGGCGCTTTGTGGACCACCAACCGCGCGGCTCCGCGCCTATCGCGAGCAGCGCTGGCGTGAAGATCAACAGGCCAAGAGCGTCAGCCGCAAACCAAAGCGCGCAGGTGTCCAAGAACGGCGCTTCTGAAGACAAGGCCAGCGCCGCCACGACCGACGATGAGGCTGGCGCGACGACGCCGGCTACGACGATAAAGCTGATGAGGTGGCGCCCGCGCGTGATGTCGAAGCGCTCACTCGCGGCGCGGCGGAGGAGCCCGAGACACACGATCACCTCGAGCGCGTTTGCGCTGGTCAGCAAGACCGCGCGCATCGGCGTATCGGGCGAGGTCAACAGCGAAATTGGAGAGTGCGCCTGTAGCCACAATGGCGCGCCAATCGAGCGTACGCCATCGAATTGCGGTGGCGACGAGCACGGCGTTGAGGGGCCAGATCGAGGCGATCCTGCCCGCTTCTCGGGTGAATTCGTGGCTGGCGAACACGCACAAAGCCGACAAGCCTGCAAGGACGATCAGCCCTAGAGCCGTCTGGTTAGCGAAGGGGAGGGCGCGCGCGGTCTTTGAAGCGCTAGTCGAACCACGTGACGTCTGTGTTCTGTGGCGCTTGAAACACCGTGCGTTGTATACGGCTCAAGAGGTCGTCCAGATCGATCGGCTTTACCACGTAACCACAAACGCCCAAACTCTGGGCGCGCAACACATCGCTTCGTTGGCGCAAGCTTGTCATCATGATGACAGGGGTCGAGCGCAATAGCGGATCGGCTCCAAAGGCCCCCATGGTCGCAAATCCGTCCAGGCGCGGCATGACCGCGTCCAGGAGAACCAAATGAGGCCGCGCACTGCGCGCAAGAGCCAACGCGCTATCGCCGTCGTCAGCCTGCAGCGATCTGTAGCCTGCCCGCTCAAGCATGAAGCTTAAGTGTTTAAGAACCAAATCGTCGTCATCGACTATCAAAATGCGCCGCACGCGGACCTCACAACAAGAACATTCCAGGCCATCGCATATGCTGCTTTGCGCGTCGTAAAACGGGCTGCGAGCGCACTGCGAGGCTCATGCACCTGACACGGGCGCGGAAGCGCTAAGCAGCGCGTTAAGGCGCGTACATGCTTGGGTGTGTGGGGGAGGCGCCAGTCATGCGCACGCAGGGACCTACTCCAAGGTGGCGTAGTTTGTGGAGCGATCACGAGACCGCGTTTGTCCAATCTGAGCGACGCAATCGGCAAGATCGCGCAGATAAGTCTCGATCGCGCCGGTGTTGCTATTGCTCACGGTGGAATGCAGGGATTCGGGCGGCTTTTGGCGATCGTGAAACCAGCCGCGCGCCAACAGGGCATCGCCTAGCGCGAAAACATCGACTACCCGTTCCGAAATTGGATCGCTCGCAAGGGCGATGAGGTGATAGCGCCCCTTGCCGAGCACCCGCAGGCCCTCGACTTTTGCGATTCCGGCGCGCAGCTGATCGGCATTAGACAATGTCGCCTCAGTGAGCTTCAGGTAACCCTCAATGCCAAGGTGCTGCATGACAGCCCACGCGGCGGCCATAGGAAGCCCAGATCGCGTCCCTTGAAGGTTTGGGGAAGCATAAAATCCGCCGAGCCAATCGTCGAATACGAAGGTCTGGTAGGCGCGAAGGTTTTTGTCTCGATAGAGGATCACGGAGACACCCTTGGGTGCGTACCCAAGCTTATGGATGTCCGAAGATATCGAGCTCACGCCGGGGACACGAAAGTCCCAAGGCGGAACGGTCCGGCCGAGCATTTCGGTGAACGGGAGCACGAAGCCGCCCATGCAGGCGTCCACATGGCAATTGGCGTTGGAGGCTGCAGCTAGGCTGGCGATCGCCGGTATGTCGTCGACGACGCCTTGCGGATATTGAGGAGCCGATCCGACAAGTAAGACGGTATCTGATGTGACTGCCGCGCGCATGGCGCCGACGTCGGCGGTCCAGTCTTGCAAGACAGGTGTCTTTGTGAGGCGCAGGCCAAATAGGTGCGCCGCCTTGTGAAACGCAGCGTGCGCGCTCTCGGGAACGATCATATGCGGCGTCGTGATTGCGCGCTCCTTGCGACCGCGCTCGCGCGCGGCGAGAACAGCGCACAGGATGGATTCCGTCCCGCCGCTCGTCAGAAAGCCGGCTGCCTCGGCCGGCCCATGCAAGAGGCCTGACGTCCATCCGACGACTTCCGATTGTATCTCCCCAAGCGACGGAAAGGCTTTCGTGTTGAGCGCGTTTTCATGCAGGTAGAGCGCCGCAGCCTGTTCGGCGGCGTCATGGACGCTCGGACCTCCATGATAGATCATGCCGAAGGCGCGCCCGTCTTGCCAACGAACATCTCTATTGCGCTTTGTCCGCAGGTCCGAGATGACCGCCTCAACTTCCCGCCCATGTGTCGGAAGACTGCCCATTCCCGCCTCCTGACGTTCAAACGTCGAGTTTGCCGAGTCCGTGAACTGCCGCGTCAATGAGCGGGGGGCCCGTCTCGATGACAAAGGCACGCCATGCGCCATCGCGCGGCGCGAAACATTGCAGCGCGGTGTCGCGAAACCGCTTGTGTGAAGGCGCCATGCGGTCGCCGCGATCGACGAAGCGGAGCCATCGCTCGTAGAGCGTGACAAAAATAAGGTCCGGAAGCGCGCCCTCCGTTTCCGTACCAAACTCTACGACTGCGCCGGTTATCTGAGCGCCTGGAAGCCAACGCGCGATCGCTTGTTTCATTTGCCCGGTCTTCAACTGCGGGAGCGTGGCATAGGCAGGGTCGCGTTCGATTTCGTCTTCCAGTGCTGAACGCTTCCAATTGTTCACGCGCGCACGCCCCCACCAGGCTTCGATGCGTGCGGCGTTGTCAGAGCCGGCGCCGTCGATAGGCAATATCGCAAGTTCGCCATACGCTCCGACACCTGTGTGCCAGTCGATCAAGCCAACATGGCGCGCGTGGGCAAGCATCGGTGCAATGTCGCGCTCAAGAACCGTGTGGGCAAACTCTGGTCCCGACCCGCCGAAACTCAATCCTTCGGGATCCTCATATTGGCCATAGTCGACAGCGATCCGCGCCGCTGCAGGTCCGAGTTCCAAAGCCAAGCGTTGCTGTACCGCGCCGAGGCGCGCGAGCGTCTCAACGGACATGTCGGAAACGCGAATGCTCTCGCGCACGTGCCGGTAGTAAGGGTTGACGGGCGCTGGCGCGGACCAGTCAAGGAAATTGCGATTGAGGTCGACGTTGTTCTCGGTGAGCCGGCTTACCCACGCAAAGCCCCAGGGATTGAGGGCGTGCAGGTGGAGAACGGCCGTGTCGTGGGGCAATGCCCCGTCGAACTCTTCCAGCCAGCAACATTGTACGGCCGAGCCCGCCGGCCCTTCGAAGCCATGCATGCCGGACGTAACCAAAAGCACGCGCCGCGCTCGCTCTGGCCCGAGCCAAGCGGCGTCAATTGTGAGGTCTCCGCCGCCGGGCGCATGATGACCAGGCAGCTCAAAATGCATGAGCCGCGCCCCCGTGGCCTTCGCCGCCTGTCTGAACTGCCGCCGCGCCGAAGCGTAGTCGTCCAGAAAGTGCATATCGCCCCCTTTTGCGCGAGGCTGACTTAGATTTGGCCATGCCGCAAGCAGGGGTCGGGCTAGGGGCGACGTTTCCTGCCGTGCTCGTTGAGAAACTGCTGCATTCCGCCAAAGCGCACGACGCGAAATTCCTCGGCTGCAGCAACGCCGTGTTTATGCCCGATCGCAAGGGCGCCGCCGCGAACGATCAGCTCAACAAAGGGCCGCAGCGGCCCTCC
>Ga0268299_1004158_pt1 | contig 11807 bp, 10 predicted proteins | sample NOBtaG_FD_193484 | JGI IMG/M metagenome (GOLD analysis project Ga0268299, IMG submission 193484) | Activated sludge microbial communities from bioreactor in Nijmegen, Gelderland, Netherland - NOB reactor | ecosystem: Engineered > Bioreactor > Aerobic > Activated sludge | place: Netherlands... | reverse complement strand
TTTCAGCACCTGGAATATTTTTATAGGTCAAAAAATAGTGTTTTAGTCGATTTACAATTGCTTCAGGACAATCTTTTAAATCTGTCCAATTCTTATACACCTCATCTCCTTTCATAATAGCAATAATTTTATCATCCGCTTCTCCTTTATCAATTAACCGAATACCACCAATTGGAATTGCTTGTAACAATATATCTCCATGTGTGATACTTCGTTCACTTAATACACAAATATCAAGAGGATCTCCATCACCTTTTTCAACTTTTTTTCCTGCTTTTTCAGATGCATATTCGGCAACAAATTTATCGCAATATGTTTGAGGTAAAAAACCATACAACGCAGGTACTACATTGGAAAATTTTTGCGGTCGATCTATTTTCAAATAACCGCTTTCTTTATCAATTTCATATTTAACTGTATCAGTAGGAACAATTTCAATAAATGCAGTAACTTCAAAAGGAGAATTTTCGCCCAATGAAATACCGTGCCAAGGATGTGACTTATATGCTTTCGTCATTTTTTCGTTCTATTTTTAGTAATGACATACACAATTATCATTATCACCAATGAAACAACCAATAAAATTATTTTATTACTACCACTCGGCTGTTCGTTATGTGGCTTGAAGTCCGACTGTTGTTTAATCAAATCATTTCTAACAATTAATTTTTGAATTCCTAAATTAGTTTGTAAAAACAATACCTCTTCCTCAAAAGTTTTACCTGCATTACTCAAATAAATATCTTTTTCATTTGCCAAAAATAATTTACGACTGTGGCTACAAAAATGCACTTTTAATTTATCAAACTCCTGATAGGACGCATAAATCAACCACTCTGCTCCTAACTCAAAAGTCATCATGCACGAACTTGAATTGTCATAAATAATACGTATTTCTTTTTCACAATTCCCTTTATATAACTCCTTCACAGAAAAAACAACTATTGCAGTGCCTGTAGATTCTATAAATAATGAATCTACTTTCCCATAAAAGATTACATCATAATTTTCAAATTGCTCTTTAGATATTGGCATTTGAGAATCGCAAACACAAGCGAGCATTCTAAAAGAAGAAAGAAAAAAGAAAAGTAAAATTATTTTTTTCAATTGTAATTTAAAATTCATACTGTTTTAAAAACTCAAGACTTTTGTTTATTTGAGAATACATCACCACATCTTCATCAATGAACGGAGCACCCATTCTAAAATCTGAAATGAGTTTCTCTAAAGTTGAAGATGATTTTAATGGCCTTCTAAATTCAATAGCTTGGGAAGCATTTAATAATTCGATGGCCAAAATACGTTGTACATTTTCAACTACTTTATAGCATTTTGTCGCAGCATTAGCACCCATCGACACATGGTCTTCTTGTCCATTTGAACTTACGATTGAATCAACTGAAGCAGGGGAGCATAGCTGTTTATTCTGACTAACAATACTAGCAGCAGTATATTGAGGAATCATAAATCCAGAATTCAAGCCAGGTTTTGCAACTAAAAAAGGAGGCAAGCCTCTTAACCCAGCAATCAATTGATACGTTCTTCTTTCAGAAATATTACCTAATTCGGCCAATGCTATTGCTAAAAAATCCAATGCCAATGCAAGTGGTTGTCCATGAAAATTTCCACCTGAAATAACTTCATCCTCTTCTGGAAAAACAGTAGGATTATCTGTTACAGAATTCATTTCAGTTACAAATATACTTTCTACATAATCAAAAGTATCTTTTGAAGCACCATGCACTTGAGGAATACATCTAAAAGAGTATGGGTCTTGAACATGATCTTTTTTTCGTTTAATAATTTCACTGCCCTCCAAAAGCAAACGAATATTCGCTGCCGTTTTTATTTGTCCTTTATGCGGTCGAATTGAATGAATATGCGGTTTAAATGGATCTATTCTACCATCAAATGCTTCAAGCGATAATGCTCCAATTGTATCTGCAGCAATGCTAATTTTCTTGGTTTGAATTAAACACCATACACCATAAGCAATCATAAATTGTGTTCCATTAAGCAAGGCTAAACCTTCTTTTGATTTTAATTGTATAGGAGTTAAATTTAATTCTTTTAACACCGAAGCACTCTCTTGTTTTTTACCATTATAGTAAACTTCTCCTAAACCTAAAAGAGGTAAACACAAATGAGCCAATGGAGACAAATCCCCTGAAGCTCCTAATGAGCCTTGCTGATAAACTACAGGCAAAACATCATTGTTATAAAAATCAACTAAGCGCTCAACAGTAGATAGTTGAACTGCCGATTTGCCATACGACAATGCTTGAATTTTCAGAAACAACATAATTTTCACAACTTCACTTGACACTTCCTCTCCAGTACCACAAGCATGTGACATTACTAAATTTTTTTGTAATTGTTCTAAGTCTTCATTTGAAATTGAAACATTGCACAAAGAACCGAAACCTGTATTAATTCCGTAGATAGGCTCTTTTTGAGAAGCCATTTTATTATCTAAATATGTTCTGCAATTAATAATATTATTTTTTGCTTCGGCAGAAAGTGCTATTTTTTGATTGCCTAAAACTATTTCTTTTATCGTTTCTATATTAATAGGTGAAGTATTTATTTGGTGCATAATTTTAAAAGCTATTTAATCTTAATATGAATTGATTCAAAATTTTTAACAGGAGAAGCATACATTTTTATAAACATATTAAACAACACATCTTGCTCTCCATTCATTTTAGAAATATGTTGTTGAATGTATTTTATGAAATTTTCTTTTTCTTCTGGAGTATATTTAGTTGAGTATCTGATTGAATTATCCATTACATCTGCTGCAATATAATTTACTGGCCACAATTTGTAGTTTTCATAAACTTGTCTGTCAACTATTTCGGTAAGTACTTTAATTTTTTCATTGTCATTTTCAAGCAACTTTAACTCATCTAATTCAGAAACAATAGGCTTTCCAATAGCGAGATGAATCCTTCCTTTAGGTTGTTTTATACCAGTTAATATGCTATTTAAATCTTCGCCCTCTGCTTTTTTATATTTAGTATGTAGAGATGACAAATACAACTCTTGAACTTTTAAAAAATCACAAGGTTCATATTCATAAGAAATGGAAACGGGTACAACTTTAAGTTCTTTAAACTTTTCAATAAACGTACCTTTACCGCTGATATTTAGCATTTTTAAAAGACCGGTTTGAGTTTGGTCATTTCCATCTTTTGTTCTACCATTTCTTTGTGCTATCCATACCGAAACCTTTTTATCTACAATTGTATGACGAATGTATGCTGACAGTTTTTTTGAAATGTCATATAACTCACGAGCAGTCCCTTCACGTTGAACGGTAAACATCCTGTTTATTCTACCAAACTCAGTTATAAATCCTTTTTGCATCAAATTATTTCCAAATGTTATTTCAGATGTTTCATGTGCATGTGCAAAAAGTAAGACTTGCAAAATAGCAGAATCTAAAAGTATATCTCTATGATTAGAAATAAATAAGTATTTTTCGTTCGTTTGAATATTTTCAAAACCAGAAGATGTTAAACCATTTGACGAGTTATCTACAATAGCTTTTATTGCAAGGTCCATAAATTCAATCTGAAAATCAACATTCCGATTTACTCTAGCAGCTTTCTCCAACACCATCTCCTTTGTCATTTGAGGCCAAAAATAATTCACTAACTGCATGAAAATTGGATCTTCAACCATTTTTAACAATACCTCCTTCACTTCGTGATCGTAATACGGTCGTAAATCTTCAAAATTATATTCTTCGGACATATCTTTTTTTTACAAAATTAAAAACTAAAAATAGGCTTTTTTGTTTTATGTAGGGCTTTTTAAGTAAAATAAAAAAATAAAAGGCTTTTTAATTATTCTTATCTTTGCATAATCTATGTTTACATTGTTTTTGAGAAATTTATTTCGAAATTTATTCTATAGTTTTTTTGTATTTACCGACTTGTTTTTCATATTCCTCGTTTGGTTTATTATAACAATTACAATTGAGTACCCTAAAATTGAAAACAAGGAATTACTCTCTATTGAACGAGATGAAATTGCGAAAGACTTTTACAGACTAAAAAATAGCTGGATAAAGAAAAGTGAAACTGGACTATGGGAAATGTATGTCGAAGGAGACGGCTTTGAAAGAGGAGTCATAGAGGGGAAACTCAACAAAGAATTAGCCGAGAAACAAGAAATTGCATTTATTGACCAAATTCAAGTAATGATCCCATCCAAGGCGATGCTCAATTACTTGAAATTTTTCATCGCCTTTTTCAATAGAAATCTTGATAAACATATTCCCGAAGAATATAAACAAGAAATATATGGCGAATCATTATTCGCTTCGGATCAATTCGATTTTGTAGCTCCAAAATATTATAGAATGCTCAATTACCATGCAGCACATGACATTGGCCATGCATTACAAGACAAAAATATGACTGTAGGATGCACTGCATTTGGAGCTTGGCAAACAAGAACGGATGATAGTACATTGCTAATTGCACGCAACTTTGATTTTTATGTTGGAGAGGCTTTTGCTGAAGACAAACTTATCAATTTTGTAAAACCTAAAAATGGCTACAAGCTAATGATGGTAAGTTGGGCAGGAATGATTGGAACCGTATCTGGAATGAACGAAAAAGGATTAACTGTAACTATTAATGCATCTAAATCCGAAATTCCTACTGGTGCTGCTACACCAATTTCATTACTTGCTCGAGAAATTTTGCAATATGCTCAAAACATTGATGAAGCATTTGCGATTGCTAAAAAACGAAAAACATTCGTTTCAGAATCAATTTTAATCGGTTCAGCTATTGATAACAAAACAGCTAGTATTGAAAAAACACCATCAAAAACAGAATTATTCATTTCACCCAATCCTGATTACATCATTTGTGCTAATCACTATCAAGGAACAAATTTTTTAAAAGATAAAATCAATCAAGAAAATATTGAAAAATCATCCTCCAATTATCGCTTTAAACGTTTAACTCAGCTTATTGAAAACAACCCAAAAATTAATATTTTAACTGCAGTTGAATTTATGCGAAACAGAAAAGGAATAGACGATAAGAACATAGGAATGGGAAACGAAAAAAGCTTAAATCAGTTAATTGCTCATCATTCCGTTATTTTTAAACCAGCAAAACTACAAGTTTGGGTATCCACAAATCCTTTCCAACTAGGACAGTACGTGTGTTATGATTTAAATAAGATATTTTATGAAGCTCCGAATTTAAAATCAAAAACAGAATTATACGAGAAAGAATTAACCATTCCTGCCGATTCTTTTCTATATTCAATGGAATTTAAAAAATTTAATGCCTACAAACAAATGCGGACATTGTTTAACTTCATTAAAAAGCACAATTTAAATTTTCATCTCTCAAAAAAAATCATTACAAACTTCATAAACACAAACCCTGAATACTGGGAAACCTATTATTTATTAGGAAATTATTATAGCAATTTGAAATGCTATAATGCAGCAGAAGCAAATTACAAACTTGCACTAGAAAAAGAAGTAACAACAGTTCAAGATGCAGAAAGTATAAAACAAGAATTAAATAGAATTAAAGACAATAAAATTAGCGAAATTAATGCCAAGAGATAAATCATTGAAAGAAGCATAAAATTGGCAAGATTCGTTAATTTCGTAAATTCGTAAAAAACACAACTCAAAATTCATAAATGATAATAGGAATTGGCACTGATATAGCAGAAGTTTCTAGAATAGCTAAAAGCATTGAAAATATTAGCTTTAAGGAAAAAGTGTTTTCGAAAATTGAAATAAGTTATTGCGAAACAAAAACAAATAAAGCAGAAAATTATGCTGCTCGATTTGCTGCCAAAGAAGCTTTTTTTAAATCATTAGGAACTGGATGGAGAGGTGGAATGGCATTTAACGAAGTAGAGGTAATTAATGATGAATTAGGAAAACCAAGTTTATCTATTTTAGGTAAAACAGCAGAATACATTAAAGAAAAAAACATCAAAATAATTCATGTATCTCTTTCTCATATTAAAGATGTAGCAATGGCTACTGTTGTATTAGAAGGATAAATCAACTAAACAGGAATGATACCAAGCATAGAAACGAAAGAACTTTCAGAACAAAAAAAATATCAGGAACAACAACTCCCTGAATTACTTCAATATGTTTCAGAACGATCAAAATTTTATGCTGAATTATTTAAAAAACACAGCATTGATATTCATTCTATCAAAACGATAGAAGATTTAAGGCAAATTCCTGTTACAACAAAAGATGATATACAAAATAGAAATCAAGATTTTATATGTGTTGCTCCAAGTAAAATCATTGATTATATAACAACCTCAGGGACTCTAGGCGACCCTGTTCTTTTTCCAATGACAGACAAAGATTTGGACCGCCTCGCATACAATGAATGTATTTCATTTGAATGTGCTGATTCAACAAGTGATGATGTCTTTCAGCTAATGACTACCCTCGACAAACGGTTCATGGCAGGACTCGCATATTTTCTCGGAATCAGAAAATTAGGAGCTGGTGTTGTTCGCGTAGGTGGTGGAATCCCTGAATTGCAATGGGATACTATCAACCGAATTAATCCTACCGCATTTGTTACTGTTCCTTCATTTCTATTAAAACTTATTGAATATGCCGAAGCCAATGGAATTGATTACAAAAACACTTCCATCACCAAAGCTATATGCATTGGTGAATCATTAAGGAATCAGGATTTTTCATTGACTACATTAGGACAAAAAATTCAGGATAAATGGAAAGACATAAAACTTTACTCTACTTATGCTAGTACCGAAATGAGTGCTGCTTTTACAGAATGTTCTGTAGGGAAAGGCGGACATCATCATCCAGAACTTGTTATTGTTGAATTTTTAGACGATAATGATCAGCCTGTAAAAGAAGGTGAACCAGGAGAAGTTACTATTACTACATTAGGAGTTGAAGGAATGCCTCTTATACGTTTTAAAACAGGGGATTTATGCTATCACTATTCTGAACCTTGTTCCTGTGGAAGAAAAACAATTCGATTAGGACCTATTGTTGGACGAAGAAAGCAAATGATAAAATACAAAGGAACCACACTTTATCCACCTGCTTTATACGATATTTTGAACAATATCGAGGGAGTAAAAAATTACATTGTAGAAGTATTTACCAATGAAATTGGAACCGATGAAATATTAATTAGAGTAGGATGCGAAAAAATCCCTGAAAATTTCGAAAAAGATATAAAAGACCATTTTAGAGCAAAGTTAAGGGTTGCTCCTCAAGTTAAATTTGAAGACGTTGAAACCATTAATAAACTTCAATTTCCAGAATTAAGTAGAAAACCAATCGTTTTTTTTGACAAAAGGTAAGATTTTATAAAAATGATTTTATTTCTCATTTTTTAATGTACAATAATGTATTATATTTGCCTGAGAACAAACCAAAACTAATTATAATATGAAAACAAAATTATTATTAATCATTGGCTTTATTGCCATTACAGGATTAACAGCTAAAGCACAAAAATTTACTGAAGGGGATGCTACTCTTAAATTCCTTGCGGGAGAAACCAAAATCAACATTGAATATGTATACGATGGAATGATGGTGGGTAAAAAAGCGGAAGAAGAATATAAAGCTGAAAAAATCAAACATTACAATGAAAAGCAACCGGGTAAAGGTGATCGTTGGGCAGAAAAATGGGTTAATAGCCGTGCTATGGTTTATGAGCCAATGTTTGAAGAACTAATCAACAAAATGCTTTTCAAAGGAAAAACAAATGCAACAGCAGGGAAAAATTTAAAAGAAGGAAAATATACCATTATTGTAAAAACGGTAATGCTTGAGCCTGGTTTCAACTCTTATGTAATGAAAGTAAATCCATATTGCGATTTCGAAGTTTCTTGGGTTGAAAATGGAACAGGTAAAGTTATGGCAAAAGCGTTTATGAACAACGTACAAGGAGTAGTTTACAATGATAACGACTGGGACTTTGATCCATCAAACCGTATTAAAGAATGCTTTGCAAAAGCAGGTAAAATGATCGGTACAAAAATGTCAAAAGCAATGAAAGTTAAATAATCTTTGAAATATTTATACTACTGATTTAATAAAATCCTACTTATAAAAAGTAGGATTTTATTTTTTTAAAATACTCTTCATGAAATTAAACATCATAACAGCACTACTTTTCACGTCCTATTTATCTGTTGCACAAGAATCTTATTCAATTAGAAATTCAGCGGAGTTTGATGATTTAAAAGGTCTTCCTTTATCTCAAACAAATGTATTAGAAAATGGGAATACACTTCTTACTTATGCAAAAGGAGATAAATTAGAGAACATTGGCTTAATGCTTTTCGACAATGAATTAAAGATAGTAAATAGTAAAACACATAAATTATTGCCTTTGTTTACCAATAAAAAAGTAAACTTTGAAAGACTGCTAACACTCAAAAACAAAACATATATTTTTGCAAGAGAGGCATTCAAAGAAACTAAAACAGAAGGCATTTCTGTGGTTGAATTGTCATCAAATTCATTAGAAACAACTACCGCACCTACCAAACTTTTTGAGTCATCCAGAGGAGTAATTGGAGGAAGCTATGGTTATGGGGTTTCAAAATCAAACGACAATACGAAATTTTTGTACAAATACACCCTTTTTAATAGAGAAAAGAAAGATGCACTGAATAAAATTGAATATGGGTTTCATGTTTTTGATGAAAACCTCAATAAATTATGGGGTGGTGAATTTCAAATGCCATATACAGAAGCAAAAATGAATACTATCGACTATCAATTATCAAACGATGGCAAACTCTATTTTTTGATAAAAGTAATTGATATACCAGGGAAAGATGAGTTGAGTCATTTTGAAATGTTAGTATATGAAAACAACAAAAAAGAACCTAAAATTATTGAATTAAAGCTAGACGAATATATACACAAATCAACCTACCTATACGAAGACAAAAAAAACAATATAGTTATTACCGGTTTTTATTCAAAGAAAGGAAATCCTTCTATTGATGGGGCATACTTGGTTAAAATAAATACCGATAACGGACAATTTTCAAAAGTGGGGGGTGGATATTATGAAATTCCTACTGAAATTATTAAATCCTATATGTCTGACCGTCAAAAAGAAAAATTGGACAAAAAAGAAGAAAAAAATGCAGGAAACGACAAAAAAGACATTGGAATTAATAATTTGGGAATCGACAAAATATATTTTTTAGATGACGGTAGTACTATTATTGTTTCAGAAATTTATTTTGTAATCACAAGAACACACTATAATGGAAAAACCACCACCACCACTTACGATACCTATGCTCAAGATCTTTTTATATTTAAAATCAATCCTATAGGAAATTTAGCATGGATAAAAAAGATTCCAAAGCGTCAACATAGTGCTGATGCGTCAGGAGAAGGGCTGTCAATTGCATCTACGATTAAGGATAATCATCTTCATGTTTTTTACATTGACCATTTAGACAATTTTAATTTGCCTGAAAATGAAGCACCAAAAACACACCAAAACAAAAGAGGTGGATATTTAGCTGCTATTGAAATAAATGAAAGTGGGATGATAAACAAAGTAAACCTTGGGCCTGCCAATCAATTTGAAACCAATTTTTACATCCGAAAATTTAAAACAGGAAAGCAAAACAACTTAATTGCAGTTGAAAGAAAAAAGAAAAAAAACATGCTTTTTTCAATTGATATGAAATAATAAAAGAAGGGCTTCAAAATGTATTTTGAAGCCCTTCTTTTATTACTAAACAACTATTTAATTTAAAACCAACTCAATGTGCGCTATCGATTTTGATTTTCGAACACTCAAGGCTTTTGAATAGTTTAGAATGTTTTTGATAACACTATTTTCTGGTTCAAAAGAAAAATCTTTATCGTTATCAAATTCATTATTCATTTTTGGGTCAATAGGTTCAATAATTTTTTTAGTAGAAGTTTTACTCATGCAGTTTTGTTTTTAGTTATAACATCATAACGATGCGCTTGGAAAATTATTGTAATAACCATAAAAAAATTCCGATTTTATTAAAAATCGGAATTTTAGTTTGGCTTAATCAAGTTAAAAATTGATTACAATCTCTTTCTCTTCTATCATTTTCCTTAAATTAATCAACGCATATCTCATTCTACCTAGTGCTGTATTGATACTCACATTTGTTTTTTCTGATATTTCCTTAAAGCTCATATCATAGTAATGACGCATAATTAATACCTCTTTTTGATCTTGAGGCAACTGATCAATTAACTTACGAACATCTTTTCGCATTTGGTTTTGAAGCAATGACTCTTCAATATTTTTATCTGTTGACGATACCACACTAAAAATATCAAATTCCTCGCCTTCGCTATTCGTTCCTCCACTAATCGTAGGCATACGTTTTTCATGCCTAAAAGTGTCTATCATTAAATTGTGTGCTATTCGCATTACCCAAGGTAAAAACTTACCTTCTTCATTGTATTGACCTTTTTTTAATGTATTGATTACTTTAAAAAAGGTATCCTGAAATATATCCTGAGCCAATGCTTTATCTTTAACAGTAACCATAATGTAGCTAAAAATTTTACGCTTATGACGCAATAACAATGTTTCTAATGCTGATTCTTCACCTTTGATGTAAAGACTAACAAGTGTTTGATCATCAATAAACTGTTTAATAGGCATATGACCTCCTTTTTTATGGTTAATAATATAAAAAAGTAACAGTTTAATCTATGGCAAATCTCCTTATTTTATGGGCTTTTGATTGTTTTAAAAAAAAATCGCCCAGGTGAATACTAAATATGATTTATTGGTGTTTAACGCAACTTTTAAATAAATGTTGTGTTAAACATCATTTATTTTTAATTGTTATACAAATATAGCTATTTTAATACTAATTCCCAAGACTAAATTGACTAATTTTGCAATCTTTTAATAAGGTAAAAATGTTAAAACCATTAGATATAGAAAAAATCGACTCCAAACAATATATTATTGTTAAAGGAGCACGGGTTCATAATCTAAAAAATATCAATGTAGCCATTCCCCGAAATAAACTTGTTGTAATTACAGGCTTATCTGGTTCTGGAAAATCATCATTAGCATTTGATACACTTTATGCCGAAGGACAAAGACGTTATGTGGAAAGCCTTTCGGCTTACGCACGGCAATTTTTAGGAAGAATTGACAAACCGGATGTGGATTACATCAAAGGCATTTCTCCTGCTGTAGCCATCGAACAAAAAGTAAATACTCGTAACCCTCGTTCTACTGTAGGTACATCTACTGAGATTTATGATTATTTAAAGCTACTTTTTGCTCGAATCGGAAAAACATTTTCTCCTATATCTGGGAATCAAGTAAAAAGAGATACAGTTACTGATGTTTCGAATTATATAGTATCACTGCCATCAGAAACTAAAATAATTGTTCTTTCTCCTATAAAACCTCAAGCTGATAAAACAATAAAAAAACAACTTGAGCTTTTAGCACAACAAGGATTTACAAGAATTCAATACAAAGATGAAATTCATCGTATTGAAGAGTTTATTGAAACTAAATTTTCAGAAAAAGAAAAAATAAATATTGTAATTGACCGCATTTCAGTAAAACCTGATGACGAAGACAATGAAAACCGTATTTCCGATTCTATTCAGACTGCATTTTTTGAAGGTGAAGGAGAATGTTCTATTGAGATTATAAGTGAAGAAAGCCAAAAATCAAAAAAAGGGAAAACAGGTATTCGTTCTTTTTCAAATAAGTTTGAGTTAGATGGAATTACTTTTGAAGAGCCTTCCA
>Ga0268299_1004157_pt1 | contig 11807 bp, 11 predicted proteins | sample NOBtaG_FD_193484 | JGI IMG/M metagenome (GOLD analysis project Ga0268299, IMG submission 193484) | Activated sludge microbial communities from bioreactor in Nijmegen, Gelderland, Netherland - NOB reactor | ecosystem: Engineered > Bioreactor > Aerobic > Activated sludge | place: Netherlands... | reverse complement strand
TCGCTTCGTTTCAGCGAAGTCTTTGCTCTCACATCTTTCAAGGATCGCAATTTGTTCGCCGCCTCTCAGGCGGGCCTCGTCAATAATCTCAATGATGGGATGAGCTGGGGGATTTTTCCGCTCTTCTATGCCGCGTTCGGTCTCGGCATTGAGCGTATCGGCATCTTGAAGGCGCTCTATCCTGTGACCTGGGGGTTGTTGCAGGTCGCGACGGGGCCGCTCAGCGATCGCTGGGGACGCAAGGGTCTCATCGTCGCGGGCATGTGGGTTCAGGCTGCGGGCCTATTTCTCACAGCGGCGACGCGTGAGTTCGGCTGGTGGATTTTGGGTAGTGTGCTGCTCGGGCTTGGTACCGCCATGGTGTACCCGAGTCTAATCGCGGCAGTTTCGGATGCATCACATCCCGCCTGGCGTGCGCGCTCGCTCAGCGTCTATCGTTTCTGGCGCGATCTCGGCTACGCCATTGGTGCTCTCGCGGCGGGTCTCATTGCTGATCGATTTGGTCTTGCCGCTGCAATCTCAGTCATTGCGACTTTGACATTTCTGTCCGGCGCGGTCGTGGTGGTGACGATGCAATCTCGCCGTGCCCAGATGGCCGCACTTGATCAGTCGCAATCCGTCAAGACCGGAGAGGGGCCAATATCGGAGGTGCGATGAAGCTGATGCTGAACTCAAGCCCACAGGCGAGTTTTTCGACGGCGAGCGGCTGCCCTGGTTCAACGATTGCGCGGGGCCTTTCGGTGAGCTCTTTGCGTTGGCGCAGGTGGCGCTGAAACGAATACCCCGCTGAGACTAGAGCTCAGGGTGCTCCCTGGCGCAGCAAATGCCTTAGGGCAATCGGGTTGCGAGGAGCAGATGAGCGCGTGCGCCAAGCTCCTGTTCGGCTGGCCGGTCGACGACGAAGCCTGCAGCCGTCAACGCCGTCTCGACCTCTCCATACGCTGGAAAGCGATAGACATCTGACGGAAACGCCTGCACCGCGGCCGTGTGTTGCGCTGAACGAAACACAAGAGAAAGTTTGGCGCCCGGTTTGAGCACGCGCGCCATCTCTCGAAAGCTCGATGGCAGGTCTTTCCAGAAGTAGAGCACATGCACGCACACGGCTTTGTCAAACGCCGCGTCAGAGAATGGCAGGTCGCTCGCGGTGGCGATGAACACTTTCGCGCGCCCGGCTCTAACCAGCGCTCGATTCCGTTCGACTGCAATCTGCACCATCAGATCTGACGGATCGATGCCGATGGCGCAGCCGCGAGACGCCCGCGTAGCCAAGGCGCTCAGGCTCCGGCCATGACCGCATCCGATATCAAGAACCTGATCGTTCGGCTGGATGTCGAGGGCGTCAATTGCACGGAGGTTCTCCGCCCATGTCTCCCGCGCCATGATGAAGGCGATCAGCCTTCCAAGCGGGCCCTTTGCGTGGCGCGCCTGTTCGGCAATGAAGCGCGGCCTACGCATGGGGCGCCTCCATGCTTTCGTGCGAGGCGCAAACCCGCGAGGTAGCTCAGCACGAAGCCGATATTGGCGGCGGCGAAGCCGATAGTGAGTTCGTTCACACCGGCGATGCAGCTCTGTGGGATGACGATGAAATAGCCGATGCCGAGCGTTGGAATGAGGTGCAGCATCAACGGGATGTACGTCGTGAAGGGTAAGGGGCGAGGCGTGCTCATTGCGGCAGGCTCCGCACGGATTGCAGGACATCGTCGGGACGGCGCCAGACCTGCGTCTGGCAGAAGACATTGAGCGCGCAGCCGCGCAGCTCGAGTACGCCATTCCTAAGCGTGATTGCGCCGGTATAAGTGCGACCGTCGTCGGGGTTGTAGAGCGAACCATTGCTCCAGACGCCCGGCGCCGTTTCGCGCAGGTTCTGCACGATGTCGATGCCGATCAGCGAGCGCGTGCGCAACGCGCGATCGGGATTGTGGTTGTCCGTGCGTGCGCGGCCTTGCGCATCGTTCGGCTCCCACAGCCAGATGATACGGCCGCACATGGCGTCCGGCGCGCCCGTGCAAGGGCGGAGCTGGACGATCGACCCAAAGCCGCGCGTGGCCCAGTTTCCAGCGATCGGCGAGCCGGCTTGCGCGTGAGCGTCGCCGTGCATCGCCAAGCTTGCAGCACTGGCAAGAGCCATGAGCATTGCGGCGGCGCCGCTTGCGCGCGCCGGCTTCTTGCGGCGCAACGGGCAGATGGCGAAGGCCGCGACTTCGGCCTGGTAATCGGGATGCTCGGTGCCCATGAGCCGATCCCACCAGGAGAAGTAGAGCCCGTAATTGGAGCGTCCGTGCCGATGGTGCAGGTCGTGATGGGTGGTGGTATTCCACCAGCCAAATAGACGCGAAGGTTTGCCCGACACCGGATAGAGTTCGACGCCCGCATGGCCCATGACATTGCGCACGATCTGCCAGGTCACGAACGTGAAGATGGCGAGGTCATGCATAGGCACGAGCGCCGCCCAAAGCGGGACGAACGCGACCATGACGACCGCCTCGGGAACGTCGAAGGCGTAAGCCGTCCAGGGTGTCGGCGTCTTCGATTTGTGATGCGTGTGATGGAAGGTGCGGAAGAGACGCGGGTGATGCATCGCCCGATGCGTCCAGTAGAAATAGGCGTCCTGCGCGACGATCATGGCGATGAGGGTGGCTACGAAATAGAGCGGCCCCCTGACTGAAAAGTCCTCATGGATGGTGAGCCAGCCCGCGCGGCTGGCGCAGTACATGCCAAAGCCGGTGATCGAGAAGACGAGCGCCGTTCGCAGCGAGGCCAGCACCTCGCGCCGATAATCCGCGGCGGTGGCTTGGCGGGCCTGGATTTTCCGCGCCGCATAATGCGCACGCCAGAACGCCCAGATGATCAGACTGAAGAGCCCCGCCGTGAGGATGTAGCGGCCGGCCTCGATGCTGAAGATGAGGGGAAAGACCTGGACCAGTGCGCGCCAGAGATCGAATTCGACAGGCATGGGGCTTCACCACCGGTTGCGCCGGTCCAGTCCGGCTGGCGCAACCTCGTCCATCTGCCGACGCGCCGCTCGCCGCGCTTGAATACGGGCTAGCCGATTTCAAAAATGGCGCGCCGATTCTGAAAAACGCGCAGAAATTCAGTGTGAAGCTAGGCGAGCGTCTGGGCGCGATATTCTGAGGGCGTAAGCCCGGTGTCCGCCTTGAAGGCGCGATTGAACGGCCCGAGCGAGGCAAAGCCCGCGTCCAGCGCGATGGTGGACACTGGCACATCGCGCTGCGCTGGATCGGCGAGGGCGGCCTTGGCGTCCTCCAGACGCCATTGGTTCACGAAGGCGCTGAAGTTTCGATGCCCGAGCTTCTGATTGATGAGTTGGCGCAGTCGATGCTCCGGCAACCGCAGGCGCAGGGCCAGAGATGCGATCGTCAGTCCTTCTTCCCGGTAGAGCCGCTCTGACCGCATGAGCCGGTCCAGATCGGCGGCCGCGGCGGCGTCGGCGGCGTCCAGCGCGCCGGTGTCTTTCGCGTTTGGCGCCGCCGGCGCGGGCGTGGCTGTCGCGGCGAAGAGGTCGGCATCGACGCGCCCGAAGGCCCAGACCGATGTCAGCGCGATCAGCATCAGACTGGTGGCCGCCAAAGGCGATAGTCGCTCGGCCGAGCCCGCCATGAGCTCGAATGTCTGCACGACGATCACAGCCAGCGCATAGGCGGCGCCAGCCAGCAGGACGGGACCGCGCAGGCGCCGGCGCTTCTCCACGAGGTCGCCGCGCCATCCCGCCGCAATCAGGAAGACGATGTGGCTCGCAAGCGCAAACCCGATCAAATTGTGGGCGAGCCAGAAGAACGGTTGAATCGAGATTGGGCTCAAGACGGCGACGATCCCGACCGCCAGCAAGAGGAGCGCAGGGGCAAAGCGTTTCCACCCCTGCGCATCATCCTCAAAGAGATCGCGCGCGAAGGCCCAGAAGAGGCCGGCGCCCATAACCGAGAAGATCCAGGCCGGGACAAGGGCGAAGCCCAGCACGCTATCGGCCATCGGCCATTGCGTCAGCGTGTGCCCAGCCGCGGCCAGGCAGAACAGGATTCCGGAAAGGCGCGCCCGTCCATCCAGGCCACGGCTCAAAGCCAGGGCAAGTCCGAGGAACGCGCCAATGGCGACGCCCCTGGCGAGAAGTTCTGTGGCTTCGGCAGTCTGGCTCATGTTCATCGTTTTGGATGAAGCCCTGTGTTCGACCCGCGCCGGAGGCGCAAGCTCGGTGCTCGCTATGACAAAGCCCTGCGTCCCGACACCCTCAGGATGCCATCGCGCGCAGGCGGCGTCAGGGCTGAAAAGCGTAAGCGTGCCTTGACGCCGCCGAGCACGATGGGACGGACCGCTGTTCGTTCCTCCGGATCACGCCATCGCCTCACGCACGCGCTCATATAACAAACGCAAGCCCTGCAACGCCTTCGCGTTGCCACACGACACGGGCCTCGGCCTTTATGCGCAGCGTCGGCTCCACCAGTATTACCTGTTCCGGCAAATCGCGGCGGACAAAGTATTCGATGCGCGCGCCTGTGGCGCTGATGTTCTTGAGTGCTACTGGCAGCTTTTCCCCATTTGCCAGGATAAGCGCACCTTGCCTGAAGACTGCTTGCCGGACAGCGCGCTCGACCTTGCGCGTCCAAGCGTGTGTCGCAGGCGGCGGCGCAGCGTTCTGCTCGACGACTTGGCGAAGCCGTTTGCTCAAGACGCTGGCTTGATCTGACTTGGACTTGCCGAACATCGATCGCGCTGCCTCGTGGTGTCGCCGCCGCCTATGTTTGTTGCGACCGCCTGAAGGCGCCAGGACTGACACCAACGATCTCTGCGAAAGTGCGCGAGAAATGGCTCGGCGAGCTGAAGCCCGTCGCCTCGGCGATCGTTGCGAGCGGAAGGGCGCTTGATTGGATGAGCGCCCTGGCGCGCTCCACGCGGGCCTCCAGCACATACCGATAGGGCGCCACGCCGACGGTGGTTTTGAACTTGCGCGTGAAATGAAAGAGGCTGAGGCCCGTGAGCGCCGCGAGATCGGCCACCGAGATGTCGTCCGCAAGTTGGGCGTCCACGAAGTCGCGCACCTTGCCTAGTTGCGCCTCGGTCAAGCGTCCATCGCCCGTGTCCGTCGCAATCGTCTTCAAGAGCTCGGCGCCTGCTGCAATCACATGTGAGTCCATCAGAATCTGTGGCGCGCGCTCGGGCGCCTGCGCGAGACGGGCCAGTTTCGTCATCGTGTTCATTAGCTCAACGCTCTGAAAATAGACCATCGGGCGCAGCGAGCGCTGCGAGGGCGACACTTCCAATTCGTCGAACAGCCAATCCTGATCGAAATAGAGGACGCTGAAGGCGTTGCTCCGGGCGACGGGTTCGCACTAGCCTTCAACGCGCACGCCATGCGGAAGAAAGGTCAAACGCCGGCGCATATCGAGGAGACGCACCGGCGCCACCTCATCGCCCGCCATGCCGCCATCGCTGAGCACGATGTCGTGCAGCGCGAGATAAGCGCTCTCGCCGGACCAGGCGAAGTCGAAGCCGCCTTCGCCCGAAGCGACATGCTCGACAGTGTAGGGCAGGCGACGAACACAGGCGCGCGCGGCGCCGGCCTCGCTCCGCGGATTAAGTGCTAGCAGATGGTCGGACATGGAATGACGTGCTCAGGCTGACGCGACAGTGGCGACAGCAAGATTGTGCCGGACGAGCAATAAACAACAAATTAACCGCGTGCTCGCTAAATGCCGCCATCGGCGACGCGAAATGGGCGGGCGCCATGTGGGGACATGGATGGCGGACGAAGCAACCGGCTATGCAGGCGCGGCGGGGATCGCCTTCGCCCACACCGTCGTCGATCAACTTGGCGACAAGGAAATCGCGCCCTCGCCACCGAACTATGAATTGTGGGCGACCTATAGGACAGGCGCCTTCCCGGACCTCAACCGCGAACTCGAAGCGCGTCTCGCCGCCGGCGAAGACCTGACGCCGGCTCTGTGCGAGGACCTGTACGAGCGCTTTTTCATGCCGACGCGCTCCTACGAGCAACTCGTCCAAACTGGCGAATCCATTGCGCACGAACTGGTCGGCGCACTCGTCCATCTTCGCGAAGCCAACACCAATGCCGGTGCGTTCGCGAGCAAACTCGAAGACGCCGCGTCCGACATGGAGGCGACGCCCGATCCGTCGCACATCAAAGCCCTCGTGCGCAATCTTGTCGCGGAGACGCGCGAGGTCGCTGCACGCAATCGGACGCTGGAAACGCAGATGGAAGCCTCATCCAAACAGATGGAGGCGTTGCAGGTCAGTGTTCGTCAGGCGACGCTGGAGGCGGTGACGGATGGGCTGACCGGCCTCGCCAACCGCCGGCATTTCGACCGTCTCCTGTCGCGTCAGGTTGCAGACGCGGCGGAGCGCTCAGCGCCGCTTTGTCTCATCATGTGCGACATCGATCACTTCAAGCGGATCAACGATTCCTGGGGCCACCCCGTTGGCGATCAGGTCATCCGCTATGTGGCGAGCGCGATTCAGGCTGCGGCGCCGAAACCGGCCTGCGGCGCACGCTATGGCGGGGAGGAGTTTGCACTGCTGCTGCCGCGCACAAATCTCGATGCAGCCGAGACCGTCGCCCAAGAGCTCCTCCGGCGCGTGCGCGCGCGCACGTTGTCGCGCAAGTCGTCCGGCGAGCTTATCGGACACATCACCATCTCGGCCGGCGTCGCATTGCTGAGGCCAGGCGAGTGCGCAGAGGCGTTGCTGCGCCGCGCCGATGCCGCACTCTATGAAGCCAAGCGCGCGGGGCGTGACCGCGTCATCTGCGAAGGCGAGAACCGCGCGGCGGCGTAATCGCCGCAATGATGCATGGAGCATGCGCCATGGACGTTCGCGAGTGGAGACCGGCGGTCATCGCCTCGTCCAAGTTCGAGGCGCAGATCATTTTCGATCTCTTGCGCAACGCCGCTGTCGCCGACGTTCTGACGTTTTGCGATTCGGCGTATGCGCTCGAAGGGCTTCGGGGCGCGCGCGCGAACATGGTGTTCATGTCCCTCGCCAACGAGACAGCGGCGCTGGAATGGGTGCGCAGTCTGCGGCGCGCCGTAAATCATTCGCTTCGCAAGGCGCCGGTCCTCATCATTTCGGGCCAGTTGACCGCAGCACAGGCCGAACGGTTTAGGCACGCCGGCGCCAACGCCATTGTCGCTAAGCCCGTTTCCACCGCGACGCTGACCGGCGTGGTGAAGAAAGTTCTCGCCAAACCCCGGCCCTTCATCGAGAGCGCCGTCTATGTCGGCCCATGCCGGCGCGCCGGGATCGTAACGGCTGGCCCCGACAAGCGCCGCCGCCAGTCGGATGCGCGTGAAAAGGCAGACGCGCTTTAGCCGCGCACTCGGTCTGCCTTCGAAAGCGCCGCGAGCAGGATCAATTCAAGCACAACGCGTCCGATGAAGGCGGCCCTAAGGAAGGCGTGGAGCGACGCCAGCGGATCGGGCAAGTGAAGCGCTGCCGTCCAGTGCATCGCCGCCACCGCGCAAAATTTCTTGGACGATTGTCGTCGAAACGGGCGCCCACAGTGCCCGATGCCGCGCTCATCCCACTCCCGCGATAATCCAGCAACCTTCACATGGCCCAGCAGCTCCAAGTGAACTTGAGCATCCTGCGTTCGGCCCGCGCCGGAGGCGCATGGCGCGCAAATGACCAATGACAAAGCCCTGCGTCCGGACACCTTCGGTGCGCCATCGCGCGCAGGCGGCGTCAGGGTGAAAAGCGAAGCGCGCCTTGACGCCGCCGAGCACGATGGCTGAGAGAAAAGCGCGCCTCAACAGCGTTGAAGCGGTCTGCTCCTCTTCAGGCGACGGCTCCGCTCAAGGCGGCATACTGGTCCCCTGGGCGTTGCGCCGCGTTGACGATGTTTCGACATTTGCGCACTATGTTGGTGTGATGCGCCGCTTCTGGCTCTCCCTGCTTATGGTTATCGCGCTCGCCTCAGGCGGCGTCGCGAACGCCATGGTCATGGCTGATTGTCCGATGCTGACGCAGGCCTCCGCCCAGCCTGAAATGAGCGCCGGCCACGATTGCTGCCCCGATGACGCGCCTGCCGCGCCGGACGAGCAGCCAGCCAAGCAGATGGGCGATTGCGCCATGGCGCAGGCCTGCCGAGCCGGACCGGCGTTAACGCCGTCGGTTGAGCGAGTCTCCTTTATCGTTTCCACAATCGTCGTACGCGAGCCGGTCATGTCCGATAAGAGCATGATCTCGCGCGCGCCCGACGAATTCTGGCGGCCTCCACGAACGATCTGACACCGAGATAGGCGCTTTGCGCGCGCGTCCGCGCGCGCCTGCGCTTTGGTTTATCAGATCATCTGGAGCACGCTCATGCGCCTCGCATGGCTTGCATGTTGCGTCGTCGGCGTCGTCCCGATCGCACATGCGCAAGAATTGAGTTTTCAGGACGCTGTCACGCGCGCTGAAGATGGCCCAAGTGTCATCGCCAGGCGTGAGGCCGCGCGCGGCGCGCAACTCGCGGTGCGGCCGGCAGGGCAATTGCCCGATCCGCAACTTGTGCTGGGTCTGCAGAACGTGCCGGTTGAAGGGCCAGACGCCTATCGCCTGGGCCGCGATGAAATGACCATGCAGACCGTCGGCGTCATGCAGGACATGACGAGCGGCGCCGAACGGCGCGCGCGCCGGGCGATGGCCGAAGCCGAGGCCGGACGCTCGGAGGTGGGGCTGGACATCGCACGCCTTGAAGCGCGCCTTGGCGCGGCGCGTGCCTGGATCGCGGCTTACTATGCGGGACGCCGGGTTGAAGTGTTGAGCGGCCTGGCGCGCGAAGCGCGCGCATCCGCCCAAGCGGCGCGTGGGCGCCTGGCGGCGGGCGGCGGCAGCGTCGATGCAGCGATCGCCGCTGAAATCGAAGCGGCGCGCATCGAGGATCGCGGCGCTGACGCGTCCGCAGCGCTGATTGCAGCACGCGAGGAGTTGCGCCGCTGGATCGGCGATGCGGCCAGCGAGCCGATCTCTGCGGAAGAACCGCAATTTGCTGTCGATGCAGAACACATGCGCGCGCATCTGCGCCGTCATCCGGCGCTGCTCGCGTACCAAGCGGAAGCTGCGGCTGCGGATGCCGGCCTTCGCATGGCGCGCGCTGAGCGGATTCCTGACTGGTCATGGACGGCGATGTATCAACGCCGCGACGATTCCTTTGGCGACATGGCGTCCATTGAAGTTCGGATCGGGCTGCCGCTCTTTCAGGCTTGGCGCCAAGGCCCTCTTGTGGAGTCGCGCAAAGCTGATCAGGGGCGCGTCGCAGCCGAAGGCGCCGCAGCCGAACGCGAACACCTCGCCATGTTGGAAGCGGGATTGGCGGACTATGCCGCCACAGCGGCCAACCTGGAACGCGCCCGCGCTACGCGGCTGCCGCTCGCGCGTCAGCGCGCCGAAGCGGCGGCGGGCGCCTTCGCCGGCGGGACCATGAGCGCGGACGGTCTGATCGCCGCGCGGCGCGATGCGCTCGAAACCGAACTCGATGTGATCGCCCTGAGCGAGCGCCGCGCCATGCTGGGCGCTGCGCTCACGCTCCAATATGCGGAGCGCACGCCATGACGGGAACGAAAGTGCAAATCCCGCGCATCGCAATCATTGCCACAGCAGCGACCATCGGTGCGCTTGCGGTCGGCGCCGTCGGCTACTGGCTCGGTGCGAGCCGCGACGCGCCCTCCGCATCCGAAGACGGAAGGCGCGTGCTCTATTGGTACGACCCGATGGTCCCCGATCAGCACTTCGATCAACCGGGCCGCTCGCCCTTCATGGATATGGATCTTGTGCCGCGCTACGCCGATGAAGGCCCGGCGGAAGCCGGCGTGCGCATCGATCCAGGCGTCGTACAAAATCTCGGTGTGCGGATCGCCGCCGTTGAGAGCGCGCCGGTGTCGCGTACCGTGACCGCCGCCGGCGTCATCGTGTTCAGCGAGCGCGCTGTCGCTGTGGTGCAGGCGCGCGCCGCTGGCTTCGTCGAACGTGCTTATGGGCGCGCGGTCGGCGATGTCGTTTCTGCTGGCGCGCCGATCGTCGACATTCGCGTGCGGGAATGGACAGCGGCCCAAGCCGAATATCTGGCGCTTCGCGGCGGCGGGGGCGATCTCGCCATAGCAGCGCGCCGGCGTCTCGAAATGCTCGGCATGTCAGCTTCTCTCATCGAACGCGTTGAGCGCGACGGCGCGCCGCGGCCGGTCATGACCGTGACTGCGCCAGTGGCCGGCGCCATCACGGCGCTCGACATCCGCAACGGCATGACGATTGTTCAGGGCGCGCCGCTCGCCACCATCAACGGCATATCGCCGGTCTGGCTTGCCGTGTCGCTCGCGCAAGCCGACGCCAGCATCGCGCGCCCCGGAGGCCGCGTCACGGCGCGCATTGCGGCCTATCCGGGCGAGAGCTTCGCAGGTCGCATCGAAAGCATCCTGCCGGCGGCGGACGCCGCGACGCGTACAATCCAGGTGCGCATCGCACTGCCAAATCCTCAAGGACGGTTGCGTCCAGGCATGACGGCGGAAGTCGAACTTGCCGAAGGCGATGCGCGTCCCGCGCTGCTCGTGCCCGCTGAAGCCGTGATCCGGACCGGGAGACGCACTGTCGTCATCGTTGCGCTGGACGGCGGACGTTTTGCGCCGACCGAAATCGAGATCGGGCGTCGCTCCGGCGATCAGATCGAAGTGCGGCGCGGTCTCAGTGAAGGCCAGCGCGTCGTCGCGTCAGGGCAATTCCTGATCGATTCCGAAGCGAGCCTGACGGGCGCGCTGGCAAGTCTGGAAGCGTCGTCGGCGCCGCAGGCGGCCGCAAACTCGCATCAAGCCAGTGGCCGCGTCACCGCGATCAATGGCGTCAATATCACGATCGCGCATGGGCCTGTGCCAAGTCTGCAATGGCCCGGCATGACCATGGCGTTCGTGATTGAGGATGCGGCTTTGAGCCGTGGGATTGGCGTAGGCGACAATGTGCAATTCCGCTTCCGGCAAGATGGTTCGCGTTATGTCGTCAGCGACATTCGCAAGACGGAGGCGCCGCGATGATCGCCGCGCTGATCCGCTGGTCGGTCGCCAATCGTCTGCTTGTGGTGTTGGCGACGCTTGTGCTCGCGGTCGCGGGTGCTTTGGCGATCCGGTCGACGCCCGTCGATGCGATCCCGGATCTTTCGGATGTACAGGTCGTCATTCGCACAACGTATCCGGGCCAGGCGCCGCAGATCGTTGAAGATCAGGTCACGTATCCACTGACCACGACGATGCTTTCCGTGCCGGGCGCGCGGACGGTTCGCGGCTATTCGTTCTTCGGCGACTCATTTGTCTATGTGATCTTCGAAGACGGCACCGATCTCTATTGGGCGCGGTCACGCGTTCTCGAATATCTCAACCAGGTGCAGGGGCGCTTGCCGCCCGCAGCGCGCTCGTCGCTCGGCCCCGACGCCACAGGCGTCGGCTGGGTCTATCAGTACGCGCTGGTCGATCGCACCGGACGGCATGATCTTAGCCAGTTGCGCAGCATCCAGGATTGGCTGCTCAGGTTTGAATTGAAGAGCGTGCCGGGCGTCGCCGAAGTCGCCTCGATCGGCGGCATGGTTCGGCAATACCAGATCGTGCTCGATCCAGAGCGCATGGCCGCCTATGGCGCGTCGCAGCAACAGGTCGCGGACGCAGTGCGTGCGGCCAATGGCGAAACCGGCGGCGCCGTCGTCGAGATGGGCGAAGCCGAGCACATGGTGCGCGCCTCGGGTTATCTGCGCACGTTGCAGGATTTCGACGCCATTCCCCTCGGCCTTGGCGCGAATGGCGTTCCGGTCAGGTTAGGCGACG
>Ga0268299_1004156_pt1 | contig 11808 bp, 11 predicted proteins | sample NOBtaG_FD_193484 | JGI IMG/M metagenome (GOLD analysis project Ga0268299, IMG submission 193484) | Activated sludge microbial communities from bioreactor in Nijmegen, Gelderland, Netherland - NOB reactor | ecosystem: Engineered > Bioreactor > Aerobic > Activated sludge | place: Netherlands... | reverse complement strand
TATAAGCAGCTCCCTGCCGAAGCGAAACGCTATGTGACACGCATCGAAGAGCTGGTGGCGTGCCGCATCGACATGATTTCGACCGGGTCAAAGCGTGCGGAAACAATTATGCTGCGAAATCCGCTGGATTGCTCCCGCCGACGCCCCAAACGCTCCTGAAAATAGCCAATGGTCATCGGTCAGCCGGGAATGGTAGGATGGGCGGGCTGTTGCGTCATCATTCGTCGAGAACATAGAATGGTGGGACGATCGAGAATACAGGATGTTCGGTAGGTTGAGAAAACCAAACGAGAGTTAAGTCAGCAGTCCTGTACTTCTTGCCAGGATGTTCAAAAAGGTCTTCAGGCGAGGCCGCAGCGAGCGAGGGACTGAGACGTACACTTTTCGGTACGTTGAGGTTCTGAGCGATGCGAGAACAAAGCGGGAAACCTTTTTCAACATCCTGAACGTGAGCCGGTAGCTCAGTCGGTAGAGCATCGCCCTTTTAAGGCGAGGGCCCTGGGTTCGAGTCCCAGCCGGCTCACCATTAAATCAACGACTTCGAAGATCCCGCCTTCATCGACCCGCCCAATTGTGACAGATTTGTGTCATAGGGCGGTCGCTGCTCCAACACGTTGACTCCATCCCTCAAGCTTTCAGGGCAATGATGCGCATAGCGTTGCGTCATCGTCCCGGTCTTGTGACCGAGCAGACGCTGGACCTTGTACAGATCGATCCCCCGTTGCACCAGTCGCGTGGCGAACGTGTGCCGCAGGTCGTGGAAGCGGAAATCAGGAATACCTGCCCGATCCCTCGCTTCACAAAACTCCCGTACCAGGAAGCGCACTTGGAGTGTATGGCCCAACGGTGTCTTGAACACCGGTCCCTTTGATGCGCCTGCCGCAGCCTGTTTGGTTGCCAGCAGGTCGTACACCGTGGCGTTCAAGGGGATCGTGCGGCGTGTGCCGTTCTTGCTCTTCATCACGATGAGCGTCCCGCGTGTGAAATCCACATCCTGCCACAGGAGATTCAGGATCTCCCCTTGCCTCATCCCGGTGTTAAGCGCAAAGCGAATGATCTCTTGAAGCCAGGGCGATGAAGCAGCCAAGAGACGGTCCTCTTCGTCGGCAGTCAGCCAACGATCCACTTCGTTCTGCACCTGCTCAAAAGACACACGGTGCATGGGGTTCTCCCGGCACCATTCCCATTCCCGCATCGCCAGATTGAAGGCATGCCGCACCAGCTGGAGTTCCTTGTTCGTGGTCGCTGGGGCTGCCCCTTCAAGCCGCCGTTGGACTTTGTACTCTGCGAGCAGCTTCGGCGTAATGTGCCCAAGCACTCGCTGACCGAACACCGGGAGGAGATGCTTGAGAGCTGTCGCATCCCGGATCTGGCTCTTGGGAGCCTTCAGGCCTGAGCGTTCTGCCATATAGCGAGTCATCATGTCCTCGAAGGTCCGATCCTGCTCGGGCTGTTTGTCAAAAAACACGCCCTCGATGATCTGGGTCTTTACTTTCCCAAGGATCGCGTCAGCCAGGCGTTTATCTCCGGTGCCGGTCGATCGTCGAATCCGCGACCCCTGATAGACGAAATCCATCCACCAGACTTTTCCTCTTTTTACGAGTCCCATTCTATTGCTCCTTTCTGAATGGGCTCGCTATGCTGGTTTCCCCGCGTTGAGTATAGATGGCACATTTGGCGCGCTCAATGAGGGCATCTACGTTGTGCGGGGGCTGTGGGCGGTGCTTCTTGGGTACAGAGACAGCTGGTCGGCTGGTCACCCGACAGGACTCAAGCCACCGCTCGATCTCGTCTTGCCGGAACCGCAGCAGGCCATGGAGTTTGAGGCTGGGGATCTTGCCTTGTGCCGCCCAGGCGTAAAGCGTAGCGGCTTTAATGTGTAGCAGCTGAGCAAGTTCTTGGACCGTGAGTAACATTGTGAAACTCGTCGTACCGGAGTGAACGTCTTACCGTCGATGGCGACCAAGTTGTTTTCGAACAGGTCGTGACGCCCGCACGGGAGAGCCAGGCACTGGTTTCGGTGGTCCATCAATCAAGAGCCCATCTGAGCGACAGATCCGGCCTTTATGGACAGCCCGGTACCAGTAGTCGCCCCCACCGAATTGGGATTGCACGAAGCTTTCGTCAAAGTACCAAGCAGGGAAGACGCCGAGGTACTGCCGCCCGCGCTGAGGGTCGATGCGATACAAGTACACTTTGGGTTCGTTCTCCGGCCAGTCGCCAGGGAGTGCAGCAACCCAGTTATTTCGAGAATGACGTGGCATTTTCATGGTTATGTCCTTTCCTCTTGATATGGTTGTATTCCCCGCACAACGAGCCTGTCATGCCTACTCTATCGAGGTCATGGATTCCTGTCATACTGGAGAAAAGGCGTGGGGACTTATCTCCGCGGAACGCTGGGTTAGCTCTGCCAGGGGTTGAAAGGAACGGGATGACTTTGGAGGAGGTGCTTCCACTCTTCAAACCACCGCTCGAAGTGCTCACAGTAGGGCGCTACACGGTCTTCGATGGAAGCAACACGGTTACGGACAGTCTCTCGGTTGAGTGGCTGGTTCTCATATGTGCTGGGACAGAAGCTGTTGAGCAGCAGAGCAATCGACGTATATCGGGCTCCATGCGGTGAGCCTGTCCGGACCAGGTGACGGCTCAGCAGTACCATTCCCGTGTTGAACCAGGACTGACCAGGGCGGCCATTTGGTGGAGACACTGGAGGGCTCTCAAGCGTGAAGGTGGTATATAGGCTCGCCTTTTCTCCCACGTATCCGTCCAGGTCGGGCGGCTCAGGCATAGCTTCGAACCGTGCCCTCAATCGTTCAAGTCCTACTTGGTCAAATGACTGCCCGGCTCTGAGCAAGGCTGGGGTGGCGGTTTCGATGTTTTGGAGATCAGATTCGGTGATGAGGTGGAAATCCTGTAAGTCCGCAAGGGACCCGGACCGGTCTTGCGAGAAGACTTGTGGAAAGGCAGATGAAGTGCTCACACGTAATTCGTCACAGGTCTTGATGAGGACGTGGAGAATATAGACGGGGTCTGCACCACGTTCGAGAACGAATTTGAATGTGTCGGCAGTCTGTGGTTCAAAGCGTCTGAGGTGCCTGATGAGGTGCGCATAATGTCCGGCGCTTTCCGGCGCCTCGTCCCAGGATTTTAGAATCTGTTCCCAAAACCGAAACGCGATATGAGTTCGTGTGCGCCACTGCTCCGACATACTGGGTCGCCTCACTGGTGCCTGCAATCGAGTGACGATAGCCTTGAATAATAATGAGTGTAATCGAAGTCGCGACCCTGTCCAATTTATGGCCGTTTCAACGGGAGGGAGAGCCACAGGGGGTTCATAATGGGGTTATGGAAAGAGGTTTAAACCTAGTTTTTGAGAGGTTTCTGAGGGAATAACTCTAGTATAGGAATGTAATAACCAGGTTTTAGAACCCTTACTCAATCACGATAAGGGGTTTACATCAGCTGGGAGCCGATACCACTGCTCACGAAGCGAAGGCCAAGCCGTTCGCCTTGCCCTATAAGCCATTCCCCATTAGGAAGGAGTGATTTCTCAAGGGGAAACGGGTAAGCTTCCCGCGCGATTGAGCTACGGATTCTAGTCTGTTGGGCTCGTTCCTGATTGGCCAAAGGTGCCAGGGCATGGCGACTCCGGAAGACAAAGCGCGGGCACACATCGACCAGGCGCTGGAGCAGGCTGGCTGGAAAGTCCAAGACTACAAGAGCGCCAATCTTCATGCCGGTCGGGGAGTCGTCCTCAGAAATTTCCCCCTTGTGAGCGGGCACGGCTTTGCGGACTATCTCCTCTATATAGATGGCAAGGCCGCCGGAGTGATTGAAGCGAAGAGGGAGGGGTTTCCGCTTGTCGGCGTGGAAGTCCAGGCCGAGAAATATAGCAAGGGGCTCCCTGCCGACTTGCCTGCCCATATCAGGCCATTGCCGTTTCTGTACCAGAGCACCGGCGTGGAAACGCGCTTCACGAACGGCCTCGATCCTCAACCGCGCAGCCGCGCCGTGTTTAGCTTTCATCGTCCCGAAACACTCGTGGCCTTCATCCCGAAGCACAGCGAGGCGCCAAGAGATCTGCAGGGCGCATCTCTGGCGGCAGAGGCAACGCCGACGCTCCGTGCCCGTTTCAGAACACTGCCACCCCTCAGCACCACTGGCCTCTGGCCCGCGCAAATCACCGCCATCAACAATCTTGAGAAGTCGCTGGCTCAGGATCGCCCTCGCGCCTTGATCCAAATGGCCACCGGCAGCGGCAAGACCTTCACGGCTATCAACTTCATCTACCGGCTGATCAAGTTCGCTGGGGCCAAGCGTGTGCTGTTCCTCGTCGATCGCGGCAATCTCGGTGACCAGACGTTGAAGGAGTTCCAGCAGTACGTCTCGCCCTACAACAACTTCAAGTTTACGGAAGAGTTCATCGTCCAGCGGCTGGCGGGCAACACTCTCGATACCACCGCGCGCGTCTGCATCAGCACCATCCAGCGCATGTACTCCATGCTCAAGGGGCGGGAACTGTCGGACGAGGACGAAGAAGCTTCTGTCTCAGGCCTCGAACGGCTCTTCAAGAAACCTGATCCCTTGGATTACAATCCCGCCATCCCCATTGAAACCTTCGATATCATCGTCACCGACGAATGCCACCGGTCCATCTACAACCTCTGGGCGCAGGTGTTGGAATACTTCGATGCCCACCTCATCGGCCTCACTGCCACGCCCAACAAGCAGACCTTCGGCTTCTTCAATCAAAACCTCGTCATGGAATACAACCACGAGCAGGCCGTGGCCGACGGCGTCAATGTGAACTACGACGTGTACCGCATCCGCACTGCCATTACGCAGACGGGGTCTAAGGTAGAGGCCGGGTATAGCGTGCAGTTGATGAATCGAGAGACGCGGACGAAGCGGTGGGAGCGGCTCGACGACGACTTCGCCTACGATCCCGACCAGCTTGACCGTGACGTGGTCGCTCCGGACCAGATCCGCACCATCGTCAAAGCTTTCAAGGACAAGCTCTTCACCGACATCTTTCCTGGCCGTACGGAAGTGCCCAAGACCCTGATCTTTGCCAAGGACGACGCCCACGCGGAGAACCTTGTAGAAATCCTCCGCGAGGAGTTCGGCAAGGGCAACGAATTCGCCCAGAAGATCACCTATCGCACCACCGGGGTGACTCCCAAGGACCTCATCAAGAGCTTTCGTAACAGCTACCATCCCCGCATCGCTGTTACGGTGGACATGATCGCCACCGGCACCGACATCAAGCCGGTCGAGATCGTCGTCTTCATGCGCGCGGTCAAATCCCGCACCTTCTTCGAGCAGATGAAGGGCCGGGGCGTCCGCGTCATCAAGCCGGACGATCTGAAAGCCGTCACGCCCGACGCGACGAGTAAAGACCACTTCGTCATCGTCGATACCGTCGGTGTCTGCGAGCACGACAAGACCGACGCCCGACCAATGGAGAAAAAGCCCAGCGTCGCTTTTGAGAAACTGCTTCAAGCCGTGGCATTGGGGAATACAGAAGAGGACGTGCTCACCAGCATCGCCGGACGGCTGGCCCGCATGGAGCACAGGATTACCAAAGGCGATGAACAGGCCATCAGCAAAGCCAGCGGCGGCTTCTCACTCCAGGACCTGAGTCGGGGTCTCGTGGAAGCGATCAATCCCGATCGGCAGGAAGAGCGAGCCATACAGCAATTCGGCACAAGCAAACCAACTGACCAACAGATCCAGCAGGTGGCCACCAAGTTGATCCAAGCAGCGGCCAAGCCGTTTCACGATCCGAAGTTCCGCGAACTCTTGGTCGAGATCAAAATGAAGAACGAACTGACCATCGATCACGTGAGCCAGGACCAAGTCATCGAAGCAGGCTTCAGTGCAGACGCATTAGCGCGCGCTCGTACCATCGTGCAATCGTTCGAACAGTTCATCACCCAACACAAGGACGAGATCACCGCCCTGCAAATCCTCTACAGCAAGCCGTACAAACAGCGGCTGAAGTTTGAGGACATCAAGGATCTGGCCCACGCGATTGAAAAGCCGCCCTATCTCTGGAACGAATCTCAACTCTGGCAGGCCTATGCGGCGTTGGAGAAGTCAAAGGTCAAAGGCGCAAGCGGCAAGCGCATCCTGACCGATCTGGTTTCTCTTGTCCGCTTTGCCACGCATCAGGACAATGAGCTGGTGCCATTTCCTGAGAAGGTCAACGTCAACTTCAACGCCTGGCTTGGAGAGCAGGAGCGTGGAGGCAAGAAGTTTACCGATGAACAGAGGCAGTGGCTCAGCATGATTAGAGACCATATTGCGGCAAATATGGGGGTTGAATCAGACGACTTCGAGTACGCACCCTTTTCCCAGGCCGGTGGGTTGGGAAAAGCCTATCGATTGTTTCCGGACGGCCTTCAGACCATAATAGAAAGCCTGAATATGGCCCTGGTGGCCTAAAACGGAGGATCTATGTCGACAGCCGAACGAATCTTCAAGGAGGCGCAGAAACTTCCGGACACACTCGCGCAGGAGGTGTTGGATTTCATCGAGTACATCGAAATCAAGCATGGCCTGCGAGACCGTCATACCGAAGAATTGAAGCAGGCGCAGGAACCGGCCATGCGCCATGTGTGGGATAACCAGGACGACGAGGTTTGGAATGGCGTGTAAGCCAGGCGACCTGGTCCTCATTCCATTTCCCTTCTCGGATCTGCAGTCGGCCAAGAAACGGCCGGTCATGGTCTTGACCCCACCGGATCGACACGCCGACTTCATCGGGTTGGCCGTCACCTCAGTTGCCCAGCCAAATCATGCCATGCCAATCGGTGCAATGGACTTAGTGGAAGGCGCGCTCCCCAAAGCTTGTTGGATCAGATTCGACAAAGTCTTTACCCTGTCCGAAAGCAGCATCGTCAAAACCTTCGGCGCACTGTCGCCACAAACCATACAAACCGTGTTGCAGGGGCTGTGTTCTGTCGTCGGGTATGCCCGCAAATGATCCGCAGTCACGTCGCCGCGAACCTCGCGGTTGAACCGGACGACTTTGAGTACGCACCCTTTGCTCAAGAAGGTGGGCTTGGGAAGGACCATCAGCTTTTTGGTAGCGAGCTGAATACACTTATTGAAGAACTGAATGGAACGTTAGCCGCGTGACGAATGGTCGAGAAGTGATCCCTAGCCACTGGAGTTACAGAAAAATTAGTGAGGTCACGACCAAAGTTGGCAGTGGCTCAACACCGCGCGGGGGGGAATCTGTTTATCCGGATTCGGGAGTTCCTCTTATTCGTTCGATGAATGTTCATTCTTCAGGCTTTAAGTCGGACGGTCTTGCGTTTATCGATGCTGACGAGGCCAGGAAACTTGATCATGTAATCGTTCAGCCAAGTGATGTCTTGCTCAATATAACAGGGGCGTCGATTGGGCGAGTAACCACTGCACCTAATGCGCTAGCCGGTGCCAGAGTAAACCAGCATGTCTGCATAATACGCCCGAAGGAAGAACTGTCATCATCATTCTTGTCGTATTTCCTGGCTTCGCCGAATGAGCAGGCACGTATCATGAATGTCCAGGTAGGAGCTACCCGGCAGGCATTGACGAAGGCCATGATTCTTGACTGGGATGTCCCAGTTCCACCTTTTCATGAGCAACAGGAGATCGTCGCGGAGATCGAAAAGTAATTCTCCCGCCTCGATGAAGCCGTCGGTAATCTAAAGCGCGTAAAAGCCAACCTCAAACTCTACAGAGCCGCCGTCCTCAAAGCCGCCGTCGAAGGGAAGCTGACGGAAGACTGGCGCAAGCAACATCCCAGGGAGTTATATTGAAGTCCGTTGAACTTTGAATGAGGGGCTCCTGCCGTGGAATACTCTACGGGCACAGGGCATACAGGAAAGGAGCCGCCGATGAGGCGCGAGACAAGACAGCGGAAACAGGCGTTGGCAGGGTTGCGAGCAATGACGGGTGAAGACCGAATGCTGGGGACCCTGGTCCGTATCATTCACTCCGGGAAACAAGCGTTGGATGCGGTGATGCTGGAGATGGGGCGGATGGTGGGTGAGAGTATCATGCTGATGGAGCGGGAGGAGATCGCGGGACCGGACTATCATCCGACGGACCCGGCTCTTCAAAAGTGGGCGCATGAGGACGGCTCGATCTTCCTGGGAGACCAGAAGGTCAAGGTGACGCGCCCCCGCTTGCGGCACGTGACACAGGGAGAGCTGACCCTGCAGTCCTATGCCCGGATGCGTGCGCCGGGGGCATTTTCGGAGGAACTTTTGGCGAAGATTCTCCGAGGCGTGTCGGCACAGCGCTACGCGGACACCGTGATCGAAGCCGCCGGGGCGTTCGGCGTGTCCGCCTCCTCGGTCTCTCGCAAGCTCGTGGAGCTGACCGCGACGAAACTGAAGGCGTTCCAGCAACGCTCTCTGGCCGACGTCACGCCATTTGCCCTCTTCCTCGACACCATCCACCGAGGGGGCGAGGCGTTTCTCGTCGCCCTGGGGGTGGACCAGGGTGGGGAGAAGAAGGCCTTGGGGTTCTGGCAGGGTTCTTCAGAAAATCACGAGATCTGTGAGGCGCTGTTTGTGGACCTGGAGCGTCGCGGGCTGGTCCTCTCCCACCGAATTCTGTTTGTCACCGATGGCGGCAGTGGGCTGATCAAGGCGCTTCGAGCCCGGTTCGGTAAGAAGCTCGTGCATCAACGCTGTGCGATTCACAAGAGCCGGAATCTGCAGCGGCACCTGGCAAAACCGTATCGGGCAGAGGCGCATCGGCGGCTGATGACGGCGTTGGAGCAGACCAGCTATGCCGACGCGAGGCGGATGCTGCAGGAGTTGGAGGCCTGGCTCCGAACCAAGAACGAATCAGCGGCCACATCACTCCGGGAAGCCTTTGAGGAATTATTGACCCTGCATCGGCTGAAGGTGCCGCCCCTGCTGCGCAAGACGCTCATCTCCACCAATCCGATCGAGAGCATGTTCTCGCTGGTCCGGCACAGTGAGCGGAACCTCAAGCGAACCCGCGGGAGTGCGATGCTTCAGCGGTGGCTGGGGACCGTGCTGCTCTGCTGTGAGCAGCGGTTCCGGAAGGTCAAGGGCTATGCCGAGATTACGCAGATCAGGGCCACAATTGAGGCCGAGCAGACAGAGGCGGCCTCTGCGCCGAGCAAGAAGGCAGCCTGACAAGAACCACAACCATGGAGCGACTCAGAACATTTTCAACGGACATCTTGATAATTCCCATCCCAGCGTCGAACCAGCCAGCAAACTCCTCGAACGCATCCTGGCCGAGCGCCGCGCGAAGTCGAAAGATAAAGGGAATTATATAGAGTCAGCGTCGCCCGACATCGACAATCTCCCGGCATTGCCTAAAGAATGGATTTGGACAAGCTTAGGCCAGATGTTTGAAGTTTACGTTGGAGCAACTCCGAGCAGAGGGAAACAAGAGTACTGGGATGGGTCTATTCCATGGGTCAGCAGTGGAGAAGTAGCTTTTTGTCGAATACGGAAGACAAAAGAGCGTATTACGGAAAAAGGCCTGGCAAATTCGTCGGCCAAATTACACCCGCAAGGCACTGTGCTGTTGGGTATGATTGGTGAGGGTAAGACGCGTGGGCAAGTTGCCATCCTAGACATTGCGGCGTGTAACAATCAAAACTCAGCAGCGATTCGTGTCTCAGAAACGGGTATCCCTTCAGAATACGTGTATCGTTACCTTGAGGGACAATATGAAGAGAACCGCTTGTTGGGTTCGGGGAACAATCAACCGGCATTGAACAAGGCGCGCGTACAGCGAATTCCCCTTCCTTTACCTCCGACAAACGAACAACAGCAAATAGTCGGCGAAGTCGAGCGTCGCTTGTCCGTCATAGACGAACTCGAAGCCGCCGTCCAAGCTAACCTGACCCGCGTCGACCGCCTGCGGCAAGCAATTCTTCAGCGAGCGTTTTGCGGGGAATTACACATCGAAAAGAAGAGTCACCTATGACCTTAACGCTCGAAGCTCTATTGGCGCGCGGATACTTTCCGCAAGAACTTCCCCCGCCCTTCAATACAACATCTCTCGCCACGTTCATTGCTAGCTCGGCCGGGAAACCGTTACCATTTGCTCACCAAAAAAACCGCCCTTCGAAGCCGGAAATCTATAGCCTGGCTCGGACTGGGACTCTCCGACGTGAGCTATCAATTCTCAATCCAGTTCATTTCACTCTTCTAGCGAATTGCATAGCCAATAAATGGAAAGACCTAGAAAAGGCGTTCTCTGGATCCAAACTATCTCTTACAACGCCGACCTTGACTGATCATATAAGAGCGATTGGTCGGAAAAGTTCTCTTGATGTGCTCCCATCTAAGCGGGCCGAGCTTCGAAGTAGAGGGCGTTTCCTGCTAAAAGCCGATGTCATTCGGTTCTATCCCTCGATTTATACCCACAGTATTCCTTGGGCTCTGCATGGGAAGAAAGTTACCAAATCGAATCGCAGCAAAGCTCTGCTTGGTAATGAGATCGATGAGCTGATGCGGAACTGCCAGGACGGCCAAACCAATGGAATACCTATCGGGCCAGATACTTCCTTGCTCCTAGCGGAGGTTATCCTAGCGCAAGTTGATCAAAACCTCTCGCGTTTAAGGCTGAAGGGACTTCGCTATATTGACGACTTCGAACTTGTCTTTGATTCCGAGACAAAAGCGCTACAAGCATTGAGCAAGCTGGAGGAAGCTTTGCTTGAATTTGAACTCCATCTGAACCCTTCAAAGACCAAGGTGGTTTCTCTTCCGCAACGGCTAGAGGATTCATGGGTCGCCGAATTGAAAAACATTGAACTGGAGCCTAGATCTCCTAAATTTAAAAGCCAGCTAATACAGTTTTTCGATAGGGCCTTTGAGTTGGCAGGGGCCTTCCCAACAGAGAATATCCTAAAGTACGCCGCTGGCAGAATGTCTAGAATGCGTATCTGGCACTACAAGGATGAGATGGCCGAAGACCTTCTAGTTCAATGCGCGAGGGTCGAGGCAGGGGCTTTACCAGCGGTCCTTGCTTCCATACTCAGGGCTCCCAATCGTGCACCCAGAAAGACCCGCCTTCTCAAGGAAATGCTCCATAGCATAATTATGGAGCATGCACCCCAACGTCATTCGAGCGAGGTGGCTTGGTCAATATGGGCTTGCCTTGCGCTCAAACTTCAACTGACCAGAGGAGTTGTAAGATCGGTATTGCAGATGGAAGATTCAGTTTGTGCGCTATTACTCTTGCACGCGCGCGAATCGGGCCTTCTACATAAACCAAAAGATCTCGATGAGTTAAAGGCTTTTCTGACGCCTCAGGATTTGTATGAGAGCAGATGGTTGTTATCATACGAAGCGGATATGAAAGGGTGGCTGTCCCCTGGACCAGCAGGTGATCATGTATCAGCTGACAGCAATTTTGCACCGCTCAAAGCAGCAAACGTTTCTTTTTATGATGTAAGCCAAACTGTTTTGCCCAGCATTGATGATAGAGAAGAAGACGGCGAAGATTTTCCCCTTGACCGATATGTGGCCGACTACTACGCGGATCCTGAAGATGATGAAGTGGACTCTTCGGAAGATGACGACGACGAAAACAACCTTTAGTTGGTTCTGCCTCGGAGCATTAAATCGTTAATGTTTCCCGCATCACTAGGGATAATTGGGAATAGCTTCTTATGAGTGCATCAACCATCGTTCAAAAGCTCTGGAGCTATTGCAACGTCCTCCCTGCCTGCCGCGCTTTGCTTGGCGCAGACAGGCGCGACGACCAACGGAGACCATGACTACTTCTGCAATTGTTAGCAAACTTTGGAATTAC
>Ga0268299_1004155_pt1 | contig 11818 bp, 8 predicted proteins | sample NOBtaG_FD_193484 | JGI IMG/M metagenome (GOLD analysis project Ga0268299, IMG submission 193484) | Activated sludge microbial communities from bioreactor in Nijmegen, Gelderland, Netherland - NOB reactor | ecosystem: Engineered > Bioreactor > Aerobic > Activated sludge | place: Netherlands... | reverse complement strand
GGCATAGCCCGGCTCGGTCTGCAGGCGGTGCAGCACGCGCGCCGCGACGGCGGTGTCGGGGAAGTCGCTGAACACGCCGTCGATGCCGAGCGCGTAGAACTGCAGGTACTCGGCGACCGGGTTGCCGGCATAGTCGCCCGCCAGGCGCGAGGCCTCGTTGCGGAAGGTGTAGGCGTGGACCAGCAGGCCGGCCTTGTGGGCGCGCGCGATCAGATCGCCGGCCGGTGCGAGCTGGCGCGCCGCCTCGCCCGGCCCGCTGCCGGCGGGGTTGGCGACGGTGCTGACGATGTAGCGCTTCCACGGGCCGATGCCGTCGGCATAGCCCTTCACTTCCTTGAGGCCGGCGTCGGTCGTGAGGTAGGCGAAGGTGCGGGCCAGCAGCGCGGGCTTGCCCGAGACCGTCCAGTCGTAGGGGCGGTCGTAGGGCGCGGTGAAGTCGAGCGTGCCGTCGGGGTTGACGTCGTTGGCGTCGATGAGCTGCACCAGCTTCACGCGCGTCAGCCGGTTCAGGAGCTTCAGGTTGGCCTGCTCGAAGGACTGGATGAAGACCGGCGCCTCGCGGTAGTTCCAGCCGTGGCGGGTCAGCACGTCGAGCAGCCGCTGCTCGAGCGGCAGGCCGAGCCGCTGGTGGTAGGTCGGGTGCTTGGTCTCGGGGTAGACGCCGATCGTGCGGCCGGCCTCGCGGCCCTTGCGCTGGGCCAGCTGCACGACCTCGTCGAAGGTCGGGATCTCGAACTTGCCGTTGAACTGCTGCGGCCGCTCGGCGAAGGGCTGCCTAGCACGCAGGGTCTTGATCTCGGCCAGCGTGAAGTCCGAGGCGAACCAGCCCTGTTCGGCGACGCCGTCGACCATCATCGCGCTGCGGAAGCGCGACGCGAACTCGGGCCGCGAGGCGACGTCGGTGGTGTTGGTGATGTTGGGCTCGTGGCGCGCGATCAGGTGGCCGTCCTGGGTGGCCACGAGGTCGGGCTCGATGAAGTCGGCGCCCAGCTCGATGGCCAGCGCATAGGACTCGAGCGTGTGCTCGGGCAGGAAGCCGCTGGCGCCGCGGTGGCCGATCACGAGCGGGCGCTCGGACGCGGCGCGCGGGCCGCCGGCGCGGTCGTGGGCCGTCGCGGGAGGCACGAAGGTCGCGAGGCCGAAGGCGCAGGCCAGCGTCGCGCAGAGGACGGGAATCGATTGCATGGGCACTCCTACGGGGGGTGCGTGCACGCTAGGGGCCGGGGATGACCCGGCCGTGAACGGTCGATGACGGTCCGTCAGAACGCGGCGAGCTTGAGCTGCAGCGCGAAGGCGCCGGTCACATTGCCGGCCAGCGAGGGGATGTAGGTCAGGTTGACGCCGGTACGGCGCCACTCGACCGAGGCCACCGGCAGCACCGTCGGGAAGAAGCCCCCGTGGCGCATCGCCGGGTAGCCGTCGACGACGCCGAGCGCGGCACCGAGGCTGAACTTCCAGTCGCCGTGGCGCAGCCGGGTCAGTTCGGGCGACCACACGGCCTGGGCGTAGCGGCTGTGCCGGCGGACCGAGTTCCGGTAGGCGCCGGCGGCCAGGCGCCAGTCGTCACTGAACGCGAGCTCGAAGCCGAGCCCGCCGTTCTTCTCGTTGTAGCGGCCGGTGTTGCCGCTGCCCACGTGGCGCGACAGGAAGCCCGAGGTCAGCCACAGCTGCTGGCCTTGCGCCTCGGGCGCGCCGGCGAGGGTCGGCGCGGGGCCCGACAGCAGCAGGGCCAGCGCGGCGGCGGTGGTGGCAAGGGATCGAGAGGCCATGGTGTCGCTCCGGCGAGTTGCTGACTTGCGTCGCAGGTCTCGCGGGGACGAACACGGGCTGGGGCCGATCCGGGCGGGGCACTGGCAAGCAGTGCCTTGTCATCGGCCTGTCACCGACCGGCCTGAACCGGAGTAACAGGGTGTTTACGCGGCAGATTCGACGCCGCGGCCGCCGTCAGCGCGGCAGGCCGGTCTCGGCCGGCTGCACGGGCAGGACGACGGCCGGCTCGGGCTTCCAGCCCTTCTTGCGGTGCTCGGCGACCACGCTGGTGTAGATGCCGCCGCGCACGTACCAGCGCGCGGTGATGCGCGCGAAGCGCGGTGCCGTCGTCTCGACCAGCTTGCCGAGGATGTCGTTGGTGACCTTCTCGTGGAAGGCACCCTCGTCGCGGAAGCTCCACATGTACATCTTCAGGCTCTTCAGCTCGACGCAGAGCTGGTCGGCCACCATGTCGATCGTGAAGTGCGCGAAGTCCGGCTGGCCCGTCAACGGGCACAAGCAGGTGAACTCGGGGATCTGGAACTGGATGACGTAGTCCCGCTCCGGCGCCGGGTTGGGAAAGACGTGCAGTTCCTTCGACGGTGCGGTTGGCGGGTTCGGCGGCATCGGCCGTTGCCGGGGAGCGGTCTTCGGGGCGGTCTTGCTGGGGTTCTTGGCCATGGCGACAACTGGGTTCAGCCGACGTTTGCTTGCAGTTCGGCGAGGGGCGCGATGCTATCATCCGCGCCACTCTCAAGCCGGCGTCTGCGCCGGTTTTTCGTTGAATATCAAATAGATAGCGGATAGTCTTCAACATTCACGCGAAGACGAATCACGCGATCTGCCGCCCGCGATGCGCCTCAATTCGATCAAGCTCTCCGGCTTCAAGTCCTTCGCGGAACCGACCAACTTCCAGCTGCCGGGCCAGCTGGTCGGCGTGGTCGGGCCCAATGGCTGCGGCAAGTCCAACATCATGGACGCGGTGCGCTGGGTGCTGGGCGAGAGCAAGGCCTCCGAGTTGCGCGGCGAGTCCATGCAGGACGTCATCTTCAACGGCTCGGGCAACCGCAAGCCGGCGAGTCGGGCCTCGGTCGAGCTGGTGTTCGACAACAGCGATGCGCGGGCCGGCGGCGCCTGGAACCAGTTCACCGAGATCGCCGTCAAGCGCGTGCTGACGCGCGACGGCACCTCCAGCTACTACATCAACAACCAGCCGGTGCGCCGCCGCGACGTCCAGGATGTGTTCCTCGGCACCGGCCTCGGTCCGCGGGCCTACGCGATCATCGGCCAGGGGACGATCAGCCGGATCATCGAGAGCAAGCCCGAGGAGCTGCGGCTCTTCCTCGAAGAAGCCGCCGGCGTCTCCAAGTACAAGGAGCGCCGCCGCGAGACCGAGAACCGCCTCAAGGACACGCGCGAGAACCTGCAGCGCGTCGACGACATCCTGCGCGAGCTGAATGCCAACCTCGACAAGCTCGAAAAGCAGGCCGAGGTCGCGACGCTGTACCGCGGCCTGCAGGAGCAGGGCACGCTCAAGCTGCACCAGCTGTGGTTCCTGAAGCATCGCGACGCCGCAGCGGAAGAGACGCGCGTCAGGCAGGCCGTGCTGGACGCGAGCAACGCGATCGAGGCCCGGGTGGCCGAGCTGCGCCGCGTCGAGGCCGAGCTCGAGGCGGTGCGCCAGTCGCACTACGCCGCCAGCGACGCGCTGCACGCGGCGCAGGGCTCGCTGGCCGAGGCGGCGCTCGAGGTGAGCCGCCTCGAGGAGCGCATCCGCTACGTGGTCGAGGGTCGCCGGCGCGTCGAGCAGCGCCTCGCCGAGCTGGGCGGCCAGAACCAGGGCTGGACCGAGCGTCGCGAACAGGCGATGAGCGAGCTCGACGAGGCGGCGGCCCAGATCGCGGCGGCGGGCGAGCAGGCCGAACTGTTGGCCGCGCAGGCCGAGGAGCAGGCCGCCGCGCTGCCCGCCGCCGAGGACGCCGTGCGCGCCGCCCAGTCCCGCAGCAACGAGCAGCGCGGCAAGGCGGCCGAGGTGCAGCAGCAGATCCAGCTGCTCGCGGCCGAGTCGCGCAACCTCGACGAGCAGGCGCGCGGCCTGACCCAGCGCCGCGAGCGCCTCGCGGGCGAGCAGCAGAACCTGGCCGCGCCCGACGACGCGCGGCTGCAGGCCTTGACCGCGCAGTTCTCGACGGCCGGCGAGGCACAGGCCATCGCCGACGCGCGTGCCGAGGAGCTGACCGCCTCCGTCCCGGCGCTCGACGAGGACCGCCGTGCGCGCCAGGAGCGCGTCAACGCCGAGACGGCACGCCAGGCCGAGCTGAATGCCCGGCTCGAGGCGCTGCGGGCCCTGCAGGACAAGGTCCAGACCGAAGGCAAGCTCAAGCCCTGGCTCGCCAAGCACGGCCTGGACGGCCTGGCGGGTCTGTGGACCCGGCTGCACATCGAGGCCGGCTGGGAGACCGCGCTGGAGGCAGCGCTGCGCGAGCGTCTGCATGCGCTCGCCGTTGGCCGCATGGAGACGGTGCGGGCCTTCGAGGGCGATGCGCCGCCGGCCCGCCTGGCGTTCTACACGCCGCCGAGCGGCGCCATCGCCAACACCCACACGACGCTGCCGCGGCTGTCGGACCTGCTGCGCCTGGCGGGCGATCCCGGCCTGTCGGCGCTGCTGAACGACTGGCTCGAAGGCGTCTACACGGCGGCCTCGCTCGACGAGGCCCTGGCCAACCGCGGCAAGCTGACGCACGGCGAGGTCATCATGACCCGGGCCGGCCACGCGGTCAGCCAGTTCGCCGTCGCCTTCTATGCGCCGGACTCCGAGCAGGCCGGGATGCTGGCCCGGGCCCAGGAGATCGAGAACCTCGAGAAGCAGACCCGCGCCCAGGCCCTGATCGTCGACGAGGCCCGTGCCGGCCTGGTGCGGGCCGAGGCGGCCTACACCGACGCCTCGTCGCGTCTGGTCAGCGCACGCCGCGAGGCGGCGGAGAGCCAGACGCGCAGCCACCAGCTGCAGGTCGAGGTGCTGCGCCTGACCCAGCTGGCCGAGCAGACCACCGCGCGCCGCGAGCAGATCGCCGGCGAGCTGGCCGAGATCGACGCTGCGCTGGAGTCGCTGCAGGAGAAGCGCGTGACCGCCGAAGGCCGCTTCGAGGAGCTGGACCAGCAACTCGCCGCCGAGCAGGAGCGTCACGCGGAACTCGACGAGGCGGTGATCCAGGCCGAGCGCCGCCTGGCCGACGCCCGCGAGCAGCAGCGATCGCTGGAGCGCGAGGCGCAGGAGGCGCAGTTCAGCTCGCGCGCCCTGGCGGCGCGCCGCGGCGAACTGCAGCGCGCCATCGAGACGGCGGTGCAGCAGATCGCCGCCAACGAGCAGAGTGCGGCCCAGTTGCAGGACGAGCTGGGCCAGTTGACCGATACCGCCGCCCAGGCCGGCCTGCAGACGGCACTGGCGCTCAAGCTCGAGCGCGAACAGGCGCTCGGCGCCCAGCGCAGTGCCTACGACGACCTGTCGGCGCGCCTGCGCCAGGCCGACGAGCAGCGCCTGGGCTTCGAGCGCAGCCTCGAGCCGCTGCGCGAGCGCATCACCAAGCTGCAGCTCGAGGAACAGGCGGCCCAGCTCGGCGGCGCGCAGTACCTCGATCAGCTGAACGCCGCCCAGGTCGACCTGGAGGCGCTCGGCCAGGGCATCGAGGCCGGCGGCGTCAGGCTCCAGGGCCTGCAGGGCGAGATCGACCGCATCAACCGCGAGGTCGCGGCCCTGGGCGCGGTCAACCTCGCTGCGCTGGACGAGCTGACCGCCTCGCGCGAACGCAAGACCTTCCTCGACGCGCAGTCGGCCGACCTGATCGAGGCGATGACGACGCTCGAGGACGCGATCCACAAGATCGACCTCGAGACCCGGGACCTGCTGAAGGGCACCTTCGACACCGTCAACGAGCACTTCGGCCGCATGTTCCCCGAGCTCTTCGGCGGCGGCCAGGCCCGGCTCGTGATGACCGGCGACGAGATCCTGGACGCCGGCGTGCAGGTGATGGCCCAGCCGCCCGGCAAGAAGAACAGCACCATCCACCTGCTGTCGGGCGGCGAGAAGGCGCTGACGGCCATTGCGCTGGTGTTCGCGATCTTCCAGCTGAACCCGGCGCCGTTCTGCCTGCTCGACGAGGTGGACGCGCCGCTCGACGACGCCAACACCGAGCGCTACACCAAGCTGGTGAAGTCGATGTCGGACAACACGCAGTTCCTCTTCATCTCGCACAACAAGATCGCGATGGAGATGGCCGGCCAGCTGATCGGCGTGACGATGCAGGAGCAGGGCGTGTCGCGCATCGTGGCGGTCGACATGGACGCCGCCGTATCGATGGCCGAGGCGGCCTGAGCCCATGACGTCCCTCCAGCTCTCGCTCGCGATCGCCGGCGGGCTGGTGCTGGCCGGCGTCGTGGCCCACGGGGCCTGGCAGGCGCGGCGCAGCGAGATCAAGCGCGTCGCCACGGACCCGGTCGAGCCGCCGGCGCCGCAGGAGCCGAGCTTCGAGGCGCCGCCGCCCGACGCCGGCGAGACCGGCACCGAGCTCGCCCCGCGCATCGAGCCCACGCTCGGCCGTCGCAGCGCGGGGCCGCGCCTGGACGCGCTGATCGACGCGATCGCCACGCTGACGGTCGACACCCCGGCGAGCGGCGAGACCGCCGTCGCCCACCTGCCGCCGACGCGTCGCGCCGGCAGCAAGCTGCTGCTGGTCGAGGGCCTGAACGCCGAGACCGGCGAGTGGGAGACGCCGGCGGCGGGCCAGCGCTACGGCGAGTTCCAGGCCGGCGTGCAGCTGGCCAACCGCAGTGGGGCGCTCAACGAGATCGAGTACTCCGAGTTCGTGCAGAAGGTGCAGGCCTTCGCCGAGCCGCTGGGCGCGCTGGCGGACTTTCCGGACATGCTGGACGTGGTCGCGCGGGCCCGCGAGCTGGACGCCTTTGCCGGCGAGCACGATGCCCAGCTGGCGCTGCGGCTGGTGTCGCGCGGCGCGGCCTGGTCGCTGGGCTACGTGCAGCAGCACGCCAGCCGCCACGGCTTCGTCGCCGGGCAGCTGCCGGGCCGACTGGTGCTGCCGGGCAGCGAGGAGGGCGCCCCGCCGGTGCTGAGCCTGCAGTTCGATCCCCAGGCCGCGCTGGCCGACGAGCCCAGCCAGGCTGCCGTGCGCGAGCTGACGCTGGCCTTCGACGTGCCGCAGACCGCGGCCGGCGAAGCGCCGTTCGCGGCCTGGTGCGCGGCCGGCGAGGCGCTGGCGCTGTCGCTCGACGCGGCGATGTACGACGACGGCGGCCAGCCGCTGCATGCGGCCGCGTTTGCCGGCATCGGCCAGGCGCTGGAGCGCCTCTATGCGGCCCTGGCGGAGCGCGATCTCGCAGCCGGCTCGGCCGCGGCGCGGCGCCTCTTCAGCTGAGGCGCCGGCCTCTAAACTCGGCGGCATGCCCGTTCCCGAAGCACTGGCCGAGCAGGCCGCGCGGCTGCGCGAGCAGCTCCAGCACCACGCCGACCGCTACTACGTCCTCGACGCGCCGGAGATCCCCGACGCCGAGTACGACCGCCTGTTCCAGGAGCTCCAGGCCATCGAGGCGGAGCATCCCGAGTTGCGCACGCCCGACTCGCCGACGCAGCGCGTGATCGGCCAGGTGCTGGACGGGCTGGTGGCGGTGCGGCACGCGCTGCCGATGCTGTCGATCCGCACCGAGACCGACACCAGCGCCGCGGGCGCCGTGGCCTTCGATGCCCGCGTGCGACGCGAGCTCGGGCTCGGCGACGAGGCGCCGCCGATCGACTACAACGCCGAGCTCAAGTTCGACGGCCTGGCGATCAACCTGCGCTACGAGGACGGCGTGCTGCTGCAGGCCACGACGCGGGGCGACGGCGAGACCGGCGAGGACGTCACGCACAACGTCCGAACGATCGGGCAGATCCCGCTGAAGCTGCGCGGCCCGGCGAAGGACCTGCCGCCGCTGATCGAGATCCGCGGCGAGGCCTACATGCGCCGCGATGACTTCGAGCGCCTCAACGAACGCCAGCGCGAGAAGGGCGGCAAGACCTTCATCAACCCGCGCAACACCGCCGCCGGCGCGATCCGGCAGCTCGACCCGAAGGCGCTGGCCGACAAGAAGCTGAGCTTCTTCGCATATGGCGTGGGCGACACGCGCGGCTGGGAGCAGCCCGCCACGCACAGCGGCACGCTCGATGCGATCGCGGCCTTCGGAGTGCCGGTCAACGGCGATCGCCGCGTGGTACAGGGCGCCGACGGCCTCGTGGCCTTCCACCGGGCCATCGCGGCGAAGCGCGACGCGCTGCCCTTCGACATCGACGGCGTCGTCTACAAGGTCGATCAGGTCGCGCTGCAGAAGCGTCTGGGCTTCGTGACGCGCGAGCCGCGCTGGGCGGTGGCGCACAAGTACCCGGCCCAGGAGCAGCAGACGCGGCTGAACGGCATCGAGATCCAGGTGGGTCGCACCGGCAAGCTGACGCCGGTGGCCAAGCTGGCGCCGGTCTTCGTCGGCGGCACGACGGTCAGCAACGCGACGCTGCACAACGTCTTCGAGCTGCGGCGCAAGGGCGTGCGCATCGGCGATACCGTCATCGTGCGCCGCGCCGGCGACGTGATTCCCGAGGTCGTCGGCCGCGTGCCGGGGCCGCGCGCCGCCTACGTGCCCAACTTCCGCATGCCGCGCGACTGCCCGGTGTGCGGCAGCCGCGTGCTGCGCGAGCAGGGCGGCATCGACCACCGCTGCACCGGCGGCCTGTTCTGCGCGGCGCAGCGCAAGCAGGCGATCCTGCACTTCGCCGGGCGGCGCGCCATGGACGTCGAGGGCCTGGGCGACAAGCTGGTCGAGCAGCTGGTCGACGGCGGCATCGTCAAGAGCCTGCCGGACTTGTACCGGCTGCAGGTGGCCGACTTCGCCGCGCTGGACCGCATGGCCGAGAAGAGCGCCGGCAATCTCGTCGCCGCCTTGCAGAAGAGCCGGCGCACGACGCTGGCGCGCTTCCTGTACGCCTTGGGCATCCGCCAGGTCGGCGAGACGACGGCGAAGGACCTGGCGCGTCACTTCGGCTCGCTGGACCGTGTCATGGACGCGACCGAGCCGCAGCTGCTGGAAGTCGACGATGTCGGCCCGGTGGTCGCGCAGAGCATCCGCACCTTCTTCGAACAGCCGCACAACCGCGAGGTCGTCGGCCAGCTGCGCGCGGCCGGCACCGCCTGGGACGAGCACGACGGCGAAGCGGACATGAGTCCGAAGCCGCTGGCCGGCAAGACCTTCGTGCTGACCGGGACCCTGCCGAGCCTGAGCCGCGAGCAGGCCAAGGAGATGATCGAGGCCGCCGGCGGCAAGGTCGCCGGCTCGGTGTCGAAGAAGACGCACTACGTCGTCGCCGGCGCTGAGGCCGGCAGCAAGCTCGACAAGGCGCGCGAGCTCGGCATCGAGCTGCTGGACGAGAGCGGCCTGCAAGACTTGCTAGGCCGAGTAGCTGTGGAGTCGAGGCAGTGAGTCGAGCGGCAAGTTCGGGACCCGGGTTCGTAGTGCGACTCGACGAGTTCAGGTTTGAGGTGTGGCGTGCCGCGCGTTATCTTTATTCGGGGTGGGCCATTGAGCACGCGGCGGGACGATCACCTCGCGTCGAGCATGCACTGAATGAGAGTTCGCGGTTCTGGCATTCAGTGATGGCCGCTTGCCAGGATGCTGGCTACCTGGCACTCGGCCGCATCTTCGATCAGCATCCGAGGGCGCAGTACACGGTTGACAAGCTCCTGCGTTCAGCGACGAAGGAGATCGCCATCTTCTCTAGACGGGCACTCAAGCAGCGTCACATCTCGGACGCAGGGGGGGTAGAGCTGCCCAGACTGGCAGAGTGGCTGCAGTCGACCCACGAGCCGAGTCTTGTTGAGTTCCAAGAGCTGCACAACAAGGTCGACGAGAAACGACGACTCTTCAAGAGGCTCGTCTACCCCGTCCGGAACATGGCACTCGCACATCGACAACTCGGGTTGAACGATGATGTCGAGGCGTTGTACCGAGGTGGGACGAACGCCGAAGTCTGGGAGCTCGTGGCATTCCTGATCGAACTTCACCATTCGCTGGACGAGCTCTATCGAAACGGTCACCCCGTCAAGTTCCGCAAGATACCTATGGGTCTCGATCAACTGTTCGCTGCAGATCCCGGCCTCAGCCTTCCTCAGTCGTGGGTCGTTGACGATGTTGGAGCCTTGCTTGATCGTTTGTGCGACGGTTGGAGGACCGGGACAGCTTTGGATAGAAGCCAACCGACTCGCACCGAGGGAGTCGTTCCAGAATGACCATTCACACCATCCTGAAAATGGGCGACCCGCGCCTGCTGCGCATCGCGCAGCCGGTGCGCGAGTTCGACACGCCCGAGCTGCACGCGCTGATCGCCGATCTGTTCGACACCATGGAGGCCGCCAACGGCGCCGGCCTGGCCGCCCCGCAGATCGGCGTCGACCTGCAGGTGGTGATCTTCGGCTTCAGCCGCAACGACCGCTATCCCGACGCGCCGCCGGTGCCGCGCACGGTGCTGCTGAACCCGGTCATCACGCCGCTGTCCGACGCGATCGAGGAGGGCTGGGAGGGCTGCCTGTCGGTGCCGGGCCTGCGCGGCGTGGTGCCGCGGCCTGCGCGCATCCGCTACACGGGCTTCGACCCGAAGGGCGCTCCGATCGACCGCGAGGCCGATGGCTTCCACGCCCGCGTGGTGCAGCACGAGTGCGACCACCTGATCGGCGTGCTCTACCCGATGCGGGTGCGCGACTTCTCGAAGCTCGGGTTCACCGAGGTGCTGTTCCCGGGGCTGGATCCGGCGGCGGACGACTGACCGAGGGGCTCAGATTCGGCCCGGAGCCGGCCGAGGGCGATGGGCGACCGACTGCGTTCATGTCCCCCGACGCTTGCTGGACGCTCGCGTCTCCTCCTTGACTTCACTCCGTCGGTCACCCATCGCCCTCGGCTGGCCACCGCTCGGGCTCTTCGAGCGTCGAACAAGCTCACCGTGACCGGCTACTTCAGTAGTGGCTTCAGGACCGGCCAGACATTGCCCAGCATGATCGGGTGCGCTGCTTCCCTGGGGTGGATGCGGTCGGCCTGGAACAGCTCGGTCGCGTTCGGTGCGTCGCCCACGCCCTTCAGCAGGAAGGGCACCAGCGCGGCGCCCTCGGTCCTGGCGACCTTGGCGAACAGCGCCGCGAAGTCCTCGTTGTACTGGCGGCCGTAGTTGGGCGGCACCTGCATGCCGGCCAGCAGCACCTTGGCGCCGGCCGCCTTCGAGGCCCGCGCCATCTCGGCGAGGTTGCGTTCGGTCATCGACAGCGGCAGGCCGCGCAGCGCGTCGTTGCCGCCCAGCTCGATGACGACGACGGCGGGCTTGTGCTGGGCCAGCAGCGGCGCCAGGCGCGAACGGCCACCCGAGGTGGTGTCGCCGCTGACGCTGGCGTTGACGACGGTGGCCGCGACCTTCTCCTGCGCGAGCTTCTTCTCCAGCAGCGCGACCCAGCCGCTGCCGCGTTGCAGACCGTACTCGGCCGACAGGCTGTCGCCGACGACCAGCACCACCGGCGCGCCGGCCTCCGACGCCCCCGCGATCCCGAGCAGCAGCGCGGCCCCGGCCCCCTTGATACAGTCCCTGCGACTCATCGCCATTCCAGCGTCCTCGAAGAAGAACCAATGCCCGCAACGATCATCGCCGTCGAGCACGTCACCAAGCGCGTACAGGACTCGGGCGGCGAACTGACGATCCTGCACGATATCGACTTCTCGCTCGCGCCGCAGGAATCGGCCGCGATCGTCGGAGCGTCGGGGTCGGGCAAGAGCACGCTGCTGTCCATCATCGCGGGGCTGGACGTGCCGACCGAGGGCACGGTGCGGCTGGCCGGCATCGACCTCTTCAGCCTCGACGAGGACGCCCGCGCCGCGGTGCGCGCCGAGCGCGTCGGCTTCGTGTTCCAGAGCTTCCAGCTGATGGGCAACCTGAGCGCGCTCGAGAACGTGATGCTGCCGCTCGAGCTGCAGGGCCGGGCCGACGCGAAGGCAG
>Ga0268299_1004154_pt1 | contig 11822 bp, 19 predicted proteins | sample NOBtaG_FD_193484 | JGI IMG/M metagenome (GOLD analysis project Ga0268299, IMG submission 193484) | Activated sludge microbial communities from bioreactor in Nijmegen, Gelderland, Netherland - NOB reactor | ecosystem: Engineered > Bioreactor > Aerobic > Activated sludge | place: Netherlands... | reverse complement strand
CCTCCGCAGACGCGGGGTGCCCCTGAATCGCAGCTTTCACCGGCTCAGTCTGCAGCACATGTATTTTTAGGGGTTAAACGTGGCTAGGCAAGCACCATTAGAGCGCACGCGCAATATCGGGATCATGGCGCATATCGACGCCGGGAAGACGACAACCACCGAGCGTATTCTCTATTACACCGGCATGACGCACAAGATGGGCGAAGTGCACGAGGGCGCCGCGACGATGGATTGGATGGAGCAGGAGCGCGAGCGCGGGATTACGATCACCGCCGCGGCCACGACCTGTTTCTGGAAGGATCATCGCATTAACATCATCGATACGCCGGGACACGTGGATTTTACGATCGAAGTCGAGCGGTCTCTGCGTGTATTGGACGGCGCGGTCGCGGTCTTCGATTCGGTGCAGGGCGTCGAGCCCCAATCTGAAACCGTGTGGCGGCAGGCCGACAAGTATCAGGTGCCGCGGATCGCGTTCATGAACAAGATGGATCGGATCGGTGCCGATTTTTATTTCAGCGTGCAGACCATCATCGACCGCCTGGGTGCCAATCCCATTCCGATTCAGATTCCTATCGGAAAGGAATCGGAGTACCGCGGCTCGATCGATCTGATCACGATGAAGGCGTACGTGTACGACGACGAAACGCTTGGCGCCAAGTATAAAGTCGAGGAAATCCCCGCCGACTTGTTGGAGCGGGCCAAAGAGTATCGGGAGAAAATGCTCGAGGCGGTGGCGGAGTTTGACGACCAGGTGATTGAGAAGTATCTCAACGGGCAACCGCTGACCGAGGAAGAGATTCGACGTGCGGTCCGCGCCAGTGCCATCGCAATGAAAGTGATTCCAGTGCTCTGCGGGTCGGCGTTCAAGAACAAAGGGGTGCAACAGCTGCTCGACGGGGTCGTGGATTTCCTGCCGTCTCCACTCGACATTCCGTCCGTCAAGGGCATCGATCCGAATACCAACAAAGAAGTCGAGCGTAAGGCGGCCGACTCCGAACCGTTTGCCGCGCTGGCCTTCAAGATCATGTCCGATCCGTTTGCCGGTCAGTTGACGTACTTCCGCGTCTATTCCGGCACGCTCAAAACTGGCACACCCGTGCTCAACGTGACTAAGGGCACGAAGGACCGCATCGGACGTCTGTTGAAAATGCACGCGAACAAGCGGGAGGAAATCGACGCCGCTCATGCGGGCGACATCGTGGCCGCGGTCGGACTCAAGGGCGCGACCACCGGCGATACTCTGGCTGACGAGAAGCAGCCGGTGTTGCTGGAGGTCATGAAATTTCCGGAGCCGGTCATTGCGATGGCCATCGAACCAAAGACCAAGCAGGATCAGGAAAAGATGGGGTTCGCCCTTCAGAAGTTGGCGCAGGAGGATCCCTCCTTCCGCGTCCGGACCGACGAGGAAACGGCTCAAACCATTATTGCCGGCATGGGCGAGTTGCATCTGGAAATCATCGTTGATCGCCTATTGAGGGAGTTTAAGGTTGAGGCGAACGTCGGCAAGCCGGAGGTCGCCTTCAGGGAAACGATCAGACGCAAGGCCGAATCGGAGTCCAAGTACATCAAGCAGACTGGTGGTCGAGGCCAGTACGGCCACGTGGTATTGACGGTCGAGCCGTCCGAGCCTGGGAAGGGCCTGGAGTTCGTCAACAAGGTGGTCGGCGGTGCGATTCCAAAGGAGTATATTCCCGCGATCGAGAAGGGCGTGAAGGAGCGGATGGAGAACGGCGTGATCGCCGGCTATCCCTTGCGGGATATCAAGGTGACCGTGATCGACGGCTCGTATCACGAGGTGGACTCCAACGAAATGGCGTTCAAGATTGCAGGATCCATGGGGTTTTCGGACGCCTGTAAGAAGGCTGATGCCGTGCTTCTTGAACCGATCATGAAAGTGGAAGTGCTTGTGCCGCAAGAGTTCATGGGGGACGTCATCGGCAACCTGAACGGTCGTCGAGGCAAGGTGCAGGGCATGAAGGTGCGTGCCGGTGCCCAGGCCATTGAGGCTTCGGTGCCGCTCATGGAGATGTTCGGCTATGCCACGGATCTCCGTTCCCGCACGCAGGGCAGGGCCACTTACAGTATGGAATTCGATCGATACGATCAGGTGCCGCGGCAGATTTCAGAAGCGATCATCGCGAAGTATCGCGGCGAGTAATTCGGCGGTCACAGAAGTCGTAGGGAGGATTCGGTATGGCGAAGGCGAAATTTGAGCGGAAGAAGCCGCACGTGAACATTGGGACGATCGGGCACGTGGACCACGGGAAGACGACATTGACCGCGGCGTTGACGAAAGTGTGCGCGGATAAGGGCATGGCGAAGTTCATCAGCTACGACGAAGTGGCGAAGGCCTCGGAGAGCCAGGGGCGCCGGGACGCGACGAAGATCATGACGATTGCGATCAGCCACGTAGAGTATGAGACGGATAAGCGGCACTATGCGCACGTGGACTGTCCGGGGCACGCCGACTACGTGAAGAACATGATCACGGGGGCGGCGCAGATGGACGGGGCGATCCTGGTGGTGAGCGCGGCGGACGGGCCGATGCCGCAGACGCGGGAGCACATTTTGTTGGCGCGCCAGGTGGGGGTGCCCTACATCGTGGTGTTTTTGAACAAGGCGGACAAGGTCGACGATAAGGAGTTGCTGGACCTGGTGGAGCTGGAAGTCCGGGAACTGCTGTCGAAGTATGACTTTCCGGGGGACAAGACCCCGATTATTCAGGGCAGTGCGTTGAAGGCGATGGAAGGGGATCAGGGGCCGCTGGGGGTGCCGGCGATCATGAAGTTGCTGGATTCGGTGGATTCGTACATTCCGACGCCGCAACGGCCGATCGACAAGCCGTTTTTGATGCCGATTGAAGACGTATTCACGATCAGCGGGCGCGGCACGGTGGTGACGGGGCGCTGCGAGCGGGGGATCGTGAAGGTGGGCGATGAAATCGAGATCGTGGGGCTGAAGCCGACGCAGAACACGGTGGTGACGGGCGTGGAGATGTTCCGCAAGGTGCTCGATGAGGGACAGGCGGGGGACAACATCGGGGTCTTGTTGCGGGGGACGAAGAAGGAAGACGTGGAGCGGGGGATGGTGCTTTCCAAGCCGAAGAGCATCACGCCGCATACGAAGTTCAAGGCGGAGATTTATGTGCTGACGAAGGAAGAGGGGGGGCGGCATACGCCGTTCTTCAACGGGTATCGGCCGCAGTTCTATTTCCGGACCACGGACGTGACGGGGATCGTGTCGTTGAATCCCGGGGTGGAGATGGTGATGCCGGGGGACAATGTGAGCGTGACGGCGGAGTTGATCAGTCCCATCGCCATGGATCAGGGCCTGCGCTTTGCCGTGCGCGAGGGCGGCAAGACCGTCGGCTCCGGCGTCGTCACTGAAATCCTGGCGTAACGAGAGAGAGGGATAGGGGTTGGCATGGTGAAGGTCGATCAAAGAATCAGAATCAGGTTGCGCGGGTTTGACTACCGCGTGCTGGATCAGTCTGTGGCGGAAATCGTCGAAACGGTTCGTCGCAGTGGCGCCAAAATCGTCGGCCCGATTCCGTTGCCGACGAGGATCGAGAAATTCACGGTGCAGCGGGCAACTCATGCGGACAAGAAGGCGCGCGAGCAATTTGAAATTCGCACGCACAAGCGTCTCATGGACATTATGGAGCCGACGCCGGAAACCATGGATTCCTTGATGAAGCTGAATTTGGCTGCCGGAGTGGATGTCGAAATCAAGTTATGAGTTCTAAGTTTTGAGTGTTGAGTCTTACAGCCAAAAACTCAAAACTAATCACTCACAACTCAAAACTGGATGAAGTATGACGAACGGATTGCTCGGAAAAAAACTCGGAATGACACAGGTCTTCGATGAGAGTCAGCTGGTTCCGGTGACGGTGATCAGCGCGGGGCCTTGTCGGGTCGTGACGGTGAAGACGAAGGAGCGCGACGGATACGAGGCGGTGCAACTGTCTTATGGCGATGCGAAAGAGCGCCTCATGTCCAAGGCGGAACTGGGTCATCTCAAAAAGCATGAGGCACCCGCCAGCCGGACGCTCAAGGAATTCAAGAAGACCGGCGACGTGGCGGTGGGTCAGACCATCAAGGTGGATATTTTTAAAAAGGGCGACTGGGTCGACGTCATCGGCGTGTCCAAGGGGAAGGGCTTTCAGGGCGTTGTGCGGCGTCACCACTACTCGGGTGGACCGGAATCGCACGGATCCATGTTTCATCGTGCCCCGGGATCGATCGGCGCCAGCTCGTTTCCATCCCGCGTATGGAAGGGGAAGACGTTGCCCGGTCATATGGGCGCCGAACGGGTGACTTCGCAGCGGCTGAAGGTCGTCGAATCGCGGCCGGATGAGAATCTGCTGTTCGTCCGTGGGAACGTTCCTGGTGCCGCAAACGGGTTGCTCGTAGTCAGAAAGTCGAAGAAGGGATAGGACATGCCGACGGTTGACGTCATCGATGTGAACAGGCGCAAGGTGGGTTCTGCTGAGCTTCCGGCCGAAGTGTTCGGCTGCCAGCCGCACGCGGCGCTTGTGCATGAAGCGGTTGTGATGCAGCGCGCCTGCGAGCGGCAAGGCACGGCCTCCACGCTCCGGCGCGGAGAGGTCAGCGGGTCGGGCAAGAAACCCTGGAAACAGAAACACACGGGCAGGGCGCGCGCCGGCTCCTTGCGGTCTCCCGTCTGGCGGCATGGTGGATCGGTGTTCGGTCCCAAACCCAGGAGTTACGCGTTCAGCATGCCGAAGAAGAAGTATCGCGCTGCGCTGCAGAGCGCGCTGTCGGCAAAGGTGGCGGGCGGGCAAGTCGTGGTCATGTCCGATCTTTCGCTGGCACAGCCGAAGACGAAATTGCTGGCGAAGACCTTGAGTCAGTTCGGGAACGGCGTCCATATTCTGATCGTTGCGGGTGAAGGCCAGAGCGGGCTCGTTCAGGCGGCTCGAAACATTCCGACCGTCGCGGTAGTGGCGCCTGATCAGTTGAATGTCTACGACGTGGTGCGTGCGGGGACGATCGTGATCCCAGAACGGGAGCTGGCTCGTGTGAAGGAGGTCTGGGCATGAGATTGGATCTTCATCACGTGCTGATTCAGCCGCTTCTGACGGAAAAGGTGACCGCGATGCGCGAATCGAACAACACGGTCAGCTTTCTTGTGCATCCGGGAGCCAATCGAGTGCAGATCAAGCAGGCGGTTGAGACCTTGCTCAAGGTCAAGGTGGAGCGGGTGAACGTGCTCAACGTGCAAGGCAAGATCAAGCGCCTGGGACGGTTCTCGGGAAAGCGTTCGGACTGGAAGAAAGCCTTCGTCAAACTGAAAGAGGGCGAAAAGCTCGAGCTGTACGAGAGTGCATAGAAGGGAAAAGAGACGTTCATGGGACTGAAAGCCTATAAACCGACAACATCAGGGCGCCGCGGGATGTCCGTGGTGACTACCGAGGAATTGACCGGCAAGAGGCCTGAAAAGTCGCTCACATCGTTTCTCCACCGGAGCGGTGGGCGCAACAACGACGGGCGAACGACCGTCCGCTTTCGCGGAGCGGGGCATCGGCGGCTGTATCGGAAGATCGATTTTCGCCGAGACAAGGTCGGCATCGCTGCCAAGGTGACAGCGTTGGAATACGATCCCAACCGTTCGGCCCGAATCGCCTTGCTCAATTATCGCGACGGGGAGAAGCGGTATATTCTCGCGCCGGTCGGTCTGCAGGTCGGCGACGTGTTGGAATCCGGTGCAGATGCGGAAGTTCGTACGGGCAACGCGCTTCCCTTGGCAAATATGCCGTTGGGCACGACGATCCATAATGTCGAACTCAAGCCGGGTAAGGGTGGCCAGTTGATTCGCAGCGCAGGCGGTTTTGCGCAGGTCATGGGCCGGGATGGCGACTACGTGCAGGTACGGCTGAAGTCCGGCGAGATGCGCAGAATCCTCGCGTCCTGCATGGCGACGGTCGGACAGGTAGGAAACCTGGATCACGAGAACATCAATGTGGGGAAAGCCGGTCGGTCCCGCTGGATGGGACGGCGCCCGCACGTGCGTGGCGTGGTGATGAATCCGGTGGACCATCCGCATGGCGGCGGCGAAGGCAAGTCCGGTCAGGGCAATCCGCATCCGGTTTCACCGTGGGGCCTGCCGACGAAGGGGTACAAGACCCGCAACAACAAGGCGACCGACAAGTACATCATCGCCCGACGCAAGTCAGGAGTGCGCAATGCCTAGATCGGTTAGCAAGGGGCCGTTTGTCGACGACCATCTGCTCAGGAAAGTGGAGCAGATGAATCAGACCAAGGACCGGAAGATGATCAAGACGTGGTCGCGCCGCTCCACCGTGGTTCCGGACATGATCGGGCACACCTTTGCGGTGCACAACGGTAAGAAATTCATTCCCGTCTTTGTCACCGAGAATATGGTCGGACACAAGCTGGGCGAGTTCGCTCCCACCCGTTTCTTCAAAGGGCACGGACAGGCCAAGACGGAAAAAGCGGTTGCCTTGAAATAGGCAAGATTAGGTAAGGATTGGATATGGCAGAAGCACGAGCGGTACTGAGATTTGTTCGCGTGGCTCCACGGAAGGCGCGTCCCGTCGTCGACATGATTCGCGGGCAGCAAGTGCCCCTGGCTTTGGCGATGCTCAAGCATCTACCACGCCATGCGGCGCGTGTCATCGAGAAGGTGCTCCGCTCCGCTGTCGCTAACGCCGAGCAGAAGGAATTGGGAGACAGCGACTCCATGCGCGTCTCCAAGGCATTCGTGAATTGCGGGCCGACCTACAAGCGGTTCCGTGCCCGGTCGATGGGACGGGCGAATGCCATTCAAAAACGGACGAGTCATATTACGGTTGTCGTTGAGGCGCCGGGCCTCGCGGGAAAGTAACGCGCATTGCGGCTGATCGGCCGCGGCAGAACTGAGGGACAGATCGTATGGGTCAGAAAACACATCCAATCGGCTACCGTCTCGGTTACAACTACACGTGGAGTTCGCGATGGTATGCCGAGAAAGACTATGCCAAGCTTCTGCACCAGGACATCAAGATCCGCAAGATCGTCAAGCAGAAGCTCTTCCACGCCGGAGTGGCCAAGGTGGAGATTGAGCGCTCGGGCGATCAGACGCGAGTCATCATTCACACGGCCCGTCCGGGGATCATCATCGGCCGAAAGGGGGCCGAGGTCGATAAACTGAAGGCGGAATTGGAAAAGCAGTACGGCGGGCAGGTGTACATCACGGTCAGGGAGATCAAGAAGCCTGAACTGGATGCGCAGCTGGTCAGTGAAAACGTGGCGACCCAGTTGGAGAAACGTGTCGCATTTCGCCGCGCGATGAAGCGAAGTGTGCAGTCGGCGCTTCGCCTCGGGGCGCAAGGCATCAAGATCATGATCGCCGGCCGGTTGGGCGGCGCCGAAATTGCGCGGACCGAGTGGTACCGTGAAGGCCGCGTACCTCTGCATACGTTGCGGGCGGAGGTTGATTATGGATTTGCCGAAGCCCACACGACGATGGGGCAGATCGGCGTCAAAACGTGGATTTACAAAGGGGAAATTCTTCCCGCGCAACCGCTTAAGCCGGAATCGGCTTTCGAGCGGCGACTGGCATAGCTGAGAGGCGAACGTGCTGGCACCGAAAAAAGTCAAGTTTCGAAAGATGATGAAGGGCCGTATGCGGGGCAAGGCCTATCGAGGCGGGCGTGTCACGCTCGGCGAATTCGGCCTGAAGGCGCTCGAACCCGGTTGGGTGACCAGTCGGCAGATTGAGGCAGCTCGCATCGCGATCACGCGGTATGTCAAGCGTGGCGGACAGGTGTGGACGAGGATTTTCCCCGATAAGCCGATTACGAAGAAGCCGGCCGAGACCCGCATGGGCAAAGGGAAGGGGAATCCGGAGTATTGGGTGGCGGTGGTCAAGCCCGGACGGATTCTTTACGAGATGGGCGGCGTTACGCCGGAGGTCGCCAACGAGGCATTCCGGTTGGCTGCGCATAAGCTGCCGATTGCGACCAAATGCGTGGGTCGCGGCGAGTTTTAGTGAGCGTTGAGTTCAGGAGAGGGGCGGGAGCGTGATGGATCTCAAGGAATTGAAGCAATTGACTGCGCCGGAGTTGTCCGAGAAAGCCAAGGAGTTGACGCAAGAACTGTTCAACCTCCGCTTTCAGATGGGGACGGGGCGACTGGAAAACCCGATGCAAATCCGAAAAACGAAGCGAACGATCGCGCGGGTGAAAACCCTCTTGCGTGAGGCGGAGCGGTCGAGCCAAAAGGCTGGCTCGTAAAAGGGGAAATAGGTACGCACTATGGCAGAGACGGGCGTCAAGCGGCGTGAGTGGATCGGGCGGGTTGTCAGCAACAAGATGAACAAGACCGTCGTTGTGGCGGTGGAACGGTCGGTCGTCCATCCCATCTATCGAAAAGTCTTGCGGCGGATCACTAAATTGAAAGCGCATGACGAGCAGAATGCGTGCGGCATCGGCGACCGGGTGCGGATGATCGAAACTCGCCCCATCAGTAAGGAGAAGCATTGGCGGGTGGTTGAAGTATTGGAAAAAGGACGCGGCGAGTAACTCGCGCGTCCGCGACGACAAGGAACGAGTGAGACATGATTCAGAACTATACCTACATGGATGTGGCCGACAACTCAGGGGCGAAACAGGCCATGTGCTTCCATGTTCTTGGCGGTTCGAAGCGCCGCTACGCCTCCCTGGGAGACATCATCGTCGTGGCGGTCAAGGAAGCGATTCCTCAAGCCACCGTCAAGAAGGGCGATGTGAGCCGCGCCGTGATCGTGCGCACGACCAAGGAAGTCAGGCGTGAAGACGGGTCCTATATCAAGTTTGATCGGAATGCCTGCGTCTTGATCAACAAGGAAGGGGAGCCGGTCGGTACGCGCATCTTCGGACCGGTCGCCCGTGAACTCCGGTGGAAAAAGTTCATGAAGATCATTTCTCTGGCGCCAGAAGTCCTGTAGGCCGGATTGCGACATAGGAGTTGACGTGGAAGCGTTACAGAAAATTCGAATCCGCAAGGGCGACACCGTCGTGGTCATCGCCGGCCGAGACCGTGGGAAGTCTGGAAAAGTGTTGTCGGTTGACCGGTCGAAGGGCAAGCTCGTGGTTGAGAAGATCAACATGATCAAGCGGCATACCAAGCCGAATCAGAAAGTGAAGCAGGGCGGTATCCTTGAGCGTGAAGCGCCGCTGGCGATTTCCAATGTGATGTTTCTGTGCTCGGTCACCCAGAAGCCGACCCGGCTCGGCGTGCGGGTGCAGACCGACGGCAAGCGTGTCCGCTTCAGCAAGAAATCCAACGAAGTAGTGGAATAAAGGCAAAGGGAAGGCACATGGCGGACGCGAAAGATCCGAAGAAGACAAAAGGCGCCAAACCGGCAGGGCGCCCGTCAAAGAAGGACGGCGCCGTGGCTCCTCAGGCACTCGATGACGGGAGTGAAGAGTCAAAGTTCAGCCCCCGCCTGCGCGACATGTACCGAGAGCAGGTCATTCCGGCCCTCATGAAGGAGTTCGGATATAAGAACCTGATGCAGGTGCCGAAGCTCGAGCGAATCGTGCTGAATGTCGGGATGAGTGAGGCGACTCAGAACGTGAAGCTTCTCGAAAGTGCGGCGACCGAACTGGGGATGATCACCGGACAGAAGCCTGTCATCACCAAAGCCAAGAAGGCGATCGCTGGATTCAAGCTGCGCCAGGGCATGCCGATCGGAACCAAGGTGACGCTGCGGAACCGCCGGATGTACGAATTTTTTGATCGGCTGGTGACCTTGGCGCTGCCCCGGATCCGAGACTTTCGCGGCGTCTCGCCGAAGGCGTTCGACGGACGAGGCAACTACACGCTGGGTCTCAAAGAGCAGTTGATTTTTCCCGAAATCAAATATGACGAAGTGGCCTCGATCCACGGGATGGACATCACCATCGTGACGACGGCCCGTACCAACGACGAAGGTAGGGCCCTGCTGCGGCAGTTAGGAATGCCTTTCCGGGCCTAATGAGTAACGAAGGAGCCGATTGTGTCCAGATTAGCCCTCCGTAACAAATGTGCGACGAAGCCGAAGTTTTCCACGCGTGAGTACCATCGTTGCGGGATCTGCGGGCGCGTGCACGGGTTTTTGCGTCGATTCAAGATGTGCAGAATCTGCTTCCGCCTGCTGAGCCTGAAAGGGGAAATTCCCGGAGTCAGGAAGTCCAGTTGGTGATGCGGCGGTCGTGGAGTCAGGCCTGGGCCGGCGATGCGAATCATGCACTGTGGTGCAACGCGCAAACAATAGCGCGCAACAATGATGGGTGTGAAGGGAGCCTATGGTTACGGATCCGATCAGTGACATGCTGGTGAGATTGCGAAACGGATTTCGGCGGCAACATGAGGTGGTCTCCATTCCGGCTTCCAAGTTAAAGCGCGAGGTCCTGCAAGTTCTGCAGGCGGAGGGTTTCATCCACAACGTCGAGACTGGCGAGGAGGAAGGCCATCCGGTTCTCAAGGTTCGTCTTCGGTACGTGGCCGAGGGGCAACCGATGATTACGGGGATGGAGCGCGTAAGCAAGCCGGGCCGACGCGTCTATGTCGGGAGCAAGAACATTCCGCGAGTGCGCAACGGCATCGGCATGGCGATTCTCTCGACATCCAAAGGGATCATGACCGATCAGGCCTCCCGCAAGGCGGGGCTCGGCGGTGAAGTGCTCTGTTCGATTTGGTAGCGGGCGGCTGACTGCATCGATTAAGAAGGATGGCGTAGCGATGTCACGCATAGGAAAAAAACCAGTTCCGGTCCCGGCCGGCGTCGATGTAAAAGTGGCGGGATCTGTCGTGTCTGTGAAGGGTCCGTTGGGTAAGCTGGATTGGTCGCTTGCGCCCGGCATCGGTGTCACTGTAGACAAGGGTGAGGTGTTGGTGACCCGATCTGGCGATGCGCGCAACGTCCGGGCGTTGCACGGCTTGGTCCGCGCGGAGTTGAGCAATATGGTCCACGGTGTCACCAAGGGGTATGAGCGGAATCTGGAAATTACCGGAGTTGGGTACAAGGCTGCGGTACAGGGGCGCACGATGAGTTTCAACGTGGGCTATATCAATCCGGTCGTGTATCCGATCCCCACGGGGATCGAGGTGAAAATCGACAAGCAGACTATGATCAACGTGAAGGGCATTGACAAGCGGCTTGTAGGGCAGGTGGCGGCTAACCTTCGGGCCATCAAACCGCCAGACGTCTACAAGCAAAAGGGTGTGCGGTACGTCGGCGAGGTCTTGCGTAAGAAGGAAGGCAAAACAGGGAAGTAGGATGGCCATGAACAGTATGGAGAAAAACCGGCAACTCGCGCGTCGTCAGCGGCGTGTCCGCCAGCGGATTTTCGGAACAGACGAGCGTCCGCGGCTCAACGTGTTTCGCAGCAGCAGCCATATCTATGCGCAGATCATCGATGATCTGAAGGGACTGACATTGGCGTCGGCGTCGTCCCTTGATAAGTCGTTGCGGACCACGCTCAAGTCCACGAGCAGCATCGTGGCGGCAAAAGCCGTCGGGAAACTGTTGGCGGAACGGGCCAAGGCCGCCAAGGTTCACGCCGTCGTATTTGATCGCGGTGGCCGACTCTATCACGGCCGAATCAAGGCATTGGCCGATGCTTCCCGTGAGGGAGGGTTGCAGTTCTAGTGCGGCGACCGTCGAATCTTCACACAGGAGAGGGGGAGTAGGCGCGTGCGAGTTAATCCCGATGAACTCAGTCTGAAAGACAAGGTGGTCTTCATCAACCGCGTAGCCAAGGTGGTCAAGGGCGGGAAGCGGTTCAACTTTTGCGCCCTCGTGGTGGTCGGAGACGGGCAGGGTTGGGTCGG
>Ga0268299_1004152_pt1 | contig 11826 bp, 16 predicted proteins | sample NOBtaG_FD_193484 | JGI IMG/M metagenome (GOLD analysis project Ga0268299, IMG submission 193484) | Activated sludge microbial communities from bioreactor in Nijmegen, Gelderland, Netherland - NOB reactor | ecosystem: Engineered > Bioreactor > Aerobic > Activated sludge | place: Netherlands... | reverse complement strand
TGCTGTATGAATTTCCAGTCACATCCGTCTATGTTACGCACGATCAGGTCGAAGCGATTGCGCTGGCACATCATATCGCCGTCATGCGCGCTGGAAAAATCGAGCAGATTGGCACGTATCAACAGCTTTACAGCCAGCCCGTGAATTTGTTTGTGGCGGGGTTCATTGGCACACCGCTCATCAACGAATTTCCAGGGCATGTCGCCGACGGTCACTGGCAGGGGCAGAATTTTGGCGGCTATCCGATTCGCCATGATTTGGCCTCCGGGACGCCGGTGACGATGGGCATTCGCCCGGAATATATCCACATTGCTGACGAAGGTGTCCCTGCGATGGTTGACCAGGTAACGCCCTTTTTTGCGGATCGTTTTCAATTGGTGAACGTCCATCAGGGCAAGGAACGTTGGGCGTTCAAAGTGGCGATGGATGAACAAATCCCCATTGGCTCGACGGTGCATTGCACAATCGACACTGAAGGACTGCTGTTTTTTGATACCAAAACAGGCAAACGCATCGGCTAAATCATTTGTCGAAAGAATTGGTTTTGGGAGAGATATGGGCAAATCGATATAAATTTTCCTGACCATTTTCGATAAATGTTTTAGCGGCTGACGGACTGGCAACACAACCGATGACAATCCACTATAATCAGAAGTGGTGATAAACAGAGAGAGCCTAGTCGAATGTCGTATGTATTTATCAGCTATGCCGCGAAAGACCGGGATATTGCGCTGCTGGTTCGCGAACGCCTGACCGAAGCGGGAATCGAAACCTGGATGGATCGTGACATCAAACCAGGGAGGGATCCGGTAGAAGCGATTCGCGAGGCTTTGCGAAATGCGTCCGGCGGCCTTGTTTTATTATCGCCTGCCGTTGCCAACGCGCCGGAGGTTGCCAGCGAATATAAATATATTCTGTCGCAGAACAAGCGGCTGGATGTTGCGATGGTCGCGCCGATTATCTCGCCGCATGACATCCCCGCGCATCTGCAATCGATTCCGTCCATTGATCTGCAATGGGATTTTGAAACGGGGATGCGCAAACTGATCGCCGCGATCAAAGGCGATGCGCCTGTTACAGAATTGCGCAAAGAAAACGCGCCGTCTCCCGTGTTGGCGCAGGATGAAGAACCGGAAGAAGCGCGGGGCAGTCTTAGCCGCGATTCCAGGCCGAACAGCCAGCAAGCGAGCGTCAAAATTGAGGTGAACCTGAACAATCTCGACGACACCAAAGCCAAAACGTTGATCGAACTGATCGCCAAACTCGCACAAGCGGGCATTGAAGATATTAGCGTGGTTGATGTCAATGCCGGATAATTTACAAGTCTCGTTCTCCGTGCCTCGCCCGGTGATTCCTGAACTGCTGCGGATGGTCGAAGAAAATTTTCATCTTTTGCCAACACGCATTGACAACGCTCAACCTGCCTATTCGCATAAGCAGATTTTCATCAGCTATCGGCATCTGGACAGCGAAGATGTGTGCGGGCGGATTTATGACCGCTTGGCGCAAGCCTTCAGCCGCGATAATGTCTTTCGCGACGTAGCTAACCTGCTGCCCGGTTTCGATTTCAGGACGCGGCTGGAACGCGCTGTCGCCGACTGTCATGTGATGCTGGTCATCATGGGGCGCGACTGGCTTGATGATGAAAATCGCGCGCGTCTCCATGATGAGAATGATTATGTACGCTTTGAGATCGAAACGGCGCTGAAGCGTGACAACGTCCCCGTGATCCCCATTTGGGTCGGGCGGCGGGAATGGATGCCCGAAAAAAACGATCTGCCGCCGACGCTTTACGGCTTGCTGCACCGCCAAGCACGAAAAGTCCGGCCCGACCCCGATTTTCACACGGATGTAGACAAACTCATCTCCGATATTAAGATGATCTTTGATTTACAAGACGAATTGGGCGGGATGACCGGCTGATTTTAAAATCTCCGTCAATCGAACGCGACCAATCCCTCTAAATTTTCGAGCATGGCGGGGCCGACCCCGCTGACATTATCCAGCGCCGCCAGGTCAGAGAATGCGCCGTTAGCTGTGCGGTAATCAATGATGCGCTGTGCCAATGCCTCACCCACACCCGGCAGGGTCATCAATTCTTCTATGGTGGCACTATTGATATAGACGATGGCGATGCCGCCGCTGGGAGTAGGCAGGGTAAATTCTTCGGTTTCGTTTAAGTCCGGCACGTGAACCTGATCGCCATCGCGCAAAATCTGCGCCAGATTGACCCGCTCAAGGTCGGCATTTTCCGTGACTCCGCCAACCTGATCGAGCGCTTCCTGGACGCGGCTTCCGGCGGGCAGTGTAATGGTTGTTTCGGGCTGGTTGACAGCGCCTGTAACGTAAACGGTGATTGGCGATGGGGTGGAAGTTGGCAAAGCGGTAGCCGTCGGCAGTGGGGGATTGATCGTAATTTTTACAGGTTCAGGGCGCGTGATAAGCAATAAAATTGCGCCGCCGATGATTGTGAGGGCGATGATCGCGAAGGCCAGAATCGTGATGCGCGGTGAAGGTTCAGGATTATCGATCATGCAGCCCCCTTTAAGATGATTATTTTATTGTATCCAATAAAAAACCCCGCTACCATTAAAGGTAACAGGGTCTCGAAAAGGTTAGCTGCGATTTTTAACGCCTCGCACGTTCATAAAGACTTTGGTTACGCTGCTCGGCTGGGGGTTGAGGGATAAACCTCGTCACAATCCACGTCAGTATAGCGCCGACGACAAAACCCCCAATATGAGCAAAAAATGCCACGCCACCGTCCGCGCCTGTTTCTGGGCCAAGCGAGGCCACCCCGTTAAATAACTGCATCACGAACCACAAACCGAGCACAATCACAGCAGGCCATTCGACAAGCTGTGAAAACCAGCCCAGCGGGATGATTCCCTGCACCTTTACGCCGGGGAACATCACCAGATAGCCGCCGAGTACGCCTGCGATTGCACCGCTTGCGCCCATGAGCGGAATCTGCGAGGTGGGATCGATCAGATATTGCGCCAGTGCTGCCGCGAACCCACTGACAAAATAGACGACGAGATACATGAGGATGCCGAGGCGATCCTCGATATTGTCGCCAAACAGCCACAAATAAAGCATATTGCCCAGCAAGTGCGCCCAGCCGCCGTGAAAAAACATGCTGCGGATGATGTCGAGGAGATTTTCAGGCGTGAAGCCGCTGCGGGCAAGATTAGCCGGGACAACTGACAGATCGATAAAAATCTGCTGAAGCTGAGCTTCGGGAAAGCTGAGTTCCCACAAAAAGACGATCACGTTGATGCCGATGAGTGCATAAGTCACGATAGGAACACGGCGAGTCGGGTTGAGATCGCGCAAGGGAAGCATAATTGAGCCACCTTCCTCCAAATTTCGCTCAAAATATCCAATATTCTATCGAATTCGATGCGATATTACATCGAATAATAACGTGAACGCCTAAAATGACATCGATTAGGTGGGCTATTTGGAGGTAGGTGTGGGTTATTCGGAATTTTGTGACGATGTTCGATCTTTGACGCGATAGACGAATTTCAGCCCTGACCACACCTCGTCCACAGCGGCAACTTTGACATCAACCAGGCCGTGCGCGAGGCCGATGTCTCGGATGATGTTTTCGTCCAAATCGGTTTTGATTTTTGCAACGCGCTTGGGCCAGGAAATCCAAAGCGAACCATTCTGCGTAATCGCATTTTTCAGAGTCGCAAATTTGTTTTCCAGAACAGCGCGCTCACGGGTGAAAAACTGGATGAAATCGAGCGGCTTTTCCAGCGAGTCCCTCATCTCAACGCCCGCCGGAAGTTTGCCCAATGTGGTCGAATAATCATCCGGCGGGTTGACGATGGCGATTTTGAAGCCTTCTTTGATGCCCAACTTTTTGACAAGCGGCGTTTTGGAATATCCGGCGGTCAAGTTACTCCTCGCCCCAGGGCTTAACGAATGTTTCCAGTTCGATACCCAGCGCATCGGCGATACGATTGATGTAGTTGAAATACGCGATCACCTGCGTGGCGTCGTGGATGGCGCGGTCACTCAACCCGGCGGCGCGCAAAGCCTCAATATCGGCTGGCCCCATCTCGGTTGGGCGCAGCGTCAATTTATCGGCATAGGCGCACAGTGTTCGATCAATCGCGCTCAGGGGCGCAGTCCGCCAGTCGCGCGCGACGGCATGAACGTAGGCGTCGGCTTCTTCTTCAGTTGTGAACCATGTGACCTCAGCACGGAGGTCATGCGCGTGGCTGCGTCGTCAGTAGACGCAGTGGTTCGCTCCGCTGACGACGACAGCCAGCATTTCGCGCTGCGCCCGTGACAGGGGTGATTCGCCAAACATGGCTGCGCGATAGAAACCCATTGACGCGCGCATGACATCACCGTTGGGTGTCATGATACGGACAATGTTCCATACGCGCCCAGCCCGTTTCATTGCAGCGTCAAGTTCCTGCTTGGCAATGCCGGTGGCTTCGTCGTTGGAAAACTGCTTGATGTAGGGCATGAATGTTGACTCGCTTATCTTCCTAAAACACCGAGTTCAAGGATCGATTTTCTCTTTGCCTAGCGCAGCCTCCTTGTGGGACTGCGGTTCAGATTAGTATTTCCGCACCAGCGCCTTATACACGGCGGGCTGGCGATTCTGGATAAACTGAAATTCTTCACGATATTTGCGCACTTCGTCCAGGTCGATGCGGGCGACGGCAAAACCTTCCAGCGGTGCGCCGGATTCAGGATCGGTGTCGCTGGCGAGGGAGGCGTGAATCTGACCACGTGGGCCGACGACCATGCTCTCACCGCCGAAATTGAGTGTCACATCCTCGCCGATGCGGTTGGCTGCGGCGAGATAGACCGAATTTTCGTAAGCGCGGGCGCGAACGTAGGTTTTCCATTCGTCAATTTGCGCGGCTTCCCAGTTCGCCATCACGCAGATAATATCCGCGCCATCCAGCGCCAGACTGCGCGAGACTTCGGGGAAAGCCAGATCATAGCCGATCATCAGGCCGATATTGCCGATTTCGGTGGGGATAATCGGGAGTTTGAAGCCCTCGCGGAAGGCCATACGCTCTTCGCCGCGCAGATGGATTTTGTTGTAGGAGTCGAGCAGTTCGCCGTCCGGCCCAACCAGAATCGCGGAGTTGTACAACACACTCTCGACTTTTTCTTTCGTCACCATACCGAAGGCGATGAACACGCCATATTCGTTGGCGCGCTGAGCCATCAGGTTAATCGTCGGGCCAGGGACGCGCTGCGCCAGTTCGGTGAAGCGCACGCCGAGTTCATAGCCGCTGGTAATCAATTCGGGGAAAACGATCAGATCCACGCGCTGCTGCGAGGCGATTTTGGAGACAGTTTCCGACATTTTGACGAGATTTTCTTCCGCCTCGCCCAATTTCGGTTTCATTTGTACGACTGCGATAGTGATTTCGCGCATATTCTTCCTCTTATGATGAATGGTGGGGCATCATATGTCCCATTGTAGCCATAGAATGCGTTTTTAACGACTCAGATATTGCGAGAGAATGCGTTTTTAACGACTCGAATCGATGCTTCAATCTTCCTTGAGTTTGTCCAGAATATTTTGCAATCCGGCAGGCAGGGGAGAAGTGAAACTCAGGCGTTTACCCGTCGTCGGCTGGTCGAACGATAACTCGGCGGCATGGAGAAAATGGCGCTTCATGCCGACGCGCTGTTTGCGGAAGCCGTAGACGCGATCCCCGACCACCGGGCAGCCGATAAACGCCATGTGAACGCGAATCTGGTGGGTGCGTCCGGTCAGGATATTGAGCCTGACGAGCGCCTGACCGTGCTTGAAATTATCGTCCAGGATGGTGAACTCGGTGATGGCGTTTTTGCCACCGCGCACCACCGCCATGCGTTTGCGATTTTGCGGGTCACGCGCGATGGGCGCATCAATTTTTCCGACATTGGTTTGCGGCTTGCGTTCGAGCAGGGCAAGATAGCTTTTTTCAATCGTGTGCGCCTGGAACTGCGCCATGAGTTTGCGCCTCGCCGGGTCGTTTTTGGCGACGACGATCAGGCCGCTGGTGTCCTTGTCCAGCCTGTGGACGATACCCGCGCGCTTTTCTTCGATATTCATGGCGGCAACCTGGGGCCAGCGCGATAGCATGGCACTAACGAGTGTTCCCGTTTCGTTCTGGACGCCGGGATGCACAGTCATACCAGCGGGTTTTTCAATGACCGCCAGATCGTCATCCTCATAGATTACCTTGAGCGGAATGGCCTCGGCGACGACGGTTTCGGCTTTCTCTTTGACCGGAATCAAGACTCGAATCGTTTCGCCGCCCTTGAGCTTGAAATTGGCTTTGACGATTTTGCCGTTGACCGTAACCTGCTCGTCGGCGATCAACGTCTGAATCTGCGCCCGCGAAAGGCTCTCGCCGATCTCCGCGACAATGGCTTTATCAACCCGTTCGCCCGCCGTTGGAGCGGTAAATTCGACCTGTTTATTGCTCATTTTTCAACCTCATAGAACATCTATTTTAGCACGGATGTTCTGTTTTATCAACCTGTGTTTTTGAATGCGCGCGCTTTTTCGACGTAACTTCCGGCGCTGAGCCGGTTCGTCATAATCTCGTTTGGCGTCAATTCGCGCTGGAGTTTGGCGGGACTGCCGAGGATGAGCGAACCGGGCGGAAAAATTTTACCCTGCGTCAGCAGCGCGCCCGCGCCGACGATGCAATTTTCGCCGACCACGACGCCGTTCAGCAGAATCGCGCCCATACCGATGATGGTGTTGTCGCCGACCTGCGCGCCGTGAATGATGGCTCGATGCCCGATGGTACAGCCCGCGCCGACTACCGCCGGATAGCCAGGGTCAGCGTGAAAAATACAGCCGTCCTGAATATTGGTGCGCGCCCCGACGGTCAGCGATTCGGTATCGCCGCGCAGTACAGCATTAAACCATACGCCGACATCTTCAGCCAGAGTCACATCACCGACGATCACCGCGCCCTGGGCGATAAACACCGATGGATGAAGCTGTTCAGGGCGGAATCGGGTCTGGACCATAGCATACCTTTTGCTTGGAAAAGAATATCGCTTCACATTATAAAAAAGAATATTGCTTCACATTATAAAGACGAACTTATCAAACAACAGCCCTGACCTTTGAACTCAGCATTTTTCATTCGGCACGCTCTCAGCAACCGATTCACGATTTGCGCGTATAGCTTTATAATGAGTTTAAGACTCATCAATATCAATGAGTTTAGACCGATCAGTACAGAGGGCGTTGTGAGCAATATTTTCGATACCATCATTACCGTAATCGTCGGCTCGATCACCACCGTCAGCCGCACTGTCACCGAAGGCGTGAACACGCTGCAAGACTTTTTCTACGTGAAAGTGTCCGGCATGTCGTTTGTCGTTCTGGGATCGCGACAGACCGGGAAAACCACTCTGATCGAATGGCTGCGGCGCAATATGTCCAGCATTGACGACTATAGCCCAGACCCAACGGCGGCAGGCGGTGATGTCATCCTCGATTTCAACTCGCTCATGGGCGAAGAATATATGAAACTCAAGCCGAATCGCGATGTCGGCGGCGAATATGCCATGTGGGAAACCGATTGGGTGGAATTATTCCGCGCCGCACAGCCGCGAGGCATTTTGTTCCTGATCGACCATTCCGACGTGCATTTGCAAAAGGACGCACTTAATTTCGTCATGCAGATGATCGACGAGGAACAAATCGCCGCGAAAAATCTGAAAGCGTTTTTCATCCTGGTCAACAAATCTGATCTGTGGGGCGAAGAAACCACGCTGGAAGACATCATGCACCATTACCGCAACGAGCAGAAACGCCTGAAAGCCCAGGCCGAGCGCGTGGGTTACAAATGGTCAATCAGCGAAGGCAGTCTTGTCACAGGCAAGGGCGTCAAGCAAACGATGCGGCATTTTTTCAACATCATGCGCCCGCGCCCGCAAAAAATCAACTAACCGCGCGGAGCGTGCAGGATGCCACAGCTTGTCCTCGAATACGTCTTTGAGGGGCATAAACGCGGCTACAATTTTACATCGTCCACGAAAGGCTTTTCCGACGATATTCTGAAAGCCATCTGGCGCAGCGCCATGCCGCGCGGGCAGGGCTGGGGCAGTTACGAGGGCGCACGTTCGCTCAAATGCTTTATGCTGGAAGGCGGCGGAGTCGCGCTTTCGGATATAACCGTGACCGACCAGCGCGACGAAAGTGGGCGCAGCGGCATCCGGCGGGCGGTGATTGATGTACTGTCCGTTTCCAGTGCCTTCGATTATCTGGAACGGCGTTTTGAAAATTATCCGCAGGTGGTGCAGGCGCAGGCCGAAAAAAAGCTCAATTTTGGCTTGCGAACCCGCTTATCGATGCCGCGCCCGAACAAAAACCCACAGATTATCCTCTCGCATCCGTACTCCACGCCCGCCGATTGGGAAGTGGTCGAAGCCATGATGGTCAAATTTTCGTTGAATATGCGCCGTAAAATGAACCCCTTTACGACGCTGGCGCTGGAATATCGCGAAGAATCGCGCCTCGTCGCCCTGCCGCAAGACCGCGCGGAGCGGACTGACGATATTCCGATTGTGCGCGTCTGAATCAGGTCGTCAAAAATCCGCCATCGACAGGCAAAATCGCGCCATGAATCATGTCGGCCTGGTCGCTCAGGAGATACGCAACCGCTTCTGCGACCTGACGCGGCTTGGCGAATCGCCCCAACGGAATGCGCGCCAGCATCGGGCCGCTTTTCGCCGGGTCGCCCCACGCCATCTCGCCCATTGGCGTGAGCGTGACCGTCGGATTGATCGAATTGACGCGAATCTGGTGCGGGCCGAGTTCCAGCGCCATCACACGGGTAAGCTGGTCGAGCGCGCCTTTCGAGGTGCAGTACGAGGTGTGGTCGCGCAGCGCCACGCTCGACGCCGTGCTGGATACATTGACAATCGCCCCGCCGTGACCCCGTGCAATCATGCCCCGCGCGATGACCTGAGAAATCACTAAAACCGCGCGCACATTAATTGCCAGAACTTCGTCAAAGGCTTCAAGCGTTGTTTCCAGAAACGGCTGCAAACTGGTGATTCCGGCATTGTTCACCAGCAGATCGATTTCGCCAGCGGATTCGGCGGCTCGGCGCGCATCGTAAGCGCTGGTGAGGTCGGCGAGGATCGTTTCGCAGCCGATTTCCGCTTTGAGCGAATCCAGATCAGCCTGCGTCCGGCTGAGCGCGACGACCTGCGCGCCGCATTCGGTCAGCACAGCCGCGATTTCACGCCCGATGCCCTTGCCTGCGCCCGTGACGAGTGCGCGTTTTCCACGTAAGTTGATGTCCATTAAATGTTCCTTTTGAAAAAAATAATGTTAGATATATCGTTTGGGGCGATACATGCCTCGTCCCTACAGCGGTATGATCGTCATAATTGATTCGGGCGCAAGCTTTGCGTCCCTACAACGGTATGATCGATTCGGGCGCAAGCCTTGCGCCCCTACGAACACGCGATCATTCCGTAAATTTTTACGCGACGGATTTCGCCAGCTTATACAGGCGCGGCACTTGCTCGGCGATCACGCTCGATTCGCTGCGATATTCAAACAGCGGGCCGATGCCGCCGTACTCGAACGACAGCACCCAGGGTTTCGCCCATTTTCCGGCGCGAATCTGCTCAACCGCCCACTCGTTGATCGTCCAATCGCTCTTGGTCATCGCGAAATGATCGACCCAAACGCCCGTATCATCCTGCTTTAAGCCCGTGATGTGCAGCTCACGCAGTTGCCGCACGGGCAGCCGCGAAATGTAATCGTACTCGTCCACGCCGAAATAACGCGCGCTGGCGATGGCGTGGGCGGTATCCATCAAAAATCCGCAGCCCGTTTCCTCAACCATGAGGCGAATCAATTCCGGCTCAAGCAGCGGACGCGCAATGCCCCATTCGACATCCCAGATCGCATTTTCGAGAATAATTTTATCCTTGCCATAGCGCTTGACCAGCGGTTCAATGTCGCGCAGCATGATCTCGATGAAATGCTCCCGGTGCGCCGGGTCGTTGGTTTCCAGCGGGATTCCCAACTCATTCGCGTTCGGGGCGAGGTGCGTGTTGACGTAAAAGGTATCGGTGGTCGTCAGCAGGTGGTCAATCTTCGACCAGCCGACTTTTTCGGTGTTGGCGCGGCCTGCGATCAGCGGAAAATGGATGTAAACCGGACGCTGTTTTCCGGCCTCGGCGATCAAATCCGGCCAATCGGGACATTTATACAGGTCAATCTGGATGCGGCCTTCGTCGAGCAGCGCGGCGGCTTGTGGGGAATAATTGAGCGCAAATTTCAAGCGAATTCTCCGATCACCATAAGGTAGGCACGAGATTGCTGTTGACGATGAGCGGGTCTCTCGTAATAAGCGGGACGCCGAGTTTGTGAGCTTCGGTAACAATTAAGCGATCAAAAATTTCAGGTATGGCAGAAAATTGCGAAGACAAAATGACGAGTTCCGGTGTGAGGTTTGTGAGGCGGATATTATCGGCAGTCTGCCAGTTTTGTATCGCATTCCCTAAAGCAACTAACCCCAATGAGGTTCTTTTCTTTTCAGCGATCATGTAGAGTTCTGCTAAAACGACAGCAGGGATAATTAAAATCGAGAGATCATTATCAACGCTTTCAAGGATAGAAAGAGCTATTCTACCAAGTTTTTTATCTTCAGTGAGATACCAAACCAATGTATGGGCATCTGAAATATATGTCGGAAGGTTATTTATGACTTGAGTCATCTTCTTCAAAACCCTCTTCAATTTGCCGCATCAAACGCTCAAACGATTGCACCCTCTCTTGACGTAATTCTTCTAGGATGTCTTCGACACTTGGGCCTTGTTCGTCCCAATATGGCGCTAACAAACCTTTGAGCTTGGCAACTTTGCGGGGTTTTTTCAAAACTTCGATTTCAAATTCGACCAGTTCTTTATCCGGTAAGTCGATGGATTCTAAGGGTTTGAACACCCCATCCTCATAGATCGCTCGAATCAGCAATTTATCGGTCATATCCATTTCCTTTTGCTTGACCTCTCCCTGTTATATCATGAAATTTGTTTTGATTTCAGTGTGAAAGATTGCCAACCCATATGCCGATTTCCAGAACATTTCCGCTTTTTACAGCTTTAGCAGGCTTATTGTTCGCACTTTCGAGCGCCCTATCCGCTGATTCTCAAGTGACTTTCTACGTTGCCTCAAGCGGCACAGGCGACCTCTGTTCGTTGGAGGCACCCTGTTCACTGACGACGGCGCGAGATCAGGCACGGCGTGAAAGTGGCAACATGGCAGGCGATATTTTTGTGTATCTGCGCGGCGGTACGTACACACTCGCCGAGCCGTTTGAACTGACCGCCGAGGACTCCGGCGCGAACGGATTCAATGTCGTCTACAGTGCTTATCTAGATGAAACGCCGATTTTGAGCGGCGGGCGCATCATCACAGGCTGGACGCTGTTCGATGCCGACAAAAATATTTATCGCGCTGAGGTTGGCGATTTGCAGACACGCCAGCTTTACGTCAACGGTCAGCGGGCGATCCGTGCGCGGGGTGACGAAAATCCGCGCGGCTGGCGAAAAACAGATACAGGCTATGTCGCGCCCGATGAGGCGATGGCCTCCTGGGGTAATGTAGCAGACGTTGAAATTGTCGCGTTCTGGGAGTGGAAAAGTTTCCGCTGTGGCATCGAGTCAATCGAAGGCCGAAATGTGACCATGCAGCAGCCATGCTGGGCGAACGCCAATCTCCACAAAGAATTTCCGATTAATTTGCCGACGTGGATTGAAAATGCCTATGAACTGCTCGACTCCGAGCGCGAGTGGTATCTCGATTCA
>Ga0268299_1004151_pt1 | contig 11829 bp, 8 predicted proteins | sample NOBtaG_FD_193484 | JGI IMG/M metagenome (GOLD analysis project Ga0268299, IMG submission 193484) | Activated sludge microbial communities from bioreactor in Nijmegen, Gelderland, Netherland - NOB reactor | ecosystem: Engineered > Bioreactor > Aerobic > Activated sludge | place: Netherlands... | reverse complement strand
CGGCGTCGAAGCCGGTGAGCCGGGCCACCTCCCGGCCGTCGTCGGTGGCCCAGGTCGACGTCACCTGCCATCGCCGCGTGGACGGCGCCCGGAGGGCGAGCAGGAGGTCGACGTCGTCGTCGCCCAGGCCGGCCTCGGCCAGCGCCGCCCGGGCGGCCTCCGGCCGGTGGCGGGCCTCCTCGGCCCGGCGGAAGGCACCCGCCTCCACCGTGACCGGGTGGGCCGCCACCGCATCGGGCGGTCGGAGCATGATCACGTCGGTCAACGTCTCGGGCAGGCGGGGCAGGCGCACCGGAGCGACGTCGACCAGCTCGGGATCGAGCGAGGACGTGATCACGGCCCGGGCCGGGGTGGCCCAGATCGTGGTCTCGCTGACGTCGCCCTCCAGCTCCACCTCGATCGTGAGCATGAGGCTCGCCTCGGCGATCACGTTGAGCATGGCGGCCACGATGGGGTCCAGCCGGCCGTCGGCGATGATGCCGCCCGTCTCCATCCGCACGGTGGCCAGCGGGCTGGCCAGGCCTTCCCGGCTGGCCTGGCGGATGGCCTCGGGCAGGATCTCGCGGGGAATCCGGAGCCGGCTCCGGCTCCGGTCGAGGATGGGAATGACGCCCCGGTCGATCAGGGGCGACGACTGCCCCCGAGCCCCGCCGACCGCTCTGGTCGCTTGAGGCAACCCTCCAGGTTCTTTGGGTTCGCCTTTGGCGAACACCTGAGGTCCGGCCACTACCGCTCCCTCGTCATCAGTTCGAGCCCTTCTCCGGCACGCCAACCCCTGCCCTCGCGCCAGGGGGCGACGAGCTTCACCCCGGAGGTCGCCGTCCAGCGCCGTGCTGGCTCCGTTGTGCCGCCACCGCCCTGGCCAACCTGCCCCAAGCTAGGCCGTCCGGGGTGCGCTCCCACCCGGGAAACCGTCCCAACCTTCCGGCGCCGACGGGGTGAGCGCACGCCACGGCCACTGTGCTGAAATGCCCCCCGTGAACCTGGCCGACCGGCTGCTCAGCCATCCCCCTCATCTCCTGGCCGTCGTCTGCGGCTCCCGGCTGCTGACCTACGGGGAGCTGGCCGACCGGGCGGCCCGCTGGAGAGGCGGGTTGGCCGCTGCCGGCATCGGCCCCGGCCGGCGGGTGGCGGTGTTGGCGGGCAACGACGAGACGGTCGTGCTGGCCGAGTTGGCCCTGGTGGGAGCGGGTGCGGTGGTGGCCCCGGTCAATCCACTGTCGCCCCCCGGCGAGCTGTCGCGGGAGCTGGCCGCGGTCGACCCCGACGCCGTGCTCGTGTCGCCGGCGGGGGAAGCGGCGTGGGCCGCGCTCGTGGCCGAGCAGACCCGCTGGATCGACCTCCGTCTCGACCCGGCGGCCTGGGACGCCGCCCCCGCCGCCCCCGTGGCCGACGTGGGGCCCGACACACCGGCCGCCCTTCTGTTCACCAGCGGCACGGCGGGAGGGCCGAAGCCGGCCGTGCTCACCCACGCCAACCTCGACGCCAGCCTGCGGGCCATGCTGGCCCTGCCGGTGCCGTTGGCCGGGGCCGGCCACGTCGGCCTGGCTGTCATCCCCCTGTTCCACGTGTTCGGCCTCAACGCCGTGGTCAACCTGAGCCTCGCCATGGGGGCCACGCTCGTCCTCGACGACTACCGCAGCCCCCAGCAGGTGGCGGTGCTCACCGCCACCCACCAGGTGACCGTCCTGGCCGGCCCGCCCACGTTGTGGCAGGCGCTGGCCCGCCAGCCCGACGTGACCCCGGCGCAGTTCACGTCGGTCCGCATCGCCCTGTCGGGCGCGGCCAAGCTCCCCGGCGATGTGCACCGGGCCGTGCAGGACCGCCTCGGCCTCAGCCTCGACGAGGGCTACGGCCTCACCGAGACCTGCGCGGTGGTGGCCACCACCCTGGGGCGCCCCGACGCCCCGGTCGGCGCCGTGGGCGCCCCGCTGCCCGGCGTCGAGGTCCGCCTGGTCGACGACGACGGGGCCGACGTGCTGGTGGGCGATCCGGGCGAGGTGTGGGTGCGGGGGCCGATGGTGTCGCCCGGGTACTTCCGGCCGGCAGGCGCCCCCCTGGAGGAGCGCCGGGACGCTGAAGGGTGGCTGCACACCGGCGACGTGGCCATCGTCGACGAGCAGGGCCACCTGGCCGTGGTCGACCGGGTGAAGGACCTGATCATCGTCTCGGGCTTCAACGTGTTCCCCGGCGAGGTGGAGGACGTGCTGACCCTCCACCCCGACGTGGCGGCGGCCGGGGTGGTGGGCGAGACCGATCTCGACACCGGCGAGGCGGTGGTGGCCCACGTGGTGGCGGCGGAGGGGTGCACGATCGACGCCGACGAGCTGATCGAGCACTGCCGCCGGCACCTGGCCCGCTACAAGGTGCCCCGCCGGGTGGAGGTGCGCGACGAGCTGCCCCGGGGAATCGGGGGCAAGCTCCGCCGCCGGCACCTGCGGCTGTGACCCCGGCGGCTGGTGGGGCGCCCCGGTGGCTCGGACAAAGCGCGCTCGTGCACTTGTGAACCGGCCCCTCGGTTCCCTAGCCTCGAAAGGTGAGCTCCGGGGCCATCTCTGCCGCCACTGTGGGCCGGCTGCCGGCCTACCTGCGCTCGCTGGTCGAGCTGGCGGCGGCCGACACCTCCACCGTGTCGTCGGACCACCTGGCCGAGCGCGTCGGGGTCAACTCTGCCACCGTGCGCCGTGACCTGGCCTCGCTGGGGATCACCGGCACCCGGGGCGTGGGCTACGACGTGAAGTACCTGGTGTTCGAGATCAGCGTGGAGCTGGGCCTCAACCAGGAGTGGCCGGTGGCCGTGGTGGGCGCCGGCAACCTCGGGCGGGCCCTCACCAACTACACCGGCCTGGCCGAGCGGGGGTTTCCCATCCGGCTCCTGCTCGACAACGACCCGGCCAAGGTCGGCACCACCGTGTCGGGCGTCGAGGTCCACCCGGTGGGCCACCTGGCGGCGCTGGTGCGGGAGCTGTCGGTGGCCGTGGGGGTGATCGCCACCCCGGCCGAGGCGGCCCAGGAGGTCGCCGACGCCCTGGTGGCGGCGGGGGTCACGTCGATCCTGAACTTCACCGCCCACCCGGTGGCCGTGCCCGGCCATGTCGTGGTGCGCCGGGTCGACCTGGCCACCGAGCTGCAGATCCTCAGCTTCTACCAACAGCGGGGGCTGGCCTCCAGCACCGGCGTCGGCGTGCCGCTGGAGACCTCATGACCGGTTCCCCGGCCGCCGATGGACCTCCGACCCTGCCTCGGAGGGGAACGTGACCACGATCATGTACGTCCGGGTGGTTGATTCCGCCCGGCAGCTGCGAAGCTATCAACCACGCCTGACGGACGATCTCGGCCCGGTCACGGCAGGGAGTCGACGATGACCGTTATCGCCGTTGGCGTTAACCACCGCACAACACCGCCCGAGATGCTGGGCCAGCTGACGTTCCCGGCCGACGAGCTGGCCCTGGTCCTCAAGGAGGCCCTGGCCAGCGAGGTGCTGAACGAGGCGGTGGTGCTGTCCACCTGCAACCGCACCGAGTTCTACGCCGACGCCGAGCGGTTCCACGACGGCTTCCGCGACCTGCGTGACGTCCTGGCCCGCCTCACCGGGGTCGACCCCGACGCCTTCGACCCCTACCTCTACGCCCACTACCACAACGAAGCGGCCCGCCACCTGTTCGAGGTCACGGCCGGGCTCGATTCCCTGGTGCTGGGCGAGCACGAGATCCTGGGCCAGGTCAGCCGGGCCTGGGAGCTGGCCCGCACCGGCGGCGCCACCGGGCCGGTGCTCAACCTGCTGTTCCAGCGGGCGGTGGAGAGCGGCAAGAAGGTCCGCACCGACACCGACATCGGCCGCAGCACGGCTTCGCTGGGCCACGCCGCGGTGTCGCTGCTGGCCGAGCGGCGGCCCGAGCTGGGCACCGCCACCGCCCTGGTGGTGGGCACCGGGGAGCTGGGGGCCGACGTGGCCGGGGCCCTGGCCCGCAAGTACCCGGTGGGCCTGATCGTCACCAACCGCACACCGGAGCGGGCCGACGAGCTGGTGGCCCGCATCGGCGGCCGCACCGTGCCCTTCGCCGGGCTCGACGCCGCCCTGGCCGAGGCCGACGTGGTGATCACGGCCACCGGGGCGGCCGAACCCGTGATCGGGGTCGATGCCCTGGTGGCGGCGACGGCCGGCGGCCGCCGGCGCCTGATCGTGCTCGACCTCGCCCAACCCCGGGACGTGCCGGCCGAGGCGGCCGACCTGGCCGGGGTGGAGCTGATCGAGCTGGCCGAGCTCCAGCACTTCGCCAACCAGGGCCTCGAGGCCCGCCAGGCCCACGTCGGGGCGGCCCGCACGGTCATAGACCGGGAGCTGAACCGGTACCAGGCGGCCACCAGCGCCCGCCAGGCGGCGCCGGTCATCGCCGGCCTCCACGGCTGGGCCGATGGCATCCGCACCGCCGAGTTGGACCGTTATGCCGCCAAACTGGCATCGATGACCGACGCCGACCGGGCCACCGTGGAGGCGATCTCCCGCTCCATCGTGGCCAAGATCCTCCACCACCCCACCGTCGCCCTCCGGGACGCGGCGGGCACGGCCAAGGGCGACCGGCTCGTGGAGGCGCTGCGGGAGCTGTTCGAGCAGTGACCACGCTGCGCATCGCCACCCGCCGCAGCCCGCTGGCCCTGTGGCAGGCGGAGCACGTGGCCGGCCTGCTGCGGGCGGCCGACCCGGCGCTGTCGGTCGAGCTGGTGGCGGCCGACACCTCGGCCGACCTGGACCTGCAGCGCTCGATCAGCGAGATCGGGGGCAAGGGTGCGTTCTCCAAGGAGATCCAGCAGCTGGTGCTGGCCGGCCGGGCCGACCTGGCCGTCCATTCAGCCAAGGACCTCCAGGCCGTCACCCCCGAGGGGCTGGTGATCGGTGCCTTCCCCGAGCGGGGCACCGTGCACGACTGCCTGGTCGGGTCGCGCCTGGCCGATCTGCCGGCCGGAGCCACCGTGGCCACCGGCTCGGCCCGGCGGCGGGCCCTCCTGCTCGACCTGCGGCCCGATCTCGAGATCATCGGCCTGCGGGGCAACATCGGCACCCGCCTGGCCCAGCTCCCGGCGTGCGGGGCCCTGGTGATGGCGGCCGTGGCGCTGGAGCGCCTGGGCGAGCAGCCCGGTGTGGTGGAGGCCCTCGACCCCGAGCGGTTCGTGCCCCAGGTGGGCCAGGGCGCGCTGGCCGTGGAGTGCCGGGCCGGAGACCAGGCCACGATGGAGCGGCTGGCCGCCGTCAACCACGGGCCCACCGAGGTGGCGGTCACCGCCGAGCGGTCGTTCCTGGTGGAGCTGGGTGGAGACTGCAACCTGCCGGCGGGGGCCCACGCCGCGGCCGACGCCGACGGCAAGCTGACGATCCGGGGCGTCCTGGCCGCCGCCGACGGCCGGAGCCTGCAGCGGGCCGAGATCATCGACCTGCCCGGTGCCGACCCGGGCCGGGCCCTGGCCCGTCGCCTGCGCGCCGCGCTGGCGAGCGAGGTCGGCCCCGGCGCCACCCCCGGCGACTGTGGCGCGTGACGCTGCCTTCTGCGCGCTGACGCCACAGATCGACAACCCGCTGGGATCTGGGGCGCGAGGTGCTGGATGATGCCCGCCCATGCCGCAGATCGCGGCCCACTGGCCGGCCGGCGGGTGATCGTGTGCCGGGCGGCCGATGATGCCGGCCCCCTGGCCGATGCCCTGCGGGACCGGGGGGCCGAGCCCGTGCTGGTCCCCCTCCTGGTCCGGGACGCACCGGCCGACGGCGGCGCGGCCCTGCGGCATGCCGTCGCCCATCTCGACCGCTACGCCTGGGTCGCCGTCACCTCCGCCGCCGGCGCCGACGCCTTCCTCGCCGCCCTCCCACCCCTGAACCCCGACACCGGGTCCCCGGTTCCGGCGCCCGGCGTCACAGCTCCGGGTCGGCGGACGGCGGGGGTGCGGGTGGCGGCGGTTGGGCCGGCGACGGCCGACGCCCTGCGCCGAGCCGGCGTCGAGCCCGATCTCGTGCCGGCCACGGCCACGGCCGCCGACCTGGCCGCCGCCTTCCCGCCGGCCCCGGCCGAAGGGGCCCGGGTCCTGGCGCCGCTGGCCGAGCTGGCCGGCGACGACCTCGTGGCGGGCCTGCGGGCCAGGGGGTGGACCGTCGATCGGGTCGACGCCTACCGCCTGGCGGACCTGCCCCCGCTCGCCTCCGCCGACGCCCTGCCCGCCGGCCTGGTCGGGGCCGACGCCGTGGCCTTCACGTCGCCGTCCACCGTCGACCGCTTCTGCGACCGATTCGGCCGGTCCCTGGTGCCCCCCGTCGTGGCCTGCATCGGCCCCCGGACCGCCGAACGGGCCCGCACCCGGGGCCTGGCCGGCATCGTCACCGCCGGCGAGCACACCGGCCCCGGTCTGGTCGCCGCCCTGGCCACCGCCCTGGCAAATGCACCGAGAACTGGGGTGCGACCCGCCGGGGACGGATCGTAACCGGCTAGAACTACCGGGAAGGATCACGTCCCGGCGCCCGGTCGCGGGCGCCAACCGGCCCCCAGCGGGGCCACCGACACACCGAAGGACCCCACCGTGTCGTTTCCCCAACGCCGCCCGCGCCGCCTCCGCACCACCTCGGCCCTGCGCCGGCTGGTGGCCGAGACCCGCCTGTCGGTCGACGACCTGATCGCCCCCCTGTTCGTACGGGAAGGGATCGCCGAGCCGGTACCGATCACGTCGATGCCCGGCGTGGTGCAGCACACGGTCCCGTCGCTGCTGGCCGAGGTGAAGCGCCTGGCCGGCCTGGGCATCCCGGGCGTGATCCTGTTCGGCGTGCCCGAGCACAAAGACGACATCGGCTCCGGCGCCTGGGACCCCGACGGCATCGTCCAGGTGGCACTCAAGGAGTGCCGTCAGGCCTTCGGCGACGAGCTCGTGCTGATCAGCGACCTCTGCCTCGACGAGTACACCGACCACGGTCACTGCGGCGTCGTCCGCCCCGACGGCACGGTCGACAACGACGAGACGCTCGACCTGTACGCCAACGCGGCGCTGGCCCAGGCCCGGGCCGGGGCCGACATCGTGGCCCCTTCGGGGATGATGGACGGCCAGGTGCTGGCCATCCGCGATGCCCTCGACGAGGAGGAGCACACCGACGTCTCCATCCTGGCCTACTCGGCCAAGTACGCCAGCGCCCTCTACGGCCCGTTCCGGGAGGCGGTCGACGTCACCATCGCCGGCGGCGGCGACCGCAAGAGCTATCAGCAGGATTGGCGCAATGCCCGGGAGGCCCTGGAGGAGATCCGCCTCGACCTGTCGGAAGGGGCCGACATGGTGATGGTCAAGCCCGCCCTGGCCTACCTCGACATCATCACCCGGGCCCGGGCCGAGGTCGACGTGCCCCTGGCCGCCTATCACGTGAGCGGGGAGTACGCCATGCTCAAGGCGGCCGCCGCCAACGGCTGGATCGACGGCGACGCCGCCGCGGTGGAGGTGCTGGGCGCCATCAAGCGGGCCGGTGCCGATTTCATCCTCACGTACCTCGCCGGCGAGGTCGCCGAGCGGCTCAACGGCTGACCGGCCAGGCAGGGGAGCGGACCATGAGCCAGATCGACGGCGACAGCGGACCGAACAACGATGCACGCACCAACAACCACGAGCTGTTCCAGCGGGCCCAGCGGGTGCTGCCGGGCGGCGTGAACTCGCCGGTCCGGGCCTTCGGCTCGGTGGGCGGCACCCCCTACTTCGTGGAGCGGGGACAGGGTTCCCGGGTGTGGGACGCCGACGGCCGGGAGTACATCGACTACGTCCAGAGCTACGGCGCCTCGATCCTGGGCCACGCCGATCCGGCCGTGGTGGCCGCCATCCAGAAGGCGGCCGGCGACGGCACCACCTTCGGCGCCCCCACCCGGCGGGAGGTCGAGCTGGCCGAGCTGGTCTGTGCCTGGGTGCCCGGGGTGGAGATGATCCGCATGACGTCGTCGGGCACCGAGGCCACCATGTCGGCCATCCGGTTGGCCCGGGGGGCCACCGGGCGGGCCAAGGTCGTGAAGTTCGCTGGCTGCTACCACGGCCACGTCGACTCGCTCCTCGTGGCGGGCGGCTCGGGCGTGGCCAACCAGGGCCTGGTGGGATCGGCCGGCGTCACCCCGTCGGCCGTGGCCGACACGGTGGTGGTGCCGTGGAACACCGTGCCCACCCTCGACGAAGACACGGCTGTGCTCGCCGTGGAGCCGGTGGCGGCCAACATGGGTCTGGTGGCCCCCGAGCCCGGCTACCTGGAGGCCCTGCGGGCCGAGTGCGACCGGGTGGGCGCCCTGCTGTTCTTCGACGAGGTGATCACCGGGTTCCGCCTGGGCCGGGGCGGGGCCACCGCCTGGTCCGGGGTGACGCCCGACGTGTGGGCGTTCGGCAAGGTGCTGGGCGGCGGCCTGCCGGTGGGGGCGTTCGGCGCCAGCCGGGAGGTCATGTCGAACATCGCTCCCCTGGGGCCCGTCTACCAGGGCGGCACCCTGTCGGGGAACCCACTGGCCACCGCGGCCGGCCTGGCCGTGCTGGCCCAGCTCGACGACGCACGCTACGACGAGCTCGCCGCCATCGCCCGCCGCCTCGGCTCCGGCCTGGCCGACGCCATCGGCGGGGCCGGGGTGCCGGTGCAGGTTCCGGTGGTGGGCCCTCTGGTGGGCCTGTTCTTCGCCGACGCACCCGTGCGCAACTACGACGACGCCAAGGAATCCGCCGGCAAGGGCCTCTACCCGGCGTTCTTCCACGGGATGCTGGAACGGGGCGTCGCCCTGGCTCCCGGGCCCTACGAGGCCATCTTCCCCAGCCTGGCCCACTCCGCCGACGACATCGACCGGACGGTCGAGGCGGCGGCGGCCGTGGCCTGCACCCTGGCCTGACCGTCCGCCCGGCCTGGCCCGGCCCTCCTGCCGGGCCCGTGTCGTCGCATCATCCGCTCTGTCGCCGGATCACCTGATCTGTGCGTCCAGGAGGTAGGGGCGGCCCGCGTGGAGCTGACAGTTCTTCAGTTCGTCGCCCGGACGGCCGATCTGTCGCGGGATGGCGGCTCCCCACCGATTCCCCCACAACCTGGTCCGCGGCGGTGCCCGGCTGCGCCTCCTCGCTCTGGCTGCGGCGGCGGCCGGCGTCGGTGCGCTGGGCCTCCCCTCATCGCCGGCCCCGGCCAGCGAGGGGCATCAGATCGCCGCTCCGCTGGTGGTGGAAGCGGTCGATCCCTCGATCGACACCGACGATCCGGACCTGATCGCGGCCATGGCCGACATCCACCAGGAGTTCGAGCCCGGCATCACCCGGCCGGCTGACGGGTCCGCCACCGGCGCCTCCGGCTCCCTCACCCTCGACGGCAGCACCGCATCGGCGGGCGGCGGCATCACGGTCACCTTCGACGCCGGCAACCCCTCGCCGTCCAACGTGCAGACCGTGGTGCTGGCCGCCGCCAACCAGTGGAACCAGGCGCTGGCCACCAGCCCGTCGGGGCCGATCGAGGTGGCCGTCATCTGGACCAACCTGGGCCACGCCGGCCTCCTCGGGTCGGCCGGGCCCACCGGCCTGCTGCTGCACCCGTCGCTGCCGACCGCGGCGTACTACCCCTACGCGCTGGCCAACACCCTGCTGAACACCGACGTCAACGGGGCCTCACCCGAGCTCACCGTGAACCTCAACTCGATCGCCAACTGGTACATCGGCACCAGCGGCTCGCCGTCGGCCGGCCAGGTCGACCTCTACAGCGTGGTGCTCCACGAGCTGGCCCACGGGCTCGGGTTCCTGGGCTCGGCCAGCTCGGCGACCCTGGGCTCGCCCACATTCGTGTACGACAACCTGGTCACCTACAACGGCGCGCCCCTGGTGAACGCGGCCAACCCCAACAGCCTGCTCACCTCGAACAGCCTGTACATCGACCTCTCCCAGAGCTTCCAGGCCAAGGTGTACGCCCCGTCCACCTGGACCCAGGGCAGCAGCTTCTCCCACTTCGACGAGTCCTCCTACCCGTGGGGCTGGCCGGGTGCCCTGATGACCCCCAGCCTGACCTCCCAGGAGGTCGAGCGGACCCTGGACGGCCCCACGCTCGGTGTCATGGCCAGCATGGGCTGGCCCATGGACGCCAAGGCGATCACCCCGTCGATCACATCGACCAGCACCACCAGCTCCTCGGTGACCGTGAACTGGGGCCTCAACCTCGGGCTCCCCGGCGTCGCCCCCGACGGGTTCCGGGTGGAGGCGTGGCGAAACGGCACCACCCTCGACGGCAGCTACACGGTGTCGGGCGGCACCACCGCCGCCACGATCAACTCCCTGGTCGGGGGGTCGGGCTACACGGTCAAGGTGATCCCCTACGCCCATGGGGTCGACGGCACGGCGGCCACCGCCTCGGTCACCCTGTCGGGCACACCGGGGCCGCCCACCATGGTGCGGGTCAGCGGGTCCGGCCTCACCCGCACCGTCACCTGGGCCGCCGCCTCGGGCACCGGGATCACGAGCTACACCGTGGAGCGGTCCACCGACGGGACCAACTGGACCAGCGTGGGCTCCACCGCTTCCACCACCATCTCGTCCACCGTGCCCGCCGGTGTCCACCAGTACCGGGTCCGGGGCACCAACGGCTACGGGCCCGGGGCGTGGGGCTACTCGATCCCCACCGGCATCGGGGCCGGGGTGGAGCGCCCGGTTGCCCTCGACGGCCAGATCGCCCGGCTCTACCGGGCCTACTTCCTGCGCTCGGCCGACACCAACGGCTTCCTGTACTGGCAGTCGCAGCGATCGGCCGGTCTCAGCCTCAACGGGCTGTCGAACGCCTTCGCCGCCAGCGCCGAGTTCCAGAACACCTACGGCCCGCTCAACAACGGGGCGTTCGTGGACCTGGTGTATTCCAACGTGCTGGGTCGCCCGGCCGACGCCGGGGGACGGGCCTACTGGATCTCCCAGCTCAACGCCGGGGTGAGCCGGGGCCAGGTGATGACCGGGTTCTCGGAGTCATCCGAGATGATCAACGCCACCGGCACGGTGGCCCCCACCAGCTCGGCCGAAGCCCAGGTGTACCGGCTCTACGTGGCCTTCTTCCTCCGGCACCCCGATCCGGCCGGGTTCCAGTACTGGGCCGGGGTCCGGGCCAGCGGGGCGTCGTTGCAGACGATCGCCAGCGCCTTCGCCGGGTCGGCCGAGTTCATCCAGACCTACGGGTCGCTGCCCGACTCCTCGTTCGTGAACCTGGTGTACGCCAACGTGCTGGCCCGAACGCCCGACTCGTCGGGCGCCAGCTACTGGCAGTCCCAGCTCGGCGCCGGGGTGAACCGGGGCGCCATGATGGTCGGCTTCTCCGAGAGCCCCGAGTTCATCGTCGCCACCGGCAAGGTGCCCTAAGTCGGGGGGCTACGCGCCCCCAGGCCTCCCTGCGGTCGGCCTTCCCCATCGACCCCGGGGCCCCATCCCCGTGGCCCCCGAGCCTTCGGCTCGGTTCAGGGGGCTACGCGCCCCCAAGGTGGAGCGGGGCTAGGCGCCTTCTTCGGCGGTGGCCGGGCCGGGGCAGGGCTCGGCCTCGGGATCGGGCGAACCCTCGCCGGTGGCACCGGGGGTGATCTCGGGGTCGGCGCAGGCGAGGAGGAACTCGAGATCGATCGGCTCGGCGTCGCCCGCCTCGAACCGCTCCCGCATCGAGTCCATCCACTCGATGTACTCGGGCGACGTCTGCTCCTCGCCCGCCAGCTCACGCTCGTGGAAGACCACCATCTCCAGCTTGATCTGGCTGAGCTGGTTCTCCTGGGCCGGCATGGGCCCGCTGCCCTTGCCGCCCGCCACCCGGCGGGTGCCGTCCTTGCGCACGGCTCCGTATTCCTCGCCCTG
>Ga0268299_1004150_pt1 | contig 11834 bp, 8 predicted proteins | sample NOBtaG_FD_193484 | JGI IMG/M metagenome (GOLD analysis project Ga0268299, IMG submission 193484) | Activated sludge microbial communities from bioreactor in Nijmegen, Gelderland, Netherland - NOB reactor | ecosystem: Engineered > Bioreactor > Aerobic > Activated sludge | place: Netherlands... | reverse complement strand
GGCGCGGCCGTGACGGTCAGAGGCACAAGGACCAACGAGACCAACATTGCGACAGATCGACACAGCGTCATGGCCTAACCTCCTGGTAACCGGATGATTGTATGGCGGGGACAGAGGCTAGCGAGGTTTGAGGGGCGAGTCAATATGGGGGGGCAGGGGCAGACAGCGGAGGCCTGGGCAAGCCTGGCAAGGTTGGAGAAAATGCAGACTGGCAACCCCAAAATGTCTAGTTGCAGAACTTAAGGCTCATTGGCCGCTGAACAAATGCACGGCCTCAGGTTTAAACTCCGGAGTGAGCTCCTTTCGTGATACCATCTGCCACCGTACAGAGACTCTTGCCTCCGTTCAAAGATATCTGCCAAATCCTGCCTCCCAGGGTTTCCTCCGGAAGAGGGCAATAATAAGTTCCTTCAATTAGAACAGTCAGACTTACCTTCTTCTTAGAGGTGGCTCCGGTTGGTTGGACAGTGTAGGCCATTCCTTAAGTGGCGCCTGGCGGATTGCTGACTACGCGGCGGTTCGCCGTGTCGTCAGATTCTCATAGTACACCCGGTCAGGCGTCTGGCCGTCAAGCGCCTGATGCGGTCGGGTCTGGTTGTAGAACGTCAGGTAGCGCGCCACGCCCTGGTGGGCCGCACTGACGGTGTCGTACGCGTGCAAATAGACCTCTTCATATTTAATACTCTTCCACAGTCGCTCGACGAACACGTTGTCCCGCCAACAGCCTTTCCCATCCATGCTGATCTGGATGCCGTGGTGGGTCAGCAGCCCCGTGAACTCGTGGCTGGTAAATTGGCACCCTTGATCGGTGTTGAAGATCTCGGGGCAGCCATACTGCGTGATCGCCTCCCGCACCGCGTCGAGGCAGAAGTCCGTCGTCAGCGTATTGGAGAGCCGCCAGGCGAGCACGCGGCGACTCGCCCAGTCCAGGATGGCGAAGAGATACAGGAAGCCACGACGCATAGGAATATAGGTGATATCCGCCGCCCAGACATGATTCGGACGCGAGATCTCCAGGTCGCGCAGGAGATAGGAATAGATCCGATGGCCGGGCTGTCGGCGGCTGAGAGATGGTTTGCGATACAGGGCCTCAATCCCCATGCGGCGCATCAGCGTGGCCACGTGACGCCGCCCAATAGTGTGCCCCTCGTGCCGTAGCAGATCGCGCAACATGCGCGCGCCGGCAAAGGGATACTGCAGATGCAGCTCGTCGATCCGCCGCATCAGCGCGAGCACCGGATCTGATACCGGCGTGGGTTGATAGTAGGCCGTCGAGCGCGCCACGCCGAGCAGCTGGCATTGCCGGACGACCGGTAACGCGTGCGTGCGGTCGATCATCGCTTTACGCTCAGCAAGCCCGCCTTGGTGAGCGCGCCTTCTAAAAAATCATTCTCCAGGGCCAGTTGCCCGATCTTCGCGTGCAGCGTCTTGAGATCCGGCGTCTCTACTGGAGCCTTCGTCCCGCCAAACACGTCTGCAGCCCGGGCCAGCAGTTGCTGCTTCCATTCGGTGATCTGGGTGGGATGCACACTGAATTGCTCAGCCAATTCGGCCAGGGTCTTGTCCCCTTTGATGGCAGCCAAGGCCACCTGGGCCTTGAAGGCGGCCCCGTGATTCCGTCGTGTTCGCTTCATCGCCTCGCTCCTTTGGTTCGCCACCACCCGGTGGCGTTGGTGAAGCCAGGCTACCACTTAACATACGGTCCGAATTTCCGGAGCCCTCTCTCTTTGCAGGAGTATCCATTTTGGCCAGGGTCAAATACAAGTCGAGTTTTTATATCTCGATACCATTTGAGTAGGTTGTCTTTGTTTTTTAGCTTGTCCTCTGAAATGCTGTGCCTAGACTTAAAGTCACTGGTCATGGCAGGGAGTAGGTCGGCGACTTTCCTCAATAGGATAACCTTGTCCGTGTCGCTGATTGCCGGAGACTCAAGAGTGTCAAAAAGACGCTGAACAGCCGACGGGTCTGTTTTTCGTTGGTCAAACTGATCTGTTTCTGTGAATAGAACCAGATTGCTTTTTAGTTCGTCAAGCTGTTGACCTAAGGCGAGGGCCTTTGCGGCATTTAGACTGTCAATATTTGAGAGACCTACCGCCGTACGGTTGACTGAATTCAATCGATGGATAACCATATTGGCGTTTTGGGAAGTGGTTTTGGTGACAGTTAGCACTACGTAGCTCCATGGAAGTGGGATTGCCTCCTGATTTTTGAGCGAAGGGTTTGGCCAGGGCCTCAATTTCTTGGCATTGACCACCTCCGCTTTCGGCTCTTTGGGGTTGGTAACAGCGGAGGGCATTTGATAGACTGTGAGCCCAAAATCCGCGAATATACTCTCTCGAAAATCGTCGACGCTCTTGCCTTCATCGGCATTGTCCATATTGACAATCACGTAGTGGCCATACGTTACCCTTGGGACTCCATTGCTCCCAGTGATTCTTCCTCTGGCTGATGCTTGATCCCAAGGATAGAGCTGAAAGGTAAACTTAGCGATTATGTCGTCTTGATTCTGTTTAATGAGAAAGTCTCCAAGCTGGGATGCAGCCGATATGGCTGGGGCGTATGCTGGGGTCAATGCGGAACCAATGAGTCCAGCAGTTCCCAATATCTTCTTGAAATTGTCATTCTCAAGTTGATCAAATTCGAATACGGTTAATTTGATTTGGATTGGTTCATCATTATAAACATCCGTGTGACAGGCAAGCAGGTCAGAGATCGGAAGGAAAACCTTGTCATCAACACCTTCTTCATACGACACTAAAACGTTCTTTGGTTCATTGCCTTTCCCGTCTTCTATGGATACTACAATCCCGATTTCCCCGGTATTGCATATTCCGACCCAAGCCGGCCACTGATTCCGACGCAAGGCGGCCACCCATTCCGACGGAACGCGGCCACTGATTCCGACCGGAAGTCGGCCACTTTTCCGAGTCCTCTCGGAATCGGCGGCCGACATCCCTCGGAATAACGGGCGGCGAGCCGCCGTCCGATCGTTCCGGAGCCACTCGCGACGCAAGTCCTCCTCAACCTGGGTATCGTGGGCCTTCCATTTTATGGGGGAGGGACCGATGCCAGCGGAGCGAGTGACCATGCGAAAGATCAAAGACATTCTTCGACTCAAATGGGTCTGCGGGCTCAGCAATCGACAAGTCGCCGCTAGTTGTGGGGTGGCGCGGAGCACGGTGGCGGAAACGCTCTATCGGGCCAAGGCGGCTGGAGTATCCTGGCCATTCCCGGAGGACCTGGACGATCAGCAGCTGGAAACCCGGCTGTATCCGGCGGCGCCGTCGCCGACCGGCCCGCCGCGGGCCATGCCGGATTGGGCAACCGTGCATCAGGAGCTCACACGGAAGGGCGTGACGCTGGCGCTGCTGTGGCAGGAGTACAAAGCCCAGCAGCCCGACGGCTATCAGTACAGCCGCTTCTGTGATCTCTATGGCGCGTGGCGCACGACTCTGGATCGATGTCTCCGCCAGGAGCATCGCGCCGGCGAGAAGCTCTTCGTCGATTATGCAGGCCAGACGGTACCGGTCCAGGACCGGCGCACAGGCGAGATACGACAGGCCCAGATCTTCGTCGCGGTGTGGGGCGCCTCCAATTTCACCTATGCCGAGGCGACCTGGACCCAAACGCTGCCCGATTGGACCGGTTCCCATGTCCGGGCCTTCGTCGCGTTCGGCGGTGTGCCACAGATCGTCGTGCCCGATAACTTACGCAGCGGCGTGACCAAGGCCTGTCGGTATGAACCGGAGCTGAACCCCACCTACGCCAACCTAGCTCAGCACTATGGCGTTGCGGTGATTCCGGCCCGGGTCCGCAAACCCCGGGACAAGGCGAAGGTCGAAGCGGGCGTCCTGCTGGTGGAGCGCTGGATCCTGGCCTGCCTGCGGCATCACCCCTTCTTCAGTCTGGCGGAGTTGAATGCCGCGATCGCCGCGTGTTTGGACCGGCTGAATCGCCGCCCCTTCAAGAAACTCCCCGGCTGTCGGCAGTCGCAGTTTGAGGCCGTCGATCGTCCGGCCATGCAGCCGCTCCCGCCCGAGCCCTACGTCTATGCCGAGTGGCGGACGGCGCGGGTGAATATCGATGCGCATGTCGAGGTCGAGGGCCACTACTACAGCGTCCCGTCCGCCTTGGTGCACCGGGCCCTAGACATCCGGCTCACGGCGACGACCATCGAGTGCTTCCACAAGAATCAGCGCGTGGCGAGCCATGTGCGGAGCACCGAGCGTGGCCGGCACACCACGGTCACCGCACATCTCCCGTCGTCGCACCAACGCTATCTGGCGTGGTCCCCCTCCCGCCTGATCCAGTGGGCCGAGACCGTCGGGCCCGCCACCGGAACCGTCGTGGCGGAACTCCTGGCGCGGCGGCCTCATCCCGAACAGGGCTACCGGTCTTGTCTGGGGATTCTCCGTCTGGAGCGTGCGTCCGGCCCGGCGCGGTTGGAGGCGGCGTGCCGACGGGCCCAGGCGCTGGAGGCGTTCACCTACAAAAGTGTGCAGTCCATTTTAAAGACCGGACTCGACCAGCAGCCGCTCCCTGAGCGGGAGAGTGTGGTGCCCCTCCCGTTCGAGCACGACCATCTGCGCGGCGCCACCTATTACCACGAACACGAAGGAGGATTCTGATGTTACGTCACCCTACACTCGCCACGCTGGAGACCCTGAAACTCACCGGCATGGCTACCGCCTTGGCGGAACAACTGGAGATGCCTGACGTGCAGCGGCTCAGCTTCGAGGAACGGCTGGGGCTGTTAGTCGATCGCGAGTGCACGGTCCGGGACAATCACCGGTTGGCGCGGCGATTGGCCCAGGCCCGGTTCCCCGGCAGCGCCACCTTGGAAGATCTCGATGATCGCCACCCGCGGGGGCTCGACAAAAGCGTCATCGCCTCGCTCGCCACCGGTCAGTGGGTGCGCCTGCACGACAATGTGTTGATTGTGGGCCCGACGGGAGCCGGCAAGACGTATCTGGCCTGTGCGCTGGCGCAGATGGCGTGTCGGCTGGGCTTCTCCGCCCTGTACTTGCGACTCCCGCGGTTCTTCCGGGACCTGGCGATCGCCAAAGGCGATGGCCGCTATGGACGCCTGCTCCGGAATCTCGCCAAGACGGACCTCGTAGTGCTGGATGACTGGGGGCTGGCGCCCTTGACCGATGAGCACCGCCGCGATCTCTTGGAACTGCTCGATGATCGGCACGGGCGTCGGGCCACCCTCGTGGCCAGTCAACTCCCGATCGATCACTGGCACACGGCGATTGGGGAGCCGACGCTGGCCGATGCCATTCTTGACCGGCTCGTGCACAACGCCTATAAGATCACGCTCAAAGGAGAATCGATGCGCAAACGGCTGGCGAAATCGGACGGAAGTCGGCCACTCAAGACAGACCACTGAGGCCCTGCGTCGCGGGGCTCCGAGGGGTGGCCGGATTCGCTCGGAATCGGCGGCCGGATTCAGCGGAATACGCACGGTATCGCCAAGTCTTGAAAATACTTCTTTATTGTTAGCCAGATACACTTTATTAATGATGACACTGAGAGGGTCGCCTTTCCATATCTTGCTGTCGGAAGGGCCCCTACTATCATAGTGATTCGTTAGCATATAGGGCATGTTGTTTTTATAGATAGAAGGAAGATACGTATTTGCCTCCACAACTCTCTGCTGTTGTTTAGCTAGCAATTTCCTGTCCGCTGGTGATCCGCCAGTATCCCTTGACCGTTCACCTTCAGGGCCATTGGCACCTATTTCTTCCTCATACCATTCAATAAGATGTTTTTTGTACTTCAACAGATAGGACTTATTATTACCGATGCTGGCGCACGCCGATAAAGTCATGAACAAAAGAATTGGGGCGATTAACCGGAGCGTGATCTCGAACATAACCGCCCTCCTTCTAATTTCAATACGCCTCTGCTCGTTTCAAATTACACTTGGAACTGTCGAGGCCTTGCATCGAACCGAGTAGCGCGGCGAAATCAGGATCGCCTTTTTAAGGCTTTGAGATCACTGTCGTCTGAGTCGGAGGATTTTGCATGGCCTTGTTCTGAAATCGTCAGTTCCTAGACGAGCACGAGCTGCACGGCTTGCTCACGAAAATCCGTCGTAATCTTCCGTCCTGGCAACTTTTCCATCCTATACTTCCGACTCTTATAGAATGATTAAAGACATCCAACTTTTCGAGCCTAGTTCAATGTTCACCGCTCATCATCGCCGGAGGTAAGAGACTTGGTCACTGCAACAGAAAAATTCATACTAGAAACGTTCGACACACCTGCAAGAACGCCTTTTTTCGACACTGCTTCGGTGTCGTTCCAAGTAGCCAAGATCAAAGAATTCTGATCTGTACTCTCCGGGCGAAGACTAACACCACCCGGCGCTTTTGCTCTATCTATTTCCAATCCTGACTGGAGGAGGATTTTACCGCCAGCTTCAAGATTTGCTCTTACAACCCCCCAGCACCGTCCATCTTCCTCTAAGCAGAATGCTCGAATGATCTTTAAAAGAGCCTCGCTCTTTGGGCCACCTAGGCGAATCAATTCATTTATTGCACCAGAGGAGGATCCGAGAATGATATCCGTGGATACTCCGTATAGTGTTGAGTAGTTCTTTCTCGAAGAAATATAGAGAGACGCAGCAGAATGTTCACTAATCGAGCTGGACAGTCGAAAGACGAAATCCCGGTCGATCGCACTCTGCAACGCTTTGGCTGCAAGCGCCCGGCGCTCGTCCAGGTTTCGATCCTCATCGAAAATTCTAAGTCCCATTGGCTTTGCAACTTCAATGGCAACTCGAACGGCTGCTGCCCAATCGTTTTCGTGGTCCGTTTTCTTTGGCTTATCTAATATCGCCTTAACGGCAGCTGAGCCGGGCTCAACTCTGGCCAAAGCTAAAATGGCCGCCATCGAAACGTCTTCGTCTTTATGATTGGCAAGCCGTTCGAGCAATTGGCCAGACTGTTTGTCTTTTGAAGCTAAGTATTTAACTGCAGAAGAGAGAAGCATCTTGGTGGATGTCTCATCTACCAAGACCTTTCTTGAGAGTTGGATGAGCTTATCCCCAGTGTATAGACGAAATAGGGCCGCTCTTTTCTCTGGCTGCTCATTGATCCATCGATATTTCTCATCAACCCCAGAGCCAAGTGATTGGATTAGACGCTCCAGCGTTTCGTTTCTTCCTCTGTCCTCAGACCTCAGTAGAACCTCTAGCGCATCCGAGAAATCCTTCTCCGTAGTTCGAGCATCCGCGAGCAAACTCTGCAACCTTCGAAAATCTGTTTCCGATATTGCTAAGTCGGAGGGGAATCTTTCCCCTTTACTTTTTGCCATGGACAATAAATATGAATCGATTAGGCCTCTTGCAACTATCTTGTCGATATCTCGACGAAACTCTGAGCTGGGATCATCAATAGCCAACTTCTTCTTAACTTCCTCAACGGCAGTGGTACGTGCCACCTCCCTCACATCAAAAATGGTCTTGATACCGAATCCAGCAAAAACAACTGCAACGAGGCCGAATGCCCAACCCAGTATCTTCCCAGTACTCTCAAACCGCGACTTCAGGAGGAGATCCACTTCTTTGTTGAGTTTGAGTTCGATGCTATCGCGAAGAAGTGCGAGCCGTTTATCTATTTTTTCCTCAAGTTCGTCGCCGTTTTGTTTCGGCTCAACCATTTACAATCCCCCCTCAGCAGATCTACAACCTGCCGACTCCAAGCCTCGTCTTTGGCAGTTGTTAGATCCAGCCATCAGTTCAGCAATCTAGCATTATGGCCGCCAGCGTCTTCCAGCAGAATCAGGTGCGAGGCGAATAGATTGGGACTTACATTTCCACGGCTGTGCAAAAACTGTTTTGTCATTTAACTTTACTATGATCCCAATAGATATTGGCGTAGATCAAACTCACAGTTTGCAGAGAGGGTGAATCACCACCCCAAAACCCTAGTCACCCATGTAAATGCTGCTTCGCGCCACCAGACCAGCGCTGCCAACGGCGCAAGCAAAAGACCCAAGCGTACCAACCCACCGACGCGACGCCAGAGCCATGCGGCCTCCGCCGCAAGTGCCAACGCCGGCAGCAGCACTAGAGTTACAAACCAGCGAACATAAAACTCACCTTCCGCCGGGTGAATGATTTCCTTCCACCAGTTGGTTCCCACCCACAGGGCCTGCACCGAAACCAACGTGATGGCGAAAACGACGAACTGCTGTCCCTTCGGCGTGGTGCGAATGAAGCGCGTCAGTCCGTGTACCACCCTGAGAAAGAATCCGAGCCAGCGATTGGCCGGATGACCACGCAACTCACTCCCCCTATCTCCCGCCGTAGCAGTGATGGCATTGCGAAGGGCTAGTAACATATGTGCAGCTGTCTCCATCAGCACTAGTCGGGGAATGTCTGTTTTCAGGCTTTCCCGGCCCACCCTATAAGACCCCTTAAAAAACCCTTTCACATCAGCAATCTTTCGCGAGCTAAGTTCTGCAAGCTTCTCCGAAGCTGCGGCGACTACGAGGGCATCCATTTTCCCAGGCCCAGTAACGGCAAACACGTCACCAGCAATATCAAAACTCCCTTCAACTGCACTCATTGCGCACTCTTTCTGCTGGCGTGTGTAGCGGTACTGATTCCACTGCGCCTGTTGCTGCACGGCATCCGTGATAACGCCAGGCAAATCTTGGGCTAACACCTCCAATTGAGCAGCTTCTACCAAAAGGCTTAGATCTCTATTGAAACGCTCCTTGGCCCTAGCCTGCTCACGCTCTAATTGTGCTGACGAAAAGAGTGCGTCGAACCATACTTGTAGCTGCTTGTGCACCTCAGGCGTGGAATGAGGAAACAAGGCTGACGGCTTCAGGTCATTACTCAATCGCGCGAGTAATTCTATACGTAGGCTATCGTGCTGTGTAACTTGCTTCAAGCGTTCCGGTGTGAATAAAGTCTCCACAAGCTGGCACAATCCATCTAACCGTCCCCACATGATGTCGTTAGAGCGCCACGAACGCTTAAAGAAGCCCCCAAAGTGATGAAGCTCGTCACCGCAGATTTTCTGGGTTCCGGGGCACTGACTCAATCCACGTTGGGCATCAAATGGGCTAATACGCACCGTGTCAATGATGTCCTTTTCACCCAACTCAGCACAGGTCTCTATTGGAAAGGCCTGCGCATCAAGAGCGCGGAATCCATCGTAAGTTCCTCTTAAACCTCCACCCAGATTGCTCAGCATGCGCAACTCGCATGCGTCTGTGCAGATCAGCACACTCTTAAATTCATTAGGTGGAGTAAGTTCCCCGGAATTCTTCAACTCCTCGCAGATTTCTGTGCTCCTCCTCCTAAGCTCAGCATTTACCTCACCCAGAGCCTTTTGATTTAGCCAGTCTTTTCCCTCAACCTGGTTCGAGATCCATGAAGCCGCGTAGCCACTCGGTAGCAAGCCGCGGGCATCGAGTAACTTTTGGTAAGCCGACTGTACCGTTTTCCATACAGTTTCGGGAGAAGTTCCCATCCATGGAATCTGAGCCTCATCAACTAATCGATCCATGGCGGCAGATATCACTTCTAATAGTCTAATCTGTCGGCCCACGCGCGCCTGAGCTGTTCGTCCAAAGGACTGCTCGCCTTCACCAATTTCGGGGTCTGCAATGCTGTAGAGAACATGAAAAAGACGACGTTGTCGGAAAAATATATCGAAGTCATTCAACGTCTGCTGACCATCACTTGGCCAGTTGTCAAATTCCTGAAACAACCTGGCTGCGCAATCGCGATGGTGTTTATCTCGCAACACATCATGGCCATCCTCACGCAGCACGCCGCGGACAATCCGTTCCGACATCTCCATCAGACGTGCGTGCATGTAGATATTAGCGTCCTGCTCATCGCATACGTTCTGCACATTGTCCGAAGAGCCGTTCATACGCAAACCTAACTTGAGCCGATCAAAGCGCCGTACCTTCTCGTTGTGGGCACCAAGCAATTTCAGATCATCAGCAATACTCTCGTAGGTTGGAATCGCCACGAGCGATTTGATTGCAGCCTGGACGATGGAGGGCTCGCTAGGCGAAATGGGCACAAAATGTTCCGGATCAGGCTCCACGTAAAACATTTTCCGATTTACCTTATGATCCGCGAGGCGATAAAAAATTGTTCTCAGCGTATGAGTAAAAGGTTTGTTATCCAACAAACCGCCATCCAAAAAGTACGTCTTCTTCCCAAGACGCCCCCAGTGCTGGAGTCTCGCGTCTACCGAGCCATTCTCATCAGGGGCAGCCTCTTCCACGCGCACTGGACGAAAGGCCACTGGAAAGCAGGAGGTGATTCGAGCCAAGGTGGCTAATGCTTCGCGGGTTGCACCCGGGTTACTACCTGGAGCAAACGGCGTCTTTCGGCCCTCCCGGTGCTTGAGTAAAAAAACCGCCCTATGGTCTTTTACATCTACTGAATGGCCCTGATCGTCGAACCAGGTATACAGTCGCCCATGTACATCTGTTCCAGTAATGAATAAATCTAGCTCCTGAATCGGCGATACATCTTCCGATTCTGAGAGTTTATCCAGAGGATGATTCTCCATCCTGGCCAAGCCCTGTTCCAGCAGTTCTTGGTAACGCTCACTATTGAGTACTGAATGGGCTTCATCAGCTGAGGCATCAGGGTCTCGAAGGAGCAAGGCGATATCACCGGCATCACGCCAGAGAGAGGCGCATTCAGAAAACTCCAAATTGTTGGTCAACGCATAGCTGAGCAAGATACCGTTCACACCGCCCGCAGACGTACCGCTCATGATGTCCACCACAACATGAGAATCAGTGAGCGCTTTGATCAAGCGATACACGCCGCGCCCACGAACAGCATTGAAGAACTCTTGTGTCACACCAAAAATATAGATGGCTAGCGATATGCCCCCATACATAACAAGACCCAATCGACACTCTTGAGAACGTAACCTGGAGTTGGTCTTACCCATGCCCTTTGCTCCGCTTGAAAAACCACCGCCAAGTTTGGCACCGAAAATCATTTAACGCTCAGCACGTCGCGAAACGCTGGTGGCAAGAAAAGCGCAGCTACTATCAGGGAAGCAAGAACACAAGCTGCAATATGCCCGATACCAAGCAGCCGAATAGTTCTGTTGGTAGATCTCATGTTCTCGACGGCAGGACCTGTGTAGGCCCACATTAGGGCAATGAGAAGTCCAACCGAGTATGAGCCAAGTGCCTTATCCACGTGTGTAAATCGATCCAAAAAAACTACAACCGCCCCGCTTAGAGCAGATGAGAGAATAACAGTCAGAGCTTTCCAGAATGCAGCATAGTCCTTAATGAACTGAAGGCCATATGTCGCTACTGCTCCGACAAAACCACCAAGAGCGAAAAGTCCAAGATAATCCATTGTGTATCACCCATGTTCTGGTCACAGTTCCGCATCTGAGTAGCGCTCATCCGCACTTCTACTCTCGAACTGCATCCCACACCGCGTACACCTGCTACCGATTGCATCATCGCGAATAACCAAACACACTAAACCATCACTTGCACTCTTTCATCCGGACGCGTGTTGTAATCGAAATACTACGCAGTCGCAATACGGCCAAATGGCCCTACCGAGACTGAAATACAACCATTACTGGTGGAGATTTGGAGGAACGAGTTCGCCCTAGTATCTCTACTAGATGGACGTGCCACTACGTACGAGGAAGAAACTGAAACGTATTGCCAAACATGGCATGGAGACACAGCCGGGACGAAACACGCAGCCAGTGCCCGGCCACGGCTGTTGAGTTCGAGGTGGCTGAGGAGTGCCTTGCCGGACGATAAACCCGTAAGCCTTAAGCATATGATCCAGGGGCTGAGGC
>Ga0268299_1004149_pt1 | contig 11839 bp, 9 predicted proteins | sample NOBtaG_FD_193484 | JGI IMG/M metagenome (GOLD analysis project Ga0268299, IMG submission 193484) | Activated sludge microbial communities from bioreactor in Nijmegen, Gelderland, Netherland - NOB reactor | ecosystem: Engineered > Bioreactor > Aerobic > Activated sludge | place: Netherlands... | reverse complement strand
GCTGGCGCGACGCCGGCCAGCAGCTGATGCAGCGTGTGGCCGAAGCCTACCTGCAGGTGCTGCTGGCCGAGGAGCACGTGGGCGTGGTGCAGGCCGAGAAGGCCGCCGTGTCGCTGCAACGCGACCGCGCCCAGGCCCGCTTCGAGCTGGGCCGCGGCCGCATCACCGAGCTGCACGAGGCGCAGGCGCGCCTCGACGCCGTGCTGGCGCGCGAGCTGCAAGCCGATGGCCAACGCACGCTGCGCCGTGCGCAGCTGCAGGAGCTGACCGGCGCATCCGCGGACGGACTGGCGCCGCTGCGCACCGACTTCCGCCCGCAGCCGCCCGAGCCCGACAGCGCCGCGGCCTGGCAGCAGCAGGCCGCCAACCAGGCCACGCGCGTGCTCGCGAAGGAGAAGGAGCTGGTGATCGCCGGTTTCGAGACGCGCAAGTACACGCTGGCCGCGCGGCCCACGCTCGATCTCGTGGCGAGCGCGGGCTACAAGGGCCAGACGGGCGGGCTCTCGGCGCTGAGCGCGCCCGACGGCCGCCGCAGCACGGCGATCGGCCTGCAACTGAGCATTCCGCTGTACACCGGCGGTGGCATCAGCTCGAAGCAGCGCGAGTCGATCGCGCTGCAGGCGCAGACCGAGCAGGAACTGGCCGCCGCGCGGCGCGACGCACGGCTGCAGGCGCACGATGCCTTCCTGCAGGTGAAGACGGCGGCCGCACGCGTGGGCTCGCTGGAACAGGGCCTGCTCTCGGCCGGCACGGCACTCGAGGCGACGACGCTCGGCCGCGACCTGGGCACCCGCACCGAGCTCGACGTGCTCGACGCGCAGCAGCGCCTGTTCGCGCAGCGCTTCGAGCTCGTGCAGGCGCGGCACGAGGTGCTGCTGGGCCGCGTGCGCCTGGGCGCGGCGGCCGGCACGCTGAGTGCGGCCGACCTCGAGGCGATCAACGCGCACCTGGCGCGTTGAGCCGCCTGCGCTTCACATCACGCGCGCCTGGACCAGCCCCTGGCGCAGGCGCGCCCGCGTGCGGTGCAGCAGTTGCGCGCCGCGCTCGGGCGTGAGCCCGAGCCGGCTCGCGGCCTCGCCGTTGCTCAGGCCCTCGATCTCGCGCAGCACGAAGACATGCTGCGCCAGCGCATCGACGCGCCGCAGCCCCTGCATCAGCGCCGCCGTGGCCTGGCGTGCGGCCAGCACCCGCTCGGGGTCCGGGGCGTGGCCGAGCTCGACGGCCTGCCCGCCTTCGTCGGCGCCCTCGCCCCCCTCGCCATCGCCGTGCGTCTCGTCGAAGCTGACGAGGCCGGCGCGCTGCTGGCGGCGCAGCAGGTCGGAGATCTTGTTGATCAGGATGCCGGTCAGCCACGTGCGCAGCGCAGCGCGCTGCTCGAAGCGGCCCTGCGACTGCAGCGCCGCGAGCAGGGTGTCCTGCACCGCGTCTTCGGCGGCGGCCACGTCGTGCAGCCGGGTGCGCGCGAAGCGCAGCAGGTAGGCGCGTTCGGCGGCCAGCGTGGCGCCGAAGCCAGGTTCGTGCGTGGCAGTGAGGGAGGGGATGGGGATCACGGCAGGCTCCTTGCATGACGGGTGGCGGATGCAGCCATCGTCGGGAGCGGCCGTCACCGGCCCGTGTCAGGACCGGCGCGTTGTGTTGCAGCTGTGATCGAAGCGAAAAGGGGCCGCCGCGCGGCTGCGCGGCGGCCCCCGAGAGGCGCGGCGGGCGATCTTCAGCGCGCCGAGACGTGCACCTGCTGCGCCTTCAGGCCGGCCAGGCGGATGAGTTCGGCCTCGGCGGCCGTGGCCTCACGCGCGGGCATCTCGCCCTGCGCGACGAGGCCGAGGCGGCGCGCCTCGATGGCTTCGGCACGCACCTGCGCGCGGCTGACGCCGCTGGCGAAGGCCTGCGGCATGTCGGGCTGCGCTTCGCCGTGCGCGATGAGCCCGGCGTTGCGGGCCGCGATGGCTTGCGACTGGACTTCGGCGCGGCTCACGGTGGCGCCGATCGGTTGCGCGTACGGGTACTCGGCGCCGTCGGCCAGCGCGGCCTGCGAGGCCAGGGCCATCAGGGACAGCGGCAGCAGCTTCATGAACGACAGGGACTTCAGGTTCTTCATCACGGGCTCCAGAAGGTCGGTTGAGGGTGGCGAGAGTGGCCGCCGCTTGGGGTGTTTCGCACCGGGCGACGTCCTGCCCATGAGTCGCCGGCCGCCGCCGTGCATGGCCGGGCTCGCGCATTTCAGGTGTCACGCCCGGACAGCCTTCGCAGCGTCGATGGTGCGCGGGGCGCGGCGACTCATGCACGTGGACGCCACGCGGCCACCGGCGACGAGAGCACCTGCCAGGTGCCCCCGCCGCGCCCCTCCCCTTCACGAATCAAGGAACGCCGTCATGGCCATCACCTCCCCTGGGCCCGGTCGCGGCCCGGCCGCTGGCCGGCGTGCGCTCACGCTTCCGCTTCGAGATGCTCGTCACGATCAAGCCGCGCGAAGAGCCGGGCTTCGACCACGCGGCCGAGCTGCGGACGATGCTGACGCTGTGGACCGAGGAGCTGTCGTGACGAAGATCGAAGCGATCGGCTTGCGCCACGAGGTGTGCGGCGAAGACGGGCCTCGCCCCTCAGGCGCCCGGCGCCTGGTTCAGCAACAGCCAGTAGGTCCCCAACTCCCGCGCCGCGGCCACGAAGTTCTCGAAGTCCACCGGCTTGACGATGTAGCTGTTCACGCCGAGCTGGTAGCTCTCGACGAGGTCGCGCTGCTCCTTCGACGAGGTCAGCATCACCACCGGGATGGCGCGCGTGCGCGGGTCGCCTTTCAGGCGCGCCAGCACCTCCAGGCCGTCGACCTTGGGCAGCTTGAGGTCGAGCAGCACGAGGCGCGGCGCGTCCTCGATGCGCCGATGGGCGTGCGCGCCTTCGCAGAACAGGATCTCCAGCGCCTCGGCGCCGTCGCGCGCCACCTCGATGCGGTTGGCGATGTTGGCCTTGCGCAGGCCGCGCAGGGTCATCTCGAGGTCGAGCGGGTTGTCTTCGACGATCAGGATCTCGAACGCCTCGGGCACGGTCATGCGGGGGCTCCTCCTCAGCCGAGGGTGAAGTAGAACGCGGCGCCGCGGTCGGGCGCGGCCTCGGCGCGCACGGCGCCACCGTGCCGCGTGACGATGCGCTGCACGATGGCCAGGCCGACGCCGGTGCCCTCGAACTCCTCGGCACGGTGCAGGCGCTCGAACACGCCGAACAGCTTGTGCGCGTAGCGCATGTCGAAGCCGGCGCCGTTGTCGCGCACGAAGTACTCGATGCGGCCGTCGTCGCGCGCCACGCTGCCCACCTCCACCACCGCTTCTTCGCGCTGGCGCGAGTACTTCACCGCGTTGGACAGCAGGTTGATCCACACCTGGCGCAGCAGGGCCAGGTCGCCCTCGCCCGGCGGCAGCGGGTCGCACACGAAGCGCACCGAGCGCCCTTCGCGCTGGGCGGCGAGGCCATCCCAGGCATGCTTGACGAGCTTGTCGTGGTCGACCGGCCGGCGCGTCAGCGACTGGCGGCTCAGGCGCGCGAAGTTGAGCAGGTCGTCGATGAGCCGGCCCATCTTCTGCGCCGTCTCGCGGATGATGCCGAGGTAGCGCCGGCCTTCCTCGGGGAGTGCCTTGCCGTGGTCCTCGACGAGCGCCTGCGAAAAGCCGTCGAGCGCGCGCAGCGGTGCGCGCAGGTCGTGCGAGACCGAGTAGCTGAAGGCCTCCAGTTCCTTCACCGCTGCCTGCAGCTCGGCGGTGCGCTCGGCGACGCGCGCCTCGAGCTCGGCGTTCAGGTGCGCCTGGCTGTCGCGCAGCGCCTGCTCGGTGAGCTTGCGCTCGGTGATGTCGGTGAGCGCGCCGTGCCAGACCGTGCTGCCGTCGGGGCCGCGCATCGGCATCGAGTGGCCTTCGACCCAGACCGTGCCGCGCTGCGGATGGCGCAGGCGGTACTCGGCGCGCCACGGCGTGAGGTCGCGCGCCGAGGCCCGCGCGAGTTCGCCCGTGCGCACGTGGTCGGCGGGCTCGACGATGCGCTCGAACATGGCGAGGGCATCGGTGCGCACCTCGGCTTCGGTGACGCCGAAGAGCTCTGCCACGCGCGCCGCGCCGAGCTCGAACCACATGCGCCCGTCGGCGCCGGTGTGGAACGAGTGCACGATGGTGGGCGCGGTGGCGGCGATGGCGCCGAGGCGCGCGCGCTCGTCCTGCAGCGCCTCGAGGTCGAGCTTGCGTTCGGTGATGTCCTCGGCGATGCCGCTCAGGCGCACCGGCCGGCCCTGACCATCGAGCACCGCGGTGCCACTGTCGTGCACCCAGCGCACGCTGCCGTCGGGCCGCACGACGCGGAACTCGACCTCGTAACGCCGGTTCATCGGATCGCCGAGCCAGTGCTCGTAGGCCGCCGCGACCGCCGGCTGGTCCCCCGGGTGGATGCTCGACACCCACAGGTGCGCGTCGGCGTGGAACGCCTCGGGAGGGCGGCCCCACACGCGCTCGACCGCCGGGCTGACGTAGTCGACGCGCTCGACCGGATCGACCTTCATCACCCACAGCACGTGCCGGTCGGCCTGCTCGAGCAGGCTCAGCAGCTCGGCTCCCTCGGCCTGTCGGGCCGCGTCTGGCGGTGGCTGCAGCGTCATCGACCTCGGCTCCCGTCGCCGGCCCGGACTCCAACCCCGCTCCCGCTCGGCACATCTCATTATCGGCAGCCGACCGCGGCCACCGGCAAGGGCTTTCACGGGCGATAGGCCTGGCCGGGCATCCGCGTGATCCGCAGGTACGGCTTGGGCGCCGCCCACCCGGCCGGGAAGAGCGCCGCCGCGTCGCTGTCCGGCACCGAGCCGGCGATGATGACGTCGTCACCCGAGCGCCAGTTGGCCGGGGTCGCGACCTTGTGGCGCGCGGTCAGCTGCAGCGAGTCGAGCACGCGCAGGACCTCGTCGAAGTCGCGCCCGGTCGTCATCGGGTAGGTCAGCATCAGCTTGATGCGCTTGTCGGGTCCGATGATGAAGAGCGATCGCACCGTGGCGTTGGTGGCGGCGGTGCGGCCTTCGCTCGTGCCGGCCTCCTCGGCCGGCAGCATGCCGTAGAGCTTGGCGACCACGAGGTCGTGATCGCCCACCATCGGGAAGCGCGGCAGGTAGCCCTGGGTTTCCTCGATGTCGGCCGCCCAGCGGTGGTGGTCGGCGACCGGGTCGACGCTCAGGCCCATCAGCCGAGTGCCGCGTTTCGTGAACTCGCCTTCCATGCGCGCCAGCGCGCCGAGCTCGGTCGTGCAGACCGGCGTGAAGTCCTTCGGGTGCGAGAAGAACACCGTCCACTGGCCGGCCATCCAGTCGTGGAAGCGCAGCGGGCCGTGCGTGCTGTCGGCGCTGAAGTCGGGGGCGAGGTCGTTGATGCGCAGCATGGTGGGTCTCCTGGAGAACGGTTGAGGGGATTGAAGGCGTTGAAGGGAAGGTCGAAGGGAGCGGATTCACGCGGCCGCGGCGTGCAGGTCGAGGCTCGGCACCTCGGCGAGCACCGCGGCCCAGACTTCCGATGCCGCGGCGCGCTCGGCGATGGCGCCGTAGCGCTGCCACTGCACCGCCGTGCAGACGGTCTTCAGCGCATGGACGAAGACGCGCGTCGCGCCGGCCGGGCTGTTGCGCGTGCTGCCGTAGGTCGACAGCGACCGCACGCCGTGCGCGACCAGGTGGTCGAAGCCGCCGTGGGCGATGCCGGCCGTGACGCACCACTCGGCGAACAGCGGTGCCCGCGGGTGAGGCAGGCGGGCGACGAGCGGCATCATCACCGCCTCCTCGTGCTCGAGGTGCGCCTCGGCAGCCGCGCGATACGCGGCATAGGCGGCGCGCCAGGCCTGCGGGCCTTGCCGCAGGGCAGCCGTCACCGTCGCCTGCAGCGCGTGCTCGGCCTCGTGCTCGGCGACGAAGGCAGCCCGGCCGGCGGCGCCATCGAAGTGCAGGTCGAGCATCGAGACGATTCCGCCGCCTGCACCGGCGACGCCGTCCTCCATCGCGGCGTGCACGGCGATCGCGTCGACGTAGGCGCGCCAGGCCGGCGCGAAGGCTGCCGCGTCGCCGGCGTCGGCCAGCGGCTGCAGCACCTTCGCCAGGTCGTTGCGCAGCACCTCGTGGTAGTTGCGCATCACGGCGGGGACGGAGACTTCGGGTTCGGTCATCGCGGGTTCCTCGGGCGGGTGGTGGTCGGTGGCGCCAGTCTCCGCACGCCGCCCCAGCCTGTCGTTCAGGCGGTGTTCAACGTTGTTAAACCCACGCAGGGGTGGTTAAGCTCGACCGCCGTGGCCACCCCCGACAGCCCTCCTGCCGCGCCGCTGCGCTTCGGCCCCGCCGGCCGGTTCGAGCTGCGGCCGGCGGAGTACCGGCTGCTCGTCGACGGCCAACCAGCAGCTCTGGGCGGGCGGGCGCTCGACCTGCTGTTCGCCCTCGCCGCCCGGCCGGGCGATCTGCTGACGAAGGACACCCTGCTCGAGCGCGTCTGGCCCGGGCTGGTCGTCGAGGAAGGCAACCTGCGGGTGCAGGTCAACGCGCTGCGGCGGGTGCTGGGCGACGACGCCGTCACGACCGTGCCCGGCCGCGGCTACCGCTTCACCGCTGCGGTGGTGGCGCCCGCGGCGCTGAGCGCGCCAGCTGTGCCCGCGGCGCGGCCGGTCCTGGCCGGGGCCCCCGCCGCGCCAGCCCTCATCGGCCGCGAGAGCGACCTCGCGGCGCTCGAACAGGCCTTCGCGGCCGACGCTGCGGCGGTCACGCTGGTCGGCCCGCCCGGCGTCGGCAAGAGCAGCCTCGCGCGTGCGGCGCTCTCGCAGTTCGCAGCCGGCCGCGGCGCCTGGGTCGACCTGGCGCCGCTGACACGCGGCGCGCAGGTGCCGGGTGCGATCGCACGCGCCGTCAGTGGCGCATTCGGCGGCACTTCCGGTGGCACTTCCGGTGGCCCGCTCGACGAAGGCCTCGCCGTCGCCGCGCTGCTGCGCCTGGTGCCCGGCGACGCGCCTTCGATGCTGGTGCTGGACAACGCCGAGCACCTGCTCGACGCCTGCGCCGAGTGGGTGCAGGCGCTGCGCGCCGCACCGTCCCTGCGCCTGCTGGTCACGAGCCAGCGGCCGCTGGCGATCGCCGGCGAACAGGTGCACCGCGTCGAGCCGCTGTCGGTGTCGGGCGATGCTGTCACGCTGCTCGTCGAGCGCATCGGCGATGCCGACCGACGTTTCCGCCTGGCCGACACTGCCCAGCCGCTGTTGGTCGCGTTGTGCCGCCAACTCGACGGCCTGCCGCTGGCGCTGGAGATGGCCGCCGCACGCGTGCCGCTGATGGGCCTGCACGCCGTGCACGATGCGCTCGCCGAGCGTTTCGCGCTGCTCGCGCGGGGCCGCCGCGACGCGCCGGCGCGTCACCGCACGCTGCAGGCCGCGCTCGACTGGAGCCACGACCTGCTCGAGCCCGCCGAGCAGTGCCTGTTCCGCGCCCTCGGCGTCTTCGCCGGCGGCTTCACGCTCGACCTCGCGCTCGCGCTGCTGGTCGACGACGGTGCGCGCCGATGGGACGTCCTCGACGGCCTGGCCGCGCTGGTCGACCGCTCGCTCGTCGTCGTCGACGGCGCCGACCCGCCGCGCTATCGGCTGCTGGACACGATGCGCGCCTACGCGCTCGACCGGCTCGATGTTCACGCGGACGAGGCCTCGGCCCTGCGGCGCCGGCATGCACAGGCGCTGCTGGCGCTCTTCGCGCCCGACGACGCGGCGCTCGACCGCTTGCTGCCCGAGATGGACAACGCGCGCGAGGCCTTCGCCTGGGCGCGGGCGCATGACCTGGCGCTGGCGGCCGACATCAGCCGGCGCGTGGCGTACCACGTCGGCTTCACCGTCTGGCGGCAGGAGGTCACCGACTGGTTGATCTCGCTGCGGCCGGCGATGCAGGACGAGCGGCTCGGTCGGGCCCTGCCGCTGCCGGCGCAGGCTTCGTGGTGGTCGCTGCTGGCCTACGTGCTGAACATCCGCCGCGACGCCGCGGCGCGGCCGGCGGCGCGCCAGGCGGTCGCGCTGCAGCGCCAGCTCGGTGACCCGGCGGGGCTGCGGTCCGCGCTGGGGCACTGGGTGCGCTCGATCGCCGAGCCGGGCGGCGAACTCGACGAGGCCACCACGGCCCTGGCAGCCACGCTGTCCGCCGATGCCCCACCGGGTGCGCGCATGACCGTCAACGGCGCGCTCGCCGAAGCGGCGCGGGTGCGCCGCGATGCAACGGGGCTGCTCGCCTGCCGCGAACAGGAGTTCGAGGCGGCGCAGGCGCTCGGGATGGAGGACATGGTGCAGGCGGCCGAGACCAACGTCGGCATCGCGATGCTGGCGCTCGGCCGCGCGAACGAGGCCGAGCGCCACAGCGCGTCCGTGCTTGCGCGCATCGAGGCCACGAACGGCGATGCCAACGGCAACCTGCCGTGGGCGCTGAGCCTGCGGATGGAAGTGCTGCTGGCGCTCGACCGCCTCGCCGAGGCGCGAGTGCTGGTGCCGCGGTCGCTGGCCGCAGACCGCCGCTTCGGCAGCACGGTGGCATGGCAGGGCATCCTGATGCTGCTGGCGCGGGAAGCGCGCTGGTCCGATGCCGGGCGCCTGGCCGGCCATGCCGCCACGCTGTGGGACCGGCCCGGCGCACACCCCGACCGTGACGAGCGGGCCCGCCTCGACGAGGTGCGCGCCCTCGTCGAAGCCCGCCTCGGCGTGCCGGCCGCCGCCGTGCTGGCGGCCGAAGGACGGCGGCTCGACGCCACCGCGGCGGCCGCACTGGCCGCGCGGGCGGGCTGAGGGCAAGGCGGGTCGAGCGCCCCGCCCGACGCAGTGTGCGTCACGCCGCTTCGGGCGCGTCGTCGTGACTCTCGATCCGCAGCGGCCGCCGCTGCCGGGCCACCCTGCCGCCTGGTCAATCATTGACCATGCAATAGACTTGCTCGGGTGCGCCGCAAGCCGCCCAACTTCTACCGCGCCGACACGCTGCGCAGCGACGACGGCATCGGCCTGCTGTTCAGGCGCGTGCTGCAGTCGCTGATCCAGGAGGTCGACCGCCGCCTCGCGCCGCACGACCTCACGCACGCGCAGTGGGTGCCGCTGTACAAGCTCTTCCGCGGCGAGTGCGCGACGAGCGCCGAGCTGGCGCGCGACATGCAGGTGGACCCCGCCGCCGTGACGCGCGCGCTCGACCGCCTGGAGGGCAAGCGCCTCGTGCGGCGCACCCGCTCGGCCACCGACCGCCGCATCGTGCAGCTCGAGCTCACCGCCGCCGGCCGGCGCGTGGCGCCGCTCGTGCCCGAGGCGCTGGCCGACGTCTTCAACGCCCACCTCGCCGGCTTCTCGGCCACCGAGTGGGCGACGCTGATCGAGCTCCTGCAGCGCATGCTGAGCAATGGCGAGGCGCTGCGGCTGGCTGCGCAGCAGCAGGCGGCCAATGCGACGGAGGGCCCGAGGTGATGCTGCACCGGCGTGCGCTGCTGCGCGGTCTGGCCGTGTCGGCCGGCACGCTGCTGCTTGCAGCCTGCGCCCGTCTCGGCCCACCACCCGCCAGGGAGGCGCCGGTACCGCGCACGGCAGCGCAAGCCGGTCTGGTCGACACGGCGCAGGCCGCCGCGACAGGAACGGCGCAGGCCAGCCTCTCCGAATCCTGGTGGCGCGACTTCGGCGACCCCGCGCTCGACGCCCTCGTGGCGCGCGCCCTCGCCGAGCAGCCGACGCTGGCCGCCGCTGCGGCGCGCGTGCAGCGGGCCGGCGCCGCAGTCACCGCCCGCGAAGCCGAGCGCGGGCCGCGGCTCGGGCTGCAGGCCGACGCCGGCACGCAGCGCTACTCCGAACACGCCCTCGTGCCGCCGGCCGTGGCCGGCGAGGTGCGCGACAACTACACGCTGCAGCTGGCCGGCTCGTGGGAGGTCGACTTCTTCGGCCGCCACCGCGCCGCGTTGGCCTCCGCGCTCGGCGCGCAGCGCGCGCAGGCGGCCGAGCAACAAGCCGCGCGTTCGCTCCTGGCCACGCAGGTGGTGCGCGCCTGGGTGCAGCTGGCCGCGCTGGCCGAGCAGCAACAGATCACCGAACGCCTGCTGGCGCTGCGCACGTCGATGCTCGAGCTCACGCGCCAGCGCGAGGCGGCCGGGCTCGACAGCCGCATCGAGCTGCGCCAGGCCGAAGGCACGCTGCCCGAGCTGCGCCGCCAGCTCGAGGCGCTGGCCGAGCAGATGGCGCTCGCGCGCCACCGCCTCGCCGCGCTCAGCGCGCAGCCGCCGCAGGCGCTGGCCGGGCTGCAGCCGCGGCTGGCGCCGCTGCGCACGCCGGTGCCGCCGGCACACCTGGGCGTGGACCTGCTCGGCCGCCGCGCCGAGATCGTGGCCGCGCGCCAGCGCATCGAGGTGGCCTCGCAGGAGGTGGAGCTGGTGCGGCTGCAGTACCTGCCCGACCTCAACCTGATGGCCTTCGCCGGCTTCGCGGCGCTCGGGCTCAACCGCCTCGTCGACTTCGGCAGCCGCACCTGGGGCGCCGGCGCCGCGCTGCGCTTGCCACTCTATGAGCACGGGCGCCTCGACGCCCAGCTCGAAACGCGCCACGCCGACCTGGCCGCCGCGGTGGGCGCCTACGACGCCGCCGTGATCGACGCCGTGCGCGAAGCGGCCGACGCCGTGGCCTCGATGCGCTCGCTGGCGCGCCAGCAGGCCGAGGCGGCGCAAGCGCTCGCCGCCGCCGAAGGTGCCTGGCAGTTCGCCGGAGAGCGCCAGCGCGCCGGCATCGGCGGCGCGCTGCCGGTGATGGCGCTGGAGCTGCAGGTGCTGCAGCAGCGCCGTGCCGAGGCGGAGTTGCGCGCGCGCGGCCTCGACGTGCAGGCGCAGCTGATGCACGCGCTCGGCGGCGGCTTTCCGGGCGCGCCGGAGACCCGACGCGAGAACCGACATGAGTGAATCCCCCGAACCCGGCCGCCCGCCCGAGCGAGCGCCAGCGGCGCCGAACGTGGCACCGCAGGGCACGGCGCGCAACGGCGCGCGCCGCAAGAGCCTTCTCTGGGTCGGTGGTGCGGTGCTCCTGGGCAGCACGCTCGCCATCGGCTGGTGGGCGCTGGTGCTGCGGCACCTCGAAGTCACCGACAACGCCTACGTGCAGGGCCACGTCGTGCAGATCACGCCGCAGGTGGGCGGCACGGTGGTGGCCGTGTCGGTCGAGGACACCGACGTCGTGCGCGCCGGCCAGCCGCTGGTGAAGCTCGACACCGCCGATGCCCGCGTCGCGCTCGAGCAGGCCGAGGCACAGCTGGCGCAGGCGGTGCGCGAGGCGCGCAGCCTCTTCGCCCACGAGACGCCGCTGCGCGCCGCGGTGGCGCAGCGCGAGACCGAGGTGGCACGCGCCGCCACCGACGTGGCCCGTGCCGACGAGGACCTGCAGCGCCGCGCGCCGCTGGTGCCGAGCGGCGCCATCGGGCGCGAGGAGTTCGAGCACGCCAAGGCGCAGCTGGCCACCGTGCGCGCCGCGCTGGCCACGGCGCAGTCGGGCGTGGCCTCGGCACGCGAGCAGCTCGCCGCGCACCGCGTGATGACCGAGGGCCTGGCCCCCGAGCGCCACCCGGCGGTGATGCGCGCCGCGGCACGCGTGCGCGAGGCGTGGCTGGCGCTCAAGCGCTGCGAGATCGCGGCACCCGTGGCCGGCACGGTGGCGCGGCGCAGCGTGCAGCTCGGCCAGCGCGTGGCCGCCGGTGCGCCGCTGATGAGCGTGGTGGCGCTCGAGTCGCTGTGGGTCGACGCCAACTTCAAGGAAGGCCAGCTCGGCCGCCTGCGCATCGGCCAGCCGGCCACGCTGCTGGCCGATGTCTACG
>Ga0268299_1004148_pt1 | contig 11839 bp, 12 predicted proteins | sample NOBtaG_FD_193484 | JGI IMG/M metagenome (GOLD analysis project Ga0268299, IMG submission 193484) | Activated sludge microbial communities from bioreactor in Nijmegen, Gelderland, Netherland - NOB reactor | ecosystem: Engineered > Bioreactor > Aerobic > Activated sludge | place: Netherlands... | reverse complement strand
GAGCCGCGTGAATTTTTTGTGTGACCGACGGAGGAAAGTTTTGTGCGATCGCCGGTGATGGACCGGACAGCGCCATTGCGATCGCGACAAATATGGATGCCGTGAACAAGTGGTTCATAGGTTCTTCCTCTTCATCAGGTATGAGAATGGGAACGGTTCCGATGCCGGCGTGGTCGTTACAACGCAGAGTCTACGCCGTTCCCGCGAATGGCTCAAGGCACGAACGTACATGGCGTGCGGAGAAACTCCCTGCCTGCAGGCCTATACGAAGCGTCTGCGATGGTTCGGGGAGGGGACCCGACATGCATCGGTTTTGCCCATCCACCGGTACCGATGACGCGCAACATAATCGTACAGCGCATCACGCAGGGGGCGTGGAATCAGGATGCCGAGATAGAAGAGGGGCCAGAAGCCGGGGAGGTGCCGCACAATTCTCAGCGCGGCCGTGGATTTGGTGTAGACGCGGGCCTCCTCCAGCAGGAGGAAGGTGGAAAAGTCTTCGGTCGGAAGCTGCAGTCTATGCAGAATCTGTTGCCCCTGGTCGGATTGAAGGGTGCCGAACTTGAACGTCTCGTGGGGATCGTGATCGATCAATAAACTCACCCAGGCATGGCACCAATTGCACACACCATCGAACACAACGACGTGCTCGTGCCTGGCCCATTCATGAGATTCCGGATCAAATTTGCCTGTCATTGGCTGCATTCCCGCTGAGGCGACTGCTGATTCTTCTCCCCACGGATTGGACTCACAGTGTTCAGACGACCTCACCACCGGCATTGTAGCGGTTCAGGAACAGACCGGTCCACAATCTCGATTTCTCTACTGTGTCGGCGTATGCTTTTGCGGGAGGCGACCCGCAAGTTCTGGCCGGGCGGGTGTATGGCTGCGGTCGGGGAGCGAGGCAACCACGCGCGGACAAGAAAGGTGGGTGCAGCATGAAGGGTACAGGATTTTTCACCGGTCTCGTAGTCGGCATCGTGGCCACCCTTCTGTTGAGTCAGGGGACGATGAGTGTCGCGAGCAAGGAGGCGGGGACAGCCCCCTGTTTGCCGGCCGAGATGGTCGCGGATTATGTGCATAGCGTGATCCAAGCCGACCGGGAGTTCTACACCACCGACATTGTGGAGCGGATGCAGTTGCGGGGAATCGTCTTTGCCGCAGAAAACTGGAGAGAGACCTCCAGGCTACCCCTTCCTGCTCAGTTCTTGCTCGAATCGGGTCGGCTCGTTGCGCAGCAACGCAATGGCATTCGATTCCGGCTCATCAGCAATTGGGCGATCAATAAGACGAATCGTCCGGCCACCGACTTCGAGCGAGCCGGTCTGACCGAGATCCTGATCAATCCTGATCGTCCCCATACCGGTGTGACGACCGAGGGGGGCAGATCCGTCTTCCAGGCACTCTACCCGGACAAGGCCCTATCCCAGACCTGTGTGAGTTGCCACAACGCGCACCCCAACAGTCCAAAGAAAGACTTCAAGCCGCATGACGTGATGGGGGGAATCCTGCTGACCCTTCCGCTCCCCCGCTAACCAGCGCAGCGAGGCCAGACCGCCTTTCGAGCGTGTGAACGGGGGCGGTGTGGGCCGGCAGTGCGTCGGAACGCGCCGGCAGCCTGCTGAGGATATCTTAAGGAGAGACTCTATGCCGGACATCGTCCACGCGCAATTTACGCACACGAATGCGTACCTCACGCAACTCGTCGAGCAATTTGCCCGGATCGACCAGCAAATCGAGAATGGGGAAACGATCACCATCAACATGAGCGACGGCGACCGATCGATGTCCCTCACGGTCAGTCGTGACAAGGTCGTTGAGCGTGCTACTCCACCGCAGGGGCCCGCGACGGGCAAGGCTCCGGCGTTGGCCGAGAACGAGAGTCTCGTAGCCGCTCTCACCAAATCGTTCAGCTTCGACATCGGTGAAGGGAATCGGAAGATTTCCACCCGCGAGATTCAATCTCATCTCACAAACGCGGCAGCGTCGAAACCAGCCGTCGGCTCCGGGGCGAATCTACGCCTGGCGCTGGAGTTACCCGAACCGGCTGTGACATACAACAACGCCGAATGGGTCTTGCTCGACGATTGTCGGTATGTGGCATTGGATGGGTTCATGGTGACGGCCAAGCGCGGCTTCAAGACCGATTTGGCAAGTATTCCACGTTTGTTATGGGGCTTCATCGCGTCATTTGAACTCTCGCTGGTTGCGCCTATCGTGCACGATTTGATTTACGGCTCCGCCGGAACCGTGGCATTGCCTGACGGCGAAGTCATGCCCGCCGACAAGCGCTTTGATCGGAAGGAGGCCGATGACCTCTTTCTGGAATTGATGACGCGGAGCAAGGTCGCGTACTGGAAGCGCAACGTGGCCTATTTGGCCGTCCGCGCATTCGGCGGGTCATCCTGGCGACAAGGGTGAGCGTGCGAATTGTGCGATCGCAAGGTGCGCCGTCCGACGAATTCTTCGGCCTGCCTCGTGCTGCCGAACAAGCTGAATAGGTGAGTGCCGGCAAGGAGATGTATCGCCCATGACCACCCAGTACTACACGGCCTCAAGCCTCGATGGATTCATCGCGACGCTCGACGATTCTCTCGACTGGCTCTTTCCCCTTGGCGATATCAACGAGACGGGGTATCCGTCCTTCATCAAGGCGGTCGGCGCCTTGGCAATGGGGTCTGCCACCTATGAGTGGATGCTGCGCCACGTCATCAACGTTACGGGGCCTGAACCGGTCGCCTGGCCCTATGCTCAGCCCACCTGGGTGTTCTCAAGGCGTCGCCTTCCCCCCGTGGAAGGTACAGACATCCGATTTGTAAGCGGGGACGTTCGCCCGGTTCATGCTGACATGAAGAAAGCGGCGCGTGGCTGGAACGTGTGGCTGGTCGGGGGAGGCGAACTGGTCGGGCAGTTCTATGACGCCGGACTCCTCGACGAACTGATCGTGCAGGTTGGTTCGGTCACCCTCGGATCAGGCAAGCCGCTCCTGCCGCGCAGGATCACGTCGCCTTCCCTCATCCTGGAGTCGGCTCGCGCGATCGGGCCCGGCTTCGCTGAGTTGCGATACCGTGTTCCGCGTGGGTAGGGCCTCGTCGTAGTGTGCCTGCGTGCGCATGAATTGCTCTGTATTAGGGAGTGGAGCGGGACTCCGCGTTCTCCAGCAGGGATATCTCGTTAAAAGTCAGATTCATCGTATGCCCCGCCTCTAGTTGCTCCTGTTGAGAGATCAATCTCAAACGGATGCCACGACTCATCGTATCTCCAGCCTTCACCATGCAGCACGCCCGCAACCATGGTCACATTGCGGATGCCGTCCCAGGAGAGTCGCTTTGTGCGCCATAGCTCCAGTTCCCCGCGACAAAGTTCAAACCACAAGCCATTGGACATCAGAACGGCTTGAAGATCGTGGATGGGAAAGAGTAGTTCAATGCATCCGCCAAATGAACGTACGAGTTCACCAGTGGCTAGCGAGACGACATATGCTTGACCGCTTGAAACCACGATGATGTCATGCGCTGTGACATCATTCACGATCCCGCAGAGCGAGCTGAGTCCGGGTTGAAAGTTTCCGACCCAAGGTGGTGCATTCGGCGGGGTGAACTCCACGACAAACCCTTCGCGATGAATTCCTTGACCAGTTGCGCTGAACTGCAATGGCGGCGGCCCATAGCCGGGGAGGCCGGGAAGAACACGAAAGTGTGTTGAGTTTTGCAAGAGGTTTGATTTCACCAGGCAGGCTGTAGCTTTTCCGCGCATCTCACTGTATTCGCGTCAGGAAGTTCCGTCAAGGGGTTTAAAAAGTCGAGGAGTATTCATCTGGCCAAACGCGCCGGAACCGGTTCCTTCCACTGTTCCAGCCTCGGTCCAGTAGCAAAAGACTCTCGTGCGCCCTTCGCATACATCCTGGATGTGGAACTCGGTCAGTGAGTCGCTGAAGTTGTGTCAGACGGAATGAGGTCGTCCGGGGGAACATCGCGAATCTGAATCGAGTCGACCCGTTGTTGGGCGAGGACGTCCGAGATGATGACGACCTTGTCGCCAACCTTAAAATCTTCGCGGTCCTTCAGAATTCGAAACGCCGTTTGTAATGTTTTTTCGGGGTCTGAACTGAAATCGATCTTGAAGGGGAGGACGCCACGATTGAGCATCATGGTCCGTCGCGGTTGGCTCATGTTGGTAAAGGCGTAGATGTTGACGGCGAACGGGCGGCAGTTTGCGACGAGATCGGCCATGATGCCTCGCCGGGTGATCACGACGATGCCTTTGGCTTTGACCCCCTCGGCGAGTTGGACCGCCGCCGCCGCCAGTTGCTGCTTATTTTCCGTGTTGCGCAGGTGTTTCGCAAACTGCAGGCCGGGGATTGTTTCGGATTTCAGCGCAATCCTCCGGAGAAACTCGACACACTTCACCGGATACTTTCCCACCGTGGTTTCGCCGGACAGCATGACGGCATCGGCTTCCTCATAGATCGCGTTGGCGACGTCGGTGACTTCGGCCCGGGTCGGATGCGGGTTGTGGATCATGGATTCCAGGAGATGGGTCGCCACGATCACGCGTTTGCCGTACTCCGCGCAGAGCCGCACGATCGTGCGTTGGACGTTCGGTAGGTCCTCCAGGTTGATTTCCACGCCGAGATCTCCACGCGCGACCATAATGCCGTCCGACTCCTTGATGATGGAGTCCAGGTTCCGGACCCCTTCCTGATCCTCGATCTTCGCGACGATTTTCACCCGCCCGACCTTGTCGCCCATCAACGTTTTGAGCTGCTGAATATCTCCGGCCTCGCGCACGAACGACAGGGCGATGAAGTCCACATCCCGCTCCAAACCGAAAAGGATATCCTTGATATCTTTTTGCGTGATCGACGGGAGATTGACGCGGACGCCGGGGAGATTTACATGGCGCTTGCTCTTCAGAAGTCCGCCGTCCAGGACGCGGCACTGCATGTGACGTTCGTGCTTCTCCAGCACCTCGAAGTTGATCAGCCCGTTGTCCACGGTGATCCGGTCTCCGACCTTGACCGCCTCCAGCAGGTCGGCATAGTTGATGTGGATGGAGCTTTCCTCGACGTTCATCGGCCCGCGTGTGGTAACCGAGACGATATCGCCCTGCCGCAGGTCGAGCTCGTTGGAGAGATCGCCGGTGCGGATCTCCGGACCTTGCGTGTCCAGGAGAATGGGAATGGGAAACTTCACCTTCCGGTTGAGGGATTTGATGTGCTGGATGACTTTGGCGTGAGACTCGTGGTCGCCGTGGGACATGTTGAGACGGGCGATACTCATCCCGGCCTCGTAGAGCTTGTGCAGCATCTCGTAGGATTCTGTGGCGGGGCCGATGGTGCAGATGATGCGAGTCTTTTGCATGGAGCTCCCTTGGGGCAGTGGCCGCTTCTGCTTAGGGCTGAGCGGCAGCCGACCAATTGATGCCGTGTTGCGCGGGGATGACGAGAAGAACCGGGGCTATTCTACGTGGTATCGCCGGTCGAGTCTATCGCGAGCCGGTGAGGTGCCCTTCAGGTCTGGCTGGGAATAGTTGGCACTCGTGAGGAGCGAGACATGGCAGGTGGCGCGGACGGGATGGTGGTTGTCCGCCTATGACTCTGTTGTCGGAGCGACGACCCAGTCGTACACATCACGGCGGTACGTTGCTACGGCGATGGCGAGCGCGAGGAGGATCAGAAACGTCGCGACTGCGAATGTGACCCGCATGCCGGTGGCAACGGCATCGGGAGGCGCCGTTGTGAGGTCGATCGTCGATGCCGCGGCTGCGAACACAGCCCCCATGACGGAAGCCCCGGTGATCAGCCCGAGATTGCGGGAGAGGTTGAGCAGCCCGGACACGACGCCCCGCTGCTCCGGACGAGTATCCGTCATGACGGCGGTATTGTTGGCAGTCTGGAACAGTGCATAACCGACGGTGATGACAATGAGGGGGGCAGTGTAGCCGTAGATCCCGAGCGTCGCCGGTAGTACGGACAGGAGGAAGGCCCCGGCGGCAATTCCGAGAAGCCCAAGGACGGTCATGCGTTGGGGGCCTAGGCGGTCCGCAAGGCGACCGGCCGGCACACCGGTCAGCGCGGCGCAAAGAGGGCCCACCGACAACACCAGTCCGATAAGCGCCGCGTTGAGCCCGAGCGTGCGCGAGAGATAAAACGGCCCGACCACCAGCGTCGCCATCATCACCGTCGAGACGAGTGCGCTCATGATAAGGCTTGCGCTCAGCAGAGGATTGCGGAACATCGTCAATCGGATCAGGGGTGATGCAGCCCTTGTCTCGGCAAACAGAAAGAGGCCGGCTCCAAGTAGGGCGGCCACCAGCAGCGCCAGGTTGCGCGGCCCGAAGCTGCCGCGTCCCATTGTCATGGCGAGCGTATAAGCGGCAAGCGTCAGCGCAAGCAGCAGCGTACCCGCATGGTCGAACCCGAGCCGATCAACTTGCTGTCGCGGACGATCAACGGGTAGGAATCGATACGCGAGAAGAAAAATCAGCAGACCCAGCGGCAGGTTGATCAGGAAGATTGCCCGCCAACTGAATTCGGAGATCAGCATGCCGCCGAGCGATGGGCCGAGTGCGGTGCCGATCGCAGACATCGTGCCAAGCAGTCCCATGGCGTTGCCGACCTGTGACTTGGGAACCGTCTCACCGACAAATGCCATGGTGAGGGCCATCATGATGGCCGCTCCCAGACCCTGCGCCGCGCGGGCGGCAATCAGCAGCCAGAGCGTGTGAGCCACACTGCAGACAACAGAAGCGACGATGAACACAGAGATCCCGATCAGAAGGAGCCGTCGGCGACCGGTCATGTCGCCGAGCCGACCCACGCTGACGATCATGGTGGTGATGGTCACCAGATACGCGATGACGACCCACTGGATCTGTTGAAACGAGGCATCGAACGCCTGTGCCAACGTCGGCAAGCTCACATTGGCGATGCTCGTCCCGATCGAGGATAACAACATGGATAACGACAGGCCGGCGAGTATCCACCGAATCGAAGGTGTCAGATCCGTCGTTCCTGCTTGTGCCACATCTCGTCTTGGCGTGAATCGCATGATCGTCCTCAGTCCTTCCGAAGCAGCCACACATGTTCGGTTGCCGAACATTTTCCCTTGAGTCCACCGGGCACATCTTCGCTGGTGAGGAGCCGTAACTGGTACCGATGGGCATAGTGTCGACGAACTTCCTCGTGGCTGATTGAGAACGGAGGACCTTCCGCCGCGCGTTGGTCGTATTCATAACAAATGAGCAACTGCGGCGCGTGTTCCGTGATGTCTGTGACGTGCGCGGTGTAGCGACTCCGCATGTTCTCCGGAAGGGCGACCAGCGCAGCCCGGTCATAAATCGCATCGACCGGTCCCACCATCGTTTTCGTCACCTCGAAGATATCGCCGACAAAAATGTCGATGTCGCGCGCATGGTAGTGATCTATTCCACCGTTTCTGGTGATCGTCGGTCTCACTCCGAGCTCTGCAAACAATTGCTCGATGGCGAGTGAGCTCAATTCGGCTCCGGCAACGCGATAGCCTTCGGACAGCAGCCACGGAATGTCCAGCGTCTTCCCGCACAAGGGCACAAAAACCCGGCTGCCTTTCGCCAGGGCGAGCTCCTTGAAATACGTCACTAACAGCGGGTTGGCCTCACTTTTGTGAAAGCCGATTTCATTCTTTGCCCACCTGTCATGCCAAAATTGTGGTTCCATCGTCAGTGGCCTTTCTGTGAGTTACGTCGCACCCGCTTGTTGTCCGGGCGGAGTCATCATCGAACTGTCGGAAGTATACCCATCCACACGATAGGGCGGAAGGCGCATCCTCTGCACTGTATTCGTGCGCGAGACGCCATATCACGGTCAAGCTATGGTATGGTCGGCGCATGTCCACCCCCGACCTCAATTTACTGATCACCCTCGATGTTCTTTTGGCGGAAGGCAGTGTGGCTCGCGCCGCCAGGCGGCTGCGTCTGAGCCCGTCGGCCATGAGCCGGGCGCTCGCGCGATTGCGTGAGGCGACCGGCGATCCACTCCTGGTGCGGGCCGGCCGCGGTCTCGTCCCCACACCGCGAGCGGTCGAACTTCGTGAACGGGTCAGTCATGTCGTGGAAGAGGGACAAGCGGTTCTCCGCCCTGCGGAGAAGCTCGATCTGAAACGGCTCGTCCGGACGTTCACCGTGCGAACCAGCGAAGGCTTCGTGGAAAACTTCGGGCCGGAGCTCATTGCGCGTGTTGCGGAGGAAGCTCCTGGGGTGCGGCTGCATTTCCTTCAGAAGGCGACTAAAGATAGCGCGCCGCTACGCGACGGCACTGTCGATCTGGAAACCGGGGTGATTGAGAAGACCACTGCGCAGGAGTTGCGTGTTCAAGCTTTGTTCCGGGATCGTCTGATCGGCGTCGTGCGAACGGGGCACTCGCTGGTAAAAGGCAGGATCACGCCTTCCCGTTATGCCGGAGGACAGCACATATCCGTTTCGCGGCAGGGGCAGGGGCAGGGGCAGGGGAAGGGACCGATAGAGGAAGCCTTGCAGCGGCTTGGACTGGAACGGGACATTGTCACGATCGTCGGCGGATTCGCGACGGCGATTGCTCTAGCCCGTGCTTCAGATCTGATTGCCACGGTCCCCGAACGACATACCGGAATCCTGCGTGCGGGCATGCATAGTTTTTCGCTTCCGGTCTCCACGCCGGAGTTTACGGTATCGTTGCTCTGGCACCCGCGGCTGGACGCCGATCTCGCGCATCGCTGGCTGCGGGGCCATGTCCGGAAGATCTGCGCGGCGACGACCTGACGCTGATAGCCTGCTGTCGTCGATCAACACCGAACGAGCGGCTGGCAGCGCGTCCATCTCCCGCGATCACGCGTTATCCTTCTCCATGGACGAGATGAAGGAATCCGCTTCCTGAATCGATGCGTTCAAATCCTTGATCAGTGAGTCGATGTTGCCTTCGACCGTGACCAATTCGCTCTTGAGCGAGGCGATGGCCTGCGCGTTGAGGTTATGCTTCAAAAAGAGGACATGGTCTTTCAGCTTTGCCAGGACCGGATCCATTTTTGCTTCCGCCCGTTTCATGGCCTTGATCAATTGCGCGTACTGGCTGCGCGTCTGGGTGAGTTGCTTTTGGCTTTTTTGGCGCAGCGTGGCGTTGGAATACTGCTTCAATTCAGCAGTCCATTCATCAAATAATGCGTCGGACACGTTCTCCACCGACGCGATGCGATCCCGAACGGCTTGGGCTCTCTTTTCGCTCTGCTGATATTCCTCGTTCAGCGCATCGTACTTGTCCTGTAATTCGCCGCCCTGGATATTCAAGGTTTTGGTGAAGCGATCGAGGGCCGATTTGAATTGCTCCTTCGCGTCCTGTTGAGCGTCACGGGCCTTTTTCACGTCGCTGACCATCAGGTCGCGCTTGTGATAGCCGAGTTTTTCCATCGTTTCATAATAGGCGGTCTGGCACCCGGACCCGATCAGCCCGGAGAAGAGCAGCGCGCAGGTCAGCGAGAAGGAGATCAGTCTGCGGGAGACGAGGGGATTCGAACAGTGCATGGTGCCATCCTTGTCTATGCGGTTGATGCAGCCGGGCAGTGGACCCGGGAAGTGAGTGCTACCGTCAGTGTAAGTGAGCATCCCGAAGCAGTCGGCCGATTGAAGCCGACAACTTTCGTACTCTAGCAGACCGGAAAGGCTTGTTCCATTCGTTCTTCCGGCCGTCGCTGGCGAGCCCGGCGTCTAGACATCCGGATATGAATGCGGCATCCTTTGGAACCTATCTCGCGTGGTGGGATTTTTCCTGCGCATTGAATGTGCCTTGAAAGGAGTGTGAGAGATGTCCACGAATACCGTCCGGCTTCACCGCGTCTTTCGGGCAACGCCGGAACGTGTGTACCGCGCATTTCTGGACGCGGATGCCAAGGCGAAGTGGCTGCCGCCGAACGGGTTCACCGGGAAGGTGCACCATCTGGACGCCAAAGTAGGCGGCACGTACAAAATGTCGTTTACCAACTTCACCACCGGCCAGACTCATTCATTCGGCGGGACGTACCTGGAACTGGTGCCGCACGAACGACTGCGCTATACGGATCGGTTCGACGATCCGAATCTTCCCGGAGAGATCCAGGTGACGATCACGTTGAAGAAAGTATCATGCGGGACTGAGATGACGGTGGTGCAGGAAGGGATTCCCGACGTGATTCCTCCTGAGTCCTGTTATTTGGGCTGGCAGGAATCGCTGATCCTTCTCGCGAAACTTGTCGAAGCGGAGATTCCTGAGTAGCAGGGGTTTGAGAGACTTGACCCTATTTTTCGGTGAATCAACTTGAAAGGACGGCACCACGTCGATGAATTGGCAAGCGCTAACCCTCCGCGGTAAGGAAGTCCTGCGCTTTCCTGATGGGAAGGAAGCGCAGCTAAATTGGTCCTATGGTCCCGCCGATGTACCTGTCTTGCGTGTCTCTTTTGAGGGCGACAGGTTACTCGAATTGCCAGATGCGGTAGACGTGAGTCAGACACTCGATGATCCAAGGGTATTCCTCATTGAAGGTAGAAGGGCAGATCATGTTTTTCTTTTCGGGGGGAAGCAGACCTATTCCATTGGCAGCGTGGGAGGCATCGAGAGAAAATTGCGGCTTTTTCGAGAAGATGATCTGACGGAGTATTGGGATACCCTCTTATTTGATAGACAGGATACCCTGCTTGTTGTGTATGAGTCGGGGGTGCTGGTGCTTGATGATTTGTTTCACGTGAGGTTTCACCAGAAGAAGCTCATAAACGATGTCTTGGCAAACATGGAAAAGAACGGGCTCATGTTTGTGAGGGACCATGAAACAGAATGGTATCTGGATTTATCGGGTGGGACAGTGGTTGAGGAGTGATCCAGGATATCCTGAGGCGTCTTAAGAAGCGGTCCATCTCACTGCCCCCTGCCTGCCGAGCTTCTCCAATCAGTTGAGCCGTCACATCCAGGCCTAACACCTCGATCTATCTCGCGCTTAACTCCCGGGTGCGCATCCCGCCCTGCATCCGCGATCGGACTCAGAACGGTCGCATCATGTTTCAGTAAAAACGGAGCCGGCCGGGTGTGCGTCTGACGAAGGCCGGCGATCACTGGTCATGTCGTCTGGATGGGCTTCAACTCGGCGGTCGTGGCGTCGCGAGTGACTGACGACTGCTTGGGCGATTTGGCCTGAGTGCGGAAGCGGGCAGGCGGAAGCCCGAACTCGCGTTTGAAGGCGCGGTTGAAGGAGGGTTCGGACTCATAGCCGATATCGCCGGCGACTTCGGCCACGCTCTTGGATGTGGAGGTGAGGAGTTGCGCAGCGAGGTGCAACCGCCAGCGGGTGAGGTAGCCGATCGGTGTGTCCGTGAGGAAATGCTGGAACCGTTCGGCAAGCACGGATCGGGAAACCCCGACCTCAGCAGCGAGCGTGGCGATGGTCCATGGCTGAGCCGGCCGTTGATGCAGGACCGCCAGCGCTTTGCCCACATCCGGGTCGCGCACCCCGGCCAGCCATCCGGTCTGGGTGTGCGGCAACTGCGCGATATAGCGGCGCAACGTCTCCACGAACAACGCTTCGGATAACTTGGCGATGACGGCCGCGCCTCCGGGACCGGAAGCCTCCGCGTGATCGACTGAATAGCGGAGCGTATTCTCCAGCCACTGTCCCGACGGGGTATCCCGGATATTGACCTTGAGCATCGCAGGCAGCCCGGCCAGGACGACCCGACAGAGCTGCGCGTCGCAGGTCAAGTACCCGCAAATCAACTTCGTGACTTCACCACCCCCGGCGAGTTGGGACAGCATGCGTCCCTCCGAGAGGATTTGCCGCATCTGCAGGGAAGTGTCCACCGGTGT